>OGCL01000078.1_pt1 | contig 106772 bp, 88 predicted proteins | sample 1570041 | NCBI WGS metagenome assembly OGCL01 (sample SAMN06266162, study PRJEB24511) | hot springs metagenome | isolation source: Hot spring water | place: South Africa: Limpopo | collected 2015-06-22
AGCGACCGAGACATAACAATGAGTTAGGCGAGGGAGCGAGCACCGCGCAACGCAGCGATTCGCCCGTGCAGCAATTTATCCAGCGTTTCCTAAACGCGATTGGCCCGCGGTCGGTCGCGTCGGAACCAGGGGCAGCGTGCGCTGCCCTTTTTCGTTTTGGCGCCAGCGACGCCGTCCCGCCGTGATGCAAACGAGGATCGCCCATCAGCCAACCGATCGCAACAAGGCGCGCTGGAAAGCAGTCGCTTTGCTCGCCCTGATCGGTTTCTGGCTGTTCTCGGGCATTACCGGACGCGATCCTTGGAAGCCGGACGAGCTAACTTACGTCGGCATCCTCTACGAGTTGGCCCGCAGCCCGGACTGGTTGTGGTGGCCACGGATCGGTGAAGCGCCAGTCTCCGATGAGCTCATCCTGATCCACTGGCTAACGCTGCCCATCGTCTGGCTGACCGCATCGGCCCTGGAACTGCATTCCGCCGCCCGCCTTGTCTCGATTCTCTGGACAGGCTCAGCGATCGCTGCGATCGCCCTCGCCTGCCGACGCTGGAGCGGTGGCCACATTTCCTATCTCGCCGCCATTCTCACGATTGGATGCCTCGGCCTCTACGATCGTGCTCATAGCTATCTGCCAGACGTCGCCGTGTTTGCAGCGGCTGCCTGGGTCATTTATGGCACCTCGCTATTGCCCGATCGCCCGCGGCTCGCCGTTGCAGTCCTGACCACCGCCTTGGTCGTGTCGGCCGCCGCACGCGGAGCGCACGGTTTCCTGCTCATCGCTGTTCCGCTCGCAATCATGATGGCGGCACCCGTTCTGTCCGCCTACCGCGCGAGCCTTCTCCGCAGCCTCCTTCTTGGAACAAGCATTTGCGGCCTGCTCGCCTGGGCGCTCTGGCAGGCTGACACCACTGCGTTCGGCGAGTTTGTTCGTGATGGCGCGGGCATCGAGCGCAGTGGTCGCGACCGGTTTGCGCCGCTGTTCTACCTGTGGACTCTGCTTTGGTTCGCTTGGCCGGTGTGGCCCGTTGCCATCTGGCTCGTGTCGCTGCGCGGCCGCGGCTTCTACGGCGGTTGGTCGCGGGCAGAGGTCGTCGTGCCGCTTGCGCTGTTCGTGCCGGGGTATCTGTTGCTGTGTGTCATGAGTGATGCAAAGGCCGCCTATCTGCTGCCCTTGCTGCCGCCGCTGATCGTGCTTGCGGCGTTCGGGGTCGACACCGTTCGTCGCACCTGGTATGGAATGATCGATTGGTTCGGCATCCTGGTTCTGGGGCTCACTGCGCTCGCCACCGTCATCGTCAGCTCGGCGCTCTACCTGAAATGGCCGCCGAATCTTGCCCACTGGATGACGCGCTACGTTCCCGACTTTACCGCGCACCCCCCATGGATTGGCTATGGCGTTGCGCTGATTGCGTTCGTGATCTGGCTCGCGCTGATCCAACCGGCACAGCAGCACTCGCGTCGCGCCTTCATCAATTGGGCAGGATGTGTGACCTTCCTGTGGGTCGTCGTGCAGGCCCTGCTGATCGCGCCCGCCAATCACATCTCCAGCTATCGAGCGACTTTCCAGAGGCTGACTGCCGAAACGGCAACGAACGAATGCATTGCTTCGGTTGATCTGCCGCCCGGGCAGACCGGGATGCTCGCCTATCACACCGCCCGACGGGTGGTAACCGTCAACGATCCTGCCAGCGTGGTCTGCCCGTGGGCCGTCGTGCTGCGCGACCGCGGTGCGGCTCCCCCGAGCATCGGCAGCGATTGGACGCCGTTCACCTCAGCCTCCCGCCCTGGCGATAACGCCGAGCGGTATACGCTCTATCGCGTACCCAGTCGAGCGGCGAAAACATGAAGTTCATCGACGAGGCATACATCGAGGTAATTGCCGGCGATGGCGGCCATGGTATGGCCTCGTTCCGCCGAGAGAAGTACGTTCCGATGGGCGGGCCGGATGGCGGCGATGGAGGACGTGGCGGGTCGATCTATGCGGCCGCCGACGAAAACATCAATACCCTGATCGACTACCGCTATGCGCGCATCCATCGCGCGCAGCGCGGCGAGAATGGGCGTGGTTCCGACTGCTATGGCAAGGGCGGCGATGACCTCGTTCTCCGAGTGCCGGTCGGAACCGTGATCACCGACGCCGAAAATGGTGAATTGCTCGCGGATCTCGCCCGTCATGGCGAGCGCGCCCTCATCGCCAAGGGGGGCGCCGGCGGTCTCGGCAACATCCATTTCAAGTCGAGCGTCAACCGGGCGCCACGGCAGCGCACGCTCGGTGAGCCGGGGGAGCGCCGTCGCGTGCGCCTCGAATTGCGTCTGCTCGCCGATGTCGGCCTGCTCGGCTATCCAAACGCCGGCAAGTCGACATTGGTGCGAGCCGTCTCGGCGGCCCGACCGAAGGTGGCTGACTACCCATTCACGACCCTGGCACCGAGCCTAGGTGTCGTACGCGTCAACATCGGACAAAGTTTCGTGATCGCCGACATTCCAGGGCTGATCGAAGGTGCTGCCGAGGGGGCAGGCCTCGGGCATCAGTTCCTCAGGCATCTTCAGCGCTGCCGACTGATTCTGCACCTGATCGACATTGCGCCGGTGGACGACAGCATCGACCCGGTGCGCGAGGCACGCGCACTTGCCGCCGAGCTGCGCAAGTACGACGCTGCGCTGGCCGCCAAGCCGCGATGGCTGACATTCAACAAGGTCGATCTGCTCTCGCCAGAGGAGGCCGACCGACGCATACGCGACGCGCTGCGACGGCTGCGTTGGTCCAAGCCCTGGTTCGCCGTGTCGGGTGCGACCGGCCAAGGAACCGACGCCCTCGTTCAAGCCGTCGGAGCCTTTCTTTCTGGCGAGCAGATTCCGCCGGCAAAGCGTCAGGGGACCGCATGAGCGCAAGAAAATCGATTCTTGCTGGCGTGCGCCGGCTGGTTGCGAAAGTCGGCAGCGCGCTGGTTACCAATGGCGGCAGCGGCCTCGATCGAGCCGCGATCGCCCGCTGGGCAGCCGACGTGACCGCACTAAGGGTGCGCGGCACGGAGGTCTTGTTCGTCTCCTCCGGCGCCGTGGCCGAGGGCATGGCACGTCTCGGTTGGCGAGAGCGGCCTACGCAGATGCCGGAGTTGCAGGCCGCTGCGGCCGTTGGCCAAATGGGGCTCGTACAGGTCTACGAGCGGGCGTTCGCAGCGCATGGGCTCAAGACGGCCCAGGTGCTGCTGACCCATGAGGACCTCGCCGACCGCCAGCGTTACCTCAATGCCCGCTCGACGCTCTCCGCCCTGCTCGCCCACGGCGTCATCCCCATCATCAACGAAAACGACACCGTCACCACGGACGAAATCAAATTTGGCGACAACGACACGCTCGGTGCGCTGGTGGCGAATTTGGTCGACGCCCAGTTACTGGTCCTGTTGACTGATCAGCGCGGACTCTTTAGCGCGGACCCTCGTCGCGAGCCCTCGGCCGAGTTCATCTCGCACGGGCGGGCTGATGACCCGCGCTACGAAGCCATGGCAGGCGGAGTTGGGACCGGCATCGCTCGCGGCGGAATGCTGACGAAGGTCCTTGCTGCCCGGCGCGCGGCGAGCACGGGCATCCACACCATCATCGCGAGCGGACATGAGCCGCAGGTGCTAAGCCGACTGCTCGCTGGCGAGAACATCGGCACGTTCCTCGAGGCGCCCGAAGCAAGCCTGGCAAAACGCAAAAGCTGGATGGCCAATCAGCTCCAGCTACGTGGGTATGTCACCGTTGATGCCGGTGCAGCGCGGGCGCTGACCCAGGGTGGGAAGAGCCTCCTGCCGATCGGCGTCACCGCCGTGCAGGGCGAGTTCGAGCGCGGCGAGGTGATCGCCTGCCGCGACACCACGGGGCGCGAACTCGCCCGCGGTCTGACCAACTATTCGGCATCTGAGACACAGCGGATCCTGCGCCGCCCATCCGCGGACATCCCGGCGATCCTCGGCTACGCCGGGGATGACGAACTGATCCATCGCGACAACCTCGTGGTGACCGTGCAGGAGACGGGCTGAGGTCAGACCTGGCGGGGCACGAATGCGCGCGGCCCTATTCGAACACTGAAAATCACCGAAACCGATTGCACGTTTCCACGGAGAGACTCATGCGCTGGATCGTACGGCTGACCGCCCTGTCCGCCGCAGCACTGACCGCGATCGTTACGCTCGCGCAGGCGGCGCCACCAACGAGCCCGCGTCTGCCGGGCAACGTGAATCACGCGCCGCTGCCAACACTGGCCCCGATCGTTGCCCAAACGGCACCTGGTGTCGTCAACATTTCCACGCTGACTCGCTCGGCCGAGACGGATAACCCAATGTTTGCCGATCCGTTCTTTCGCCGCTTCTTCGGCGTGCCGGATCGCCCAAGGGCACCGCAGGCTTCGGGCTCGGGCGTCATCGTCGATGCGGCACGCGGTCACGTGCTGACCAATCACCACGTCGTGAAGGGTGCAACTCAAATCGTGGTGACCTTGCGCGACCGTAGGGAATTCAACGCGCGACTGATCGGTAGCGATCCGGCGACCGACATCGCCCTGCTGCAGATTCCCCCGGAACGGCTGACAGCCGTGCGTGTTGGCGACTCGGACGCACTGCAGGTCGGCGATTATGTGCTCGCGATCGGTAATCCGTTCGGCGTAGGCCAAACCGTCACCGGAGGCATCGTGTCTGCGTTGGGTCGCGCCGGGCTGAACATGGAGGGCTACGAAGATTTCATTCAAACCGATGCTTCGATCAATCCTGGCAACTCGGGCGGCGCGCTGATCAACCTGCGCGGCGAACTGGTCGGCATCAATACCGCGATCATTGGACCCGCTGGCGGAAACGTAGGCATAGGCTTCGCCGTGCCGACCAACATGGCCATGCGCGTCGCCGAGCAACTGGCGCGCTATGGCGAGGTACGCCGCGGCGGTATCGGCATCGCAGCAGTCGCCGAGGTCACGCAGGCCATCGCGCGCGAGCAGCGACTCCCGGCCATTGAAGGCGCGGTCATCGCAGCCGTCGTCGCCGGATCGCCTGCCGACCGCGCCGGCATTCGCCGCGGCGATGTTGTCATCGCCGCCAACGGCCGGCCGGTACGCACCGGCTACGATCTCCGCAACCAACAGGCCCTAACCGCGATCGGCCAACCGCTCGAACTGATCCTCGTGAACGAGGGACGGCAGCGGACCGTGCGCGTGACGGTCGAGACGCCCGCACGCGCGCAGGGGCTGCGCCCTGAACGGGTGACCGAGGTTCCGGGTCTCGAGGTAGCAGCGCTTCCGCGCGAACTCAATCGTCGCGGCCTCTACGTCACCGAGGTCGATCGTGACAGCGAGGCCTGGCAGATCGGATTGCGCAACGATGACGTTTTGCTCGGCATCAATGGCGTCTATGTATCGACGTTGGCCGACGTGCGACGCGCGATCCGCGAAGCCAACCGCTTCGTCGTCTTCAACGTCCTGCGCGGAGACACGCGGGTCGATCTGCGCGCCCGCAAGACCGGAGCCAGCTAGCAGCGGTCGCGTTCTTTGCTGCCCGCGCAGCAATTCATTCCGCGTTTCCCGGCAGGCCGTTGAAAAACAACTGCGGTCGGCCGTCTGCTCTGTTGCAAGGCATTGGCTTCGGCACGCCTGTCTTCCGGCAGGCTTCACCTTGGCATCGCAAAGGCTAGCCACGCCGCAACTGCGTTGTCGCTGCCCCGCCCCTCGACTCGATGCGTCTTCGGTCGCTGCGCTCCGTGCGCCTTGCGCTTCATCCCGCTCGCTGCTTTCTTAAGCGTTTCCCTAGACGCGGATGGTCCAGACGTGCCCGCACTTCCGACAGCGAACGTGGACGCCGGCGGCACCATGGCCGACCCATTCCAGCTGTCCGTAGGTCTTGCAACGCCCACAATTCGCCTGATGCGCAATCGCCTCGGCATCGCTCAGCGCGAGCAGATAGCCCTGCACCGAAAAATAGACCACGGCGGCACAGATGCACACAAACCCCGTATAGACGACCTTGCCGGCGAGCGATGCGGAGGCGAAGAGTTCGATCGATCCAAGAAGCCCGGCAAGCGCGACCAAGGCAAGCGCCAGATACAAATGCGAAAAGATCAGCTCCCGCTCATACCAACGACGGAATCCATACCGACGGATTCCCTCAGCGAGCGGTGGATTGAGTCGAAGCGCGGCGAGAACGTCCATACAGCAACGATGCTACCGCCGGTTCTGCAATCGACAGAGCAGGCTGTTGAAAAACTACTGCGGTGGGCCATCTGTTGTGTTGCGCGGTGCTCGCTCCGTCGCCTATCCAATTGATATGTCTCGCTCGCTGCGCTCCGTTCGCCTCGCTTCTGGCCATCCTCGCTACGTCTTTCAACAGCCTGTCAGGAGACGCTGAGGAAAGCAGCAGGCGGGATGAAGCGCAAAGCGCACGGAGCGCAGCGACCGAAGACGCATCAAGTCGAGGGGCGGGACAGCGTCAACGCAGTTACGACGTAGGCCAACCTTTGCGAAGCCGAGATCAAGCCTTCCGACAGGCAAGCGTGCCACAAACACCCGGCAACATGGCGATTCGCCCGCGCTGCAATTCATTCAGCGCTTACTCAACCTGCCCGATACGCGCCGATCGTCATGGCCTGCCACTCGAGGCACCGCCAGCCGCCGTGCAAGCTGCCCGCCTGTACCTGCGCTTCAGTACTCCAGCATTCGCGGCAGCGTTTTTGCCTCTTCGATCCAGCGCGCGACTTCGGTTTCGGTCGGCAGTCGACGGACGAGCTGCTTTGCCTGGTTCACCTCGGCCATCGCCTTCGCGAGGTTGGCCGCATTGCGCCGCGCGAGTTCGGGTACGGTGTCGACTCCTGCGGCTTCCAGCAATTCACTGTACTCGGAGCCGATGCCCTTGACGCGATAGAGATCAACCATGTTGGCGTACTTCAGCACCTGCGCCTCGCTCAGTCCGGTCTTCTCGGCCAGTTCCTTGCGCTGCTTCGGAGTACACGCGGCCTTCAGCAAGGCATCGGTATCCTTGATGCCGCAGGAACGCATCTTTTCCCCCGTCACAGAGCCAATGCCCTCCACGTCTTCGATCTTGTAGTTCGCCATCGTGGGTATCTCCTTGAAAGTTGAAAATGCGGCCTGCCTACGCCATCGTAGTCCTTCGATGAGGCGAACGGCAGCCTCTCCTATGCTACGGCGCTATCGTTAAGTTTCCGCAAGGCATCGACAAAGATTTATCTGAGTTGCGGCTCTCGACCGCCACACACCTTCGACCAACGCCGTCGCGACTTGGCCGATGGGGAAACAATGAAGACAGCAGCGAGCGAGCCGAAGCCAACAACGCGCAACACAGCAGATTGCCAACCGCAGTAGGTTTTCAACGGCCCGCTAGGGTCGCATTGCGATCAGCCGAAGCCCTCCCGGCCCTCCAGCCAGGAAAGCAAGGTCGCCTCGTCGATCACGGGAATACCGAGTCGTCGCGCCTCGTCGAGTTTGGAACCCGCGTCGGCGCCTGCGACCACATAGGAGGTCTTCGCGGACACCGAGCCCACGACCTTTCCGCCTGCGCTTTCGATGCGCGCCTTGGCGTCCTCACGGCGCAACGTGGGCAGGGTGCCGGTCAGTACGAAGCGTTTGCCCGCAAGCAGGGCTCCGTCCTCCCCAGCTTGTCGTGTCGGTGCTTGCGGCTGTATGCCAGCAGCGATCAGCTTCTCGATCACCGCCCGGTTGCTTGTATTGTCGAAAAAGCCGCGAATGCTCTGGGCGACGACGGGACCGACGTCGGGTATGCGCTGCAGTTCGTCGACCGATGCGTTCATCAGCGCCTCGATGCTGCCAAACTGACGCGCCAGATCGCGCGCCGTGGCCTCGCCGACGTGGCGTATTCCTAGAGCGAAGATGAAGCGATGAAGCGGCGGCGTACGCGCACGACGGGCCGCCTCCACGAGGTTGGCCGCCGACTTCTCGCCCATCCGGTCGAGCGCTGCCAGTTGCTCGGCAGTTAAAGCAAACAGGTCGGCGGCGTCCCGGACGCAGCCGGCGTCGACGAGCTGATCGATCAATCGTTCGCCAAAACCGTCGATATCCATCGCCCGGCGCTGGACGAAGTGCAGCAGTCCGCCCTTGCGCTGCGCCGGGCAGACCATACCGCCAGTGCAGCGCGCAATGACTTCTCCAGCGGGACGCTCGATCAGGGATCCGCACTCCGGGCAGGTGGCCGGCGGCAGCCATTCCGGCAGAGCGTCACGACGGCGCTCGGGCAGACTGCGGATGACCTCCGGGATGACATCGCCGGCGCGCCGAATGACGACCTCGTCCCCCGGCCGAACGTCCTTGCGGCGCACTTCGTCGAAGTTGTGCAAGGTCGCGTTCGAGACCGTGACGCCGCCGACGAACACGGGCTTGAGCCGTGCAACCGGTGTGATGGCACCGGTACGACCCACCTGGACGTCGATCGCCAGCAGTGTGGTGACTGCCTCCTCGGCCGGAAACTTGTGAGCCACCGCCCAGCGTGGTTCACGGCTTACGAAGCCGAGTCGCTCCTGCCAGTCGCGACGATCGACCTTGTAGACGACACCGTCGATGTCGAATGGCAGCGCGTCCCGCATCGCGAGCACCTCGGCATGAAAGGCCGCGAGCGCCTCCGGTCCGCGACAACGACGCCAGTGCGAGGACACGGGCAGACCCAGAGCCGCAAGCCAGTGAAGCATCTCGCCATGTGTCGACGGTAGCGGATCGGAACTTGCCTCACCAATGCCATAGGCAAAGAAGGACAAGGGCCGTTGCGCAGCCAACGCCGGATCAAGCTGACGGATGCTGCCTGCTGCACCGTTGCGCGGATTGACCAGTGGCGTGCCACCATCGCGACGCATTCTGTCGTTATAGGCATCGAAATCCTGCCGCGACATGTAGACCTCACCACGCACTTCGAGCAACGTCGGGGCCTGCGGCGCCAGTCGTAACGGCACGCTGCGGATCGTGCGAGCGTTCTGCGTGACGTCCTCGCCAGTTTCACCGTCGCCGCGCGTCGCCGCCTGCACGAGCAGGCCATTTTGGTAGCGCAGGCTCAACGCGAGCCCGTCGAACTTGAGCTCGCCGATGTAATCGACGGCGGGGGCATCCGACGCGAGTCCGAGTTCGCTGCGGATGCGCTGATCGAACGCATGGGCACCGCGTTCCGTGATGTCGGTCTCGGTTCGGATGGACAACATCGGCACCCGATGTCGCACCGGGGCAAAGGCGGCGAGCGGTTGACCACCGACACGCTGGGTGGGGGAGTCGGGCGTGCGCAGTTCGGGGTGCGCCGCCTCCAGCGCAACGAGTTCGCGGAAAAGCGCGTCATACTCGGCATCGGTCAGGATGGGCTGATCGAGCACGTAGTAGGCGTGGTCTGCACGCGCGATTTCACTGCGCAGGACGGCGATGCGCGCCGAAGGGTCAACGGCAGCCATCAGCCCTCAGATGAAGAGAGATCGGGCGGTGTCGGAGCCTGGCTCGATCTGCGCCTGAACCAGTGCGTCCATCGCTTTCCGCACCTCATCACGCAAAGCCGCGAAAGCGGCCTCGTCGACGACGGATCCATCGTGCAGGCGTAGTTCACCTTCGAGCAGCTTGGCCAGGGCCCGGAGGCTCTGTCGGAAGGCATCGAAGCGGGCCAGGGGTTGGGTCAGGTTTACCGGTTGCAATATGAAGTGCAAAGCCCGAAAGTTCTCGCTGCGTAATCGCTCCGGTGTGAACGGACGTCCGTACCCATCGATCGCGTGAAATAGCACGCGATCCGTTTCCACTTCGTGATAGGCGAAGCGGCCATCGGACTGCAGACGGAATCCATTGGCCTCGAGGGTCGCTCGAAGGCGCGTCCCGGTCCATTCCGTCTCGTCCTTCTTCACGAGGTAGATCGAGGGCGTGACATCGACCGCGGCAAGAAATGCATCGAGCTCCTGCGCCCGCTGGACGGCATCTTCCATGCCATGGAAGTGAACCTCACCCTGGACCTGCCGGGTGGCGTCAGCCACTGAGAACTGCCATGCATCGAGGTCGGCCTGCGACAGCGGGCCGGCACGGGAAGCGAGCGGCAGTGCGAGCACGAGTTGCTGGACTGACGCGGTCTCTTCAGAGTCGAAAACATCGAGCGGGCTCTGTCGAAACAGCCGAACCCAAGCCCGCGCACGCCCTGCCGCCGCCACCAGAGGGCCGGCATCGAACGGCTGCCCGTCGAGCGACACGATGGAGGCATGCACATGCAGCCGCGGATCGAACGGAAGTACGCTCAATGGGCGAGCCGCGGGCGCGGGGCTTCCGGCAACCGCATTTTGCGGCACAGCCACTCGAGCGCCCGCTACCGGGACGCCCTGCGCGGGATCGTCGCTCCGCTCGATGGTCGACGCAGCCGCCAACGCTCCGCCGAGGGCGTTGCCTCGACCGATCGTGCCCAGTTCGTCCGCAGCGGCGAGGCCATCGCTGGGCGACCCTGCAACGATGGTCGGTTCGATTCGTTGCGATGCGGGTGCGCCCGGCTGCGCGACGCCCTCGTCGGCGGCATGCATCCCCTGGGAGAGCGTCGCTGGCCGGACCGCGCCATCATCGCGTGTAGCACTGGCTTGCCGCCGACGCATCCGCCACGCCTGCCACCAGTAAAACGCTGCCAGGACCGTCACGACCAAAACGCCAACCGCGATCAGGCCGAGTTGCAAGGAATTCATCGTGTCAGGCCGCCTCTGCCATACGGATCGCCTGCGCGACATCGACGCCAACGATCCGCGACACCCCTGGCTCATTCATCGTAACACCGATCAACTGCTCGGCCATCTCCATGGTGATCTTGTTGTGCGAGATGAACAGGAACTGGGTCTGTGTTGCCATCTGGCGCACCAGCCTGCAAAAGCGCTCGGTGTTCGGATCGTCGAGCGGGGCGTCAACCTCGTCGAGCAGGCAGAAGGGCGCCGGATTGAGATGAAACAGCGCGAACACGAGCGCCGTCGCTGTCAGGGCCTTCTCGCCACCGGAGAGCAAGTGGATGGATGAATTGCGTTTGCCCGGCGGCTGAGCAATGACCTGAATGCCGGCGTCCAGGATCTCATCGCCGGTCAATGTCAGACGCGCCTGGCCGCCGCCGAACAGCGTTGGAAATAAACGCCCGAAGTGTTCGTTGACTTTGGCGTAGGTTTCGGAAAGCTGAGCACGCGTTTCCCGGTCGATCCGCCGGATTGCATCCTCGAGCGTTGCAATCGCCTCTGCCAGATCGGTCGCCTGGGCATCAAGGTAGAGCTTGCGCTCACGCGCCTGTTCGAGTTCATCCAGCGCAGCGAGATTGACCGCCCCGAGCGCAGCAATATCGTTTTCAAGACGTGTGACAGTGGCTTGCAGCGCCGACCCCCGCGGTGCATCAGCAAGCCGTTCTGCGAGCGCCTCGGGTGCGACCTTGAGGTGTGCCAATTGCTCATCAAACTGCACAATCGAACTCTCGGCCGCCGACTGTCGAACGCGCGCATCCTCGATCCGCTTGCGAATCGGCTCGAACTCGCGCTCGCGAACCAGTCGCTGCTCTTCACTCGCGATCAGCTGCTGGTTGGCGCTTTCGACTGCCTCACGCGCGCAACGCAAGGTCGTCTCGCGCTCGGTTCTGGCGGCGAGCAGCTGTTGCAAACTGGCTTCGATCGGCGCGAGCAGAATGCTTGCGCTCTCCTGCGCAAGCCTCTCCTGCTCGCTGGCCGCCACATTGCGCTCGCGTTCGTTGTGCGTCTGTCTTCGCCGCAGTTCGGCCACGCGGTCCTGCGCGACGCGCTCTGCGTACATGGCGTCGCGCAGCGCATTTTCGGCGGCGCGCAAACTCTCCCGGGCCTTGATCAGCAACACGTCGGCTTCGTTGCGACGAAGGCGAGCGGCATCGCGCTCCGAGAGGACCCCGCCGCGTTCACCTTCGAGTCTGGCGAGCACGGCAGTCTGCGCGTCGACCGCTTCGACTTCGGTGCGGCGCGCCTGGGCAATCTCCGCTTGTTCAGCATCGATCCGACGCATGCGCTCGCTAGCCTGCATGCGCGCCTGTTCGATCTGCATGCGCTCGACGTCGAGCGCATGTACTCGCCGCTGAATCGAAACGATCGTGCCACGCTGCTGCGTGGCTTGCACGCGCACTTCCTGGTAGCGTCTCTCCGCCGCCGCCAGCGCCTGCGCAGCCGCCTGTGCGTCGCGCTCAGCGGCCGTCAATTCCTGTGCCAGTGCCGCGATCTCGCGCTGACGCGTGGTGGCACCGTGGATAGCAGCCTCCGGCGCGAAGAACGTGATGCTCGATGCATCGACGATGTGTCCCTCCGGCAGCACGAAGCGTTCCCCGGCCGCCAGTGTGTGAAGCTGTGCGTGCGCTGTCGCCCGATCAGGGGACACTCGATAGCCGTGGAGCCATTCGGCAAGCAGTCGACCGAGCCGCCGATCCTCAGAAGAAACCTTGGAAATCAGTGCATCGGCGGGCATGCGCGGCGACTCGCCAGCCGCCGGGGCCACAATCGTCAGCCGCACGGGGGGCACCGGAATCCGAAGAAGTCGCTCGGCATCGTCGACTGGAAGCGCGTTGAGACGTTCCCGCAGAACGGCTTCGATGGCATCGTCCCAACCTGCCTCGACGCGCAAGGACTTCCACAGCGGCGTGCCGCGCAACCCCTGCTCGGCCACCCAGCCGGACAACTCGGCATCGTTTTGGCGCTCCAGCGATTGCTGCAAGCGCGTCAGGGCATCGTAGCGCGCCTTCACCGCACTCAGCCGCTCTGCGGCTTGCTCATGTTCGCGCCGGCGCGTGGCGCGGGCTTGATCGGCCTCGGTGGCGGCCTCCTCCGACGCCTGCGCCGTCGCCTCGGCCGCCGCCAACTCGGCTTGTTCCGATTCGAGCTGCTCGATCAGCGCCGTCAGTTCCTCGTCCGCTGGCGCGGACAGACGCGAGCGCTCCTCTTCCAGCCGACGGCTGCGCTGGTCCAGCTGCGCAACCAAGCGCTCGGCGTTGCCGCGTTTCACCTGCGCGACCTGGATCGCACCATCGGTTTCAGACAGACGCTGCTGCAAACCCGACAGGGCGGTTGCCGCCTCGCGCAACGCACGCTCGGCGGCAGGCAACGCCACCTGGGCGGACTCGACCGCCGATTGCTGATCGACGTGTTTTGCCCGCGCGACGGCCACCGCATCGTTTGCTTCGAGGAGCGCCTGATCGATCTGCTCGGCCTCGTCCGCCAGGGTTCGGATTCGTTCGGCGCACTGCGAGAGTTGATCGGTCACCCGACTGGCACGTTCGCGCTCGAAGGCCAGTTGCTGCTCGACCCGGGTGACCTCCGCAGTGATCTCGTAGAACGCACCTTGTGCCCGATGCTGCTGCTCGTTCGCGGCAAACACAGCTTGGCGCAAAGCCTCGATCTCACTCATCAGTGCAGCGAATTCGGCCTCCTTTGCCAACAAAGCCGTTTCGGCCTCGGCGAGAACGCGGAGCGCTGATTCGCGGCTACGCACTGCTTCCTCCCGGCGCTGGGCATACAGCAGCGCCTGGGCGTCGGCACGCATCCGGTCGAGCTCGCGCCAGCGCGCCGCCACCTTGGCCTGACCTTCCAGTCGCTCGAGTTGGGAGGCAAGCTCGTTCTGGATGTCCTGGACGCGCGCAAGATTCTCGCGTGTGTCGATCAGACGGGATTCCGTCTCACGACGACGTTCCTTGTAGCGAGAGACGCCGGCAGCCTCCTCCAGAAATACGCGCAGCTCTTCCGGTTTCGCCTCGATGATGCGGGAAATCATCCCTTGCTCAATGACCGCGTAAGCACGCGGACCGAGCCCGGTGCCCAGGAAGACATCGAGGATGTCGCGACGTCTGACCGGCTGGTTATTGATGTAGTAGGACGAACCGACGTCGCGCTGGAGTACTCGCTTGATCGACAGCTCGGCGTAGTGGCTCCACTGCCCGATCGGGCGGCCTGCGCTGTTGTCGAAGACGAGTTCGACGCTGGTGCGACTGACCGGCTTGCGTTCACCGGCTCCGTTGAAGATCACATCCTCCATCGACTCGCCGCGCAGGGCAGAGGCTTTCGACTCGCCCAGCACCCAGCGGACCGCGTCGATCACGTTCGACTTGCCGCAGCCGTTCGGCCCCACGATGCCGATCAGTTGCCCCGGCAACGGAATGGTGGTGGGATCGACGAAGGATTTGAAGCCTGCCAGTTTGATCGAGGTCAGACGCATGAAATCGGCGCAAATGCACTGCAGCCTTCGCGCCAGAACGCGGCCACACATGCAAGGCATAGAATCTCAAGATTATAGGTACCCAAAATAGCTTCCCAAACCCTTGAAAAATCAAGCGAAAACATCGGAACGGCGCGCCAGCAGACCGTCCTCGCCGTCCACTCGCATCGACACCTTTGACAACCCTTGTCCTGAACGCGACTACCTGATCCACATCCAGGTCCCCGAGTTCACCTGTCACTGCCCCCTGACCGGGCAGCCGGACTTCGCTCACTTCACGATCGAATACATCGCCGATTCACGCTGTATCGAACTCAAGTCGCTGAAGATGTACATGTGGAGCTTCCGCGACCGGGGCGCCTTTCATGAACAAGTCACCAATCAGGTGCTCGATCATCTGGTGGCCGCGATCGAGCCGCGCTTCATGCGGGTGACTGCACGCTGGAACGTACGCGGCGGCATCTACACAAACGTCGTGGCCGAACACCGGGCGAAGCGCTGGAAGCCGACGGTTCCGTTGGATCTGACCCCGTTCCGACAGGCCTCGCCCTACGCTCTCTGACTGCCAATCCCGCCATGGCGCGCCTCATGTCCCAATTGCGACCGGTCATCCTGTGCGGAGGCTCGGGAACCCGCCTCTGGCCCGAATCACGCGAGACGTTCCCCAAACCGTTTCTTGCGCTGATCGATGGGCGTTCGTTGTTCGAACTCACGCTGGAGCGCGTGTTCTCGCTCGATCGCATCGGTACACCGATCGTCGTCATCAACGCGCAGCAGGTCCATCTGGCCGAACGGGCTGTGAAGGCTCTCGGCCGCGGGGAGGTCGAATTCCTGATCGAGCCCGTGGGCCGCAACACAGCACCGGCCATTGCCGCCGCGGCGCATCTCGCGCGCCGGGATGGGAGCGATCCGTTGCTGCTCGTCCTTCCGGCCGACCATCTGATCTCGCCGATCGGCGCTTTTTCGGACTGTGTCTGCAAGGCAGCGGATGCCGCAACCGAGCATCTGGTCACCTTCGGCGTCGTTCCGACCTATCCAGAGACCGGCTACGGCTACATCGAGGCTCCCGGTCAAGAAGAGGATGCCGTCGTACGTCCGGTCGTGCGCTTCGTCGAAAAGCCCGACACACGAACGGCCGAAGCTTATGTCGCCTCGGGCCGCCATTTTTGGAACGCTGGCATCTTCCTCTTCCGTGCCAGCACGCTGTTACGCGAACTGGGTGCGCACGCCGCGCCGCTTGCCGCCACGGTCGAGACGGCTTTCATCGCGGCACGCACCGATGGACTTCGAACCAAACTACCGGCCGCCGAATTCGGCGACTGCCCAAGTATTTCCATCGACTATGCCTTGATGGAGCGGAGCACGCGCGTGGCAATGCTGCCCGCCCGATTTACCTGGGATGACATCGGCAGTTGGAAAGCGGTCGCCGAGGCGTCGGAGGGGGTCGGAAATGCGGTCATCGATGTTGAAACCCGAAACTGTTTCGTCCGTAGCGACACTCGAGCCGTCGGGCTGGTCGGCGTCCAAGACCTCATCGTCATCGACACCGAAGACGCGCTCCTGATCTCTCACCGCGATCACACCCAAAAGGTGCGTGAGGTCGTCGAACGCGTGCGGCAACTGAAGCCCGAGGCCGCTGTTTGGCGGACGACGGCGATCCGTCCGTGGGGCAGCTTTACCGTGCTTGCCGACCTGGCTGATCACAAGGTCAAGCGCATCGTCGTCAACCCGGGGGCGGCGATCTCACTCCAGCTGCATCATCACCGCAGTGAGACATGGACCTTCATTTCGGGACACGGTGAAGTGACGCTCGGTGAACGCACCGAGACCGTTGGCCCGGAACGGACCGTCTTCATTCCGGCGCGAACCAAGCATCGCGTACGCAATACCGGTGACGATCCGTTGGTGTTCATCGAAACCCAGACCGGAAGCAGCTTTGATGAAAGCGACATCATCCGCTTTGAGGATCAGTACGGCCGCGTCTGACCGCCATTCTCCTCGCCCCCGGCAGCTCAGGGGCGCACGCGCCTCTCGAACGCGTAAGCCAGCGACCATACGGCCGAGGCATACAAGCGCGAGCGGTTGTACCGGGTGATGACGTAGAAGTTTTCGAAGGCTAGCCAGTGCTCCACCGTGCCGTCCGCCCGCTCGAGCGCAATGAGCCCGATCGAGTCGTCGTTCGCCGGCGCCCGCACGCCTTCATCGCGCTCGCGGACCTCGACACCCGCCCTGACCCACTCCGACCATGGACGGCGCGGCGTCAGACCGCCCTCGAACTGCGTCAACACTTCCTGTGGCAGCGCTTTGACCGGAAGCATCACGGGTTCTCCGCGCTGCCAGCCATGCGCCGCCAGGAAAGCTGCCACCGAGCCGATGATGTCGGCCGGCGAGTTCCACAGATCGATGCGACCGTCGTCGTCAAAGTCCACCGCGTACCGGCGATAGCTACCCGGCATGAATTGCGGCCAACCCATCGCGCCGGCGAACGAGCCGCGAAACTCGAGAGGATCACGGCCGAGGTCGCGCGCGAGCAGGAGGAAGTCTCGTAGCTCGCTGCGAAAGAAGTCCGCTCGCCTCGGGTAATCGAAGGCGAGTGTGGCGAGCGCATCGACGACGCGAGTGCCGCCGGTGATGCGGCCGTAAACCGTTTCGACCCCGATGATCGCTGCAATCACCGTGCGTGGCACGCCCCAGACCCTTTCAGCCCTCGCCAGCGCGTCCGCGTGCCGCGTCAGGAACTGCCATCCGCGTTCAAGACGATCGCCGCCGATGTGCCGTGGCCAGTAAATGTGCCAAGGGACCGGAGCCCGGAGGGGCGCGTCCATGGCGGCGATCACGCGGTCAAGCCGTTGCACCTGGGAGAACACACGATCGAACTCGCTAGGCACGATGCCCTCAGTTTCGAGTTCGGCCCTCAGCGCCGCCAATTCGGGTCGGCCGACGTAAGTCTGCGCCGCCAGCGGAGGCACCACAACGACCAACAGGCACGTTATCGATACGAGTGTTCGCAGCACGCGCTCGATAATAGCCTCATGCCCTATCACCTGTTCCGGCCGATTCTTTTCGCTCTCGACCCCGAGCGAGCCCACCACGTCGCGTTCGCCGCCCTCGACACGCAGGCGGCGATCGGGCTCGCCCGGCTATGGTCCGGATATTTGCCGGAGAAGCCGGTTGAAGTCATGGGCCTGCGTTTCCGCAATCCCATCGGACTGGCAGCGGGTCTGGACAAAAACGCACGACATCTGCGCGGCCTGGCGCAACTTGGCTTCGGTTTTCTGGAAGTTGGTACGCTGACACCGAAGCCGCAGCCCGGCAATCCGCAACCCCGTCTGTTCAGGTTGCCGGAACACCAGGCGTTGATCAATCGTCTGGGTTTCAACAATGATGGCGTCGATGCTGCCATTCCGCGTCTTGCGACCCGTTCGATCGGCATTCCAGTAGGAATCAACCTCGGCAAAAACGCCAGTACCCCCAACGAACAGGCGGTGGACGACTACCTGACCGGCTTGCGTCGAGTGTTCCAGCATGCCGACTACGTCACCATCAACGTCTCATCACCAAATACGAAGGGCCTTCGCGATTTGCAGGCCCCGGATGCGATCCGTGCGCTGGTAAGGGCGGTCGTCCTCGAGCGTGACCGCCTCGGCCGCCTGCATGGCCGCCAATGCCCCGTTGCCGTCAAGATCGCCCCCGACATCGAGCCCGCACAGCTCGAACGCTCGGTCGAGGCAATTCTGGAGGGCGGTGCCGATGCCATCATTGCCACCAACACCACCCTATCCCGGCAAGGGGTCGAGGCCCACCCCCATGGGGCAGAGGCGGGCGGTCTGAGCGGCGGGCCCCTGCGCCCGCTTGCCGATCGGGTGCTTGCCGCGGTGGTGGAGGCGGTTCGCGGACGCCTACCGGTCATCGGCGTCGGCGGCGTCCTATCGGTCGAGGACGCGCAGCGGAAGCTCGATCTGGGCGCCTCGCTCATTCAGGTGTACACCGGCCTGATCTACCGGGGGCCCGGTTTCATCGGGGAACTCGTCCGCGGGGTCAAGCGTTGACGCAGGAAGCGTTGAGCCGAAGTGAGGCGCGTGCGCGACGGCGCATCGAGTTCGAGCTCGATCCCCGGAGCACCGTTCGCGCCAGCCGCCCCCCGAACGAGCCGCTGCAAGACCAAGGGCTCGCGCTCGAGAAGTTCCACCCGTGCAACCCGCTGACACGCGTTCTCAGGCCAGCCCCAGGCGAGTCGTGCGGCAACGCGAGGCACACCATCTCCGACCACGGCAGGTGGCATGGCGAGGCAAGGCGAGCGATCAGCATGCCAGTGCCGGGCAAAGCCCTCGGACCAGACGGATAGCTCCGCACGGATCCAGCACACGTTGCCGACCTGAACGAACATTTCGCTTTCTGATCTCTGCCAGGGGGTAAGGCCAAGTTCAGAGCGTCCGGCGCACAACGCATCGAGGCATGCTGAAACGGCGAACTCGGCGGCCTCCTCGCCGGCAGCGCACACGTAAACCGGGAATGGGCATGCGAGCGCGCGCTGCAAGGCGTCACCGACCGTGATCGGATCCGCCGGAACGAACTCGGCAAAGGCAAGCCGTCCGCCCGCTCCGACCGCGGCAGAGGCCGCCGCGATGATCGGATCACGACCGAGCGCAAGCGGGCCATCGCCGACACGCAAGAGCCCGGGCCCGACCATTCTCACGTGGGCGAACGCCGGTGACTCCATCAGGCGGCCTTGGCCTCCTCGGCGAACATACGGGCGAGGGCCCTGTCGACCAGCGGCTCGGACTCGATCACGCGTGCCCGATCGGAGCGAAACCATTCGGCCAGTTCTTCCGGAGACAACGACGCAGCCTTGCGACCATGACGGGTGACGAAGAGGAAGGTCGTGCCCTGCGGGCTGATCCAGGCAAGCTTTGCGTAGGTCAGTGCGCCGCTCTCGTCACTCATCTCGATCCACTGGTTGCGTTCCATGCGCGCAACGATCTGCGTGAATACATCCTCGACACGTTCCGGCTCTGGCGGTGCAGGCGGCGGCTCCTCGTAGTCAGGACGCGCACCCTTCAACAAACCGGCGTGAATCTCGAACAGCCGATCCATGAAGGGAGACACGGCTTCATCGGACACCCGCTGCAGACCGGATTTGAGACGCTTGATCAGACGCGGCAGCCGGCTTCCCAATTCGGCGCGTTCGAGCGGCTGATCCTTCGGTGTCACGCTCCAGATCAATTCGTCGAGCGTCTCGACTGCCTCGTTGAACTGCGGGCTGTCAGCCCCCTGCTCCAGCAAGGCGTCCTGGAGATGCGGCTGCCAGGCGACTTCGATGAAATCGCGCACCGGCTCCGGCAGCGGCGCTTTTTGAAGACGCTCTTCGACCGTCTCGCGGGCCGTCTTCATAGCCACGATCTGCCGGTCGGCCTCCTGCGCCTCGGCCATTTCGGCTTCGACTGCGGGGCGAACGTCCTGCTCGTGTTCGGCAATGAACTGCTCGAGGTCTACGATGGCCGCCGTGAATACGCCGAGGTCGTCAACGAAGTCCCTGTTGATCTGCTCGACGAGGGTGGTGATCTTTCGGAACAGGGGGTCGTCCGGACCGTCATCCGGAGACCAACCGATCCCAGCGTCGGCGAGTTTGTTGAGAAGTTGCCTGGCAGGATGGTTCTTTCGCGAGAAGAAGCCGCGATCGAGCATGGCCGCCTTGAGCGTCGGGATCTGCAACCTTCCCAGCACGACCTTGACTTCATCGCGAAGCTCGGGCCGCGCAAAGGCGAATTCGAACAACATGGCAACCAGTTCGGTCGTCGTGGCATCGAGGACAGAGATGTCGCCGGTGCCGTAGCCGGGGACGACGGTGCGCAGAATGCTGCGACCGCCCGTTGTCCCGTCGGGCGTATCGCTGCCAGGCCCCGCAACGATACCGAGCTCTGCGGCGCCGACGCCAGCGAACGCCGTCTGTAGGGTCGAGAGGGAGGCGACCAGTTGCGGATCGACCGCCGTCGGCAGAGCGCCTCGCGTCGCGCCCGCCGGCGAGAAGCCAAGCGCAGCCCCGATCTGCATGGCCTCACGAGCGCGAACCATGGCGGCGAGATTCGGATCGGCCGAGCCCGGGCCGCCCGAAATTCCGGGCACGACGCGCTGCAGTCGCTCGATCACGCCCATCAGGTTGCTGACCAGCGTCTGCATGGACGCCATCGGGTTTTCGCCAGGTCCGGCCAGGCTGGCGCCGCCGTCGGCAGCCGCTGCACTGATTGCCGCCTCATCCTGTGGCCCGACGACCTGTCCGCGGGCTGCACCAGCACTCGCCGCAGGACGCACCACGCTTTGCGCGGTGGGCACCGGTACTGGCACTCCGGAATCCGTCAGAAAGCGGTTGAGATCCCGATAGACATCGGTGAATCCCATGCCACCGAGATTGCCGAGATTGCGCAGCCAGGCTATGCGGATCGAGGGTGAGGAACAGATGGACTGCATCGCCTCGTGGAGAGACGCGACGAGCGCATGCGGCGAAAAGGGATCGTCACTCAGTTTCAGCGCCGGTCGGTCGAGCATCGTTGCGATGCGCTGATGCAGCGTCGGCAAATCACCCAAGGCCGCGCTCTCGATATTGCGCGCGAGTGTCCGCGCCGCCACCTGTTCGTCAAGAACATCGACCGACTGCAGCTCGAGGCTACCGTCGACGACCGAGGACAAAAAGACGTCGCCAACGCTGCGGCGATCGATTCGCTCGCCGAGGCGTCGCACGAAACCATCGCTCAGATTGGCTCGTTCCTGCATCAGAACGGCGCGCGCGTCAAGCAAGGTGGCAACCTGCCTCTGATCGAACGTGTGCGAGGCGAGATCGAGCAGCATTTCCGCCAGACGGTCGAGCGCCGCGGCAAGCTGGAGCGTTGCTCGGTGAAGCATCAGGTCGCGGGTCGACGCGATGATCTGATCGGTATCGGTCGTCGGTTGGGAGGACATGGCGGCGGAAGGTTCAATGCGCTACACGCGAAGGCATCGGAGAAATCGACCAGCCGCCGACGGATGCGCCGGCATGGAACGAATCAGCCCGCACCGACTCGAGTTCAGCGTCCAGTTCGCGTAGGCGTAGTCTGTCATAGGCAGCGCCCATGCGCACGGTGGTCGAGCCCGCCGCCGTACTTTCTCATTTGATTGCATCGTTCCACGCCTTCTCGAGGCGCTTCGCCGAAACCGGAAACGGCGTCTTTAGTTCCTGAGCGAACAACGATACGTTGAGCTCCTCGATCCACCAACGAAACTCCAGCAAGGCGTTCGATGCCGACCGACCCTTGCGCTCACACTCTTGCTGCCACCGATCCCACCAGGCCGCCAGCAGCGGTCCGTGTCGGGCCTCTCGTTCCGGCATCTCAGAGAACTTGTCCAGGCGACGCTTTAGCGCGCGCAGATAACGAGGCAGATGCTGCAATCGTTCCCAGGGGGTCGCCGCCAGAAAGCCCGGATAGACCAGTCGGGCGCGCCAGGCAGACAGAGTCGCCACGACAGCCTTCTGCCTGGGAGTGGCCTGCGCGAGAGTCGTCTGAAGGGGGCCGATCGCATCGGTGATCGCCGTCAGGTGGCGTCCCAACTGCTCGGCAACCAGCCCAACCCGCTGCTTTGCGCGCGCAACCTGCTCGCGAAATGCTGCTTCGTTGCGAGGCGCAGCGTCGTCACCGAGCATCGCCCGCATCGCGAGCGCCTGATGGTAGTCAGCGAGCAAACGCTCGGTCGGGATTAGTGGTTTGAGGATCATCGCAGCCTGGTTGAACCCGAGTGGTCCCTTCTCCCAGTTGCGCAGCATGCCCTTGAGTTCGTATGTGATTAGGCGCACGATGCCGGCGCGATGCGCCCTGTCTGCCTCCTCGGCCGTTTCGAACAGTCGCACCGCCACGCTTGTGCCCTCGTCGACCAGTGCCGGATAGGCAGGCACTTCCCGCCCCGCTCGGCGAACGCCGATCCGCTCGGGCAACGTTCCGATCGTCCAAGCGGTGAGCCCCGCCCGCTCAACCGATGCTTCCGCATCAGCGTCGCTTCGACTGGACTGCTGAAACGCCAGACGCGCCGCATCGCCAAGTTGGCTGCGCAGGTCCGCCAGGCGCCGCCCCATGCCGAGTTCCTCGCCGTCCACGCCGAAAACCCTGAGGTTCAGCACCAGGTGCGGGGGTAGGTCCAGCCGCTTCCAGATCGCGGCATCGACCGTGATGCCCGCAAAGTCGCGCAAGAAGCCTGCCAAGGCTGCTTCGAGCGGCTGCTCGCACGGCGTCGTCAGTTCGAGAAAGGCAGTCACCGTGTCGGGAAACGGCTGGACCCGGCTCCGCTCCGACTTCGGCAACGCCTTTAGCAAGGCCGTCACCCGCTCGCGAATCAGTCCGGGAATCAGCCAACTCGCGAATCGCTCCTCGACCGCATTCAGCAACGCGAGTGGAACCCGTGCGGTGACGCCGTCGAGCGGATGACCGGGCTCGAATCGGTAGGACACCGGCACCTCGAAATCCCCCAAGCGGAGGCGCGTTGGAAAGAGCGCCTCGGTCACACCTTCCCCCGGATGGCGCATGACATCCTCGCGTCGCATGCGGAGTCGGCGATCGTTTTCTGCATCGTCACACCAGCCTTCGAGTGCGGCACGGCTCGTGATGTCGGGCGGTAGTCGGCCACGGTAGAACTCCGCCATGGTCTCCTCGGAGACCAGCAGGTCATGCCGGCGCGCCCGGTCCTCCAGGCGGCGAACCTCCTCGATGAGCGCCTTGTTGGCTGCGTAGAACGGCGCCTGAGTGGTGATTTGCTGCATCGCGAGGGCGGCGCAAAGGATCGCATGCGCTTCGCCTGGCGCGATGCGTGCGTAATTGACGCGCCGGCGCGGCACCAGGGTCAGTCCATAGAGGCTGACCCGCTCCTGCGCAATGACCTGCCCGCCGGCATCATCCCAGCGCGGATCGAAGTAGTTCCGCGTCAGCAACCCGCCCGCTGCCTCTTCGATCCATTCCGGTTCGATCCGCGCAATGGTGCGGGCGTAGAGCCGTGTCGTCTCGGCGAGCTCGGCGGCCATCAGCCATCGTAACCCCTTGCGCTCCACTCCGGAGCCGGGATGCGGCCAGAACTGCAAACCGCGCGTCCCGAGGTAGTGGTCGCCTTCGTCCGACTTCACGCCGATCTGTCCAAGCAAACCAGCCAGCAGCGACCGGTGGATGCGATCAAAGGCTGGCGTCGGACTGCAATCCGCCGCCACCTGCCAGCCGAGTTCCGCAAGGGTGGCGCGCAGCTGTGCGTGCAAATCCCGCCATTCGCGTAGCCGCAGCCAGGAGAGAAATTTTTCACGGCAGGCAGCTACCTGACGCCGATGTCCGCCCGACGCGCTGACTTCGGCGAAGAACTTCCAGACGTTGAGAAGCGACAGAAAATCGCTCTTGCCGTCGACGAACCACCGATGCGCGCGATCGGCTGCATCGCGCGCGTCGAATGGGCGCTCGCGCGGATCCGGCACGGAAAGCGCCGCGGCAATGATCAGCACCTCGGGCAGTACCCCCTGCTTACGGGCTTCGATCAGCATGCGACCGATGCGCGGATCCACCGGCATGCGCGCTAGTTCGCGCCCGACCGAAGTCAGCGCACCGGCCGCATCGAGTGCACCCAGCTCCGCGAGCGTCTGCATGCCGTCGGCGATCGCCCGCGATGACGGCCGTTCGATGAACGGGAATTCCTCGATCGTCCCCAGCCCGAGCGCCAGCAGGCGGAGAATGACCCCGGCGAGGGACGAGCGCAACATCTCCGGGTCGGTGAAGGCGCTGCGGGCAGCGAAGTCCTCCTCCGAGTAGAGCCGGATGCAAACGCCCGGCCCCAGGCGCCCGCAGCGGCCGGCGCGCTGACGGGCGCTCGCTTGGGAAATCTTTTCGATCGCCAGCAGCTGCACCTTGCTGCGGACGCTGTAGCGGTTCAGGCGAGCCAAACCGGAATCGACCACATAGCGGATCCCGGGCACGGTCAACGAAGTTTCGGCAACGTTGGTTGCAAGCACCACCCGGCGGCCGGACGACGGCGAAAAGATGCGCTGCTGATCGGGCACCGACAACCGGGAGTAAAGCGGCAACACCTCGGAGCCTGGTTTCAACCGGCCGCGTAAGATGTCCTGCGTCTCCCGGATTTCCCGCTCACCCGGAAGGAACACCAGTACATCGCCCGGACCTGACGACCAAAGCTCATCGATCGCATCGGCGATCGCCGCTTCGATGGGCTCCTCGTCATCGTCGTCAGAGGCGACTGGCCGGTAGCGGACTTCGACCGGCCAGGTCCGGCCGGACACTTCGACGAGCGGAGCGGGGGCGCCGGACGCATCGCAGAAATGGCGCGCGAAGCGCTCGGCATCGATCGTGGCCGAGGTGATGACGACCCGCAGATCAGGTCGCCGCGGCAACAGTTGCTTCAGGTAGCCAAGCAGGAAGTCGATGTTGAGCGAGCGCTCGTGCGCCTCGTCCACGATGATCGTGTCATAGGCGTAGAGACCGCGATCGGCCTGTGTCTCGGCCAGCAGGATGCCGTCGGTCATCAGCTTGATGAAGCCGTCGGCGCCTCCACGCTCAGTAAACCGCACCTTGTAGCCAACCGAAACGCCGACCTCCTCACCGAGTTCTGCGGCTACGCGTTCAGCCACGCTGCGAGCCGCGATGCGCCGCGGCTGTGTATGACCGATCAGGCCATGGCGCCCGCGTCCGGCGGCCAGCGCGATCTTCGGCAACTGCGTCGTTTTGCCGGAACCGGTCTCGCCGGTCACGACGACGACCGGATGTCGCCGGACGAGCGCCGCGATCTCATCCGCTCGTTCGGACACCGGTAGGCCATCGGCATAGCCGAAGGCAGGCAGACGAGCCAGCCGCTCGCGAAACCGCTGTTCGGCCCGTTCGATCTCGGCGGCCAGCGCGGCAGCCGAGCCCGCCCCGCCCGAGCGGCTTAAGCGCCTGCGCAAGCGCCAGTAATCGGCCGTCAGCAGCCGCGTCGCATCCAAGCCGCCGGCGGCTGCGACGGATGTCGCAGCGGCACTCATCGGCGGTCGTGGCGTCGGCCCAGCAATGCTCGCATCGTGCCCTGCATTCTAGGCTGGCCGCTATAATCCCTTACAAATCAACGATATGCCGCCGTTTCGGTGCGGCGCGAAGCGAGGTTCGGCTGGCTACCGATAAGGAACTTGACGCCTTTCTGGCGTCGGTCGAGCGCAAAGCGTTCAAGCAGGCCGTATACGCCGTTCGCGACGACGAAGCCGCCCTCGACATCGCGCAGGATGCGATGTTCAAGCTGGTGGAGAGCTACGCCGACAAGCCGGCGGCGGAGTTGCCGCTCCTGTTCACGCGTATTCTGCAAAACGCCATCCTGGACTGGTTCCGGCGGCAGAAAACGCGTGCGCAGCACGTGAGCAATTTCTCCGACCTGAGCGACGGGGAAGATGAAGACTTCGATCCGCTCGAGATCCTCGAGGGCGAGGAAAGCGTGATCGGTCACGAACAGCCTCTGGCGGCGCTCGAACAGGCCGAGGCGCTCGACGCAATCGAGGAAGCGCTGGCGCGACTGCCACTGCGTCAACGGCAGGCATTTCTCTTGCGTTACTGGGAAGACCTCGACACTGCCGAGACGGCCGCCGTGATGGGCTGCTCGGAGGGAAGCGTGAAGACCCATTGCTCCCGAGCGGTTCAGGCCTTGCAGGGCATGCTCCGCCAGAAGGGGATCACACTATGACAAAACATAGCCACCTCCTCCCGGATCACGAGATCGACAGGACCGCTGCTGCCCTGCGTCCGCATCTGAACGCGGCCATCGACCGCATTGATGACGACGTCAAACGACGGCTCGCCGCCGCCCGCGCGCGAGCGGTCGCTGCCCGTGCCGAGCGGGAGACCAAGCCGGTCATTGCTCCCGTAGCCGTCGGCAACGGTCAATGGGCCCTTCCGGGTGACGTCGGCCGTGACCTGCGCGGCCGGCTTTCCGACTGGCGGTTCTGGGCGACCGGACTCGTGGTTGGACTCCTCATCGCTCTGTATGGCGCGCACCTTTGGCGTGACCATGTCGCCAGCAGGGACGCCGTCGACGTCGATCTGATGATCTTGGGCGACGATGTACCGGTGGACGCTCTGCTCGATCGCGGCTTCAGCCACTTCGTCCGGGAAGGCGAATGACATCGCAAAGGCGTTCCATCCAGACCGGTTCGACGCCTCTGGCGCTGCACCTCGCCGCCAGCCGCCTGGCGCAGGCACGGGCGGCCCTGCTGCGTCGCCTTGCCATGGCAAGCCTTGCCTCGATGCTGGCGCTCGGCGCCCCAGCGACGCTGGCGCAGAAGTGGAGTGAGCTGAAGGCGGATGAGCGGCGCATCCTCGCACCTCTCGAAAGCGACTGGGATGCCATGCCCGAGGCGCGCAAGAAGCGTTGGCGTGAGCTGGCTGCGGGCTACCCCTCGATGGCACCCGAGCAGCAGGCGCGCTTTCGCGAGCGCCTCGCGGGATGGTCCCGGCTGACTCCGGAAGAGCGCCGACAGGCGCGCGAGCAGTACCAGTCTTTGCAGCAACTGCCGCCCGAAAAACGGGCAGCCGTGCCGCAAAAGTGGGAGGAGTACCGCAACCTGCCGCCCGAAAGGCGCGCCGAGATCCAGCGCCGTGCAGCGGAATCCCCGGGTGCGGCAGCGGCCGACGCGAGCAAGGTCAAGCCCGGGCGCGAAACGTCCAAGGGCGCGGCACCCTCACCCGACGCTCAACCTGCGGCCTCCGGCGGTGCGACGCCTCCGTCCCGCCCCTAAGGAAACACTGAATAAATCGCTGCGCGGGCGAATCGCTGCGTTGCGCGGTGCTCGCTCCCTCGCCTAACTCCTTGTTATGTCTCGGTCGCTGCGCTCCGGGCGCCTCGCGCTTCATCCCGCTCGCTTCTTTCTTCAGCGTTTCCCTAACGCCTCCGGTCGAAGCGCATAGAGCGCGATCCCGGCGGCGACCGAGACATTCAACGACTCGACGCCGGCTGCCATTGGAATCATCAGCGCGCGGTCGATCAGTGGCCAGAGCTGCGCGCTAAGCCCGCCCCCCTCGTTCGACGCTATCACGACCTTGTCGGCCGCGTAGCGCTCCTCGCTTGCGACCTCGTCCAGCCACGTCGCGGACAGGCCGCGGCGCGGGCCTGGCAGGAGCGCCCAGCGCCGCCCGGCAAACGACTGTATGGCGATCGGCAAGTCCACCCCGTCCGCGACCCTGACCTGCCAATGCGCCCCTTGCGCGGAACGCAGGGTCTTGCTGGACCAAGCCGAAGCACTGGCCGTGTCCACCCAGACCTCATCGACACCGGCAGCGGCCGCGGTTCGAATCAACGTACCGACATTGCCCGGATCCTGGACGGCGTCGATCGCAAGAACGAATCCTTGGCGGGAGAGACCAACCGGCGCGTTCCAGCGGACCAGGGCCATCATCGTGGGCGGTGTGGCGAGCAGGCTCAGCCGATCGTAGACCATGGGCGACAAGCAAACGCCCCGCTCTTCCGAAGCCCATGGAAGCGGCGGGGGCGGCTGGCCACGCAGCAGGATGACTTCGACCTGCCCAGGGGCTGAGTGGAGACAGGCCTCGACCAGGTGCTCTCCTTCGATCACCGCCCGCCGCTCGCGCCGGATCGCGCCGCCGGCGCGCTGGATGCGGGCGACCTCGCGGCAGAGCGGATGATCACGTGATTGGATGTAGCGCACGGAGCCACACGCCAGGCAGGGGCCTTGGGATCACCCGATGCCGCGGGTCGAACTGAGCTGCCTCATCGAGCCGGCGCAGCGGCATTTCCGGCCGGGGCTGCCGGAGACGATGGGATGCCCGGCTTCGGCTCACGCACCTGAACGAAGTTCTCGCCCTTCCTCACCATGCCGAGTTCGCTGCGGGCGCGCTCTTCGACCGCATCGCCGCCGCGCTCGAGTTCACGAACATCGGCCGCGCCTTCGGCGTTGCGCTGCCGGATCGCCTCGTTCTTCGCGTTCAACGTGGCGAGGTCACGCTCGAGCTGCGCCGCGCGTGGGATGGAGCCGCGATCGAACCAGAGCTTCCACTGCAGGTAAGCCAGACCTGCAATGAGGAGCACGAAGATCACACGAGCGGCCATCGCCGAGGTCCTGTCAGCCAAAGCGTGCGAAGGCGTCGCCTCCGGCGTAGGTGGCGATGTCACCGAGGTCTTCCTCTATGCGCAAGAGTTGGTTGTACTTCGCGGTTCGATCCGAGCGAGAAAGGGAGCCGGTCTTGATCTGCCCGGCGTTGGTCCCCACCGCGAGATCAGCAATCAGGCTGTCCTCGGTTTCGCCGGAGCGGTGAGAAATGACGTTCGCATACGCTGCCCGCTTGGCCATCTCCACCGCTGCGAACGTTTCGCTGAGCGTTCCGATCTGATTGATCTTGATCAGGATCGCGTTCGCCACCCCGCGCTCGATGCCTTCGCGCAGGATGCGGGTGTTGGTGACGAACAGATCATCGCCGACGAGCTGCACCCGGCTGCCAAGCAGCTGGGTGAGGAACTTCCACCCCTCCCAATCGCCCTCGGCCATCCCATCCTCGATCGAGACGATTGGATAGTTCGCGACCCAGCGCTCCCACAGACGCGCCAGTTCTTCACTTCCCAGCGCGCGGCCCTCGCCTGCGAGGTGATAGACGCCGTCGCGAAAAAACTCGCTGGCGGCGCAGTCGAGCGCGAGCGCAATCTGCTCACCCGGCCGATAGCCTGCGGCCTCGATCGCCTGCATCAGAAGCCCCAGGGCTTCCTCGTTCGACTTTAGATCGGGCGCAAAGCCGCCTTCGTCGCCGACCTGCGTGGGCCAGCCGCGGTCGTGAATCAGCTTCTTCAGCCGGTGAAACACTTCGGCGCCCCAGCGCAGCGCCTCGCGGAAGCTCGGCGCCCCGACCGGCACGATCATGAACTCCTGCAGATCGACCGAGTTGTTGGCGTGCGCGCCTCCGTTGATGACATTCATCAACGGCACCGGGAGCGACACCGGCCCTGCTCCGCCGAGGTAGCGATACAGTGGAAGCCCGGAGTCTTCGGCGGCCGCCTTGGCCACTGCGCATGACACCGCGAGCAGCGCGTTGGCTCCAAGCCGCCCCTTGTTCTCCGTGCCATCGAGGTCGATCAGCGTTCGATCGATGCGGACCTGCTCCTCGGCGTCGAGCCCGAGCAGGGCTTCAGAAATCTCGGTGTTGACGAACGCTACCGCCCGCTCCACACCGCGCCCGAGATAGCGCCCGGGGTCGCCATCGCGCAGTTCGATCGCCTCCCTGCTGCCGGTCGATGCGCCGCTCGGGACCGCTGCTCGGCCGGTGGCGCCGCTTTCGAGAACGACATCGGCCTCGACCGTTGGATTACCGCGCGAATCGAGAATCTCGCGCGCTATGACATCGACAATGGCTGACATGGTAGGTTGGCTTACAACACAATGAGATTCAACAAACGATTCAAACGCCGTCGACCACGATCATCGTGAACTCGGCAGCGCCCAGCCGATGCTCCCGCGCCTGCTGGTACTGGGCGCTCGCGTAAAAGGCGTTGGCGGCGGCACGGTCGGGAAACTCGAGTACTACGATACGCGGACGGTCAAGCGAACCTTCCAGCGCTTCAGGACTGCCTCCACGAACGAGAAATCGGCCCCCTGCAGCGGCCACCGCTGCGGGCGTCAACGCCATGTAACGCTGATAGCGCTCAGGGTCGGTGACCTCGACGCTTGCGATCACGAAAGCGGTCATAGCCGGTGTGCTCCGGTCAGATCGTGCTCGATGAAGCCGTGCCGTTTGACCACAGCGTCAAGCTCTTTCAATTCGGTGAGTAACGATTTCATTCGTGACAGCGGCCATGCGTTCGGACCATCACTCAGGGCACGATCCGGCGCCGGATGGGTCTCCATGAAGATACCCGCAATGCCCGCCGCAACCGCAGCACGGGCAAGCACCGGCACGAATTCGCGCTGGCCGCCGCTGGACGCGCCCTGACCGCCGGGAAGCTGCACCGAATGCGTCGCGTCGAAAACGACCGGACAGCCGGTCGCACGCATGATGGCCAGCGAACGCATGTCCGACACCAGGTTGTTGTAACCGAACGAAACGCCGCGCTCACAAACAAGAATGGAGTCGGCGCCACCGTTCGCCTCGCGCGCCTTGTCGACCACATTCTTCATGTCGCCCGGCGCGAGAAACTGGCCCTTCTTGATGTTGACTGGCTTTCCTGCGGCCGCCACCGCGTGGATGAAGTTGGTTTGTCGGCACAGAAAGGCAGGTGTCTGCAAAACGTCCACGACAGCGGCAACTTCCTCGATCTCGTGGATTTCGTGCACGTCGGTCAGCACCGGCACCCCAACTTGACGCCGCACCTCGGACAGGATCCGCAGACCCTCAGACATCCCCGGGCCGCGATAGCTCTTACCGCTCGATCGGTTGGCCTTGTCGTAGCTCGACTTGAAGATGAATGGAATGCCGAGTTCCCGACAGATCTCGGCCAAGGCGCCCGCCGCATCGATCTGGAGTGTCTCGCTCTCGACGACGCAGGGTCCAGCGATCAGAAAGAGAGGCCATTCCAGCCCGACATCGAAGCCACAAAGCTTCATGCGGCCGCCTCCGCAAGCGCCGGGATGTCTCGCCGCCGCCGTACCCGCTCCCTCATCGCAGCCGCGACGAAGGCCTTGAACAGCGGATGCCCCATGCGCGGCGTCGAATTGAACTCCGGATGGAACTGCACCCCGATGAACCAAGGGTGACGATCGCTCGGGATTTCCACCACCTCGACGAGTTGCTGCACGGCGGAACGACCAGAGACAAGCAAGCCGCCCGCTTCGAGCTGCGGCACGTAGTGCGCGTTGACCTCGTAGCGGTGCCGGTGGCGCTCAATGATTTGCAGGCTGCCGTAGACCGATGCGGCAAGGCTTCCCGACGCCAACGTAGCCGCCTGCGCTCCCAGACGCATCGTGCCACCCTTGTCGGATGCCTCATCACGATGCTGCCGCTCGCCGGATGCATCCATCCACTCAGTGATCAGTCCAACCACCGGGTGTGGCGTCTGACGGTTGAACTCCGTCGAGTGCGCATCCGTCAGGCCGCACACGTTACGGGCGAACTCGATGATGGCGACCTGCATGCCAAGGCAGATCCCGAGATACGGCACCCGGCGCTCGCGGGCAAAACGCACTGCGGCGATCTTGCCCTCGATCCCACGCTCCCCGAAGCCGGGGCCGACCAGGATGGCATCCATCGATTCGAGCACGCCCGTTCCCTCGTCGATCAGCCGCTCGGACTCGACGTAGTGGATGTTGACGCGGCAGTCGTTGTGAATGCCGCCCGCCTTCAGCGCTTCATTGATGGACTTGTAGGCGTCGACGAGTTCCACGTACTTGCCGACGAAGGCGATGTCGACACTGTGCCTGGGATGCAGTGTCCGCTCAACGATCACGTCCCAAGCCGACAGGTCGGCCGGCCGCGCAACGATGTCGAGCGTATGACAGACGATCTCGTCGAGCATCTGCGCATGCAGATGACGCGGCACCTTGAAGATGGTGTCGAGGTCGGGCACCGAGATCACGCCCCGAGCCTCGACATTCGTAAACAGCGAGATCTTGCGGCGTTCGTCGTCGGGTACCTCACGGTCTGAACGGCAAAGCAGGACGTCCGGAAAGATGCCAATCTCGCGCAGCTTCTGCACGCTGTGCTGCGTGGGTTTGGTCTTCAATTCACCCGCGCTCGGAATGAACGGCACCAGCGTCAGGTGGATGTAGCAGCGATTGCGCCGTCCGACTTCCACACCCATCTGCCGAATCGCCTCGAGGAAAGGGAGCGATTCGATATCACCGACCGTCCCGCCGATCTCGACGATCAGTACGTCGACATCCCGGCCAGCCTGGCGGATCGAGGCCTTTATTTCATCGGTGATGTGCGGAATGACTTGGACCGTTCCGCCCAGATAGTCGCCACGACGTTCCTTGGCGATGACGGACTGGTAGATGCGCCCGGTCGTGAATGAGTTGAGCTTCGTCATCTTGCGCGAGACGAAGCGCTCGTAATGCCCGAGGTCCAGGTCCGTCTCGCCGCCATCGTCGGTCACGTAGACCTCGCCATGCTGATACGGGCTCATCGTGCCCGGATCCACATTGATGTAGGGGTCGAGTTTGACGAGGGAAACCTTGATACCGCGCGACTCGAGGATCGCGGCAAGGGATGCGGCGGCGATGCCCTTGCCCAGCGAGGACACCACCCCACCGGTGACGAAGACGTACTTGGTCATGGCGCACGCCGAGGGGGTAAACCGGGATTCTATCCGTCGCCGTGTGAGCAGGCGGCGCCACCCCAGCCCTCACTTGGACGCCCGATCTGCTACACGCGAGCGTGCTCCGCCATGTAACGCCGTACACCATTCCGAATAGCCCGGGCCAGGCGGGCCTGATGGGCCGGATCGATGAGTTTGCGCTCCTCCTCGGGGTTGGAGATGAAGGCCGTCTCGACCAGGATCGACGGCACGTCCGGCGCGCGCAGAACTGCAAAGCCTGCCTGCTCGACCTGTCGCTTGTGCAGACGGTTGATGGCGGCCAGTTCATGCAGCATGCCGCGACCGAGCTTAAGGGAATCGTTGATCGTGAACCCTTGACTCATTTCGAGCAGCATCCGGGCGAGCGCTGGATCGCGGCCAGCCAGCCGCGTGCCCCCGATCAGATCGGACTGATTCTCGCGATCCGCCATCCACCGAGCCGCGGTACTGGTCGCGCCGCGCTCCGACAGCGCGTACACCGAGCTGCCGCGTGCCTCGGGCCGGATGAAGGCGTCGGCGTGAATCGACACGAACAGGTCCGCCTTGACCGCGCGCGCCTTGCGGACACGCTCCGCAAGCGGTACGAACACGTCCTCGTCGCGGGTCAGAAACACGGCGATGCGCGGGTCTTGCTCGAGCAGCGCGCGCGCCTTGAATGCAACAGCCAGCACGACGTCCTTCTCATAGTTGCCGCCGGGGCCGATCGCCCCAGGATCTTCCCCACCATGGCCCGGATCCAGCACCACCACGAAGGGCTTCCGCACGGCGGCCGACGCTCGGCCCCGCGGCTGCGAGGGCGTTGGCGCCGCTGGCGGTACCGGCGGAGCCGATGCCGACGGCGGCGCGGGCGGCAAGGCCGGGGCCGTAGGCGAACGCGGCGGCGCCGCAGAGGACTCTCGGGTGAGAGCCGCCTCACGTTCCGCCAACCGCGCCAGAAAGACCGCCGTCGGATCGTCGGCATCGACCGGCGTCAGGTCGATCACCAGCCGATACCTGAAAGGCCCCACCGGAGGCAAGGCAAAGGCTGCCGTTTCGGCCCGTTCCCGCAGTTCAAGCACGAGCCGCGCCGTATCCGGACGAAACTGCCCGATGCGTGCGCGTGCCACCACGCCAACATCCGTCCGCAGCCCTTCCAGAGCACGCTGGAAGGTCGCGTCAGAGATCACATCCGTGAGGTCTACGACGACGCGTTCGGGTTCGCGCAGCGTACTCACCAGAAAACGCAGCTCCTGATCCGACTCGATCGTCACACGGGTCGAGGTTCGGCCGGGCCAGGCTCGAACGGCCAATACCTGCGGCCGCGCCAGCGCCCACTGCACGCGACCAGCCAACAGGCTGGACACCAAGAGGCCCAGAAGCCGCCGGCGCGACGCTCGCAGCCGAGTCCCTCGCACCGCGGACACGGCACTAGCAGGCTGTTCAAAAACGTAGCGAGGATGGCCAGATGCGAGGCGCGCGGAGCGCAGCGACCGAGACATATCAAATAGATAGGCGAGGGAGCGAGCGCCGCGCAACACAGCAGATGGCCCACCGCAGAAGTTTTTCAACAGCCTGTTACGCCGCGCCATCAGGCCCACCGGCCAGCACACGCAGCAGCCGCCCGTTAGCCGAGAATGCGAGCGCCAGCGTGAGATCGAAGCGCACACGATCCGCCACGCGCTCCGGCCACTCGATCAATGCGATGACGCCGGCGACATACTCCGGGCCGCCGCGCTCTTCGAACTCAGCGCTGTCGCGCAAACGGTAGCAGTCGAGGTGATGAACGACGCCGAGCTTCGTGTCGTAACTCTCAACCAAGGTATAGGTCGGGCTACGGATGGGCCCGGTCACGCCGACCGCGCGCAAAAGGCCGCGCACGAGCGTCGTCTTGCCGGCGCCGAGGTCACCGACGAGCCCCACGACGCAGGGCCACTCGAGCAGCGATGCCAGTTCAGCGCCGGCCGCGAGCGTGGCCGCCTCATCGACGAGTTCGCGCCCGTCCAGGTGAAGCGCTCGCTCGCGCAGCGTTCCTACAATCGAGCGCATGAGCACGCACGCAGAGGCGGAGTCGAGCGGCCGCAACGACGGTACGGTCCTGCCGTGGCCGAAGGCGCGGGGAACGGCCTCGGGGAACCCTGCAAGCGCGGACGCGGGTGTACGGTCAAATCAGGCAGATGACCTTGCCGCCCGCATCGTGGCACTCGGCAAGTCGCTTGGTTTCTCCGCCGTCGGCATCGCAGACATCGATCTCGAGTCGGAGGCGCAGGGCTACAACGCATGGCTCGCGGCGGGTCATCATGGCGAAATGGAGTATATGGCCGCGCACGGCACGCGCCGCTGGCGTCCTGGGGAACTCGTCGAAGGCACCCGTTCCGTCATTTGCGTGCTGCTCGACTACTGGCCGCAGCGAGCCCGCGACGCGCGGGAGGTTCTCGCCTCGCCGCAACACGCCTACGTGTCGCGCTACGCGCTTGGCCGCGACTACCACAAGGTTTTGCGCCGACGCCTCGAGCAGTTCGCCCGCGCCATCGACGCCCGGATCGCGTCGCATCGCTGGCGCGTGTTCACCGATTCGGCCCCCGTCATGGAGATACCCCTCGCCCTCCGGGCCGGACTCGGCTGGCGCGGCAAGCACACGCTGTTGATCCAGCGGGAGGGCGGATCGCTGTTTTTCGCGGGCGAGATCTACACCTCGCTTTCACTTCCACCTGCAACTCAACTCGACCCGCATTGCGGCAGTTGCTGCGCCTGTATCGAGGCATGTCCGACTCGGGCCATCGTCGCGCCGTGGCGACTCGACGCCCGCCGCTGCATCAGCTATCTGACGATCGAGCACCGAGGCCCGATTCCGCTGGATCTGCGACCGCTGCTTGGCAATCGCATCTACGGCTGCGACGACTGTCAGCTGGTCTGCCCGTGGAACAAGTTCGCCCGCGCGGCTTCGGTTCCCGATTTCGAGCCGCGGCACGGGCTTGATTCGGCCACTTTGGCCGAGCTTTTCGGTTGGGACGAGGCGACCTTCCTCCGTCGCACCGAAGGCAGCCCGATTCGCCGCATCGGCCATGCCCGCTGGCTGCGCAATCTTGCCGTCGCGCTTGGCAACGCACTTGCCTGCACCGCAGATCCAACGCAGCGCGCAGCCATCGTGCGGGCGCTCGAACAACGTGCAGATCACCCTTCGCCACTCGTGCGCGAGCATGTTGCCTGGGCGCTCCGGCAGCGCCCGGCGTAACAACGTGCAGCGGAACGTTGAAGCAAGCAGCGAGCGGGACCAATCAAATAGATAGGCGAGCGAGCGACAACGCAGTTGCGGCGTAGGCTGACCTGGACGAAGCCAAGGTTAAGCCTGCCGCAAAGCAGGTGTACCGAAGCCAAACCCCGCAATGCAGCGATTCGCCCGCGCAGCAACCCATCCAGCGTTTTTGGAGGGCTTCGCAAGGCCAATGGAGGTCGCGTAACGCTTTGTAACGCGGTGCCCGGCCGAAGTTCGCCCGGAAGCGGTCAACTTCCCGTAGAGTTCCGTCGAAAGGCTGGCTCGGCGCCAGGGTGTGCCACCCGGACGCATCGATGATCAATGGCCCCGCGCAAGGAGAGCTCACATGGCAATGTACAGCTATTGGGATGGCAGTCTGCAGGCCAAAGTCGACACCGGTACCGCGTGTCATCCGTTCAACAATGCAGCAGCTGTCGCCTTCATGAATCAGGTGTTCGCAACCTGGTATCACGACATGAATGCCTGCAAGGCCAAGGGTCGATCCGCAGCCAAGGCAACCCTCGAAGCCATGGGGCGCACGGCCGGGGCATTCAGCCGCGCGAACCCGATGATCCGCATCAAGGATATGTGGGGCGCCTTCGACCACTTTGACAACAGCGGCAAACGCTGGATGGACACCAACGCCTGGAGTTACTCCGGAGGTCATTTCGGCGGCTTCAGAAGCGACCTGCCGTGGGCGCTGGTTACGTTCGCCAACTGCTACGACGACAACCTGAAGGCCATACAGAAACTCGCCGAGAAGCAAAAGGAGCAGGTCAACAAGATCAACGGCATCCTCGGTAGCAAGTCGTTCATTCCGTGGCGGGAGCTCAATGATCCGCTGAAGAAGTTCGACGAATGCACCAAGGCCATCGACCCGCTGATGGTCATGTGTCCGGAAGGGGTTGGTAAAAAAGGTTACAGCTGGACGAAGACGATCGCCAGTTATTCGGGCGTGATTGATGACGTGCTTAAGGAAACCGCCGCGTCCGGAAGCGTGAGCCAGGCCGTCGCGAGCCAGGGTTTGGCTTTCATCATCGGCAAGTGTGTCCCGGTGTTTGGAGATCTGTATGCCGAGGCACTCAAGGGGCTGCCCGGCGCCGTGCGTTTCTTCGAGGACGTCAAGTGGCAGCGAAACCACGAACTGGCAAAGTTTGGCAAGGAGTACATGATTTACGACCGCTGACATCGGGTGGTCGGTCACGCCGGTGCATGGGCCAGGCAGACCGTCTGTCACGCCTTTCGCGGCCGCGCACCCCGGGGCCCACGGCCCGAGCCTTGGGATAATGCGGGCTCTTGTTGCAGGAGCCACCATGCCACGTGCCCCTTTCCGCCGCAAAGGCGGGACCCGTGAAACCAGCCAGCTCGTCCGCCTCGCGGAGGGCCTTGCCGGAGCCAAATCGCGCACCGAAGACGCCTTCTGGGAGCGTGAACTCGAGCGAGCCATCCTGACCCTGCTGGACAACGGCGATGACGAGGCGATCAATCGCGCCCTCGACCGGGCGCACGAGGCGCCTGGCGGCACGTTCGACACGCTTGCCGACCTGGTGGAGTCGCTCTCGGAGTCGGTTCAAGTAACGACCGAGGCGGGACCTCAGCGCGTCGCCCTTTTCTGTGCCCCCATCCTGATCTGGGGCCGGTCCCGAATTCCCGCGCGCACGCTGCCGCCAGCCGTGCTGCGCGACCTGACGGTGCAGTTGGGTGCTCATATCTTCGCCGATCGCGTGCGCCTCACGCTTTGCGACTTTCTGTTCGCACCCGATCAGTTGCCGACCAGTTACTCGCAGACCCGCGAACTCCTCGGGCGCCTTGCCAAGGCGCTCGCAGCCGGCCAACCGCTGAAGATCCATGCCGACGAGCTGGACGAGGCGCCCGACGTGGTCTGCGACATGCGGATGATCGTGGGCGCCGTCCAGGTTGCCGAAGGCGCGCCGCTCTACACCTGGCAGGAAGCGACCACGCCGGTCGACGAGGCCATGAAGAGCGCACTCGAGACCTGGCGCACGCAAGGAGGCAACGTCTTGCGTCCGTTGCTGGTCGGCTTCCCGTTTCAGCTCGAACTTCCACGGACGTTCTTCGGCGCCTGCCGCGAGGCCGATCTCGCCTCGCGCGCATACTCGGTGGGCGCAGGTGTCGCCTACCTCGAGGCGATGACGCAAACGACGCCCGCCCAACTCACGGCAACCGTTGGCGGCTGCTGGGGCGATGGGCTGGAGGAATATCGGATCGGATTCTCGATCGCGAACTCGACCGACGTCGCGCACGGCTGCGTTTGGCCTCTGGTGGCAGGCGAAGATGACGAAACGCAGGCGCTCGAAGCGATCGAAGCTGCGCTCAAGGCGGCCGGCGTCGGCAACGTGGTCCTACTCTCCGAGCGACTGCCGCTCGAGTTCTGTGATGACTGCGGAGCGCCCTTTTTCCCAAATCGGGACGGTGAAATGATGCACGCAAGCCTGCCCGAACCTGCCGATGGCGCTTCCGCCCATCTGCACTGAGGCGCCGATTCGGCCCGTCGGGCCCGCAGAACTGCCGCGGCCGAATCCCAGCATCGGCGCTTCGCCGGTAGCCGCATCGCTCCGGACTCTCAGCTCGAAGGTCACGATCGGACCGTGCGTGCCCCCTCAATGCACCTACCGCCCAACTCGTACCGGCGGCGGGTCGGCGCGCGCCGGCATCCCACTGGCATGAGCCTGCTGTTGCAACGCTGGCTGCCGAGGAGACGACTGACCGAATGGGCCGGTCGCCTCGCCTCGGCGAAGGGCGGTCGATTGACGACATGGGCGATCCGGCGCTTCATTCGCCGCTACGGGGTGGACATGAGCGAAGCGCTTGAACCCGACCCGGCATCGTATTCGACGTTCAATGACTTCTTCACCCGGGCACTGCGGCCCGAGGCACGTCCGATCGTCGCCCCGGAAACGGCGACCTGGGCCTGCCCGGTCGATGGCGCGATCAGTCAGTTCGGACCGCTCGGCGGCGCCGGTCGCGACACGCTGATCCAGGCCAAGGGTCACCTCTACACCGCTTCCGAGCTGCTCGGTGGCCGCGCCGATTGGGCGGCCGCATTCGTTGGCGGTCATTTCGCCACGCTGTACCTCTCACCACGCGACTACCATCGCATCCACATGCCGATCGACGGCACACTCATGCGCATGCTGCACATACCGGGAGACCTCTATTCGGTCAATCCTGGCACCGCCGCTGCACTTCCCCGCCTCTTTGCCCGCAATGAACGGGTGGTTTGCCTGTTCGACACGGCGTACGGGTGCCTTGCCGTGGTACTCGTCGGTGCGACCATTGTCGGCAGCATGCAGACGGTATGGCACGGCATCGTGAATCCGCCGCGTCCGCAAGGCGTTCGCGATTGGCAGTACGGCCCCGGACAGGTCACGCTCGCGCGCGGAAGCGAGATGGGGCGCTTTCTTCTCGGCTCTACCGTCGTGGTGCTCTGGCCCGAGATGGCTGTTGATCGCGGCTTCGCATTCAACCCGGCCTGGCGCCCCGGTGGCACGATTCGCCTCGGTGAGGCCATGGCGACATTGGACTGATTCGCGCTCCGCTGCTGCCGGTGCGTCGTATAGTGCCCGGATGCTCGAGCCCTGCATCGACATCCACAGCCACTTCTTTCCGGCACGGTCGCCGGACTTCAGCGCGCGCTTTGGAGCCGGCTCGGGTCCATGGGTAACAATCACCGATCATGGCGACGGCACCGGCATGATGATGCTCGGCGACAAGCCGTTTCGTCCGGTCCACGCTGCGCTCTGGGACCCGAACGCGCGCGTGGCCGAACTCGATGCCGCCGGGGTCGGGGTTCAACTCGTCTGCGCTACGCCTGTGATGTTTGCCTATTCGGCACCGGCAGCACAGGCAGCGTACGTCGCTTCGACCTACAACGAACTCGCACTGGAATTCGTGGCTGCCTCCGGCGGCCGCCTGCGTGCACTCTGCCAAGTGCCGCTGCAAGATGTCGACCTGGCCTGCCGTGAACTGACGCGGGCAATGCGTGCAGGCTGCGTCGGCGTGCAGATCGGCAACCACGTCGGCGCCCGCGAGCTGGACGATCCCGATATCGTCCGCTTCCTCGCGCATTGCGCCGACGAGGCCGCGCCTGTCCTGGTGCATCCGTGGGACATGTTCGGTGGGGAACGCCTCGCGCGCTGGATGGCGGCTTGGACGGTCGCCATGCCGGCGGAGACGCAATGGGGCATCGTCAGCATGATTCTCGGCGGCGCGTTCGATCGTCTGCCGGAAAGCCTGCGTATCTGCTTTGCGCACGGTGGCGGCAGCTTCCCCTACCTGCTAGGACGCCTGGAGAACGCCTGGCATCGTCGCGACATTGCGCGCGGTATGTCGCGTCACCCGCCGAGCCACTATTTGCGGCGCTTCCACGTCGATTCGGCGGTGTTCGACCGGCGTGCGCTTCGCCTTTTGGTCGATACGCTCGGAGCCGATCACATCATGGTGGGAAGCGACGCGCCGTTTCCTCTCGGTGAGGCCGACATCGGCCGACTGGTACGTGAACAGCCCGACCTCTCGGCCGCTGCCCGAAGTGCGATGCTGCATCACAATGCAAAAATTTTCTTCAGGCTTGAATAATTTTCACCTCTTGTTTGATACGCTGTCGGGAGCGGGTCCGGGCCGACGGCCGAACCCGCGCGACCGCAACGCCTTAGGGACACGCGGAAGAAAGCAGCAAGCGGGGTGAAGCGCAACGCGCACGGAACGCAGCGACCGAGACCTATCGAGTCGACCGGCGAGGGAGCGACCACGCAGCTGCGGCGTAGGCTAACAGGCTGTTGAAAAACGTAGCAAGGATGGCCAGATGCGAGGCGCACGGAGCGCAGCGACCGAAGACCTATCAAATAGATAGGCGAGGGAGCGAGCACCGCACAACACAGCAGATGGCCCACCGCAGTGGTGTTTCAACGGCCTGCTGACCTTTGCGAAGCCAAGGTTAAGCCCGCCGAATGGCAGGCGTGCCGAAGCCAGCACCGCGCAACGAAGCGATTCGCCCGCGCAGTAATTTTTTCAGTGTTTCCTTAGACTTGATTCCCGTTCTCGACCCCTTGCCCGGAGGCCCACCCATGCGCAATTTGACTCGTCTCACCGCCGCCCTCGCTCTCGCAGGAATCGCATCCATCGGCGTCTCCGCCCAATCTCCGATCCGGATCGGTTTCGTCGGAGAACTTTCCGGCCCGCAGGCGCCGCTTGGCCAGGACATGTATGACGCCTTCATGCTTGCTGTCGAGATGAACGGCGGCAAGCTCGGGGGCGTGCCGGTCCAGGTCATCAAGGAAGACTCCCAACTCAAGCCCGACGTCGCCAACCAGGTCGTCGACAAGCTGCTCGACAAGGACCGCGTGCAGATCATCACCGGCATTACCTTCTCGAACATCATGATGGCCGTGCACAAGAAGATCACCGATCGCGGTGTCTTCCTGATCGGATCGAACGCGGGGCCTTCGCCGATCGCCGGCGCGCAGTGCTCGCCCTATTTCTTCTCGACCTCGTGGCAGAACGACAACCAGGCCGAAGCGGTCGGAAGGTTCGCCAGTGACAAGGGTTACCGTAACGTCATCGCGATGGCGCCCAATTACCAGGCCGGCAAGGACGCCATCGCCGGCTTCAAGCGCATGTACAAGGGCACGGTCAGCGACGAGATCTACACGCCGCTCAACCAGCAGGACTTTTCCGCAGAACTGGCGCAGGTAGCGGCCAAACGCCCCGACGCGCTCTATGTCTTCTATCCGGGCGGGCTCGGTGTCAATTTTGTCAAGCAGTTCCAGCAGGCTGGACTCAACCGCTCGATGACCGTGATGTCGGTGTCGACGGCCGACGGAACCACTTTGCCGGCCCTGCGTGACAGCGCCCTCGGCATGATGACCGGCACGGCCTGGGGGCCGGACTTCCCGAACGAGGCCAACCAGAAGTTCGTCGCGGCGTTCGAGAAGAAGTACAACCGTATCCCCTCGCAGTACGCCGCCCAGAGCTACGATGCGGCGCAGTTGCTCGATAGTGCGATCCGCAAGGTTCGCGGCAAGGTCGACGACAAGCGGGCCTTCCACGCAGCGCTGAAAGCAGCGGACTTCAAGAGCGTGCGCGGAAACTTTCGCTTTGGCAGCAATCAATTCCCGGTGCAGGACTACTACATGTTCGATGTGGTGAAGGATGCGAAGGGACGCGCAACGCTGCGAACCGTCGGCAAACCGCTCACCAACCACGTCGACGCGTACGCTGCGCAGTGCAACCTGAAGCCGCTCTGACGCCGGGCCGCGTCCTCTTGCGATGCACCCGCCTTACCTGCGGCATCGAGTCGGCGATCGCCTCATCGAGTCCGGCGACGGACAGACCTTCGATAAGCTCAATCCGGCGACGGGTGAGACCATCGCGGTCGTTGCCGCCGGCGGGCCTGCCGAGGTCGATGCCGCGGTACGTGCGGCACGGGCGGCTTTCGACGGCCCCTGGGGGCGGCTCGATGTGCGGGCGCGCGCACGGCTCCTGCATCGCCTAGCCGATCTGCTCGAAGCGCAGACGGATGCACTGCTGTCCGCCGAGATTCGGGATACCGGCAAGCCGGTCAAGATTGCGAGCGGTATCGACATCCCGCGCGGGGCGGCGAACTTTCGCGTGTTCATCGACCTGTTCTGCTCCCGCCACGAACGGGCCTGGACAGGTGTCGCCGCGGACGGAAATCCGATCCTTCACTACACGCTGCACGTGCCGAAAGGCGTGATCGGGATCATTTGCCCTTGGAATCTACCGTTCCTGAATGTCACCTGGAAACTCGGCCCAGCGCTTGCCTGCGGTAACACGGTGGTGGTCAAACCGTCCGAGGAAACCCCAACCACGACCTCGATGCTCGCGGACCTGGCGCTGGAGGCCGGCCTACCCCCGGGCGTCATCAATGTCGTGCATGGTCGCGGACCGAAGGCTGCCGGCCAGGCGCTCGCAGAACATCGGGGAATCGCCGCGCTGACCTTCACCGGTGAGACCCGAACCGGCAGCGCGATCATGCAGGCAGCGTCGGACGGCGTCCGGCCGGTTTCATTCGAGTTGGGTGGCAAGAACGCTGGCATCGTCTTCGCGGATTGCGACTTCGATGCCGCCGTCGTGGGCATCGCTCGTGCTGCCTTTCTGAATTCGGGCCAGATCTGCCTCGGTACCGAGCGTGTTTACGTGGAACGACCGATCTATGGCCGCTTCGTCGAGGCGCTGACGGCTCATGCAGAGTGTCTTCGCATTGGTGATCCGTTCGACCCCGATACGGACCTCGGACCGTTGATTTCGCGCGAACATCGCTCCAAGGTGCTCGATTACTATGCCCTTTCGTTAAACGAAGGCGCCCGGGTGCATACCGGGGGCGAGAGTCCTGCCATGCCGGGAACGCTGGCGGGAGGCTACTGGGTACGCCCCACCGTCTGGACGGGGCTGCCGGACGAGAGTCGCACACTGCGCGAGGAGATCTTCGGCCCTTGCTGCAACGTCGCCCCTTTCGACGACGAGGACGAGGTGGTCAAACGCGCAAACGCCACCGACTATGGACTTGCCACCACCGTCTGGACGCGCGACATCGGCCGGGCCCAGCGTCTGGCGCAGGCCGTTAGGGTTGGCCTGGTGTGGGTCAATGACTGGTGGCTGCGCGATCTGCGTACGCCTTTTGGCGGCCGCGGGCTGTCGGGCATCGGCCACGAGGGCGGCGAACACTCGCTCGACTTCTATTCCGACATCCGAACCGTATGCCTGAAAAGCGCAACCGCGCCCGGAGGAGTTACGCGATGACGGCGCAGTTGGCGTTATCACAGTTCCTGAACGGTCTGCAGTTGGGCATCCTGCTCTTTCTGATGGCTGCCGGGCTGACGCTGGTATTCGGCATCATGAGCTTCATCAATCTGGCCCACGGCTCGCTCTACATGCTGGGGGCCTACTTCGGCGCAGCAACCTATGCCAGCACCGAGTCATTCCTGCTCGCCGTCGGCGCGGCGGTCGTCGGGGCCGGGCTGGTCGGTTTGCTGCTCGACCGCTTCGCGCTGACGCACCTCTACGAGCGCGACCACCTCGATCAGGTTCTCGCCACGTTCGGCTTGATTTTGGTCTTCAACGAAATCATCCGCATCGTGTGGGGCCCTGGCGCCATATTCATGCAGGTCCCAGACACGCTGGCGACGACCGTCGAGATTCTGGGATTCGCCTACCCCGCCTATCGCTTCGCGATCATCGGAGTGGGCCTGCTGATGGCACTCAGCCTCTACCTGCTGATCCAGAAAACGCGCGTCGGCATGCTGATTCGCGCCGGCGCGACGCATCCGCAGATGGTGGCTTCGCTCGGTGTCGACATCAAAGGCCTCAACACCGTGATCTTCGCGCTCGGGGCCGGTCTGGCCGGCCTTGCCGGCGTGATGGCCGGGCCGATCATCTCCGTGCAACCGGGCATGGGCGAGCCCGTGCTGATCCTGACCTTGGTCGTCATCATCATCGGCGGCCTTGGCTCCATTCGCGGCGCCTTCTACGGGGCCTTGATCGTCGGGGTCGTCGATACGCTCGGCCGGGCGTTCATGCCAACCGTCATGCGGGCATTGTTCGACCGCGCCACGGCGGACGCGGCCGGCCCAGCATTGGCATCGATGCTGATCTATCTCTTCATGGCGATCGTGCTCGCGCTCCGGCCGCAAGGTCTCTTTCCAGCCGTCGCAGGCGCAGGGCGATGAATTCGCTGTTCCCGACATCCATCGATTGGCATGCACCGCGCAGCCTTGTCACGGTCGCCGTGCTTGTTGTTCTCATGCTCCTACCGGTGCTGTTGAGCGTCGGCAGCAATGACACCAGTGACTTCTATGTCAAATTCGTCACCCGCGTCCTGATCTACGCTCTCGCCGCGATCGGTCTGAACCTGATCCTCGGCTTTGGCGGTCTCGTCAGCCTCGGCCACGCCATGTACGTGATGCTCGGTGCCTACGCCGTCGCCATTCCATGCGAGCATGGCATCAACTCCGGCTGGATTCACCTCGGCATCGCTGTCGGCCTGGCGCTCCTCCTCGCGCTGGCCATCGGCGCCGTTTCGCTGCGTACGAGCGGAATCGGCTTCATCATGATCACCCTGGCCTTCGCGCAAATGCTGTATTTCGCAGCGGTAAGCCTGAAGCAGTACGGCGGCGACGATGGTCTGACGGTTACGACGCGAAGCCAGTTCGGGTTCTTCTCGATCGATGGACACCTCGGCCTCTACTACGCTGCCCTGCTGTGCGTCGCGGCGGCGCTCTACCTGTGCTGGCGGATCGTGCTGTCCCCCTTCGGCCTGGTACTCAGGGCGAGCAAGGCCAACAGTCGCCGGGCAGTGGCGCTCGGGCATCCTGTAGTGCGCTTCCAGTTGGCCGCATACGCCCTGTCGGCCGTGATATGCGCCATTGCCGGAGTGCTGCTGGCGAACCTTACGCAGTTCGCCTCACCGGCCTACGGTGCCTGGACACTTTCCGGCGAGCTGATCGTGATCGTGATCCTCGGCGGTCTCGGCACGGTGTTTGGCCCGCTGGTCGGTGCCGTTTTGCTGCTGACACTGGAGGAGGTTTTGCCCAGCCTGGTCGAGTTCATCGCCCCGGCCTACAAGGCGAACTGGATGCTGCTGCTCGGTGGCTTCATCTTCGCTATCGCGCTTAGCCTGCGGCGCGGCGTCTACGGGTCGCTCTCTGGTGGCCACACGGGACGGGCAGCAAGGACCACGCGAGAATGAGTGCGGCGGCGCTCGAAACCCGCAACCTCTGCAAGCGTTTCGGCGGCGTCATCGCAACCGATCACGTTTCGTTGACGGTCCTCGCGGACGAACTGCACGCGGTGATCGGGCCCAACGGCGCGGGCAAGAGCACGCTGATCGGTCAGCTCGCGGGAGAAATCAAACCAGATTCGGGCGAGCTCCGCCTGTTCGACCAGCCAGTCACGCACCTCGCCGTACATCGGCGCGCTGGCCTGGGGCTCGCCCGCACCTACCAAGTGACGCAGATCGCGCGCGAATTCTCGGCGCTCGACAACGTGCTTCTCGCCGTCAACGCCCGGCGCGGAGGCAACTTCCGATTGTGGCGCAACGCCCACGATGATCGGAACGCCGTGCGCGAAGCCCACGCCGCACTCGACCTGGTCGGCCTGAGCGGACGTGCTCACACTACCACCGGCACCCTTGCACACGGCGAACAGCGCCAGTTGGAGATCGCCATGGCACTGGCGACGGCACCCCGGCTGTTGCTGCTCGATGAGCCTTTGGCAGGAATGAGTCAGGGCGAATCCACAGCCATGATCGAGCTGCTGCGCGGGCTGAAGCATCGCTACCCCATCTTGCTCGTCGAGCACGACATGGACGCCGTCTTTGCACTCGCCGATCGCGTGAGCGTGCTGGTTTCCGGCCGCATCATTGCCAGCGGCGATGTCGCCTCGATCCGGTCCAATCCTGAGGTGCGTGCCGCCTACCTTGGGGGTGATGCCGTATGACCGACCGCACCGCCCTACTCGAGGTCGAGCAGCTCTGCGCCGGCTACGGAAGCAGCCAAGTTCTTTTCTCAATCGATCTCTCGCTGCGCGAGGGTGAGGTTGCCACGCTGATCGGACGCAATGGCATGGGGAAAAGCACGCTGATCAAGTGCCTGACCGGTTGGTTGCAAGCCTCATCTGGAACCATCCGCTTCGCCGGCATCGATGTGACACGCGCCCCGGCTCATCGCATCGGTCGGCTCGGCATGGGGCTCGTCCCGGAGGGACGGCAGGTGTTCCCTACCTTGACGGTCCGCGAGAACCTGATCGCCACCGCCAACACCCGCAACGGGCAAGTCTGGACGTTGCCGCGGGTGCTCGAACTGTTCCCCCGACTGCACGAGCGCCTCGATCAGATGGCCGGTACGCTTTCCGGCGGCGAACAGCAGATGCTTGCTATTGGACGCGCCCTGATGACCAATCCCCGCTTGCTGGTTCTGGACGAGGCGACCGAAGGTCTCGCCCCGCTGGTGCGCGGCGACATCTGGAACGCACTTGGTCGGCTGAAACGCGATGGGCAGTCGATGCTCGTGGTCGACAAGGACCTGAACGCACTGCTCGCACTCGCTGATCACCACATTTGCCTGGAGAAGGGCCGCGTGGTGCTCCGCGGCGATGGCGCGCGGTTGACTGCGGACCGGGAGCGGCTCGATCGGCTCATTGGCGTTTGATGCCCGAACGGCCATCGAGCGGGCGCAGCTCTCGCGTCCGAACGATCGAGGAACATGGTGCCGGCTGTCGGGATCGAACTGACGACCTACCGCTTACAAGGCGGTTGCTCTACCACTGAGCTAAGCCGGCGAAGCCTTCATTTTATGAGCGTCAACGAGGGTCGTTTGCGCTCTCCAGGCGAGGATACCGACGGCGACGACGCTGCGGGAGCCTCGCCGGCTGACTCCACAGGGTCGGCCGATGCCGCAGACGAGACGACGAGTTCCGGCTCCGGCGCCGGCGCGAAACCCATGCCGTAGCCGGTCTCCTTGGCATAGAGCCCGATCACCGCGCCCACTGGTATGGCAACTTCCTGTGACATCCCATTGAAACGGGCATTGAACAGTATCCATTCATTGTCCATCGTCAGCTTGTGGGTTGCGATGGGCCCAATGTTGAGCACAATCTGGCCGTCCTTGACGAACGCAGCCGGAACGCGCGTCTTGCCATTCACCCGCACGACCACGTGCGGCGTGTAGCCTTGTTCGACGCACCACTCGTACAGGGCGCGAACGAGATAGGGCTTGGCGGACTGCTCACTCATGAAGACGACTGCAGGTCATCGCCGCATGCCGCGCTCGGCAGGCGTTAGGGCATCGATGAAGCCTTGGCGGGAGAACAGTCGTTCCGCGTACTTGAGCACCGGCGCCGCCGACTTCGGCAGCTCGATCTGATAGTGACTCAGGCGCCAGAGCAAGGGGGCGAGCGCAACATCCAACATCGAGTAATCCTCGCCGAGCATGTGCTTCTGCTTGTTGAAGATAACCGAAATCTCGGTCAGCCGGTCGCGGATCGCAGCACGCGCCTTGTCGGCATGCTTTGGGGCCTTCTTTTCGAGTTCCTCCACGTGAACGAAGATCTCGCGATGGAAGCGGTAGAGAAAGAGGCGCGCACGGCCGCGGGTCGCCGGATCCGGCGGCATCAACTGCGGGTGCGGAAAGCGCTCATCGATGTACTCGTTGATGATGTTCGACTCATGGAGAATGAGGTCACGCTCGACGAGTACCGGCACCGTGTTGTATGGGTTCATCACAGCCAGATCCTCTGGCTTGTGATCCAGATCGATGTCGATGATCTGGAAGTCCATGCCCTTTTCATGGAGAACGATGCGGCACTGGTGACTGAATGGATCGGTCGTGCCGGAGTAGAGGGTCATCATGGTCGGTTCACCGTAGGTTCAGGTCGCATCGAAGCGGCGACAGCAAAGCAAAACGCCGGGCGCCGCGGAAGCGCCCGGCGAAAGACCTCACCGCGGTCAGGTGACGTCTTTCCAGTATTCCTTCTTGAGCCAGTAGGCGGCTGGCAAAAGCAGGCCGAGAAGCAGAAGCACAATGATGCCGATCTGCACGCGCTGGTTGCGATAGGGCTCGGCCATATAGCCCATGAAGTTGACGAGATCAGCCATCGCAGCATCGAACTGCTGCGGAGTCATCAGCCCGTCCGTGGCAGGGACCAGGTTCCGGACGATGTAGTGTGTCTCGGTCTTGCCGTCCTTCTTCTCGACGTGCTCCTCGAATGCCGCGATCGTGTCACTGGCGATGAAAGCGGCACGAGCACGGGCATAAGCCTCCTGGTCGGAACGGATGGCTTTGCCGTCCGCCTTGAAGACGGTCTGCTTCAGTGTCGGGGTACCCTGCAGTTCCGCCATGACATGCGGCATGCCGATGTTCGGCGAGATGATGTTGTTCCAGCCAGTCTCCCTCGCGGAATCGACGTAAAAGCCCCGCAGGTAGGCGCCCAGACGTTCTGCTGTGTAGCTGCGCGCCATCACGGACAAGTCAGGCGGTACGGCGCCGAACCACTCCCGCGCCTCCTTGGCGCTCATCGCAACATTCATCGTGTCACCGATCTTGTCGGCGGAGAACATCAGGTTCTGCTTGATCTGATCCGGCGTCAGCTTCAGGTCGGTCAGCCGGTTGTAGCGCATGTACTGTGCGCTATGGCAGTTCAGGCAGTGGTTGACGAACAGTCGTGCACCGCGTTGCAGTGACTCGACATCAGTGCTCGATGCGCGTGTTCCCACGATCTTGATTTCCGGCCCGCCAGCGGCGGCCGCCGGCAGTGCCATCAGGCCGGTTAGCGCGAACAATACGCAGGCCAAATAAAGCTGTCTGCTCATGTCTTCCCCCATCACTCCGCTGCCGCCGGCTCATGGTCGCTGTGATAGCGCAGACGGCCCGGGACCGGCTTGGACTTGTCCTTCCGGGTGTACCAGGGCATCAGGAAGAAGAACGCGAAGTAGACCAGGGTGAAAAATCGAGCTGCCCACGTCGCACGATCACGCGTGTCGAGGAAGCTGGCCCACTCGCCGAACTGGCCCCAGACGGTGGTCGGCTTGACGCCAAGGTAGCCGAGGATCAGGAAGGCCACGATGAAGGCGGCGAACCAGATCTTCCAGAGCGTTCCGCGGTACCGGATGGACTTCACCGAACCGCGGTCGAGCCAGGGAAGCGCGAAGAACACCATGACGGCAAGCCCCATGGCGACTACCCCGGGGAATTGCGATCCGAACATCGGAGGCACCGCACGAAGAATTGAATAGAACGGCGTGAAGTACCAAACCGGCGCAATGTGGTCGGGGGTCTTGAGGGGATCGGCAGGAATGAAATTGTTGTGTTCGAGGAAGTATCCGCCCATCTCTGGCGCGAAGAACACGATCGCCGAAAAGACCATGAGGAATACGACGACGCCGACGATGTCCTTGACGGTGAAGTAGGGATGAAACGGCACGCCATCCGCTGGCGCGTCCTTGGACCAGCGATTGCCTTTGGGCCCCTGCTTGATCTCGATGCCGTCCGGATTGTTCGAACCGACTTCGTGCAGTGCGATGATGTGGGCCGCAACCAGGCCCAGCAGAACCAGCGGAAGCGCGATGACGTGGAAGGCGAAAAAGCGGTTCAGCGTGGCGTCGCCGATCGAGTAGTCGCCGCGAATCCACACCGCCAATTCGGGACCGATGAACGGCACTGCCGAGAACAGGTTCACGATGACCTGCGCTCCCCAGAAGCTCATCTGCCCCCACGGCAGCAGATAGCCGAAAAAGGCCTCGGCCATCAGCGCCAGGTAGATCAGGCACCCGAGGATCCAGACCAGTTCGCGCGGCTTGCGATAGCTGCCGTACATCAATCCGCGACACATGTGGAGGTAGACGACGACAAAGAACATCGACGCCCCGGTCGAGTGCATGTAGCGGATCAGCCAGCCGTAATCGACGTCGCGCATGATGAATTCGACCGAACCGAACGCGTGGTTAGCATCCGGCTTGTAATTCATCGTCAGGAAAATGCCGGTGACGATCTGAATGACCAGCACCAGCATGGCGAGTGAGCCGAAGTAGTACCAGAAATTGAAATTCTTCGGCGCGTAGTACTCGGTCAGATGATCCCGGATCAGGCCGGTAAGCGGAAAGCGCTCGTCAACCCACCTCATGAGTGGGTTTTTGAACATGCTCGCGCCTTTGTGGGCGGACGCCATAACTGCTAAGCCTCCTTGCCATCAGGATGAATGCCAATCACCAGCTTGTTGCCGTCGATCTTGTGCGGCGGCACCGGCAGGTTCGTCGGTGCAGGTGACCCCGTGAACACTCGACCAGCGAAATCGAACTTTGAGCCGTGACAGGGACAGTAAAACCCGCCAAGCCAGTCGTTACCCAGTTCGCCAGGAACAAACTTGTTGACAGGCGAGCATCCAAGGTGGGTACACAGACCCTCCATCACGGCAAGGTCGGGCTGCACGGAGCGCGTCTTCTTGTCGACGTAGTCCGGCTGGATCGACTTGGCAGAATCCGCATCGTTCAGTTGGGCGACAGGCACCTGGGCGATCGACGCGGTCTGTTCAGGCGTACGCCGCATGACCCAGATGACCTTGCCACGCCATTCAACGTTCTTTTTCTCCCCAGGCTTGATGGCGGACAGATCCACCTCCACCGGAGCGCCCGCTGCTTTGGCCCTCTCCGAGGGCGCCAGCGAGGCGATGAATGGCGCAACTGTCGCAGCGCCGACGATCGCGCCCGGAACGGCAGCCGTGGCGATGGCGGCCTTTCGCCGGGATTCATTGATGGGTTCGCTCATTTTCTTCTCGTGATTCGATGAGGCTCGAAGGAGCTCGGGCGACCGTCGCCGCGCAAAGAACGCCCACGACGACAAGCAGAGGCATATTCGCGGTTTACGCGGTAAATTCTAGCCTGACCATCACGTCATCTCGTTGATCGAACGAGTCGTTGCAGGCTTGACAAACGGCGTTAAACATGCCCTTCTGCACAGCCAGCAGGAAGGTGGCAGCCGGTCAGGCCAGGGCGGGCAGTTGCGTCCGCAACCACGCGAGCACCGGGCGCGTTGCGGGCCGCACGCCATGCCACCAGGCGAAGCTCTCTGCCGCCTGCTCCACGAGCATGCCCACCCCGTCGGCAATGTCCGCACCCGCCCGGCGGGCATCCGCAAGGAACGGGGTCAACCCCTTGCCATAACTCATCGCATACGCAAGGGCGCCAGGCGCATACGCGCCAGAGGGGACTTCAATCGCATCGTCGCCGAGCGCAGCTGAGGTGGCTTCGATCACCACGTCGAACACCATGTCACCGGCGCGAGCCGACTCGAATAAGGCGTTCAGGCCAATCCCGATCAGCCGCCCATCCCCCGGATCGAACTCACGTGCCAGCGTTGCTGCGCGGTGTTCCGTCCGATTGGCAATCACGACAAGTACCGGCCCGGAATTCAGCAGGCTTTCGAGCGCGCCTCTGACGGCGCCACCGGCTCCGAGTATCAATATCCGTCGCCCCGCGAGCGGGCGAACGAGGTTGTGCTGAATGTCCGCGACCAGTCCGACACCATCGAAATTCTCCGCCTCGATGCGTCCTTCACGAAGCCGCAGACAGTTCGCCGCCTCTGCCCGCTCGACACGCGGAGACTTTACCGCTGCGAGCCTGGCGGCCTCGAGCTTGAAAGGCGCCGTCACGTTGAGCCCGCTGCCTCCGTCGGCAAAGAAGGCATGCACATGCTCCGCGAACCGCTCTACCGGGGCAAGCAGCCGGTCGTAGTCGAGTTGGATGCCTTCGAGCCGCGCGAAGCGTGCATGAATCTCGGGTGAACGGGATTGTGCAATCGGGTTGCCGATCACGGCGAAGCGTTGGCGCGGAAGCGACATCACGGAATTGCGCGGGTTGTCAATGTTGCTCTACGTTGATCGCGTAGGGCGAGGAGCGTCACCCTCGGGTCGCAGGCGATCACACGGCAGCACCCAAACCCTGTCGACGGATACGCTATCCTACTAGGTTTCGCGACGCCGCCTCGCCGCGGCCTCCCTGTCTTAGGAAAACGCTAAAGAAAGCAGCGTGTGGGCTGAAGCGCAAGGCGCATGGAGCGCAGCGACCGAAGTCATGTCAAATAGATAGGAGAGGGAGCGACAACGAAGTTGCGGCGTAGGCGAATCCTGGCGAAGCCAAGGTTGAGCCTGCCGAAAGGCAGGCGTGCTAGAGCCAACACCGCGCAACGCAGCGGATGGCCCACCGCGGTAGCTTGTCAACAACCTGCCAGGCCATAGTCCTCTCGCAGCCAAGGTTGCCAGACAGCAGTCGTTCGCAGCCACTACCTTTAACGGAGAACTCATGCCACCGCTTCCCAAGCGTCCACGTGTCGGTCTCGTCGGCTGGCGCGGCATGGTGGGATCAGTGCTCATGCGGCGCATGAGCGAAGAGCGCGATTTCGATGCGATCGAGACCACCTTCTTCAGCACTTCCGCCGCCGGCAAGCCGGCCCCGCAGATCGATGGATGCACGGTCTTCGACCCCGTTCTGCGCAATGGGAACGATCTCGATGCCCTGAAGACCATGGATGTGATCATCACCTGCCAAGGGGGTGATTACACCAAGGCAGTCTTCAGGCCGCTACGCGAAGCCGGCTGGCAGGGTCACTGGATCGACGCCGCAAGCGCGCTGCGTATGGCGGATCATGCGGTGATCATTCTCGATCCGGTCAACCTGCCAGTCATCAAGGCAGCACTGGCTCGAGGCATGAACGACTGGATTGGCGGTAACTGTACGGTCTCGTGCATGCTGATGGGTGTCGGCGCGCTCTTCAAAGCGGACCTGGTCGAGTGGATGCAGACGTCGACCTATCAGGCCGCCTCGGGGGGCGGCGCGGCCAACATGCGCGAACTGCTGAGCCAGTACGGCGCACTCCATGCCGCAGTGAGTGACCTGCTCGCCGATCCAGCAAGCGCCATCCTCGAGATCGACCGCCGCGTGAGCGCAAGGCAACGTTCGTTCACGCCGGCTGAGACACAGCACTTCCGTGGTATCCCGCTCGGCGGCAACCTGATCCCCTGGATCGATGCCGATCTGGGCAATGGGGTCAGCCGCGAGGAGTGGAAGGGCATGGCTGAGACGAACAAGATACTCGGACGTGGCGACACCCCGGGCGGCAGCCTGATTCCGATCGATTCGACGTGCGTCCGCATCGGCGCGATGCGCTGCCATTCGCAGTCGCTAACCTTCAAGCTGAAGCGTGACGTGCCGCTTGCTGACATCGAGGCGATGATCCGCGCCGACAATCCGTGGGTGAAGTGGGTCGCCAACGATCGCGCGACGACCGAACACGAGCTGACTCCCGCCACCGTCGCGGGAACACTGTCCATTCCAGTCGGACGCGTGCGCAAGCTGGCCATGGGCCCGGAGTATGTCGGCGCCTTCACGATCGGCGACCAATTGCTGTGGGGTGCGGCCGAGCCGCTCAGGCGAATGCTCCGTGTGCTGATGGGACACATCGGATAGACGCGCATGGGCGCTGCCCTCGACGACCCGCGGCACGACCGCGAGATTGGCTCGCGCCATTCCACACGCGATACCACACGCATCGACGACCTGCGGATCGAGGCCGTCCGTCCGCTGGTGACGCCGGCACTGCTGCATGAGGCATTGCCGATCACCGATGCAGCCCTCGAGACGGTCGAACGCACGCGCCGTGAAGTCTTGGCGATCATCGAAGGCAAAGACGACCGACTCTTGATGATCGTCGGTCCCTGCTCGATCCACGCTCACGACGAGGCCGTGGAGTATGCGAGTCTGCTCAGGCAAGCGGCCGTCGATCTGGCCGACGAGCTCTGCATCGTCATGCGCTGCTATTTCGAAAAGCCGCGCACGACGGTCGGCTGGAAGGGCTATATCAACGACCCGCATCTCGACGGCTCATTTGCGATCAACGTCGGGCTGGAGCGGGCGCGTCGCCTGCTTCTGGACATCCTGGAACTGGATCTCCCGGTTGCGACCGAATTCCTCGACCTGCTATCTCCGCAGTTTGTCAGCGATCTGGTCACCTGGGGCGCGATCGGCGCCCGCACGACCGAGAGCCAGACGCATCGCCAGTTGGCTTCGGGCCTGTCCTGCCCGGTGGGCTTCAAGAACGGCACCGACGGAAACGTTCGAATCGCGGTCGACGCTGTCATCTCCGCACGATCACCGCATGCCTTCATCGGCATGACGAAGATGGGACAGGCCGCGGTGTTCGAGACACGGGGCAATCCGCACTGCCACGTTATCCTGCGCGGGGGCAAAAGCCCCAACTACGATGCCGAAAGCATCGAGGCCGCGGGCCGACTCCTATCAGCCGCCGGCCTCCCACCGCGCGTGATGGTCGACGCGAGCCATGCCAACAGCGCCAAACAGCACCGCAATCAGATTGCGGTCGTACACGACCTGGCGCAACGGATCGCGGACGGTGAGCCAAAGGTGCTCGGAATCATGCTGGAAAGCCACCTCGAAGAGGGCCGTCAGGATCTGATTCCTGGACAGCCGCTGCGCCGCGGCGTCTCCATCACGGACGCCTGTCTCGCGTGGGCAGATACACGACCCTTGCTCGAAAGGCTGGCGCAGGCCGTCCGCGCCCAGAGACATGGGCGCTGACCGGCGGGGTGCGGTACCCGCCGGCGACGCGGCACCCGTCTACTTCTTCAATGCGTCACGGATCTCCCGCAGCAGTACCACATCCTCCGGTGTGGGCGGTGCTGGCGGCTCGGAAGCCTGTCGTACACGGTTCATCGCCTTGACCATCAGGAAGATGATCCAGGCGAGGATCAGGAAGTTGATCAGCACCGTGATGAAGTTGCCGTAAGCGAAGGTCGCGATCCCGGCCTTCTTCAGTTCGGCCAGCGTGGTCAGCTTGTTCGGGTTGTCGCCGAGCACGATGAACAGATTCGAGAAATCCATCCCACCGAAGATGCGGCCGACGATCGGCATGATGAGATCGGACACGATCGAATCGACGATCTTCCCGAATGCGCCACCGATGATCACACCGACGGCGAGGTCAACGACGCTGCCTTTCAACGCAAAGGCTCGAAACTCTTCCATCATCGACATGCTTGGCTCCTCAGTTGGACGGCAATTGTCTGGACTGCGCGGCTGATCCTACGTATCGCCAAGGCAGCCATCAACGGGCGTCACCAGACGTCAGATCGCCGCCTCACCGGTCTCGCCGGTGCGAATGCGAATGACCTGTTCCACCGCCGTCACGAAGATCTTGCCGTCGCCGATCTTGCCGGTGTGCGCTGCCTTGATGATTGCTTCAACGACGCGCTCGGCCTGATCGTCGCCGACGACCACCTCAACCTTCGTCTTGGGCAGGAAATCGACGACGTACTCGGCGCCTCGATACAGCTCTGTATGCCCACGCTGTCGCCCGAATCCCTTCACCTCGGTAACGGTGAGTCCGGTGATGCCCACCTCCGCGAGCGCCTCACGCACCTCATCGAGTTTGAACGGCTTGATGACGGCTTCGACTTTTTTCACTTGCAATGCCCCCTTCCGGCAAGGCAGTATGCCAGAAGCCGCAGGCAACCTATCAGTCCGGCCGGACAGCCGTGACCTCGATTTCGACCTTCGCGCGCTCCTCGACGAGTCGCGCCACTTCCACGCATGTCATGGCCGGATAATTCCGGCCCATGACCTCGCGATAGACGACGCCGAGTTCCTTCAATCGAGCCGCGTATTCATCGCGATCGACGATGTACCAGGTCATGCGGACCATGTGTTCGGGACCAACATCCGCCTCCCGCAACACCGCGACCACATTGCTCAGCGCCTGTCGACACTGGGCGATGAAGTCGTCGCTCTCGAAGGTTTGCTGCCCGTTCCAGCCGATCTGACCAGAGACGAAAACCAGCGTGCCGCGCGCCGCGATGCCATTCGCATACCCCTTCGCCGTCATCCAGCCCGGTGGCTGCAACCGCCGAATCATGCCGCCGCTCCGGTATTGGCCCACTCACGCAAGCGGTGTCGCTGCAACTTGCCGGTCTCCGTACGCGGCAGCCTCTCGACAAAGTCGACCTCGCGCGGGTACTTGTACGGCGCAAGCTCGGCCTTGACGAACTCCTGCAGGTCTCTGGCAAGGGCAGCATCGCCGGTGAAGCCCGCACGCAGCACGACGTAGGCCTTGATGATCATGTTGCGTTCGACATCACTCTTTCCGACCACGCCGACCTCCGCAACGGCAGGATGCATGGCCAGGCAGTTCTCGACCTCCGGCGCACCGACGTTGTAGCCGGAGGTGATGATCATGTCGTCATCGCGTGCGTGATAGTAGAAATAGCCGTCCGCGTCCATCCGGAAGGCGTCGCCCGGGTAGTTCCAGCCGTCCTGGACATAACGCGCCTGCCGCGGATCGTCGAAGTAACGGCAACCGGTCGGACCGATGACCGCAAGCCGGCCGATGGTTCCGATCGCCACGTCACGTCCCTCCGCATCCACGACCCGCGCGCGGTAGTTCGCGACGACCCGTCCGATCGCTCCGCGTCGGACCTCCTCCGGCGGCGACGAGATGAAGATGTGGAACATCTCGGTGGCACCGATGCCGTCGAGCATCTCGATGCCGGTCGCTTCTTTCCAGAGCTGACGCGTAGCGTCGGGCAGCGCCTCGCCCGCACTGACGCAGAGCCGCAGGCTTGGCATCGGCCGATCATCTGCGAGCGGCGCCATGCGGCGGTAGAACGTCGGGGCGCTGTAGAGAATGGTTGCGCCAACCGAGCGCACCGTCTCCACCAGCGATTCAGGCGTGTAGGGTCGATCGGCGTAGTAGACCGAGCAGCCGGCCCAGAGCGGAAAGAGCAGCAACCCGCCAAGACCAAAGGTAAAGGCGAGCGGCGGCGTACCCACCACGACGTCATCTGACCGCGCCCGGAGCACGTGGCGCGGCCAACACTCGCACGCTGCCAGTACATCGCGATGCGCGTGAAGCACCGCCTTCGGCTGCCCCGTGGTACCGCTCGTGAACGCCATCAGCGCGATGTCGTCATGCTCCGTGGAGATGTTCGGAGAGTGATCGGGGTAACCCGCCGATGCAGCGATGGCCTCTTCGAGGCCGATGACACGCCTCAGAACGGCTGCCTGCGACTGGGCTGCCCGCAGATCCTCGGCGAGCGAAGCGGAGCAAAGTGCGGTGTCGATCCGACCCCTCTCCACGATGGTGACCAGCTCACGGGCTCGCAACAAGGGCATCGTCGCCACCACGATGAGTCCAACCCTTGCGGCCGCCAGCCAGGCGACGGCGAGCGCGATGGAATTGCCACCGCGAAGCAGCAAACGGTTGCCTGAGATCAACCCAAGCCCGTCACGCAGGTAATGCGCCATCCGGTTCACTCGCCCGAGCAGTTGACCATAGGTCACGTCTTCGCGCTCGTCACGCAGTGCGACGGCGGCACCATGTCCGCACGCGACCTTGCGATCGAGCAGTTCCACCGTGATGTTCAACTGCTGCGGAAACCGCAGATACGGCTGGTCGTACAGAAAGTGTGGCAACGTCTCCGGCGCAGGCGACCGGTCAATGACATAGCGATCGATCTGAGTAGCCATCGGCATACCTCCTGATCATCGTCCGGCCAATAGCGCGCGGCCGATGATGAGCTGCTGCACTTCACTCGCGCCTTCGTAGATTCGCAGCGCGCGAATGTCCCGGTAAAGCGATTCCACCTTGCTGCCGACCTCGACGCCGCGGCCGCCATGCAGTTGCAGGGCCGCATCGACCACCCGCTGCGCCATCTCGGTTGCCGCGAGCTTTGCCATGGCCGCCTCGGTCGTCACGCGCTCCGACCGACCATCGGCCTCCGCACGATCGCGCAGCCACGCCGCACGGTAGGTGAGTAACGCCGCGGCGTCGAGTTCGGCGGCGAGCTGGCCGATGCGAGCCTGAGTCAACTGGAACTCGGCGAGTGGCTGACCGAACACACGACGTTCTCTCGCCCAGGCGATCGCCTCGGCAAGGGCACGACGGGCGAAGCCAAGCGCAGCACCCGCCACCGAGGGACGGAAGATGTCCAGCGTCGACATGGCAAGCTTGAAGCCGGCATTCCTTTGCCCGAGCAGTGCCTGCGCCGGCACGCGGCAGTGGGAAAGCCGGAGCATCGCGAGCGGATGCGGCGCCATCACGCGAATGGCAGTCGAATCGTCCAGTCCCGGCGTGCCGGCGTCGACGAGAAAGGCGCTGATGCCCCGCGAACCCGCAGTCAGATCGGTCTTGGCGAAGATGACGTAGAAATCGGCGATGCCACCGTTGCTGATCCAGGTTTTGCAACCATCGATGCACCATCCATCGCCGTGTTCCACGGCGCTCGTCGACAACGCAGCGACGTCGGAACCGGCATCGGGCTCGCTCAGTGCGAAGGCGGCGATGAATCGGCCCTGAGCGACCGCCGGCAGGTAGCGCCCGCGCTGCTCGGGCGTGCCGGCGAGCGTGATTGCGCCGCTGCCCAGGCCCTGCATCGCGAAGGCGAAGTCGGCGAGCGGCGAGTGAAAGGCCAGCGTCTCGCGCGCGATGACCAGCGACCGCGAATCGAGCCCCGGGAGCGCCCCCCCGAATTCGGCCGGCACGCAATAGCGCAGCCATCCCCCGGCGGCGAGCCGCGCCACCCAATCTCGACATGCACTGACCGCGTCGCCCTCGTCGACGGACTGTGCCTCCGTCCATGCGGCGAGGCCATCGCCAAGGCGGCGATGCGTCTCATCGAAGAACGGCAGTCGGAGGTGGCGCCGGTCGGGAGTCATGCCAGCTCTCCGCGCACGCTAATTGCCCTCGAAACGCGGACGTTCACGATTCACGAACGCGCGGTAGGCGCGGCGGAAGTCCTCGCTCTGCATGCAGATCGCCTGCGCCTGGGCCTCCGCCTCCAGGGCCTGGTCCAGCGACATCGACCACTCCTGGTGCAGCATCGTCTTGGTCATCGCATGGCCGAAGTTCGGACCGGAGGCGAGTTCTGCCGCAAGCGACTGCGCCGCCTCCACGAGGGCATCGGGTTCGTGAAGCGCGTTGAAGAAACCCCAGGAGAGCCCTTCCTCGGCACTCATCGCGCGTCCGGTGAAGAGCAGTTCCGCAGCCCGACCCTGCCCGATCGTCCGCGGCAGCAGGCTGCAGGCAGCCATGTCGGCGCCAGCCAGACCGACGCGCACGAACAGGAAGGCAGTCTTCGCACGCGGCGTGCCGAGGCGCAGGTCGCTCGCCAATGCAATCATCGCCCCTGCCCCGGCGCATACGCCGTCCACCGCCGCAATCACCGGCTGCGGACATGTTCGGATCGCCCGCACCAGGTCCCCGGTCATGCGCGTGAAGGCCAGCAGTTCCGGCATGGTCATCTGCGTGAGCGGGCCGATGATCTCGTGGACGTCACCGCCCGAGCAAAAGTGTCCTCCGGCTCCTGTCACCACCACTGCTTTGATATCGGTGGCATAGACGAGGCCGCGAAACAGGTCGCGCAGCTCGGCGTAGCTGTCGAATGTGAGCGGATTCTTGCGCTCCGGTCGGTCGAGAGTGATGTGCGCGATCCTGCGACCATCCTCTCCGCTCACCACGAAACGGAAGTGGCGGCCGACGTAATCGGCAAACGGTCGGTACTGCGGAGCAAGCGGTGTGTCGGGTCGGACGGGCGCAGACATCAGGCAGCCTTTCGTCTTGTTTCGGTGGTGGCCGCGCGCGCACGGATGCCCGCCTTCACCCGACCCAACAATCGATGCAGTGTCGTCAGCTCGTCCTCACCGAGCGAGGCGAAGGCCTCGATGATCCAGCGCTCGTGTTCTGCAGCCATCTTGAGGAAGCTGCGTCTGCCCTCGGCCGTCAGGCTGATGAGCCACGCACGTCGGTCGCCGGATACGGGGTTGCGGCAGACCAAGCCTTCGCGCTCCAGCTGGTCCACGATTGCCGTCACGTTGCCGCCGGTCACCATGAGGCGGCCGGCCAGCTCGGTCATCTTCAGCCCCTCCGGCGCACGTTCAAGCTGGGCCATAAGATCGAAACGCGGCAGGGTGGTCTGCCAGCGCGCCCGCAGCTCGGCACGAACGCGCTGCTCGATCAGCTGAGTGCACGAAAGCATGCGCAACCACAGTCGAAGCGCGGCGTGATGTTCGTCATGCGAGCGTGTCTCGAGGTCACTGGCTTGATCGCTGTCAATCACACTCACTCCTCCAGTTGGCGCTGCGCGACTTCGGCCGCCGAGGGGCCGCCGGAGGCAAGTGCGACTTGTCTGTCTCGCTCGAGATTGCGATAGAGCTGATTCCGACCAGCCCAGTAGGGCTTGGGCCAGATGACGTGGTGACTCCCGAGCTTGGCCGCCGCATGAAGCGTCCATGCCGGGTCAGCGAGATGCGGTCGGGCGATCGCGCATAGATCGGCGCGCCCAGCGGCGATGATCGAATTCACGTGATCCGCCTCGAAGATCGCGCCCACGGCGATGGCGCCGATGCCAACCTCGTTTCGTATACGGTCCGCAAACGGAGTCTGATACATCCGCCCATACACGGGCTTGGCTTCCCGTGTGGTCTGACCGGACGAGACATCGATCATGTCGGCTCCAACCGCCTTGAAGAGTCGCGCAATCTCCACTGCATCATCCGGCGTATTCCCCCCTGGCGCCCAGTCGTGCGCCGAGATCCGCACGCTGATGGGCTTGTCGCTTGGCCACGCGGCACGAATCGCTGTGAAGACTTCGAGCGGATAGCGGCAGCGGTTGGCAAGCGAGCCCCCATATTCGTCGTCGCGCTGATTGGTGAGAGGACAGATGAAAGCCGACAACAGGTAGCCGTGCGCACAGTGCAGTTCGAGCCAGTCGAACCCTGCACGGGCCGCCCGCCGAGTCGCCGCGACGAAGGCATCAAGCACCTGGTCCATCTCGCCACGGCCCATCGCCTTGGGAACTTGGTTGCGCGGTCCATAGCGAACAGCGCTGGCCGAGATGAGCGGCCAGTTCGCCGACGGGTGGTCAGCAGGAAGGGGCTCGTCGATCTCGGCCCACCCCACTTGCGTCGATCCCTTGGGTCCGCTGTGACCCAACTGGAGCCCAATTGTCGCCGGCGTATGCCTGTGGACGAACTCGACGATGCGCTGGAATGCCTGCTCTTGCGCATCGTTCCAAAGACCGGTGCAGCCCGGTGTGATCCGCCCTTCTGGTGTAGGACTCGTCATTTCGACCATGACCAATCCGGCGCCCCCCAGAGCCCGCGCGCCGAGATGCACCAGGTGGAAGTCCTGCGGAACGCCCTCCTCGGCGCTATAGGTCGCCATCGGCGACACGACGATGCGGTTCGCCAGACGAACGCCGCGTACCTCGAATGGCAAAAACATCGGCGGAGGCGGCTTGCCGGAGTCGATGGGCATCGCGTTACGGGCAGCCAACCATGCCTCGTAACCCTCCAGCCAGACGCGATCTCGCAGACGCAGATTCTCGTGACTGATGCGCTGCGACCGCGTCAAGAGCGCATAGGCGAACTGCTCGGCTTCGAATGCCGTGTAGCGGCGAACGTTTTCGAACCACTCGGTGGAGTTGCGCGCGGCGTTCTGGATCTTCAGTACCTCCACCGAGCGCACGGCCTCGTAGTCGGCGAGCGTGGCGCGCAAGTCTCCGCCGCCGAGCCGCTGGAATGCGTCGGCGAGCTGGATCGCATCCTCCAGCGCGAGCTTGGTGCCGGACCCGATCGAAAAGTGTGCGGTATGTGCTGCATCCCCCATCAGCACCACCGGGACCCTGCCGTTCCAATGGACCCAGCGTTGGCAGATTACGCGCGGAAAGCGGATCCAGATCGCTGAGCCACGAAGGTGAGCAGCGTTCGACATCAGTCGATGTCCGTCGAGATAGCGGGCGAACAGGCGCTCACAGAACGCGATGCCCTCCTCCTGGCTCATCGAGCCGAGGCCGTGGGCGTTCCATACCTCCTCGGGCGTCTCGACGATGAACGTCGAGAGTCCACCCTCGTACTTGTACGCATGAGCCTGAAACCAGCCATGCTCGGTCTGCTCGAACGCGAAGGTGAAGGCGTCGAAAGTCTTTCGCGTGCCCAACCAGACGAAGCGACAGCGGCGTACGTCGATGTCAGGCTGGAATGCGGCAGCGTAGCGCGTGCGGATGCGGCTGTTGATCCCATCCGAGGCAATGACCAAGTCAGCCGCGAAATCGCAAGCCGCCTGTTGATCGTCGGCGACATCGGTCTCGAAGACGAGTTCGACCCCCAGCGCCTCGGCTCGTGCCTGCAGGATATTCAAAAGCCGCTTGCGTCCGATACCGCAGAACCCGTGCCCACCGGATCGGATCGTGCGCCCCCTGAAGTGAACCTCGATGTCGTCCCAGTGATTGAACGCGTCGGCGATCTGCACCGCGCTGACGGGATCAGCAGCGCGAAGGTTGTCCAGCGTCTGATCGGAAAAGACGACTCCCCAACCAAAGGTGTCGTAGGGACGGTTGCGTTCAATCACACGGATCACGTGTGCCGGATTCGCAAGCTTCATCAGCAGGGCGAAGTAAAGCCCTGCTGGCCCCCCGCCGATGCAAAGAATGCGCATCGGCCGATCGCACGGGTGCCGTCCGGGTCGGCCGTTACCTGCCTCAGCATCCACCTTGCGTCCTTTGTGCGTGTCAAGCCCCCAAGATTGTTCAAGCCTAAAATAATTAAGTCAAGAAGCACCACGACGTTTGTATCCGCAGATGCGGTCGAGCCGCGGCGGCAAGGATCGCCTCGAATGAAAGACAAGGAACAGCGTTCAGCGTTTCCCCGGGCGGAGGTCGATGCCCAAAGGACCACAAGGACGAACGCGGCGAAACGGGGGACGCACAGGCACCGCGATTCAGTCGATCTCTCCGTCGACCTGCCGTCGTTCTCGCGCGATGTCGTCGCGGCTCCGATAGAAACGACACAGATTCAAGCCAGGTGCGGATCGTCGGCCGCGCGCCGGCACGACCGAAACGTCGACCGGCGCCCGTCAACACCGCGTTCGCTGACAGATACTCAGGCCTCGCGCCAGCCGTTGGTGATCGGGTAGCGCCAGTCGCGGCCGTAGGCGCGTGGCGTCACGCGCGGACCCACCGGCGCCTGCCGGCGCTTGTACTCATTGATGCGGAGCAGCCGCACCACACGATCGACATCGGCGGCAGGCAACCCGTGGGCCTTGATTTCTGCGGCTGAGAGATTTTGCTCCATGTACAGGCTCATGATCTGATCGAGCACCGGATAGGCCGGAAGCGAGTCTTGGTCGGTCTGCCCGTGCCGGAGCTCGGCCGACGGGGCGCGCGTGATGACGCGCTCCGGGATCACGCGACCCAGCTGATTGCGCCAGCGGGCGAGCTCATACACCATTTCCTTGTCGCAATCCTTCAGCACCCCGAACCCGCCCGCCATGTCGCCGTAGAGCGTGGCGTAACCGGTGGTCATCTCGCTCTTGTTGCCGGTCGTCAACACCAGCCAGCCGGTCTTGTTCGATAGCGCCATCAACAGCGTGCCCCGAATGCGCGATTGCAGGTTCTCCTCCGTCGCGTCGGCAGGGAGGCCCGCGAACTGGGGAGCAAGGGCACTCTCAAAGGCTTCGTAGATCGGTTCGATCGCCACCTCGTCATAGCGCACGCCCTGCTCGGCCGCCATCCAGCGCGCATCCTCCAGGCTGATCGCAGCGTTGAAGCGAGACGGCATCATCAGCGCGCGGACGCGATCCTTGCCGAGGGCATCGACGGCGATGGCGAGCACGACGGCGCTGTCGATGCCGCCCGAGAGTCCGAGCAGCACACCGGGAAACCCGTTCTTGCCGATGTAGTCCCGCACGGCAAGCACGAGCGCGGCATAGGTGTCGGCCACCCTTCCCTGCGGATGGTTGTACACAACCTGCTGTGGCTCGATTCGGTCATCCACCCGCGGCAGATTCACGACCGCTGTGACTTCGACGAATCCCGGCAGGCGTTGCGTAACCCTACCCTTCGCATCCATGACGAACGACTGGCCGTCGAACACGAGTTCGTCCTGTCCTCCCACCAGATTGCAATAGACGACGGGCAAGCCGGTTTCCCTTGCGCGAGCGGCACAAACCGCCTCTCGCTCCGATAGATGGCCAGGATCGAACGGCGAACCATTGACGACCACCAACACCTCGGCGTCCGCCGCTGCGGCCGCCCGGGCAGGACCGGAAAGCCAGGCGTCTTCGCAAATCAGAATGCCGACTTTCGCGTCCCCGACGGTCAGAACACAGGCAGCATCGCCGGGCACGAAGTAGCGCTTCTCGTCGAAAACGGCGTAATTCGGCAATTCGCGCTTGCGATAGACCGCAGCGATACGGCCTCCTTGAAGAACAGCGACCGCGTTGTATAGACGCCCATCGTCATCCTGCCACGGCAACCCGACCAGAAGCGCAAGCTCGCGCGGCGCCTCGAGCGCAAGTGCTACCGTGTGTGCCCGGCAGGCATCCACGAAGGCGCGCCGGAGCAGAAGGTCCTCTGGCGGATAGGAACAGATCGAAAGCTCCGGCGTGACCAACAAATCGGCCCTGACCGCCGCTGCCGAGCGAGCCGCATCGAGCACTCTGGCGCGGTTGCCCGGCAAGTCGCCGACGGTCAAGTTCAACTGAGCAATGACGGCCTTCATGCCGGCCATTCTAGGAATCGCCGGCACACGCAGGCTGCCGTGTCAAATGGGCTTGCGTCGCCGCCGGCGTGTTCAAACGGGCTGGGCAAGGGGCATGCGGCGACGGCCCAACTCGCGCGACAGGCGCCGCTTCTGCTCGCCGTCATAAGCCCCCATGGCGGCGCCGCGCTGACGCCCGGCAGGATGCATGTGTCCAGGCAAGCCGTCGGGAACGGGCGGTCGGGTTGAGCCCCCGCATTCGCACTCGCGCGGCCTTGGAGCGCGTCGCTGGCGGCGAACGTCGCTCAGGCAAAACGATCGCTTCTGCGGACAAGGTGGGATGCAACGTCAATCCGCATGTTTCGGTCCCTCGTATTGAACGAAGCTCCCATCCTGCCAATCCTCCGCTTCGAGCCGCCCTACGCCCGCGCCAGCGATGCTTCTCGGGCCCGTTTGCGCAGTCGACACCAAGCCTCGACGACTTCGGCGACCGTGATCTGTGCGACATGGCCATCGGAACGCCACTCACCCGAGCCAAGCGGTATGACCTCGGCGGCCGGCGCGCGCGGAACCCAGCGGCGGTACCCATGCCGGCCGAAAAGTACGATGACCGGACAGTCGAGCGCTGCAGCCAGATGCGCAGGCCCGGTATCGACGGAAATCATGGCCGAGGCGAACGACGCCAAGCCGGCCAGCCGAGCAAGCGGTAGCTCGGTTGCGGCGTCGATCAGACGCGCCCGGTCGACCCCGGCAGCGGCCGCGCTGCGCGTGATGTCGGCCGTAATGTCCGCCTCGCGCGGCGTACCGCACAGCACGACGAAGCACGACGGATCCTCCGCCAGCACTTCGACGGCAACCCGTGCCCACCGCTCGACGGGCCAAAATTTGTCATTGTCCTGTCGGCGCAGGCTGAAACGCCTCGAGGTTCTTTTACTGCCGGGTTGCAGCAACACGAGCTGCGTCGCCACCGGCACGCGGCGGGCAAGAAGCCACTCGCGCGCGTCGTCCTGCCACGCCCGCGGACAGTGCCAGACCGGCCTGCCGGCCCCCGGCTCGATCGGCAGGTCGCGCCCAGCGGCATACCACCAGTCGGCCCAATGCACATCTTCGCCGGGCCAGCGATCCCAGAGCGCCCGCAGCCGGTTGAGGGGCACAGCACGCTCGACCAGCCGGCGCGCGGCCGGCTCAGGGTCACACAGCCACACCGCCCCCCGGCGGCGACGCAACCAGGCAACCGCCTGCCACTGCGAGGGCGTGAGCAGGTAGGGACGCTTGCGGCTGGAAACCGTCCTGACCTGCCGAACGAAAGGCTGCGAGCCGAGAATGGTCTCCGCCCAGGCGCCCGAGGTCAGCACATCCACCGGGCGGCCGTAGCGCTGGGCAAGACCGTCGAGAAGGGCCGTAAGGAGAACGGCGTCGCCCAGCGCGGCGAAGCGGACGACGACCGGCGTGTCGTCCGCCTCCTCGGCTGGTCCGGTCAACCCGCCTGGCCGGCCGCCACGACGAGGCGCTTGCGCGCGACGTCCCGGTTCAGCCCGGAGAGGATAGCCTTGAAGGAGGCCGTCACGATGTTGGAGTCCATGCCGACACCATGCAGCGTCGGCCCGTCGCCGACCCGCATCTCGATATAGGTGATCGCAGTTGCATTGGCACCCTGCCCAATGGAGTGTTCATGGTAATCCATGACCTTGACCGGCGCATGGATCGCCTCTGCAATGGCAGCGACGAAGGCATCGATCGGCCCGTTGCCGATCCCATGCGCACGGTGCGGCTGACCGTCGATGCGGACCTCGGTATGCACCTCGACAGCATCGGGTCGCGTGGAGTCCTCGGCCAGGCGGTGAGCCATGTACTGGTAAGGCGCGAAGCGCGACAGGTATTCGCGATCAAAGATGTTCCAGATGTCGTCGGCCGTCATCTCGCGGCCGGTGTCGTCCATCACCTTTTGGACGACCTGTGAAAACTCGATCTGCAGACGACGCGGCAGATCGACGCCGTACTCAGTCTGCAGCAGATAACTGATGCCGCCCTTGCCAGACTGGGAATTGACGCGGATCACGGCCTCGTAGGTGCGCCCGACATCCATCGGATCGATCGGCAGATAGGGCATGTACCAAGCGGCCTCCGGATCCTGCGCGAGGTCGGCCTCGCGCCGGGCGAACGCTTTCTTGATTGCGTCCTGGTGGGAGCCGGAAAAGCTGGTGTAGACCAGATCCCCCGCATACGGATGACGCGGGTGAACGGGAAGCTGGTTGCAATATTCGACTGTCTTCTTGATTTCGTCGATGTCGCTGAAGTCGAGGCCCGGCGAAACGCCCTGCGAATAAAGGTTCAGCGCGAGATTGACCAGGTCGACGTTTCCGGTACGTTCGCCGTTGCCAAACAGGCACCCCTCCACCCGGTCAGCACCGGCGAGCATGGCAAGTTCGGCTGCGGCGGTTCCGGTACCGCGATCGTTGTGCGGGTGTACGGAGAGGATGATCGCTTCACGCCGGGCGACGTTGCGGCTGAGCCACTCGATCTGATCGGCGAACTGGTTCGGCATCAGGTTCTCGACGGTCGTCGGGCAGTTGATGATGATCGGCCGCTCGGCCGTCGCACCGAACTCCGCGACTACGGTGTCGATGACTCGCTTGGCAAAGTCCATCTCGGTGTTCGAAAACATTTCGGGAGAGAACTCGAAGCGCCACTCGGTCTTCGGATACCGGGCCATCAGCGCCTTGACCTGACGCACATGTGGGATCGTCAACTGCTCGATGACTTCATCCTGGGAACAACCAAACACAACCTCGCGCATGATTGGCGCAGTGGCGTGGTAGAGGTGGAAGATCGCGCGTGGGGCGCCGTCGAGCGCCTCGAATGTGCGCTCGATGAAGGCGCTGCGCGCCGGTGACAGCACCTGGATCCAGACGTCCTCGGGGATCAGCCGCTCCTCGATCAAGGTGCGGACGAAGTCGAAATCCGTCTGCGAGGCAGATGGAAAGCCTACTTCGATTTCCTTGATGCCGACCCTGACGTTCAGCGCAAACATCCGACGCTTGCGCTCCACGTCCATCGGCTCGATCAGAGACTGGTTGCCATCCCGCAAGTCGGTTGCGAGCCAGATCGGTGCTTGCCTCAGCACTCGGTTGGGCCAGCTGCGTTCCGCGAAGGCAAAAGGTTGATATGGGCGGTACTTTCGGGCGGGATCTTTGAGCATCGGCATGGTGCGCTCTCAAAATGTCTACGGGTCGCTGCAGCCGCCGGTCGCGTCGTTCGACGCAGCGAGCAATGGGAAGGGTCAGCCTGCCTTGGAAGCCTCTCGTTACCGCGCTGCCGCATCGAGGCGGCGGCGTCTGACGGGCGGAAACGGATTGGGGGATTGGGGCGCTTGTCTACTGCTTGCGCAGCAGCAGTCGGCCAGGCAGTCGTGCAGCGGAAAGCGTCAGTTCAATCGCCGGGAAAAGGAAACGCTTCGCGAGCGCTGCTCGCGAATGCACCTCCCGGGAGGCGGCTCGGCGCCAATGGTCATGACGCAAGTTCATGCGGACAAGTATAGCCGCGGCGTCTTCCGCGAACAAGCATCGCCGCGCGTAAGACGGGGTCACTGATGGCCGTCGCGGGGGCTGCCTTCGACCAAGGATGCAATCGGATCGGCTGGTCGTTGGCCGGTGACAGCATGGTAGAGCCAGACTGCGTAACCCGAGATCAGGTAGAGCACGAAGGTAGCGAAGAACACCTTGGCCGGCTCGGCGACCGCGATGCCGATGAAGAACGCCAAGGCGGCGAGCACCGTGAAGGAAACGGCTCGCCGTCCCATCGCCTTGAAGCTGTAGAACTTGGCCGTCGTCACCATTGATACCCCGGCGATCAGGGTGACCACCAAGGCCCACCACGCAACCAGCTTTCCCTCGACCTCATGGTCGTCCATCAACCACACGAAACCGGCCACGAGCGCAGCGGCGGCCGGACTCGGAAGGCCGACGAAAAAGCGCTTGTCGACGCTGCCGATCTGAACATTGAACCGGGCAAGCCGAAGGGCAGCGCAAGCGGCGTAGACGAACGCGACCGCAAGAGCAAGCCGCTGCGAGGGCAAACTGCGCAGCGCCCATTCGTAGACGATCAGGGCCGGGGCAGCGCCGAAGGAGACCATATCGGCCAAGCTGTCCAACTCGGCGCCGAAGGCAGTCTGCGTTTTGGTCATGCGGGCAACGCGGCCATCCAGGCTGTCCATCACCATGGCAGCGAAAATTGCGATCGCCGCGTGATCGAAACGCAGATTCATCGCCTGCACGATGCCAAAGAAGCCACAAAACAGGCAGCCCAATGTGAACAGGCTGGGCAGAGCAAACATGCCGCGGCGGCGGATGCGCAGCTTGAGCTCGGCCCGGCGCTCGCGCAGGCTTGCGCGCGACTCTGCAATGGCATCCTGCTCGTCGGGGGTCGGAAGCATCGTGGCAGTGTAGTCGTCGGCAGCCTGCGCTGCACGCTCACGCCCAACGGCCGCGTGCAGCGAGCGTGACCGGGGTCAGCATATCGCCGTCGCGCTCACGCTTGCTGGTAAGAGTCTCCTTCGCCCGGCGAAGTGTCTCTTGCAGCTCAGGTCCGCGTTTGAGCGCAACGGCAACCGCCAGCGCATCGATCAGCGCCAGCTGCGCAAGCCGCCCGACCATGGGCGAATACACATCCGGGTCCTCTTCCACGTCCACCGTGAGCGTCAGATCCGCCAGACGCGCCAGACGCGATGCCCGTGCCGTGATCGCGACCACCGTTGCCCCTGCCTTCTGCGCGAGCTCAACGGTCTGGATCATGTCGCGCGTACGACCGGTACGCGAAATCGCGATCACGACATCATCGGGTTTCAGCAGCACGGCCGACTGCACCTGCCAGTGCGGATCGGTATAGGCCACCGTGTGCATGCCGAGCAGAAAGAACTTGTGCTGGGCATCGAGCGCAACCAAACCCGAATTGCCAACGCCGTAGAACTCGATTCGGCGTGCGCCGGACAATGCACTCGTCACGCGTTCGAACAGGATTGCATCGACTTGATTGCGCATCGCAATCAATGAGGCGATCGACCGGTCGAACACCTTCACCCATACGTCGGCCGAACTGTCGAGCTGCGAGACGTCCGTGTGAACGTAGGGCACGCCGGTCGCGAGGCTCTTCGCAAGCGCAACCTTGAACGCCTTGAACCCCGAGTAGCCGAGGGCCTTGCAGAAGCGCGCCACCGTCGGATCGGTGACACCCGCGGCCTCAGCGAGTTCGGCAATCGCCATGGCGGTCACACGATTGGGAGCGCCGAGAATGAAACTGGCCACACGTTGCTCGCTGGGCCGAAGTGCCGGCCGAACGGCGGTGATGCGGGACAAAAGCCCCTCGTCAGGCCGGGCGTTTGTGAGCTCGGCTTCCGTGGTTTGGGTGCGAAACCTCATCGTCTGTCGTTCCCGTTCACGCCCGGCGCCGCGCTGATGGGGAACGCCGTGGCGGGCCAAATATTATGTAGCTTTGCTACATCGCCGACCGGTCGCACGGCGCTCGCCGCCCGATCTGGCAAGCGCCACGCCCACCATCGAAAGTCGCGAGAGAATATGCTTTCCGGCTGTGCCGTTGGGTAGGCCGAACAGGCCACTTCGTCCCGCCGGTCAACGCGCCCCGCTTGCATGCATCCCATCGCTCATCCCCCTGTTACCGGCGCTTTGCTGGCAGCTGCCGATTTGCTGTTCGACTTCTCGCGCCATCCGATCGCGCAAGGGTCCTGGCAGCAGTCGCTTGCCACGCTTCAGCGCGTGGATCTCGCCGCCCACCGCACCGCACTGGTGACTGGCGCCATCGTGAACGTGACCGAGCAGCGAGCCGCCACCCACATGCAGGCGCGTGATCCGTCGCTGAGCACCACGCGGGACATGGTCGAACGTACGTCGGCGCTCGCGACGCGGATCGCCGCCAGCGGAGTGACGACCGTGGTCAACATCGGTATCGGCGGGTCCGACCTCGGCGTGCAGCTCACTGCGGATGTGTTCGCAGCCGCCGGTCTCAAGCGGCGACTCGATCTTCGCTTCCTGAGCGGGCTCGACCCTGCGGAGTGGCGCCAAGCGGTTGCAACACTCGATCCGCAGTCGACCGCCTTCATCGTCGCATCGAAGTCCTTTGGCACACTGGAAACCATCGAACTCGCCGCGATCGCGCGGCGCTGGCTCGGAGCCGACGCCAACCGCCGCCTGTATGCGGTCACCTCCCATCCGGCGCGGGCCGAAGCTTGGGGAATCGACCCCGACCACGTCGTGCCGCTCGATCAGACGCTCGGCGGACGTTACTCTCTGTGGGGCGGGCTGAACCTGGCTCTGCGCGCCGCCTGGGGCGATGAGCCGGTGGCGGACCTTCTCGCTGGCGCGCACGCGATGGACCAGCACTTCGTGCGTTCGCCGCTCGATCGCAATGCGCCCGTGATGGCGGCCATTGCCCGTTTCATCAACCGCAACCAACGGGGACTCTCGAGCCATGCCGTCGTTCCGTACTGCTGGGGACTGCGGCGTTTGCCCGCCTACCTCCAGCAGCTGATCATGGAGAGCCTTGGCAAAGGTGTACGGCGAGACGGGAGCGATCTCGATTGCGATCCATGCTCCGCTGTATGGGGGGCGACAGGAACCGGAGCCCAGCACGCCTTCTTTCAGTGGCTGCACCAGCATCCGGTCGGCGCTTGCGTCGATTTGATCGCCGTGCGACCCGAGCCGAACGAGCGCGGATCGATGATCCAGTTCGCCAGCGCGGTCGCTCAGGCCCAGGCGCTCGCGCTCGGCCATCAGCCAGCGCAAGCGCACGCCAAGGCACGCCACGCTTCGGCGCCAGGCGGACGTCCCAGCACGTTCATCGCGCTTCCCGAAGTGTCCCCGCACTCGCTCGGCGCACTGCTCTCGTTCTACGAGGCCAGTGTGTTCGTCGAGTCCCTGCTCTGCGATGTGAATCCCTTCGACCAGTTCGCTGTCGAATTCGGCAAGCAACTCATCCGAGACGCCGAGGCCGCCCTGCAGGGGAGCGCCGACGCATCACTGGATGCACAGAGCAAGGCGCTGCTGCACTGGGCGCGGCTGGCACCCACCTCATGACGACCACAACACGAATGTCTGTACCGCCCGCCGGCAAAGGTAGCGAAGCGGATGTCCTGCGCGACCGTGCGAGGCATGCGCTCGCGTCCCTGCGCGAGCTCACCACAGTGGTCGCCGATACGGGCGACTTCGAAAGCATGCGCGCCTTCGCACCCCGGGACGCGACCACCAACCCGTCGCTCATCCTTCGGGCGGTACAACAGCCGATCTACCAGCCACTTTTCGCCCACGTCGTGGCGTGCAACACCGATCGCACGGACGGGGCGATCCTCGAGCGGCTGCTGGTTCGCTTCGGTTGCGAGATCCTCCGCATCGTTCCCGGCCGCGTCTCGACCGAAGTCGATGCACGTTGGTCGTTCGATGCGAACGCCACCGCCGAACAAGCGCGGCGCCTGATCGCCCTCTATGAGGACGAGGGTATCGGGCGCGAACGCGTGCTGATCAAGATCGCGGCGACCTGGGAAGGCATCCGGGCGGCCGAACGGCTGGAGCGGGAGGGCATCCGCTGCAATCTCACGCTGATCTTTTCGCTCACGCAGGCAGCCGCCTGCGCCGAGGCCGGCGTCACGCTGATTTCGCCGTTCGTCGGTCGAATCCTCGATTGGTATCGAAAGCATGAAGGCCGCGACTATGGAGCGGAGGAAGATCCGGGCGTGAACTCCGTGCGCGAGATCTTTCACTACCTGAAGGCACATGGTTTTGCCACCGAAGTGATGGGTGCGAGCTTCCGTAGCGTCGAGCAGGTTCTGGCGCTCGCCGGATGCGATCTGTTGACCATTTCACCCGACCTCCTCGCTGAGCTCGAGCGTCGGTCGGGTCCGGTCGAGCGCCGCCTCGACGCCAGCAATCCGGGCCACCTCCCCGAACGCATGGACGTCTCGGAGCCAGCATTCCGCTACGCCTTGAACGCGGATGCGATGGCGACCGAGAAGCTGGCGGAAGGCATCCGTACCTTCGTGCGTGATGCCGAACGCTTGCAAGCGATGATTGCCAACAGACGTCGCTGACCCTTCGGCTATAGTGGGAAACCTCGCAACATCTCGGCATCCCCGCAGCGCGCAGAAGCGGCGCCGCCCCCGTCTTTGGACGTACTGATCCTCGCCGGACTCATTCTCCTGAATGGTCTGTTCGCCATGAGCGAAATCGCTCTGGTGTCGGTCCGCAAGGTTCGCCTGGAACAAGCTGCGGCACGTGGCAGCAAGGGTGCATCGGCCGCGCTCGCGCTGGCGGACGCGCCGACACGCCTCCTGTCGACGGTTCAGATCGGCATCACCCTGATCACGCTCGCTCAGGGCGCCTTCGGGGAGAGCGCGTTCAAGGAAGGGCTTGGCCACTGGATCGCTCAGTGGCCCCATCTGGCCTCGGTTGCCGGCGAGCTCGCCACCGCGATCGTCCTGGTCGCCATCGGCGCCGCCTCACTGGTGTTTGGCGAACTGGTTCCGAAACGCATCGCCCTGCTCTATCCGGAAGCCATCGCCACGGTGGTTGCACGCCCGATGCTCTGGCTCGCGCGGGCTGCGGCACCGTTCGTACGGGCGTTGTCCTGGGCCACGGATGCCATCGTTGCGCCGTTTGGACGTCGTACCCAGAACACCCCGCCAGTCACGGAGGAAGACATCAAGGGGCTGCTAGCTCAGGGCGCGTCCGCCGGTGTGTTCGAGGCTGACGAGACGCGGATCGCCAGCCGAGTCTTCAATCTCGACGATTACACGGTCGAGCGCATCATGACGCCCCGCGCCGACATGGTGGTCATTGACATCGAAGCCGACGCCAGCGACATCGAGGCCCTGCTGAAGCAAAGCCACTACACCCTCTATCCGGTCGTGAAGGGCGACGTGGCCAATGTCATCGGAGTGATCGATTCCGGCGACCTGCTCGCCCACTTCCTGAAGAGCGGGCGGCTCATGCCGGAGCGCGTCCGCAAGGATCCCGTCTTCGTGCCAGAGACGGTCAGTGTGCTCGACCTGCTCTCGCTCTTCAAACGGACGCGCGTCAGTATGGCTTTCGTTGTCGACGAGCACGGCGAGGTCCTTGGACTTGTGACACTCAAGGATGTCCTCGAGGCCATCGTCGGCGACCTGGGCGAAGAGGACGAGCCCGCCGGTTCGGACGCCGTGCGGCGCAGCGATGGAAGCTGGCTGCTGGACGGAGCGATGACGCTCGACCGCTTCCACGAGCTTTGGCCCAATGCGCCGGTCTTCCCCGGCGAATCGGACGCTGCCTATCGCACGTTGGGAGGATTCATCATGGCCGAGCTTGGCCGCCTTGCTCGCGTGGGAGATCTCGCCTGGCTGGCCGGCTGGCGTTTCGAGGTGCTCGACCTCGACGGCAAGCGCGTCGACAAGCTGCTGGTCACGCCTCCACGTGAGGAGTCTGGCCCTTGATCGTCGTATCCATCATGCTGCCGGTGGCAATCATCGTACTGGCCGGATTCGTGGCCGGACGTCGGGTGCTGGATGCAACGGGGGTCAAGGCGCTCGCCGATCTGGCTTTCCTGCTGTTTCTGCCCTGCCTGCTGTTCCGCTCGATGGCGACCGCGAACTTCGAAGCCAGTGACGGACGCTTCCTGGCGGTGTATTTCGGCACGTCGCTCGCATGGTTCTTCGTCGTTGCCCTCTTCTCTCGCCAGGTTTGGCGGGAAGCAACCGGCGGCGCCATCGTGCTCGGCCTGGCTGCCGTCTATTCGAACACGGTCCAACTCGGCATTCCGGTACAGAAGCTCGCCTTCGGCGAGCCGGGCCTGCGCCTGCAACTTGCCATCATCTCGCTGCAATCGCTGGTCCTGCTGACGGCTGCCACCGTGTGGATCGAGTCGGCTCGCGCGCGCGCCCAGCGGGCGCACGGCGTCGCCCCCTCGGGTCTCGTCCGCACCATGCTGGACGTCGTTCGCTCGGCCGTCATCCACCCGGTGATCCTATCCATCCTGCTCGGACTGGCATGGAACGCGACCGGCCTGCCGCTGCCAACATGGTCGGAGCAGCCACTCGCATTTCTTGCGTCGGCCGCGGGACCGCTCCTGCTGGTGCTTATGGGCGCCCAGTTGGCCAGGATGGAGCTGCGCAGTCACCTCCGCGCAGCCAGCATGTTCACGCTGCTTAAGAATTTCGCCCATCCCGCACTCGTCTGGTTGGTGGCCTGGATCGTCGACCTTCCCCCGCTGCCCACCGCCGTCGCTGTTGTTTGCGCGGCGCTACCTACCGGCGCCAATGTGTTTCTGTTTTCGCAGCGCTACCGCGTCAACGAGGAGACGATCACCGCCTCCATCGCCCTGTCTTCTCTCGTGGCCATGGGGTCGGTCACGCTCGCCCTCACGCTGCTACCGCGCGCCTGAAACGGCCACCCAGCCGATGCTGCAACAACCGGTCACGCTTCCAGCCGCGGTCCTGGCGCTCGGCGACTTCGCCTTCATCGACGTCGAGACGACCGGCATGGACGCTCGCAACGACCGCCTGACCGAGGTGGCGATCGTGCGCTTTGGAGCGAGCGAGCAGGCGCAAGTGTGGACATCACTGATCAACCCGGGCGTTCCGATCCCACGGGAGATTCAGACGCTGACCGGCATCACGCAGGACATGGTCCGTGATGCCCCGCCGTTCGACGCCGTGGCCGACAAGATTGCTGCCCTGCTCGGCAATGCCGTCTTCGTGGCACACAACGCGCGCTTCGACTACGGATTCGTCAAACACGCCTACAGTCGGCTCGGCACCCGATTCACGGCCGACGTTCTATGCACGTTACGTCTGTCACGTACTTTGTTCCCTGATGTCACTGGCCACGGACTCGATCAGGTGATCGCTCGGCACGGGCTTTGCGCCGAAGGCCGTCACCGGGCTCTCGGCGACGCGATGGCTTCGGCCGCGTTCGTTGCGACCGTGTGTGACCAATTTGGCGAAGCGCGTGTCGCCTCGGTTGTCCGCTCGCTGTTGCGCATTCCATCGCTGCCATCGCAGCTTCCGCCCGACGCACTGGACGAGGTCCCCGACTGTTCCGGCGTCTACGTCTTCTTCGGAATCAACGATCTGCCGCTCTACGTCGGCAAGGCCCGGCGCCTGCGTGAGCGTATCCGCGGACACTTCTCGTGTGATCACCGAACGACGAACGACCTGCGCCTGTCGCAGGAACTGCGCCGCATCGAGTGGTACCCGACGGCCGGTGAACTGAGTGCGATGGTGCTCGAGGCACGCTGGGTCAAATCGCGCCAGCCGCTGTACAACATCGCGTTGCGGCGTCGCGAACGCGCAGTCGTACTCGCGCTTGCCCCCAATACTACCGCGCCCGCCTTCCATCCGATCGCCTCGCTGACGGCGATGCTCGGAGATGAGGGCGTCGGTCCCGTCTGGGGGCCGTTCTCCGACCGGGCGGCGGCGAGACGCTGGCTCGCCGAGCTTTCTCGGCGGCAGCACCTGTGCGATCACGCTCTCGGCCTAGGCACGCCGAAAGCGGGCGTCGGCAATCCGTGCTTCGCCCGCCAGATCGGACGTTGTCTTGGCTACTGCGTAGGCATCGAAACGGCGTCGGAACACCGCCGGCGCCTGATCGCTGCGGCGGAAACGATGCAGATTCCGCGCTGGCCATTTGCCGGTCCAGTGGCCGTCGATGAACGGGATGAGGTTCACGGCATCGAGCGCAAACTCGTGTTCGACCAGTGGTGCCTGCTCGTGGACGGCACCCCCCAGCCATTCGATCGCGACATCTACCGAGTGCTGCGACGCACGCTCGCCCGCGAGCCGCATCGATTCGTAGAATCCGGTTCGAACGGACGAGAAAGAGGCAACGATGACTTCCCAGCGTGATGCGCCGCGAAATTTGGCATACCGCGGACTCAGCGTGCTCGGTACGCCGCTCGTCGAATGCAGCTGCGATCCGTTGACCGGTTTCACCCGCAGTGGCTGCTGCGAAACAGGCCCTGAAGACCATGGCTCGCATACGGTCTGTGCGGTGATGACGGAAGAATTTCTTGCCTTCAGTCGCCTGCGAGGCAATGACCTGATCTCGCCCCGCCCGACACTGATGTTTCCCGGCCTTAAACCAGGTGATCGCTGGTGTGTATGCGCGGCGCGCTGGCTGGAAGCCTATCGCGCCGGCGTCGCCCCGCTGGTCCTGTTGGAGGCGACGCATGAGAAGGCGCTTGACATCATCCCGCTGGCAGCCCTCCGGTCACACGCGGTGCAGATGTCTTCGGCGCGCTGACCCGCAAAGGATGGCTGGCAGTCAGTCGAAACGCAGATTGGCCTCACTGATCAGACGTCGCCAGCCGTTGAAATCGTTGGCGATGAAAGTGGCCAGTCGATCCGGGCCACCGGGTACGAGTTCGACGCCGTCGGCGGACAGGCGTTCCTGTACATCCCGCATCGCGAGGACCTTCTGCACCTCTGCGTTCAGCCGGTTCAGCACGGCCTGCGGCGTCCCCGCCGGCGCGACGATGCCCCAGTAATTGAAGACCTCCGTACCGGGCGCGCCTGCTTCGGCGACCGTCGGAACGTCCGGTAGCTGTGGAACGCGTCGGGCGCCGGTGACAGCCAGGGGCTTGGCCTTGCCCGACTTGAAATGCGGCAGCATGGCCGGAATGCTGCCTGTCAGCAGCTGGATCGAGCCACCGAGGAGGTCGGTCGTTGCCGGGGCGATGCCTTTGTAGGGCACGTGCAGTATGTCCGTACCAGTGCGCGCCTTGAACAACTCGAGCGCGAGGTGGTTGACGCCGCCCGTCCCGGCGCTGCCATAGGAAAGCTTGCCCGGATTCGCCTTGGCGTGCGCAATCAGTTCGCGCAGGGAGCCGAAGGGCGCCTTTTCGCTCGCCGCCCAGACAAGCGGTCCGGCGGCAATCAGCGCCACCGGAGCAAAGCCGCGCACCGGGTCGTACTTCGCGATCTCGGGCGTCGCTGCGGCGACCGTCGTAAACGGCGAGGCGATGAACAGCAGTGTGTAACCATCGGCCGGGGCCGCCGCCACGAACTGAGTACCGATCGCGCCACTGGCACCGGCCCGATTCTCGACAACCACTGGCTGGCGCAGTTCCCCCTCCAGTTTCTGTGCGACGAAGCGCGCGACGGCATCGGTACCCGCGCCTGCGGCGAACGGCACGATTAAACGGATGGGGCGATCAGGGTATTGCGCATGGGCCGCCCCGCTCGCCGTGAAGCAAACCGTGGCGCAAAGCGCGGACAACAGCCAACGCATCGAAATCTCCTCTTCTGATTGCGCAGCTGATTCTAGGAGTCGATGTCCACGCGGACCGTGACCGTCACGTTACTGTAGGCGTCGCGCCACCCTCGCCCCCGGATCACGCCATGGCTGACTCAGCACAGGACACTGTCACTGAAACCGTAACCATCGCAAGCCCGCAGGCGCATGCCGCCAGCACGATCGACCAGAGTGCCACACTGCTTGCGCTTCGCCTGGTGTCCACGCTTGGACCTCGCTTCAACCTGAGGCGCGACATCAACGATGTGATGACCCTATGCGCCCGTCATTTGCGCTGGCCGCAGGGCGTCGTCACCCGCCTGCAGCGGTTCTTGAGCCAGCGTTGCGCCGATCTGCCAGCGTGGCGGGACGTGCTGTCGCTTTCCCCCGAGGCCTTCGTCGGCAGGCACGGCATCTGGAACGGCACCTACGACGACACCACCATCTTCTACTTTCTGGACGAGTACGCGAAGCAGAACGGCAAAGAGATCCTCGTCCTGCTCCAGAGCACGGCAGATGCGATCGAACGCGAGCTGCGTGCTCGGCCTTGCCGTTTGCAGTTGAACATCGCGCTGCTCGGACGTGTACTCGGGCTGACGGCCGCCGAACAGGCGTTGCTGCACGCGGCGGCCCTGGCGAAATGCTCGCGCGATCTGCGGCCGGTGCTGGTGGACTGCAAGGTAACGAGCGCCACTGAGGGCTACGGGCTACTGGCGCAGGTATCTGGTGTCGAGGCTGCCGACATCGCTGCCGCCTTGAAGACTGGCAGTCGGCTCGAAATGCTGGCGCTGATCGACACGCCGATCGCGGCGCACAACGTGACCGATCTGGGCGACCTGATGCGCCTGTCCGACCGGCTGCTTCCGCTGCTGCAGGAGGAGTACCACGATGAGGCTGCCCTGATGGCGGCTTTCACAAAACCGGCCCGCTCGAGCACGCTCACCCTCGCCGACTTTCCTCATGTCGAGGACGATGCACGCTACCTGGCGGCATTGCTCGCCAGCGCTGCCGAGCGGGGTGAAGCCGGTGTCAACGTGCTGATCTACGGATCGCCAGGAACGGGCAAGACCGAATTTGCCAAAGTCGTGGCTGCGATGGCCGGCGCCGAGCTCTACGAGGTCGAGTGTTTCGACCGTGAGGGCGCGAGCCTGACAGGCAAAGAGCGCTACCGCTCGCTGCAGGTGTCGCAGACGTTCCTGAAGGGGCGTTGCAATACCTTGCTTCTGTTCGACGAGGTCGAGGATGTCTTTCCATCGAATCCGTCCGACATGCTGAACATGTACCTCGGCGATGAGCACCATCGCGGCAGCGTCAACGGCAAGGCTTGGGTCAACCAGACGCTGGAGACCAATCCGGTGCCGACGATCTGGATATCCAACGCAATCAATCAGATCGATCCGGCCTACCGCCGTCGCTTCCAATTTCATCTTGAGCTGAAGAACCCGCCGCAAAGCGTTCGCTCGAGCATCACCCGCAAGCACCTGGCTGGACTGCCTGTCAGTGAGGGTTTCATCGAGAAACTGGCCGCACGGCGCAACCTTACGCCAGCCCAGATCCACGCTGCGGCCCGCTTCGCCGAATTGACGCGCGAGCGGATCGGCGACGATGTCGAGACGCTGATCGAGCGACAACTGGATCGGGCCGAAGCCGCCTTGGGCCAGAAGAGCGAACCTGGCGCCGATGTCTTTCGCCCGAGTGTGACGCGCTACGACCTGACGCTCCTAAACGTCGAGACGCGCCATCCGATCGAGCGGATCGTCGCCTCGCTGGCCATCAGAGGCAGCGGCAGCCTACTGTTTCACGGCTTACCTGGCACCGGCAAGACCGCCCTCGCCGAACACATCGCACGCACGATCGAACGCCCGCTGATGATTCGCAAGGCTTCCGATCTCATCAGCAAATGGGTCGGCGAAACAGAGCAGAACATGGCGAGCATGTTCAAGGACGCGGCCGCGGAGAAGGCCGTCCTGCTGCTCGACGAGGCCGACAGCTTCTTTCAGCCGCGCGGACTTGCACAGCGCAGCTACGAGGTCACCGAGGTCAACGAGATGCTGCAGCAGATGGAGCGCTTCGGAGGCGTGTTCGTCTGCACGACCAACCTGCTGGACCGCATTGACGAGGCCGCCCTGCGGCGTTTCACCTTCAAGATCCGCTTCAATCCGCTGCGTCCGGAGCAGCGGTTGCGGATGTTCGTCGCCGAGGCACTTGAAGGTGACGAGACGCGCCTGACCGAGCACCACCGGCAAATGCTCGGCAAGCTGGACCTGTTGACGCCGGGCGACTTTGCCGCCGTGAAGCGACAGATAGCGCTGTTCGACGAACCGCTCGTCGCAGATGATTTTCTTGCCCAACTGGTCGAGGAACACGCCGTCAAACCGGATGTGAAGTGGGCGCGCAGGATCGGCTTTTGAGTTCGGACCGAAGGGCGGCAGTCCAGAGTGCACACTTCTCCTCGAACGATCGCGCGGCATGCGCGGGACTGCTGGAGGGAAGCAAGATGATCCGCAGCGCCTCGTCCTGGAAAATCCGCCGCGCAGCGCGATAGGCCAGCACGCCATTACACAGGACGCCCTTGAGATGGGGCAAGCGTTGACACAGCCCCGCGAGATCGTTGACCTCTGGCGCCTCGATCGCACGATCCAAACTGCCATCCCGAAAGCACCGCGCATAGACATCCCATAGCGCCACCTTTCGGTCCTGCAGCCAGGCGAGCCGGGCGTCGTACGTGTCTGGCAACGGGTGCTCGCTCCAGACGGAAGCCAGGATACGCCAGAACTGGTTTTTCGGATGGGCGAAGTAGCGCCGCTGCGCAAGCGACTGGACGCCCGGAAAACTCCCCAACAGCAGCCATCGAGCGTCGTCGCGCGCGATCGGGGGCAACCCCTGCAATTTGGATGCATGCAAGCGCTTCATTGCGTGATAGCGTAGGGCCCCAGTCTTTACCGGCCGAAAGGAACCCCCGATGATCCCGATGACCCGTCGCCATTTGTTGATCGGCGCTGCGGCGCTGTCGGCGGCTGCTGTGCTGCCGGCGGTGTCCGTCGCCCAATCCCGCACGATCCGCATCCTGGTGGGCTTCCCGCCGGGCGGCGGCACGGATGCCATCGCCCGCCTGTTGGCCGAACGGCTCAAAGACGAGTTGCCTGGCGTGCAGCTTGTGGTGGAGAACCGTGCGGGCGCAGGCGGCCAACTCGCAGCGCAAGCGCTCAAGGCCGCTGCAGCGGACGGCACTACCCTGTTCCTGACCCATGATCACACGATCTCCATCCTGCCGCAAGTCACGCGCAACCCTGGCTTCGATCCGGCGCAGGACTTCGTACCGGTGGCGGGATTCGCGACCTTCGTCAATGCCTTCGCGATCTCGGGGGCAACGCCGGCGCGGACCTTTCCCGACTACGTCAAGTGGATTCAGGAGGGAGGTGACCGTGCGGGCGGAAACGCGGCCAAGGGGCGCGGCACGGTGGGCGTCCCCGCGCCGGCATCGATCCCCGAATTCGCCGTCAAACTGATCGCCGAGCGCTTCAAGCTCGACCTGGTCGCAGCGCCGTACCGCGGGAGCGCGCCGATGATGGCGGACATGCTCGGCAATCAGATCGCTGCCGGCACCGGATCCGTGCCGGACTTCATCGAGAACCATCGCGCCGGGCGCCTCCGTGTCGTCGCCGTGATGGGCCGCGAACGCCAGGCCGTATTGCCCGATGTGCCTACCTTTGCGGAACTCGGGGTGGCTGGCTTCGAGGAAGTGCCGTACTACGGACTGTTTGCCCCCAAGGGCGTACCGGCGGCAGCGATTGCCGAACTCGGTGCTGCGCTTTCCCGCGCGCTTGCCCGTGCCGACCTGCGTGAACAGATGCTGCGCATGGGTCTGGCCCCCGGGTATATGACCGCCGCGCAGTTGGGCGAGCGTGAGCGCGCCTACACGCGGGTTTGGAGCGAAATCATAAAAACGAAGGGTTTTGCGCCGTCCTGAGCGGGTGGAGCGCTGGCGGACTGCGTGGTGCCGACACCCCTTCAGTTGAGGGCAACGCGCCCTAAGGACACGGTTCGGCGCTTGCTCAGATCAGTTCGCCTTGCGTTCCGGGCGCTGCCGGATCCTCGTCAGGCTCTTCTATGCGCTCGATGCCGGAGAGTTTGACCCCCTCATCCAGCTTGATCAAAGTTACCCCCTGGGTCGAACGCCCAGACTCACGGATCGATTTGACCGTCGTGCGGATCAGGACACCCGCCGTCGTGATCAGCATGACCTCGTCGCCTGGCGCAACCAGCGTGGCGGCCACCACCCGTCCGTTGCGTGCAGACTGCTGAATTGCGATCATGCCCTTCGTCCCGCGACCGTGGCGCGTGTACTCCACGATCGGGGTCCGCTTGCCATAGCCGTTCTCGGTGGCGGTCAGCACCTGCTGCTCCTCGTTATCGGCGACCAGCATCGCGATCAACCGCTGCCCCGGCTCGAGCATCATTCCGCGAACGCCGCGAGCGTTACGCCCCATCGCGCGCACATCGTTCTCGTCGAAGCGGACGGCCTTGCCACCATCGGAGAACAGCATCACATCGTGAGTGCCGTCGGTTAGAGCAGCTCCGATCAAGTAATCACCATCGTCGAGATCCACGGCGATGATGCCGGTCTTCTTGGGACGCGAGAAGTCTTCGAGCGAAGTCTTCTTGACCGTTCCCATGCTGGTGGCCATGAAGATGTATTTGTCGGGGTCAAAATCCTTGACGGCGACGATGGCGGTGATCTTCTCGCGATCGGCGAGCGGGAAGAGATTGACGATGGGCTTGCCCCGACTCGCGCGCCCGCCCTCCGGCACCTCGTAAACCTTGAGCCAGTACACCCGCCCCCGATTCGAGAAGCACAGGATGTAATCGTGCGTGTTGGCGATGAACAGACGCTCGACGAAATCTTCTTCCTTCGTGGCGGTCGCCTGCTTTCCCCGCCCGCCGCGCTTCTGTGCGCGGTACTCCTCGACCGGCTGAGCCTTCACGTAGCCGCCATGAGTCAGGGTCACCACCATGTCCTGCGGCTTGATCAGATCCTCGATCGAGGTTTCTTCGGCGTTGAGGACGATCTCGCTTTTGCGAGCGTCGCCGAACTGTTTGCGGATCTCACCGAGTTCGCCCGCAATGATGCGGGTGACGCGCTCGGGCTTGGCGAGGATATCGAGCAGGTCCCTGACGGTAGCGATGATCTCCCGGTACTCGCTGAAGACCTTGTCCGACTCCATCGCAGTAAGGCGTTGCAGGCGCATCTCCAGGATGGCCTTCGCCTGCTGCGCAGTCAGTCGGTAGCCCTGCTCCGCCTCCTGCCAGCAAACTTCCGGACCGACACCATCCGGCCTAAGGAAGTCGGCACCCGCCCTGCTGACCATTTCCTTGACCAGGGGGCTTTTCCAGAGCCGGCCACAGATCGCCGTCAGAGCTTCGTCCGGTGACGCGCTCGCCTTGATCGTCTCGATGATCGCATCGACGTTCTCGAGCGCAACCGCGAGCCCCTCGAGGATGTGCCCTTTGGCGCGGGCCTGGCGCAATTCGAACTGCGTGCGGCGGGTGACGACGTCGCGGCGATGCTGCAGGAAAGCCTCAAGAAGCTCCTTTAGGTTCAGCACCCGCGGACGCCCATCCACCAGGGCGACCGTATTGACGCCAAAGCTGTCCTGCAGCTGAGTACTCTTGAAGAGGTTATTCAGTACGATGTCCGGAATCTCGCCTCGCTTGAGCTCGATGACGATCCGCATCCCGGACTTGTCTGATTCATCTCGAAGATCGCTGATGCCCTCGATCTTCTTGTCCCGCACGAGTTCGCCGATCTTCTGAAGAAGCGTCGCCTTGTTGACCTGATAAGGGATTTCGTCGACGACGATGGCCTGCCGGTCGGTCTTGCCGATCGGCTCGAAATGCGCGCGCGCCCGCATGACGACCCGACCGCGGCCGGTGCGATAGGCCTGATGGACACCTTCCAGGCCATAGATGTAGCCGCCGGTGGGAAAGTCGGGCGCGGGTAGCAGGGCAATCAGGTCATCGATCGTCGCCTGCGGGGTCTTGAGCAGCAGGAGCGTCGCATCAATGACTTCCGACAGGTTGTGCGGCGGAATGTTGGTGGCCATGCCAACCGCGATGCCAGCCGCGCCATTGACCAGAAGATTCGGAAACTTGGCCGGGAGCACCGTTGGCTCCCGCTCCTTGCCGTCGTAGTTATCCTGGAAATCGACCGTTTCCTTGTCGAGATCGGACAAAAGCTCAGCAGAGATCTTCGCCAGGCGGCACTCGGTGTAACGCATGGCGGCGGCGTTGTCGCCGTCGACCGAGCCAAAGTTGCCCTGCCCGTCGATAAGGGTGTAGCGCAGAGAGAAGTCCTGCGCCATCCGTACCAGCGTGTCATAGATCGCGCTGTCACCGTGCGGGTGGTACTTGCCCATCACATCGCCAACCACCCGTGCGCACTTGACGTACGGCCGGTTGTGCACGTTGTTCGCCTCGTGCATGCCAAACAGCACCCGACGATGCACGGGCTTCAGACCATCCCGGACGTCGGGCAAAGCTCGACCGACGATCACGCTCATCGCGTAATCCAGATAGGACGAGCGCATCTCGGCCTCGAGGCTGATCGGCAGAGTCTCTTTGGCGAACTGATCCATCGTATTCCAGTAAGGCGCCGCAACGCGCCAACGGTTGCCTCGGCGGGGCGACGCGGCGCTCTGCCAGGGCGGAAACAGGCGGGGAAGCCCGAATTTTATCGGTCATGGTGGTGCCCTCGGTCGACGGGCGCGGCCAGAAGGACGCCGGGCTAGACCGCCAGCGCACTCGCCGATCGGACGTTGTTGTCTTGCGACATTGCGGCGACACGGGTGCATCCGCCGATCCGATAGCGCGCGAGCGTATTGCCCTGCCAAAACCGGGTGGTATATTCATTAAGAGTGGGGATTTGATCGCTGCAGCCGTCGTTTCTGTGCGGTCGTGTCACCGTGATTTCCGTGTGAATCAGCCATTAAGGGGTATCAAGACAATGAAGCTTCGCGTCATTGCAAGCGCCGTAGCCGGAGCAGTGGCCGCACTGTCCGCAGGCGCTGCGTTCGCTCAGGCAACGCCGAGCAACAGCGGCTATCTGCTGTCAGCCACGGGCGACGCCCGAAACAACGTTGTTCGCAGCGGCCGTTACGGCACCAGCAATGCGTCATGTAATCTGTGCTGGCGTACGGGTTACTGGACGCCGGCGATGGCGATCGCCGAGTGCGATCCGGACTTGGTCCGCCGCGCCGCTCCCCCGCCACCACCTCCGCCGCCTCCGCCGCCCCCTCCGCCGCCACCGCCGCCTCCGCCTCCGGCCCCGGCTGCTCCGCCGCCTCCGCCCGCGGCTCCGGCACGGCCTGCCCCCCCGCCCGCGCCGGCCGCTCCGCCGCCTGCACCAGCCGTGCAGAAGATCACCATCGCGTCGAAAGCGCTGTTCGACTTCGACAAGGCCGTTCTCAAGCCGGAAGGGCAGGCGGTTCTGGATCGCGAGATCGTTTCCCGGATCGGTCAGATCCAGAAGCTCGAGTTGGTCCTCGTCACCGGCCATACCGACCGGCTCGGGTCGCAGCAATACAACCAGAAGCTGTCCGAGCGTCGTGCCGCTGCCGTGGCTGCCTACCTTACAAGCAAGGGCGTCGCCAAGGACAAGATCGAAACGCTCGGCATGGGCAAGACGCAACCGGTTCCTGGCGTCGTCTGCGAGCAGAAGAATCGCAAGCAATTGATTGCTTGCTTGCAGCCGCATCGCCGCGTCGAAGTCGAGGTCAAGGGCGAGATCACCGTCCGCCGCTGATCGCGCGCTTCGAGCCGAGCGAAAAACCCCGCCCCGGCGGGGTTTTTCTTTTCATGACCCTGCACTCACGATGGTATGAACCTGGAGACTAGTGCCGTGTGGACTCTGCTCGAAGCGCCGTGGTTGGTCAATCCGACGGCTAACGGCCAGCGCGTGAGCCTCGTTACCGACGCGGCGCTTCTGATCGACCCTACTGGATCCATCCACTCCGTGGGCCAACGTGAGGCCGTACGTAAGGCGTGGAATCATGTGCTTTCGCGCAACGCCGGGGCGGCCACGTGCGACGAAGTCCGACTGAACGACCACGTACTGCTACCTGGTCTGGTGAACGCCCATACACACGCTGCCATGACGCTGCTGCGCGGGCTTGGGGACGATCTGCCGCTCGACCGCTGGCTCGGGGAATGCATCTGGCCGGCTGAAGCGTCACTGGTGGAGCAGAACTTTGTCGATGCAGGCTCCCGCTTGGCGGCAGCGGAGATGTTGCTCGGCGGCACTACGTGCTGCGCTGACATGTACTTCTTCCCGGAAGCGGCGGGTCGCGCCTTCGCCCGCATGGGGCTACGCGCCCAGCTGGCCATGCCGGTGCTCGACTTCCCCTCCAGCTACGCCGCCGATGCGGATGGCTACCTTTCAGCCAACTTTGCAGCACGGGACTCGCTGGCAAATGAACCCCTCCTGTCGTGGGGACTTGGGCCGCATGCGCCCTACACGGTGACCGATGCCACCTATCGCCGCGTGCTCGCCTTTGCCTCCGAACTCGATCTGCCGATCCACACGCATCTGCAGGAAACGTCGCGGGAGGTCGCAGACAGCGAGGCCGAGCATGGTGTCAGCCCTACCCTTCGTCTGGCCCGACTCGGCATCACGTCGGCCCGCTTGGCCGCCGCCCACGGCGTCCATCTCACCGACGTTGACCGGCAGGCGCTGGCGACGGCCGGTGCCAGCGTCATTCATTGCCCGTCATCCAACCTGAAGCTCGCAAGCGGTCTCGCCGATCTGCCCGCATTGTTGAGAGCCGGAGTCAATGTCGCGCTCGGCACCGACGGCGCAGCGTCCAACAATCGGTTGGACATGTTCGAGGAAATGCGGCTGGCGGCACTGCTCGCCAAGGCCGTTGGTCGCGATGCCGCGTATCCCTCGGCGGCACAGGCACTCGCTCTTGCGACAGTGAATGGCGCCCGTGCGCTCGGACTCGATTCCGTCTGCGGAGCGCTCGACGTCGGAAAGCAGGCCGACGTCATTGCGGTTCGCGTCAGCGAACCCAGCGGCGTGCCCCTGTTCGATCCGGTCTCTCACCTCGTCTACGTCGCCTCCAGGGCCGACGTGACGGATGTATGGGTAGCCGGACGCAGGCGTGTGGACGGCGGCCGTCTGGTCGCCGATGCCGCAGATGCTTTGGCACAATGCGCGGGCTTCATCGCGCAGCATACCGAACGCGCCCGCCGCCTTGTGCAACCCGCAGCATGACTCGAGCTTCCTTTGCATCGAACGCCGATCCCGCTGAACTCGCGCGGTTCTCTGCGCTTGCGAGCCAGTGGTGGGATCCGCTCGGCAAATTTCGTCCACTGCATGACATCAATCCACTGCGGGTTGAGCTGGTCAGCGAGACCCTCCAACGCGCGGGAGGTCTTGCAGGCAAGCGGATCGCCGATATCGGCTGCGGCGGCGGGCTTTTGGCCGAAGCCTTGGCCGCGCGCGGCGCCGCCGTCACCGGCATCGACCTCTCCGCCAAGGCGCTCTCCGTCGCTCGGCTCCATGCGCTCGAAAGCGCTGTCCAGGTCGACTATCGCGAATGCTCGGCCGAAGCGCTGGCGGAAACCGAGCCCGGCGCGTTCGACGCCGTGACCTGTCTGGAAATGCTGGAGCACGTCCCGGAGCCGGCTTCGATCCTTCGCGCCTGCGCCCGCTTGGCACGGCCAGGCGCACCGGTCTTTGTCAGTACGCTGTCCCGCACACCGAAAGCGTATGTCTTCGCCATCCTTGGCGCCGAGTACCTCCTCGGACTCCTTCCCCGCGGCACACATGACTACGAACGATTCATCAAGCCATCCGAGCTGGACGTGATGGCGCGCGCCGCCGGCCTGCGCTGCGAGCGCCTGCTCGGGATGACATACAACCCGTTCACCCATCGCGCCGCTTGGTCGGACGATGCCAGTGTGAATTACCTGATGGTGCTGCGTGCGGCCGAATGACGCTGCGGCGCAAGGATTGGGCCAGGGCCCCCGTTCGTCGTTACCTAACCGCCGACTTGCCTCGCCCCGCGCGGTGCTCTTCGACTTCGACGGCACGCTGGTCGACAGCGCGCCCGATCTGGTCGAGGCAGTCAACGAAGTGCGGAAAGCGCATCGGCTGGAGCCCCTTCCTTACGAAGCGCTGCGTCCGTTCGCAACCTATGGCGCGCGCAGCCTGCTCCAGGCCGGGCTGGGCCTGACCGCACAACATGCGAGTTACCCGGCCGTGCGCGAGCAGTTTCTGCGTATCTACGACGAGCGTAAGCTGACGCGGTCGAGGCTCTTTGCCGGCGTGGAAGAGGTATTGACCCACCTGACGAGAATGGGCATGCCATGGGGCATCGTAACCAACAAGCATGCCCGGTTCGCCGAACCCATGGTGGACGCCCTGTTGACTGCAATCAAGCTTCGACCGTCCGTACTTCTGTGCGGCGACAGCACGCCTGAACCTAAACCGCATCCACTGCCGCTGACGACAGCGGCCGAGAGGCTTCGCTGTGCCTCGGAAAGCTGCTGGTATGTCGGCGATGGCGAGAATGACCTGCTTGCGGCCAAGGCGGCGGGCATGACCTCCATTTTGGCCACCTATGGCTATTTGCCCGATCGCTTGGCAATCGAGGCCTGGCCGATCCAGCACGGAAGTCATCGTATTGACCAGCCATCCGATCTGTTGCCGCTTCTCGAGCGCGCCGGCGATCGGTGAGATCAGCGCCGGCAACGCGCCGAGGCAACGACCCAGCGCCTCACCTGCCCGGCGCGCTCACCGTCGACAACGACGGCACCGCCGCGCGCGACACGCCCGATCACTGCGGTCGTGACCCCGCGGGCGTCACGCAGTGCAACCCCATCGGCACGCAGTAGCAGATCGCCGTCGGCAATCGCGAACATCGATGCCATGCCGCCAGTCGACTGGGCTCGAACGCCGCGCGCGTCGGCAACGAAAATCCGCTCGATCGCGCCGGCTTCGGAAAGCAGGGCGCGAGCCACTGCGTCGTCGATGTAGACGGCCTCGCGCTGATCCGTCGAGCTCAGAACGCAGGCGGAGTCTTCCGCCCGCGAGCCGTCGGATTTCGCGGGCGGCGTCTTCGCCGCATCTGCGTTAGGAAACAGTGACAATCGTTCGCCGGAAGCCGTCCGAACGGTGTCCCGTCCAACAGACTCGATCACGCCCCCGCCCGGAAGACGGTCACCGCCCTTCGCAGACATGACACCCGCCTGGACGCGAAAATACGCCCGCCCATCGACGATGCCCATCAACCGAGCGCCTTCGAAGGATGGCGTCGACGGCGCGGCAGGAGACGACGCTTCCTCGACCCATGCCAGCACCGGCGGCGGCCGCCACATGGCCCGGTGCCGCAGCCGGTGCTCCCCCCACGCTGCGAACGTCTGAACGATGGCGATGCCGACCAATCCTGCAACGCATACGGGTGCAAGCCAACGCACGAAAACCCGCTGAATCGATGGCGACGGAGGCATGGTGCGCTCTGGGCTAGATAAAGCGCTTTTTATAATCGAGTCGAATGGCGCGTTTCACTCCAAGACAAAGACTCCGGGCCCCAAATGGTAGATGCTCCTGGACAAGTGTCCTTTAGGGAAACGCTGAAGAAAGCAGCGAGCGGGATGAAACGTAAGGCGCGCGGAGCGCAGCGACCAGAGACATATCAAGCAGATACGCAAGGGAGCGACAACGCAGTTGCGGCGAAAGCCAAAACGAAGTTTCGGCGAAGGCTCACATCGGCGAGGCCGATGTGAAGCGAAGCGGCCGAAGCCAACACCGCGTAACACGGCGATTCGCCCGCGCAGCAATTTGTTCAGCGTTTCCTTAGCAGCTTGGGCCTGTACCTATCGTCGTGTAGCGGTGGGCGATAGGCCCGGCTGGATCGCTCAGGTGGCCAGCCTCCCCCGGCATCATGCGCTGTTCCGCCACGAACTCTCGCTCCTCGGCCGGCGCCTTATGGCGGGTGCCTACGGCCCCGTAGAACTCAAGTGAACCCTTTCCTCTCAGACCTGAACGATTTCACGTTCACCCGCCTGGCGCGGCTGCTGGAAGGCGCCGCCTGTCCGGCGACGATGCGCCCGATCAACCTTTCGATCGGCGAGCCGAAACACCCAACCCCCGCGCTGATTTGCGACGCTCTGGCAAACGCCACTGCGGGCCTGGCGCACTACCCTCCGACCAAGGGCCCCGACGCCTTGCGCGCCGCGATCGCACGCTGGCTCGAACGCCGCTTCCACTTGCCGACCATCGACGAACACTCGCAGGTGCTGCCGGCGCTCGGCAGCAAGGAGGCGCTGTACGCCTTCACGCAGCTAGCCATCGACCCCACACGGCCGCATCCCACCGTCGTCGTACCCAATCCGTTCTACATGGTCTACGAGGGGGCAACCTTGCTCTGCGGTGCAAAACCGTGGTTCGTGAACCTTCAGGAGAGCGGTGGCTATGCGTGGGATGACGTGCCCGAGTCCGTATGGCAGGCCACGCAAATGCTGCTCGTCTGTTCCCCCGATAATCCGACCGGACAGGTGCTGCCTCGCGATACGTGGCGACGGCTCTTCGAACTTTCGGACCAATTCGGCTTTGTGATCGTGGCCGACGAGTGCTACAGCGAGATCTACTTCGACGAAACCTTGCCGCCGCATGGCGCTTTGCAGGTCGCGCACGAGCTCGGCCGCTCTGATTTCCGTAACCTCGTCAGCATGGGTTCGTTGTCCAAGCGCTCGAATGCGCCAGGGCTTCGATCAGGCTATGTGGCGGGCGATGCGCGCTGGCTCACAGCGTTCCTGAAACTTCGCACGTTCAACGGCTCGGCGATGTCGGCCACGGTTGCGAAAGCAAGCATCGCGGCGTGGTCAGACGAAGCTCACGTCGTCGAAAATCGGCGGGCATACGCGCGCAAGTTCGAGCAGTTGACACCTCGCCTAGCCTCTGCCGGACTCGCGGTCACGATGCCGCAGGCCGCTTTTTACTGGTGGGCAACCATTCCTGCTGCGTGGGCGGGCGATGACGAGGGCTTCACCCGGGATCTCTATTCCGCCACCGGCGTGATCGTCGTGCCGGGCAGTTATCTCTCCCGTACAGCGCACAACGGAACCAACCCGGGTCGAGGCCGCGTGCGCATAGCGCTCGTATCCGAGTTCGACGAGTGCGCCGAGGCAGTCGAGCGGATCTGTCGATTCGTTGGTACGGCCACCCCATCTTCGCCCTGAAGACAGCATCCCTTTTGCCATCATCTACCAGCAGTCCTTGCATGAACGATTCCCGAACCTCCATCATCGACGCCGCGTGGGACGATCGCGCCAATCTCTCGCCACAAGCTCATCCTTTGCCGCTATTCGAGGCAGTCGAGTCCGTCCTGCGTGATCTGAACGCCGGACGCTTGCGTGTGGCCGAAAAGGTCGATGGCCGATGGGTAACCCATCAATGGATCAAGAAGGCCGTGCTGCTGTCGTTCCGGCTGCGTGACAACGAGCCGGTGACAGCGGGCGCCTTGGGTTTCTACGACAAGGTACCAACGAAGTTCGCCCATCTGACGCCCGAGGAACTGAAGGCATCGGGCGTCCGCATCGTACCGCCGGCGGTTGCGCGTCGCGGCGCCTATCTGGGCCGAAACGTGGTGCTGATGCCCTCCTACGTCAACATCGGCGCCTACGTCGACGATGGCACCATGGTCGACACTTGGGCGACCGTCGGCTCCTGTGCCCAGATCGGCAAAAACGTGCACCTCTCGGGTGGCGTCGGCATTGGCGGCGTCCTGGAGCCGCTTCAGGCCAACCCGACCATCATCGAAGACAACTGCTTTATCGGCGCTCGCTCGGAAGTGGTCGAGGGCGTGATCGTGGAAGAGAACTCCGTGCTTGGCATGGGGGTCTACATCGGGCAGAGCACCAAGATCTACAACCGCGCCACCGGCGAGATCATCTACGGTCGGGTGCCTGCCGGCTCGGTGGTCGTCTCAGGCTCGCTGCCGTCGGCGGATGGTCGTTACAGCCTCTACTGCGCGGTCATCGTCAAGCAGGTCGATGCCAAGACCCGCAGCAAGACGAGCATCAACGAACTGCTTCGCGGCGACTGAGTTCAATGTCGATCTCCCTCAAATCGGCTGAGGACATCGAGGGCATGCGCCGGGTAGGCCGAAAGACGGCTGAGATCCTCGATTTCATTACGCCCTACGTCAAGCCCGGTGTGACCACCGAGGAGCTCGACGCGTTGTGCGCGCAATTCATCGGCCGCGTCCCAGGCGCCTACTCGCCGAATCTCAACTACGCGCCACCAGGACATCGCCCATTTCCGAAGTCCATCTGCACTTCCCCCAACCATGTCGTATGCCACGGCATTCCGGGCCCGAAAAAGCTGAAGGAAGGCGACATCCTCAATATCGATGTTGCCATGGTCCTCGACGGCTACTACGGCGACACCAGTCGCATGTTCATCGTCGGAAAACCCACCATTCAGGGCAAGCGTCTGGTTGAGGCCACCTACTTGGCCATGTGGCGCGGCATCCGTGCCGTTCGCCCAGGCGCCACGCTCGGCGACATTGGTCACGCCATTCAGAGTTACGTCGAGCCATTGGGCTTTTCCGTGGTGCGTGAATTCTGCGGCCATGGCATCGGGAAACGCTACCACGAGGAGCCGCAGGTCATGCATTACGGCAAACCCGGCACAGGCCTCACGCTCGTCCCCGGCATGATGTTTACGATCGAGCCAATGATCAACGCTGGCCGCCCCGGTATCCGCATCCTGGCGGATGGCTGGACGGCGGTGACGGCCGACCACAGCCTGTCCGCACAATGGGAACACACGGTGCTCGTCACAGAAACCGGCTTCGAGGTAACGACGATGTCGGATGGCTGCCCGCCACCGCCTGCGTAATGAACTCAAGGCCGGTCGACCAGGCGTGAGTGCTCCGCTCGCTGTCGAACGCAACGCGCATCGCCATGCAGTGGCAGCGCTGTTCGCCAGTGTGAACGCGCCGCAGGACGTGGGGCAGGCGCTCTTCGAGCATGCTGCACTGGTCGATCGGCTTTTGCTCGCTCGCTGGCGGGCGAACGGACTCGATCGGCTTGGGCTGGCCCTGCTGGCCGTCGGCGGGTACGGGCGACAAGAGCTCTACCCATGCTCCGACATCGATATCCTGATACTCGCCGCAGACGACTCACCACCGGCCGAGGCCATACAGCGTTTTCTCGGCGATTTATGGGATCTGGGGCTGGACCTTGGCCACAGCGTTCGCACGGCAACCGAGTGCATGGATCAGGCGGACGCCGACGTGACGGTTGCGACCGCGCTACTGGAGCGTCGGGTGTTGACCGACGACGCCGGCCTGGCTCCGACGCTCGATGCGCTCTGGAGGCACCGCTTCGACGCATCCCACTTCGCAAAAGCAAAGCTCTTCGAGCAGCAGCAGCGGCATCAGCGCTTCCAGGATACCGCGTACAACCTGGAACCCAACATCAAGGAAAGCCCAGGCGGATTGCGCGATGCCCAGATGGTGATCTGGTTGGCGCGGAGTCTCGGATTTGGCACCAGCTTCGAGGCGTTCGTCGACGCTGGTGATCTGACGCGCAGCGAGCATCGTTCGTTGACCGAGGCGATCGAGCAGTTGCGCTTCCTGCGTGTACGCCTGCACCTGCTCGCAGGTCGGCGTGAAGATCGGCTCGTGTTCGAGCTCCAGACGCGCCTTGCTGATGCGCTCGCCGTCCGCGATGCGGGTGGCCTGAGAAAGAGCGAATTGCTGATGAAGCGCTACTACCACGCGGCGCGACGCGTCAAGCTGTTCAACGACCTGCTGATCGACACGCTGACCAGTGAACGCAGTGCGCTTCGGACGCCGCTACCGGGTAGCCAGTTTGCGCGGCTTGATGATCGCCTGGACCTGGCGGATGCAGGGGCGCGCCTGTCCGCCGAGGACGTGCTCGACGCCTACCGCCTGCTGTTTGGCGACCGCGAGTTCCGCAGCTTCACGCCGGGGCTTCGTCGAGCCATCGCGCGCGCCGTGGCGGAGCTGCCGCCGCAGGATTTTCTGTCGCCAGCGGTCAGCGCCCGGCTCCTGACGGCCCTGCGCTCCGGGCACGGTATCTACCATGCCTTGCGCGACATGAACGAACTCGGGGTGCTCGGCCGGTTGATTCCTCCCTGGGATGCGATCGTTGGCCAGATGCAGCACGATCTGTTCCATGTCTACACCGTCGATCAACACATCCTGATGGTGCTTCGCAACATGCGCCGATTCACGGACCCGGCACATGCCCACGAGTACCCCCTCTGCAGCGAGCTGATGCAGGAGTTTCGCGAGCGTGAGGTGCTCTATCTCGCCTGCCTGTTCCACGACATCGCCAAAGGTCGGGGCGGGGATCATTCGGAACTTGGCATGCACGATGCGCTCGCATTCTGCTCGGAACTCGGTTTGTCGAAGGAGAGCGCCGAGTTCGTTGCCTGGTTGGTGGCGCACCATCTGCGCATGTCGACGGTCGCCCAGAAGCGGGATATCACCGATCCGGCGGTCGTCAGGGAGTTCACCCAGTTCTGCGGAAACGAGACGCGGCTCGTCGCGCTCTATCTTCTGACCGTAGCCGACATTCGAGGCACCAGCCCGAAAGTCTGGAACAGTTGGAAGTCGCGGCTGCTCGAGCAGTTGTTTCGCAGCGCGCGCGCCCTGCTGCGGCAAGGCAGCGACCAGCCAAGCGACTTCGACATGCTCGCCGATCGGATGGTCGAGGCGAGGCGCTTGCTTGCGCTCTACGCCGTCGACCCTGAGCGTGCGGAGCCGCTTTGGCAAAGCCTCGACTCGGTCTACCTGCAGCGACACGACGCCGATGAGATCGCCTGGCATGCACGCAATCTGTTCTGGCGTGTCAAGGCCAGCGCCCCCGTCGTGCGAACCCGACTGCTTTCCTCCGGTGAAGGCCTGCAGGTGATGGTCTATCTGCGGGACGCGCCCAACCTGTTCTTGCGCGTCATGAAGGTATTCGCGCGGCTTGGCTTTTCCGTACTCGATGCGCGCATCCACACCTCGCGCCTCGGATATGCGCTCGACACATTCACCGTCGTCAATCCCGGATCGGCGACGGTCGCCTATCGCGACGTGACACAACTGCTCGAACACGAGCTTGCCGAAACCTTGTCGCAACAAGAGGGTTCACCGCTGCCTCCGCTCGGCCGGCCCTCGCGACAACAGCGGCATCAACCCATCACGCCCCGCATCGAAATCACGCCGGACGAGTCGGGTCAACGCTTCACGCTCGAGATCGTGGCGGCGGACCGCGCCGGTCTGCTGGCCCATGCCGCCGAGATCCTCGCCCGGCGGGCAATTTCGATCGAAACGGCGCGCGTCAATACGCTCGGCGCACGGGCGGAAGACGTGTTCGTCATATCGGGAGGTCGTCTGGCCGAAGAAGCGACGCGAATCGCCCTCGAGACGGAGCTTGCCGAGGCACTTGCTTGAGGAAACACTGATGTAATTACTGCGCGGGCGAATCGCTGCGTTGCGGGGTTGGCTTCGGCACGCCTGCCTTCCGACAGGCTTTACCTTGGCCACGCAAAGGACAAGCCTACGCCGCAATTGCGTTGTCGCTCCGTGCGCCTTGCGCTTCCTTCCGCTCGCCGCTTTCTTCAATGTTTCCTCGAGCACGCCAGCCTGCGGGGTCTATCAGACAGGCAGTTCCGGGAACAACTCGCCGACGAATCCGAACCGCGTCATGTCCTCGATGCGGCGCGGGTAAAGGATGCCGTCCAGGTGATCGCACTCGTGCTGTACGACTCGGGAGTGAAAGCCCTCGACCGTGCGGTCGATCCAATCGCCGCGGACATCGCGCCCACGGTACCGGATACGCCGCCAGCGCGGCACCTCGCCACGTAGCCCGGGAACCGAGAGACAGCCTTCCCATCCCGCCTCCCGTTCATCATCCTGCGGCTCGAGCAGTGGGTTGCAGAGAACGGTGAAGGGGATCTCAGGCGCGTCCGGGTAGCGCGGGTTATGCCCAGCTCCGCCGAAGATCACCGCGCGCAGATCGACGCCGATTTGCGGTGCAGCGATCCCTGCGCCGTTCTCAGCACGCATGGTGTCCAACATGTCCTCGATCAGCGCCTGGAGATCTGCGCCACCGAACCAGGCGTCCGGCACCGGCGCGGCCACCCGCAGCAACCGGGGGTCACCCATGCGCAACACACGCCGAACCGTCACGCGTTCCCTCGCGCAAAGGCGGCAGCTGCCGCAAGCACCACCCGACGCACGCGTTCCGTGCACCGTGCAAGTGTGCGATTGATCTCCTCGTGGTCGATCCGCTGGACGCTATCTCCAACACCGGCAGCCCAATTCACCACGAAGCACAGATGCGCATAAGGTAGACCCGCTTCGCGCGCCAGCGCGGCCTCCGGCATCCCGGTCATGCCAACCAGCGTTGCGCCGTCGCGCCGCAGTCGCTCGATCTCGGCCGCGGTTTCAAGGCGCGGCCCCTGGGTGGCCGCGTAGACCCCTCCACTCACGAAGGTCTCCCCGACGGTCGCGGCAGCGGTCATTAGCAAACGGCGAATCGACGCGCTGTACGGTTCGGTAAAGTCGATGTGCTGAACGATCCGGTCCCCGCCATCGAAGAAGGTGGATTCGCGACCATGCGTATAGTCGAGAATCTGATGCGGTACCACGATGCTGCCCGGCCCCGCATCAGCCGAGATGCCTCCGACCGAGGCCAGCGCGACGATGGCGGTTGCGCCGACCTCTCGCAATGCGTGGATGTTGGCCCGATAGTTGATGCGATGGGGTGGCAACACATGTCCGCCGCCATGCCGGGCAAGAAAGACCGCCTCGCAGCCATCGATGTCGGCGAACACCAAGGGCGCTGAGGGATCGCCAAAGGGCGTCCGGACAATACGCCGTCGTCGTCCGGGAAGATCGAACAACGAGCCGACGCCGCTGCCACCGATGATTGCGAGCATGGGGTAAAGAGACTCCGAACGGTCTTGGACGCGCCACCATCGCCACAGACAGCGGCTGCCCTTGTATTCTCACAGTTTCACGTCGATACCCGCGCTCGTTCCGGCGACTTCACCATGTTCATCACCCGCTTACTGCACCTGATGGCCGAGCGGCAGGCCTCCGATTTGTTCATTGCTGCTGGAGCGCCAATTCACATGAAGGTCAACAGCGAGACCTTGCCCGTCAGCACGCAAGTCATCGACGCCGAAACGAGCAAGAACATCATCTACGAGATGCTCAAGCCCCATGAGATCGAACGGTTCGAGCGTGAACTCGAGCTCAATTTTTCACACATCGAACCGCAGTACGGGAACTTTCGCGTCAACGTGTTGCGTCAGCGCGGCTCGGTCTCGGCCGTCATCCGCTATGTTCGGAGCACGGTTCCGCAGTTCGAGAGCCTCAATCTGCCGCCCATCCTGCTCGAGCTCGCCCTCGAACGGCGCGGGCTGATCCTGGTGGTGGGTTCCACCGGCAGCGGCAAGTCGACCACGCTGGCGGCGATGATCGATCATCGCAACACGACGACCACAGGCCATATTCTCACCATCGAGGATCCAATCGAGTATCTGATTCGCCACAAGCGCTGCGTCGTCAACCAGCGCGAAGTCGGACACGATACCCTCTCATACGAGAATGCGCTTCAGAACGCGCTGCGCGAGGCACCCGATCTGCTGCTGATCGGTGAGATCCGGAACCGCGAGGCGATGCAACACGCCCTGACCCATGCGCTGACCGGGAACCTTTGCCTTAGCACCCTTCACGCAACCAATGCGTATCACGCCCTGTCCCGCATCCTGAACATGTATCCGCAGGAGGTCCGTGCCGGCCTGCTCTCTGATCTTGCCTACGGTCTCAAGGCAATCGTCGGCCAGCGTCTGGTCCGGACGACGAAAGGCGGGCTGCAACCTGCCGTCGAAGTGCTGATCAACACCAAGCTGATCTCCGAGCACATCGCGACCGGAGAGCTGCACAAGATCAAGGAAGCGATGGAGCAATCGCTCTCGCCCGGATCGAGCACTTTCGAGCAGGCCCTTACACGCATGCACCTGGCCGGCACCATCAGCTATGAGGATGCGCTCGGGGCCTCAGACTCACCGACCAACCTCGCCTGGCTGATCAACCAGTCCCAGATCAGCGAGTCCCCGGCTCAATCCAAGCGAAAGGTTGCCGCGGATTTCGAGGGCATCGAATTGAACCGGACCGGCGATCGCCGATGATGCCCGTCTCCGTCTCGCAACCGGCGCTCCCCGCCTGGCCAAGTCTTCGCCCGAATGAACTGCGTACGGTGCGCGACTGGTGGCGGTACGCCATGACAACTCTCGCCCGACATCAGGCGTGTTTTGGTCAAGGAACGACCAGCGCAGCCGAGGACGCAGCCTTTCTCGTCCTTGGCGCGCTGGCGCTGCCTCTTGGCACCTTGGACCCGTTCGCCGATGCAGCGCTCACCTCGGACGAATGCGATCGCCTCCACGCACTGCTAGAGAGGCGGGTGCGCGAACGCATCCCAACGGCCTATGTTCTCGGCTTCACCGAACTCATGGGTGTGCGCTTCGAGGTTGATCCGAGTGTGTTGATCCCACGCTCGTATGTCGCCGAGCTCCTGGTCGTGGATGAAGCGCCGTGGCTCGAGAACCCTCCGGGGTCTGTACTCGATTTGTGTACCGGCTCGGGGTGTATCGCCGTGCTGGCTGCTCGCGCCTTTCCGCAGGCGAGGATCGTGGCGAGCGATATTTCTGCCGACGCACTTCGTGTTGCCGCCCGTAACGTGCGACTGCACGGCCTGGAAGACCGCATCGACCTCGTCCAGGGTGACGGGTTGCATGCGGTCACCGGACAACGCTTCGACCTGATCCTCTGCAATCCGCCCTACGTTACATCGGCGAGTATGGCCAAGCTGCCGCCGGAGTTTAGGCATGAACCCGCCCTCGCACTTGCTGCGGGCGAGGACGGCAATGCGTTCCTGCGGCCGTTCTTCGCAGCCGTCGCCAGCCATCTGAACCCCGGGGGTGTCGTGCTGGTGGATGTCGGCCACAACCGCGCTCTGATCGAAGCGGCTTTTCCCGATCTACCGTTCACCTGGCTTGCGACAGAGGGTGCGCATGACGGTGTCTGCATGCTGCGGGAGCAAGATCTCTGATGGCTCGAACGTTGGCACTCGTCGGTGGCGGACTCGCACATATCGAGCTGCTTCGCCGACTCGCAACGGCGCCGATCTCCGACTTCGACGTGGCACTGTTCGACCCGTCACCCTCGGTGTGGTACGACCCGATGGTGCCTGGCGTCATTGCCGGGCATTACGAGCCCGCGTCGGCGAAAGTCAATCTCTGGGCGCTTTGCCAGCGTGCTCGGGTACGATTCTTCGAGACCTCGGTGACCCGGGTCGATGCGGCCAACCAGCGCATCTATACGGCGCTCGGCGAGCGACACTTCTACGACCTGCTCTCTCTCGACATAGGCGGCAGCACGCGGCCGATCCCCGCCCAGGAGGGAGCCTACGTGACGCCTGTCAAGCCGACCGCCAATCTGGTCGAAATGGTCGAGGAACGATCCGCGCTGCCGAGCTCAAACGTACGCCTGGCAGTCATCGGTGGAGGCGCAACGGCGATCGAAACCATCTTGGCAATCGCGCATCGCTGGAGGGAACGTCGTGCCCAGCTGTCGTTGATCACCGAAGGGAGCCTCCTCGGAGGGCGCCACGCGGCCGCACGCAAGGCGGCGCTGATGGCATGTCGGCACTATGGCGTGCAGGTGAGCGAAGGCACGCGGGTGAACCGCATCCTCCCCGGCGAACTCGTGCTGAGCAGTGGCAAGCGCGTCGTGGTGCACGTGGCGGTGCTGGCAACCGGCTACTCTGCGCCGGCCTTGCTGCGGAACACCGACTTGGCGCTGGCGAACGACGGAAGCTTGCTCATCAATCCAACACTTCAATCGATTAGCCATCTCAATGTGTTTGCCGCGGGCAACGGCGCAAAGATTGCCGAGGGGACCGCGCTACGCTCGATTGGCACAAGCACCCGACTGGGCGGCGCTCTGCTGGCCTCCTTGCTTGCCTTCGCGCGCAGCGAGCCACTGCCGGTATGGACCGATTCGCCTCCATCCTCGTTGCTGGTCTCGCTGGGCGGGAAACGGGCCGTTGCCTGTAAAGCCGGCCTCACTTTGAGCGGCAACTTGGTCTGGCGCTGGAAGGATTGGGCGGATCGCCGCTGGATCAGGCGCTACGCTGTCTGAGCGCGCCACACAGCAGCCTGCACTGGGCTGGCGCGGCCAGGTCGCAAACTGGGCTCAACGCAACCCGTGCCGCGACAAGGCCTCCATGATTCCCGTGCCGAAGTGGCTGCCCAGGCGTCGCGCCAGGCGATCGAGCGGCGACTCCTCGATGGTGTAGTCGTAAACCTCTTCGGCCTTGATCACATCGCGCGCCACTTCATCCACGTTGCCATGGGCATCGATCAGCCCAATCGCAAGAGCTTGGGAGCCATTCCAGACAAGACCGCTGAAAACCCCGGGGCTCTCGCGCAGGCGATTACCTCGCCCGTCGCGAACCGCCTTGATGAATTGCTGGTGCACGTCGGCCAGTACGCCTTCCATGTGGACACGATGTTCTGGCCGCATGGGTGCCAGCGGATCGAGGAACGCCTTGTTCTCTCCCGCCGCGATGGTGCGATTGTCAACGCCGACTTTCTCCATCAGCTTGTGCACCCCGACGTTCTGGAAGATCACCCCGATGGAGCCGATCAGACTGGCAGGATCCGCGAAGATACGATCGGCAGCGGCAGCGACGTAATAGCACCCCGATGCGCATACCTCCTCGACGACCACATAAAGTGGCTTGTCGGGATGCTCGGCACGCAAGCGCTTGATCTCGGCGTAGATCCTCGCTGACTGCACCGGCGAGCCACCAGGCGAATTCACCGCGACTACCACGGCAGCACTGCCCTTCGATCGGAAAGCGCTGCGCAGCGCCTGGTTGACCTTGTCCGCACTCGCAGGCGACTTGTCGTCGATTTGCCCCTCCAGTTTGACCAGCGCGGTGTGGCGCCCAGGGCTCTCCGAACTGATGCCGTCCGGTCGCAACCAGCCGAACCAGTGCAAAACAACCGCAACGACCAGCGTCAGCCAGACGAACCGGAAGAAGATCGACCACCGGCGACGCGCTCGCTCCTCACGCACCTGCGCGAGTGCGAGTCGTGTCAACAGTTCCCTTTCCCAGCCCTCGCGGGACGGCAATTGATCATCGTTCATGGCAGCAGAGCTCTCCGATCGCGGTCTCGAGTTCGGCCACGGAATCTACCAAAGCAACCGCCCGGCGTCCCCGCAGGAGCGCGACCTCATGGGCGCCCCATGTCACACCGATCGCGTCGCTGCCGGCATTCTCTGCAAGTTCAAGGTCGTGCGTCGTATCGCCGATCATCAAAGCCTCGCGCGGATCGATTGCCAGCCGTTCATAGAGCGCATAGAGCATCCCGGGATGCGGCTTTGCGAACCCCTCATCGGCGCATCGGGTCGCCGCAAAGCGATCGGCCAAGCCCATCTGCGCAAGCGCACGATCCAGCCCGCGCCGCGACTTGCCGGTCGCGATCGCGAGCTCGAACCCCTGACCACGCAGGCGGTCGAGCAACTGCACGATCCCATCGAACAAGGCGATCTCCGACTCGCCGGCAAGGAAATGATGGCGATACCGCTCCGTCAGTCGAGGCAGGTCGGACTCGCGCAGCGCCGGAATGGCATGTTGCAGAGCCGGGCGCAGACTCATTCCGATGATGTAGGAGGCCTCGCGATCGGCGGGTACGGGGTAACCGAGATCGGCGGCGGCACGCTGCAACGCCCGCCGGATGACCGCGGTCGAATCGGCGAGGGTGCCATCCCAGTCGAAGACGAGCAGTCGGTATCGTGCGGGCGGTCTCATGCCTCCGCGCTCCGGCCTGCTTCCCAGAAGCGCGCGAGATCAGGCGGCAGCGGCGAGACAATCCGGACCTCGCCACCGGTGACCGGGTGCACGAAGGCGAAGCTGTGCGCATGCAGGAACATGCGTCGTAGCGGTGCCCGTACGCACCTCGCGAGCGTGGCGTTCAAGACGCGATCACCATACTTGCCATCGCCCAAGATCGGAAAGCCCAGATACTGTAGATGGACCCTAATTTGATGCGTCCGACCGGTGCGAAGTTCGGCCTCGAGCAGGCTCATGTCACCCCGTCGCTCGCGCAAGTTGAAAATCGTATGCGCGAACTGCCCGTCCTCTGGATTGACCTCCACACGTCGGTCCCCGTCATGGGCGGTGTAACGCGCCAGCGGAAGTTTGACGTGTTGACGTTCATTCGCCCACTCGCCACGCACGGCGACCAAGTAGCGCTTGTCGCCCGACTTCTGACGCATGATCTCGTGCAGCCCGACGAGAGCGGATCTCGTCTTGGCAATCAGCAGCACGCCGGACGTCTCGCGGTCGAGGCGATGCGCCAGTTCGAGCAGCGGCGCGCCTGGACGCGCGGCACGCAGCTGTTCGATTGCGCCCAGACTGACGCCTGAGCCACCATGCACAGCCAGTCCTGAGGGTTTGTCGATAGCCAACAGATGGGCGTCCTCGTACAGGACCGGAAGGGTGACGCCGCCCCCCTCGTCCGCCGGTGAGGAAGCCGTCTTCGCTTGACGGACCGGCGGCAAACGCAGCTCGTCGCCGGCCTGCAGCTTGACCTCAGGACGCACGCGCCCGCCATTCAGGCGAACCTCGCCGGAACGCAGAATGCGGTAGATGTGCGTTTTGGGTACCCCGCGCAGCTCGCGCAGGAGGAAATTGTCCACCCGTTGTCCGGCATGCACCTCGGTGACCCGAATTCGCCGCACCGACGACGCCTCGGAGCGCGCGGACAATCCGGTCCGAGCATCAGGAGTCGGCGCCAAGTCCTTCATATCTCTTATACTTCCATGGCTTTCGCGGTATTCGATATACCGTTCCGACGGCAGCCCCGGCGAATCGTCGGTTCAGAATCGTCGGTTCAGATCCGTCGACGGTGTCAGTGCAGGGCATCGTCCTGTGCCAGGCACCGTCTTGTGGATCGCTGCAGCGAAAGCACATCAGGCGCAATTATCGGCGCATGTCACGGTCACTCTTCGCTGGCAGTGGTCCCGACGGGCCTCGTGGCAGCCTGCGGATGGCCTCGTGACAAGAACGCCGCGAATTGTCCTGGCGGCCACGCCGTCGCCGAATCGACGGCCTACTTCACTGATACAGGTCCAAAGTCGCTCGCAACGCAACGGTTCGGGCGGCGCACGGCAACAATTCGCACCCTACGCAGCACCCAAGGCCGTCCTCGAGGACTGTGGCATCGGGTTGCTGCCAATCGATCATCCGTGGAAAGCCCAACCCCTGTCCGCCCTCGCTCCGCCACCCTCCCCTTGCGGAGCGTGGCACGCGCGGATGGGTCTTCGGCTCAGGATTCTTTCAAGGGACTCGAAGTCGCCCCGAGCCGGGGCATCCCGCCTGCTCCTCACCGGGCCATGCGCATCGAGTCTTCGACCCGCCTCCACGACGGAATACCGCCAGCCGGGTCATCCGACCGCCTTGGGATCGATCCCCAACTGCGCGAATTGTTCAGCGGTAAGCGTTGCCGGCTCCTTTGAGCCGTGGACGCCGGCCTGCCGCTCGTCGGCAGGCAGCCGACCGGTCCCCGAATTCGCGGGCCGGGTTTGCCCTGCGCCTGCCTCGTAATCCTGACCCTGCGGCGCCGGCGGACCGGGAGGATACGCATGAAGCGCATGCTATTCAACGCGACGCAAGCCGAAGAGCTTCGTGTCGCCATCGTCGACGGTCAGAAACTCATCGACCTCGACATCGAATCCGCCTCCAAGGAGCAACGGAAGTCCAACATCTACAAGGGTGTCATCACCCGCGTCGAGCCATCCCTCGAGGCCTGCTTCGTCGACTACGGAACCGAACGCAACGGCTTCCTGCCGTTCAAGGAAATCGCCCGCTCGCTGCTCGGCGACGGTGAGGCAACCAAGGGCAAGGTCGCGGAGGCCCTGAAAGTCGGCCAAGAGATCATCGTCCAGGTCGAAAAGGATGAACGCGGCAACAAGGGCGCGGCTCTCACGAGCTACGTCTCGCTCGCCGGGCGCTACCTGGTGCTGATGCCGAACAACCCCCGCGGTGGCGGCGTGTCGCGCCGCATCGAAGGCGAGGAACGTAACGAACTGCGCGATGCGATCGCCCAGCTCGAAGTGCCGCCTGGCATGAGCATCATCGCGCGAACGGCAGGCATCGGCCGAAGCGTGGAAGAGCTGCAATGGGATTTGAACTATCTCCTTCAGCTCTGGAAAGCCATCGATGGCGCCGCGAGCGCGAACAAGGCGCCGCTACTGATCTATCAGGAATCGAGCCTGGTCATCCGCGCCATCCGGGACTACTACACGTCCGACATCGGCGAGATCCTGATCGATACCGAGGACATCTACGAACAAGCGCGCGGATTCATGGGGCACGTCATGCCCAACATGGTCACCCGCGTCAAGCACTATCGCGACGACATTCCGCTGTTTTCACGTTTCCAGATCGAACACCAGATCGAGAGCGCGTTCAGCCGTACGGTCAACCTGCCCTCCGGCGGCGCCATCGTCATCGACCATACCGAGGCGCTGGTCGCCATCGACGTCAACTCGGCACGTGCCACCAAGGGCGCCGACATCGAGACGACGGCCTTCAACACCAATCTCGAGGCGGCTGACGAGGTTGCTCGCCAGCTCCGGCTGCGCGATCTGGGCGGCCTGATCGTCGTCGACTTCATCGATATGGAATCGGCGAAGCATCAACGCGAGGTCGAGGATCGACTGCGCGAGGCGATGAAGCTGGATCGGGCGCGCGTGCAGATCGGAAAGATCTCGCGCTTCGGGCTGATGGAGCTCTCGCGTCAGCGCCTGAAACCATCCCTCGGCGAGTCCGCACACCTGCCCTGCCCGCGCTGCCATGGCACCGGCCATATCCGCTCCACCGAGTCGATCGCCCTGCACATCCTGCGCATCATCCAGGAAGAGGCGATGAAGGACAACACCGCTCAGGTGGTCGCGCAGGTACCGGTCGAGGTGGCAACCTACCTGCTGAATGAGAAACGACTCGACATCCAGTCGCTCGAGGCGCGGCTGAAGGTCACGGTCGTGCTGATTCCCAACATGTACCTCGAGACCCCCAATTACACGGTGCAGCGTCTCAAGCACGAGGAGCTCAACCAATCGGAGCCGTTGCCGTCGAGCTACCGGATGATGGAGCGCCCGGAGGCCGTCGATCCGGTACAGAAGATTCGCGAAGCTGCCAACGAGGTGCGGCAGGAAGCCGCCGTAAAGGGCATTGTCCCCGCACAACCAGCGCCCGTCACGACGGACTCTGCGCCGCCGCCGGTGGCCGCGCCAGTCCGGCAAACCGCTCGCAATCAGCCGGTCGCACGAACCGGAGAATCGCAGCCGGTGCCGCCTGCGCGCCTGCCGAAGGCAGGTCTTTGGGCCAAGGTCAAGTCGCTCCTCGGGCTTGCCGACGCGGCAGCGCATGCCCCAGTCACGAATCCTCCAGCGGTGAAGGCGATCGGAGTTCAACCCGGCGCGCGCGACGGCCAAGGCTCGCGCGAGCGCCAGGAACGCAACGCGCGCGATCGCGGACCGCGTAACGAGCGCGACGCCCGCAACGAAGGCCGCGGCGAGCGCGGCAGCATCACCAAGGCGGCGAGCGAGCGCGGTGAACGACGCAAGGAGGGCGACGGGCAGAACGCAAAAGCGCGGGATGGACGGCGAGAAGGCGGTCCGCGCGAAGAGCGCCGCGACGTGCAGCGCGACGCGGCTGCCCGCGCCGAGCGCGAGGAACGCGCATCGCGCCTGCCGGCTGCTGGAGCGAACGGAGAGGCAGCCACACGAGCCCCCCAGGAGCCGCGTCCGCCGCGTCCCGAACGATCCGATCGCCCCCCGCGACGCGAGCGCGGTGAGCGCGGAGCTCGTAACGACCGTTCGGTCCGCACGGAAGATGTGACGTCTGCTGCTAGCGCCGACACAGGTGAATCCGCCGCCGTCACGCCCGCCGAACCGATGTCGCGGCCGCACGCCGAACCACAGCGCAACGACGAGCGGAGTAACCGTGGCCGCGAACGCGGTGCCGACCGCCCGCGCGACTCCCAGGCGCCCAGCGCAGATCACCACGACACGCGCACGTCGGAGGCGGTCTTGGCAAAGGCGGTGGCCCATGCTCAAGCGGCAGAGCTTGCGACAACCGCCCAAGCCCACCGGAGCCCACCTGTGGCGACATACCCTGCGCAGTCCGCCGCCGACGTCGCCCCGGCCGGGTCGCCGACGCAGGCACAAACACCTGCACCGGAGCGCCCGCCGGCACAGCCTTTCCGTTTCGAACTGCCGCCGGACGCAGGCATCGAGCTGATGGAAACCAAGCCATCCGCCGCGACTCAGATCGTCGATGAACCGGCGCCGAAGCTGGGACGCCAGCGGCCGCCGCGCCGCGTGGTCAACGAGGAACCGATGCAGATGGTCGAGACCAGCCCGAAACCGTAGAGCCGCGTTGACCGCTACGCCAACGACCCCGGCCAAAGGCCCCGCCCGAGGGCCCGTGCCGACGTCGTCCGGTTTCCTAAGGAAACGCTGAAAAAGCAGCAAGCGGGATGAAGCGCAAGGCGCACGGAGCGCAGCGACCTAGACATAACAATGAGTTAGGCGAGGGAGCGACAACGCAGTTGCGGCGCAAGCCAAAACGAAGTTTCGGCGAAGGCTCACATCGTTGAGGCCG
>OGCL01000079.1_pt1 | contig 106402 bp, 95 predicted proteins | sample 1570041 | NCBI WGS metagenome assembly OGCL01 (sample SAMN06266162, study PRJEB24511) | hot springs metagenome | isolation source: Hot spring water | place: South Africa: Limpopo | collected 2015-06-22
TAAGGTTCTTCGCGTTGCATCGAATTAAACCACATGCTCCACCGCTTGTGCGGGCCCCCGTCAATTCCTTTGAGTTTTAACCTTGCGGCCGTACTCCCCAGGCGGGGCACTTAATGCGTTAGCTTCGGCACAGAAGGGGTCAATACCACCTACACCTAGTGCCCATCGTTTACGGCGTGGACTACCAGGGTATCTAATCCTGTTTGCTCCCCACGCTTTCGCGTCTCAGCGTCAGTATCGGACCAGAGAGCCGCCTTCGCCACTGGTGTTCCTCCCGATATCTACGAATTTCACCTCTACACCGGGAATTCCACTCTCCTCTCCCGTACTCTAGCCGAGCAGTTTCAAATGCACTTCTTCCGTTAAGCGGAAGGCTTTCACATCTGACTTACCCGACCGCCTGCACGCCCTTTACGCCCAATAATTCCGAACAACGCTTGCACCCTCCGTATTACCGCGGCTGCTGGCACGGAGTTAGCCGGTGCTTCCTCCGGTAGTACCGTCAAATGTCGATGTTATTAGCATCGGCATGTTTCTTCCCACCTGACAGGGCTTTACGACCCGAAGGCCTTCATCACCCACGCGGCGTTGCTGCGTCAGGGTTTCCCCCATTGCGCAAGATTCCCCACTGCTGCCTCCCGTAGGAGTCTGGACCGTGTCTCAGTTCCAGTGTGGCTGGCCATCCTCTCAGACCAGCTAACCATCGTTGCCTTGGTAGGCCATTACCCCACCAACAAGCTAATGGTACGCGGGCCCATCCTTAAGCAATAGCTTGCATGCAGAGGCCATCTTTGATTCCAATCACCATAGCAATCGGAATGTTATTCGGTATTAGCCCCGCTTTCGCGGAGTTATCCCCAACTCAAGGGCAGGTTACCCACGCGTTACTCACCCGTGCGCCACTTTACTCTCCCGGTTGCCCAGGATTTCTCGTTCGACTTGCATGTGTTAGGCACGCCGCCAGCGTTCGTTCTGAGCCAGGATCAAACTCTCCAATAATTATCTCAAATTTGATCCTTCTGAATAAGAATTTAACAGAAACCCAGAATCAATAACCTCTATTCTCTTTTCAAAGAACAATACCAGACCATTTTATTATATAAATCAAATTCCCCTTTTTGTCAAGAGGAAAAATTTCTCAGAAAACCATTTCTTTATTAAAACGAAAACTTTTTAAGTATAATGGTTTTTTATCAATTGTCAAGTATTTTTATCCGATGAAACTTCTTTTTCCCCGCCCTTAAAAAAATTTCACCTTTTTCATTAAAATCATTCAGGGTAATGATGAGGTCAATTCTTTCAACTCTCTTTTCATTAAGGTATCCGCCACCTTGTTCAATTAATCTCCTTGCTTCTGACCCAGAAGCTGAAAGGTTAGTTGTTTCAAATAATTTAAATATTGGAATTCCTTGGATAAATTTTTCTCTGTCGTAATAGGTCGTTGGAATTGAAGACTCATCAGAATCTTCTTTCGAAAAAAGGGCCTTAGAAGCTGCCCTCGCCTTATTTGCCTCAACTTCTCCATGAACGATCTTTGTAGCCTCGAAGGCAAGGACTTCCTTGGCCTTTCGAATTTCAGCCCCTTTCATTTTTCCGTAATCTTCCACTTCATCCATCGGAAGAAAAGTAAAAAGGGCTAAGAATCTTTTAACATCTCTATCATCTGTATTGATCCAGAATTGATAATATTCATAGGGAGAGGTGCGATCAGGATCTAACCAGACTGCCCCCTTTTCAGTTTTACCCATCTTTTTTCCATCTGCAGTCATGATCAGTGGGAAGGTTATTCCATAAGCCTGTTTTCCTTCAAGGCGGCGAATCAAGTCAATCCCTGCCACAATATTTCCCCACTGGTCACTTCCACCCATCTGGATTAAACAATCATAATTTTTAAAAAGATGCCAGAAATCATAAGCCTGGAGGAGCTGGTAGTTGAACTCTATGAAAGATAAACCTGTTTCCAGACGAATTTTGATGGATTCGGTTGCGAGCATCCGGTTCACGCTGAAGTGAACCCCAATATCTCTCAAAAAATCAATATAGTTTAGTTTGGTTAACCAGTCTGCATTATTTAAAAGGAGAGCACGGTCTTTTGAAAAATCTAAAAACCGGGAAAACTGTCTCTTCTGAGCTTCTGCATTTCTATGAATCTCTTCATATGTAAGTATCTGCCGCATCATATCCTTTCCACTAGGATCGCCAACCAGACCCGTCCCACCTCCTATTAAGGCAATCGGGCGATGACCATTTCTTTGCATATGGGCCAAGGACATGATGGGCACCAAATTACCCACGTGGAAGCTCGAGGCCGTTGGATCAAACCCGATGTAACAGGTCACTTCTTCAGCTAATACCTCCTTAAGCTTTTTCTCATCAGTTACCTGCTCGATGAACCCTCTTTCCTGAAAAACATCAAAAACAGCCCCTGTTGCCTCTATTCCCATCTTTTCAATTCCTCTCATCTAATGAGATTCGAATCCTTTCGATTCCTTTCGCTCTACCTGTCTGCCCATCAATGTCAAGGATGACCCCTTGGAGTTCGATCCCTTCAGTAGCAACATCAAATTTCCAGGGAATCTGAGTTAACAGCCGGTTGACTGCAACCTGTTTCCGGATGCCAATCACTGAATCCATCGGACCTGTCATCCCGACATCCGTGATATAGGCTGTTCCCCCTTCAAGAACTTTTTCATCACACGTTTGGATATGGGTATGGGTTCCCAGGACGGCTGTCACACGCCCATTCAAAAACCATCCCATGGCCACTTTCTCCGATGTGGCCTCCGCATGGAAATCAACAATGACAATGGGTGTCTCTCTCCTCAACTCCTCAATCTCACTCTCACCGATACGAAGAGGACAGTCAAGGTGCTTCATAAAAACTCTGCCTTCTAAATTGACCACACCGATCTTGTTCCCGTTTCGAGCCTGAAAAATCCCTGAACCTCGACCCGGGACATGAGGCGGGTAATTGGCCGGTCTCAAAATTCTGCTTTCTTTATCTAAGAAGGGAAGGATCTCTTTTTTAGCCCAGATATGATTTCCTGAGGTCAAAACATCCACTCCTTGCCCCAACATATCCAGGGCAATCTCAGGGGTCATCCCCATTCCACCGGCGGCGTTCTCCCCGTTGGCAATTGTAAATACAATTCCATGGTCTTGGATAACTTTGTTCAAAAGTCCAGCAATCGCCTCCCTCCCTGGTTTGCCGACAATATCGCCAATAAATAAAATCTTCATATTATCAGTCTCATAATCCCATAGTCTAATAGACGGACAGGCGAGGTCACGAACGACTCAGGACTACTTCGCAATGTCTACTGCCCGCATCTCCCTAATCACGGTGACTTTGATCTGTCCGGGATAGGTCAGCTCCTTTTCTATCTTTCGCGCGATATCCCTCGAAAGAATCGTAGAGGCTTCATCAGAGATACGGTCCGGATGTACCATCACTCGAATTTCCCTGCCTGCCTGGATGGCATATGATTTATCAACCCCAGGGAAGGATTGGGCAATCTTCTCAAGGTCTTCCAGTCGTTTTACATAGGTTTCCAGCATCTCCCGTCGGGCCCCCGGTCTCGCCCCGGAAAGGGCATCGGCCGCTTCTACAATAACGTCCAGAATGGTCTCCGGTTTTTCTTCTTCGTGGTGAGAGGCAATGGCATGTACAACAGCAGCGCTTTCTCCATATTTCTTTGCTAAATCTGCCCCAATCTTCCCATGAGGTCCTTCCACTTCATGGTCTACCGCTTTTCCAATATCGTGTAACAGTCCCGCCCTCTTGGCCTGCTTTACATTAATCCCTAATTCAGCAGCCATGATCCCACTGAGAAATGCCACTTCCAAAGAGTGCTGATAAACATTCTGTGCATAACTCGTACGGTATTTCAGGCGTCCGATCAATTTGACGAGCTCGGGATGAATGCCATGAACTCCTACGTCAAAAGTGGCCTGTTCTCCGGCTTCCCGAATGGTATTCTCTACCTCTTGCTCCACTTTCTGGACAATCTCTTCAATCCTTGCAGGATGGATACGACCATCGCTGACCAACCTTTCGAGGGAAATCCGAGCAATTTCCCGGCGCACAGGGTTGAACCCTGAAAGAATGACTGCCTCTGGAGTATCATCAATAATGAGGTCGACCCCGGTGGCGGCTTCAAGCGCACGTATGTTTCGGCCCTCCCGCCCGATGATCCGTCCTTTCATCTCTTCATTTGGTAAATTGACCACCGAAACCGTTTGCTCGGCTACATATTCTCCCGCATAACGTTGAATCGCCAAGCTTATAATCTCTTTCGCCTTTTTATCAGCCGTCTCTCTTGCTTCATCCTCTATTTTTTTAATCCTTTTGGCAACTTCATGCTTTGCCTCTTCTTCCATTGATTCCATTAAAAGGCGCTTCGCCTCTTCAGAAGTCATCTTGGCTATGTTTTCAAGCTGAATCCGCTGTTTTTGAATCAGCTCCACCACTTTTTTCTCCTGTTCCTGAATCAACTTCTCCTGCTGATTTAATGCCCTCTCTTTGCGTGTGATTTCCACCTCTTTTGAATCAAGAAGTTCGATCTTCTTGTCCAGATGATTTTCCCTCTGAATAATCCTTCTCTCCAGGTTTTGAAGCTCCTGTTTCTTCTCAATGGTCTCTTTTTCGAACTCTGCCTTCTCCTGGTAAAACTTATCTTTGGCTTGAAGCAGAGCCTCTTTCTTCAAGATTTCAGATTCTTTTTCCGCCTCTTCGAGCAGACGTCTCACCGCCTCTTTGGCTGCTCCAATCTTGGCCTCGGAATACCTTTTATTCACAAGGAATCCGATGATTCCTCCGAGAAGGGCCATGCCCAAAACAATACCAATATATAATTCGACAGATAGGTTCAACGTTTAAATCACCTCCCTTTCTTTAGGTAAGATCAACCACGCCGTATTCAATAAACGAGTTGACCATCGCTTGGTTAGCGGAAGCCCCTTCGCCACGGCGTCTGAGGCCACATCCCAAGCCATCAGTCGGATCCTGCGCCAAATGCAATCGTCACATTAATGAGAGATAGGAATGGATCGGGGAACAGAAGAGAGAATGAGCAAAATTCGCGAGGATCTACCATGGAAGAACCTTCTCAAAGAAAACCCAAGGATAGCTTCCACTTCGCTTTTTATTTCATGAAATTCTTCCAGTTCCCGAGGGAGTAACCGAAAAACGCTTCTGTGGCAAGTCGCATTTACCCCTCTCGAGAAATATCTCCTCCTGTGTTCTTTCCTTCCGGAGGACCAGAAAAGAATTCCAATCATCTTCAAAAAAATGTATTGGATCAACCCCATTCTCTTCTCAAACCCGAATTTCAAGTCTTACCTTTTCTCTACTTCGTGACGCTTGTCCAATGAACAAGGATCGTGTTTCTCATCTTTACAGCAGGGTACCGTCCGGATCAAGATACCAAGCTCACCGGCCGGGCAGGTTCATCTCATCAATCGATTTCATTCCAAAGCAATAGGCGGATTACCCCCTAAAAGCTTTTACCCGGTGATACTAATTTTTCCTGGTTCTTTTCCTCCAATCTGAATATCTATCTTCTCTGCCAGATCTTTTGACCTGACTTCAATTTCTTTAAGAATCTTCATCCGGTTTTCTTTTTCCTTTAAAAGATCATCGGCTATGTTAAGGGCCGTCAAAATTGCCACATTCAAGGTGGACACGCTCCTTGTCTTTTTGAGAACCTCGTCTATTTTTTCATTAACATATTTGGCCACTTCCTGAATGTGGCTCTCTTCGGCATCTGTTTTGACCGTATAGGTTTGCCCAAACACTTTAATTTCAACCGTTCTCTCTTTTCCCATCGTCTGGCCTGACCTTCTGTGGACTCAATAGACCAAAACGCTTCTCTATAGATGATGTGGTTATAGATCAACGTTTCTCAAACGATAAAGAAGTTGGTCAATTCGGGTCTTAATGGTTTCCCGGTCCTGAGAGAGCATTTCCAATCTCTTCTCCAATTGAATTCTCTTCTCCCGCTCGGCTTCGATTTGAACCGTCAAGGCCTCCTTCTCCTTGATCAGATCCTGATATCTCGCCAAAAGATGGCCGATCTTTTCTTCAAGAATGGCAAACCGATTTTTCTCCTCTTCCACGATCCCCTTGCCGGTGGGTTGATTTAATGATATTTCTTCGTTCATAAAAAGTCAATTCTGATGCTGCTCTCCTCAGGAGGGATGGAGCAGATAGGCTCTGATCAGTTCGTCAATCTCTCCATCCAGGACCTTGTCCACTTGATGGATGACGGTGTCGGTCCGGTGATCTTTGACCATTTTATAAGGGTGCATGACGTAAGAGCGGATTTGGCTTCCCCAGGCAATCTCTTTCTTGTGGCTATGGAGTTCCCCTAATTTCTCCGCCTTTTCTTCCATCTCCTTTTCATAAAGGCGTGCCTTCAATATCTTCAGGGCCGTTGCCTTGTTCTTATGCTGGGACCGCTCATTCTGACACTGGACCACAATCCCCGTGGGGAGGTGGGTGATCCTCACTGCAGAATCGGTCTTATTGACGTGCTGTCCTCCTGCACCGCTGGAACGGAAAGTATCCACTTTCAATTCTTTCTCATCAATCTCAATCTTAATTTCTTCCGGAACTTCAGGAATGACAAAGACCGAAGCAAAAGAGGTGTGTCTCCTTGCGCCAGCGTCAAAAGGCGAAATTCGGACCAATCGGTGAATCCCTACTTCTGCTTTCAAATAGCCATACGCATATTGACCCATCACCGTAAAAGTCACATTCTTCAACCCTGCTTCATCTCCTGTAAGGATATCAATGATCTCTGTCCGAAAACCTTTTCGTTCTGCCCACCTCAGGTACATGCGAAGAAGCATTTCGACCCAATCCTGTGCCTCGGTACCACCTGCACCTGCATTGATGCTGACAATTGCATTCCTTCCATCATGCTCACCTCCCAGCATCCTCTTAAACTCCATCTGGCCGATCGCCTCTTCACTCTTCTCGATCTTTCCTAATAAATCCTGGGCCTCTTTTTCGTCGTTCTGTTCTTCGACCAATTGAAGAAGTATCTCCATCTCTTCTAACTCCTTCTTCTTCTGTTCCCAAGGCGATAGGTATTCCAGCAGGGAGGTCCTTTCCTTTAAAATTTTCTGAGTGGCTTCACCCCCTTCCCAAAAGTTTGGTTCTAACATCATCTTACCAATCTCATCGAGCCGTTTCTTTTTATTCTCTATGTCAAAGATGGCCTCGAAGAACCTCTAACCGCTCGTTCATCTCTTTTAGACGATCCCTCAAATCGACAATCATATCATTCACCTTTCTTTAAAATTCTTAGTATTAAATAACACAAATCAAAAAATATTTAAACATTTTTTCGTAACCTATTGAAATATTTTGCTTTATATTATTTTTTACACCACTTCTGGGTAAAACCTCTCATAAAAGAGATCGGATCAGCTCTTTTGAATAATCCATTCAGTACAAACATTGAACAGATTTTTTCTCACCCTCTCTTTAAGAGACGAACCATCTCCTCTCCAACTAACGCAGGATTCTTAACAACACGAACTCCTGCCCTTTCCAATGCAGCCATCTTTTCACTGGCGGTCCCTTTTCCTCCGGAAATGATCGCTCCTGCATGTCCCATCCTTCTTCCGGGTGGAGCAGTAAGACCAGCAATAAAGGCTACTACAGGTTTACTTATATTTCTTTCAATATATTCGGCTGCCTCTTCCTCGGCCGTCCCGCCAATCTCCCCTATCATGATGAGGGCTTGGGTATCAGGATCTTTTTCAAAAAGTTTTAATAGATCCACATAGTTAAGTCCAATGATCTGGTCCCCACCAATCCCCACGCAGCTAGACTGACCGATGCCTCTTTGGCTCAACTGATCCACAACCTCGTAGGTTAACGTTCCACTGCGTGACATAATACCCACGACTCCCTGCTTGTGAATATATCCTGCCATAACCCCAATCTTACATTTCCCAGGGGAGATGATTCCAGGGGTGTTAGGGCCTACCAGCTTCGTCCCTTTTTCTTTAATAAATTTTCGAACCATCACCATATCAAGCGTAGGTATCCCTTCGGTTAAACAGACTACCAGAGATATTCCCGCATCTGAGGCCTCCATGATTGCATCAGCTGCAAAGGCAGGAGGAACAAAAATCGCCGAAGCGGTTGCACCTGTATTTTTAACTGCATCGGTTACACTGTTAAATACAGGGATGCCTTCAATCTTCTGTCCACCCTTCCCCGGGGTTACACCAGCAACAACTTTTGTACCATAATCTACCATCTGTTTTGTATGAAAAAGCCCCTCGTTACCTGTAATTCCTTGAACAACAACCTTCGTTCTCTCATCAACCAAAATGCTCATAAGTCCTCCGAAATGATAAATAAGGTGTTCGGAGTTGGAAGTTCAGAGAAAAAATCTTCAAATACTCCGAACTACGAACCCATTCCTCCGAACTATCTTGGTAAAGCTTCCACCACCTTCTGGGCACCTTCTTGCATGCCAGAAGCAACCATAAAATTGAGGCCCGACTCTCTTAAGATCCGTCTTCCCTCTTCGACATTCGTTCCTTCCAATCTCACCACAATAGGAACATTCACCTTCACCTCTTTGACAGCCTCTGTCACTCCCCTGGCAAGGGTGTCACATCGTAGGATACCTCCAAAAATGTTAATAAACACAACCCTCACGGCAGGATCGGACATGAGAATCTTAAACCCATTTTTCACCATCTCGGTTGTAGCTCCTCCACCGACATCGAGGAAATTTGCAGGTTCGGCACCAAATACCTTGATGATGTCCATGGTGGCCATGGCCAGCCCTGCACCATTGACCATGCAACCTACACTCCCATCCAGTTTGATATAATTGAGATTATACTTTGAAGCTTCAATCTCCAGAGGAGCTTCCTCATCGAGATCTCTAAGAGCAACGACCTCTTTATGCCTAAAGAGGCCATTATCATCAAAATTGATCTTGGCATCGAGGGCAATAAAATCTCCACCTTCCGTCATCACGAGAGGATTAATCTCTGCCAGAAGGCAATCCTTTTCGTAAAAGGTCTTATAGAGGCCAGTGATCACACTTCTCAATTTCCCGACCTGAGCGGGTTCGAAACCGAGCCCGTAACCGATCTTATTGACCTGAAAAGGCCTGAGTCCAACCGATGGTTCAATCCATTCTTTGACAATTTTCTCCGGGGTCTCTGAAGCCACTTTCTCAATCTCCACTCCTCCCTCTCGACTGGCCATGATCACCGGACATTCTTTTGAACGATCAATCACAATCCCAAGGTAGAGTTCTTCTTTAATATCGGCATGTTCTTCAACAAGTACCCTCCGGACAATCCTTCCAGACGGACCGGTTTGATGGGTAATCAGGGTCATCCCGAGAATCTCTTTTGCCGCCTTCTCGACTTCCTCAGGGCTCTTTACAACCCGGATCCCTCCCCCCTTTCCCCTGCCTCCAGCGTGAATCTGGGCCTTAACAACCAGGGGTCGTTTCTCGATCCCTTCGGCAATCTTTCTTGCCTCATCAGAAGACGCTGCCATTGCTCCCTTAGGAACAGGAACCCCATAACTTTTTAAAATCTCTTTGGCCTGATATTCATGAATCTTCATTCACTCCCTCCTCTCAAATTCCTATTTTCCCATCCTTCCCCAAAGCAGGCAGACAACCCTATCCCTTAAATGAAAAGAAAAAAGGTGAACAAACGCGGGGTTATTATAACGGATTTTCTGGGCCTGTGAAAGGGGAAAAACCTCATTACATCATTTTGCACTTCCTCCTGGGAAAATGATCCCTGAATATTCATTCCGACTCTATGCTTAAGGCTCATCCCCGTTACAGGTTGTGATAGAGATCAGACTCTGAGCCGATTAAAAGAAAGGGCTTTGAATGGGCAAAAAGATTTTCAATCCCCCTTGACAGAACATTCGGCCTTGAATACACTCACATGAAGGCCTCTCTTACTTAAATCGCTGAAAAACAATCTTTGTTGATGGATCAAGGCAGATGAAAAAAAACGTAAAAAAGGAGAAAGGTTCTAAAAAAAATAGCCTCAGGCAGCAGGGAGGATGTTCCTTCAGCTGGGAGACAATAGTGGAGATGAAGGAGAGCAGGACGGAATTCTTTGCCGGAGATGGATTTAAACGGCTGCGAATCCTGGACATTGATAAGAAATCCAAAAATATCCACATGGTCTGTGAACTCGGAAAAAAAACCTGGCCGCTTCATTTCGATAAGTTAGAGGAAATCCATCGTCATATCCACGAAGGAAAACTAAAACTCATCCCTTATGCAATTGATCGGGTTATGCCGACCTGGGGGAATTTTATCACCGGATTATTTAAGCATCTGGGATGTGAACCGGACAAGTAGGATCAAAATCAAGATCGTTTTTACTCAAGGGGTATAGAGAGCAACGAGGAGGTCACATCTCTCATCAGAGAGGTTTCTAAGTTTATGTTTGGTCTCGGAATCGAAGTGGATGGTCTCGCCCTGCTTCAGGTGCAACACCTTTTCTCCCAATGTTAATTCCAGCTCTCCTCTATAAACAAAGATGAATTCTTCACCGGGGTGTTTATACTCAATCATCTTATGAGTCTCTCGTGGTTCGATGGTCACCATGAAGGCACGAAGATGCTTGTCCGCAGCTCCCGGAGTCAGCGTCCGATAGGAGTAGTTCTGGGTCCGTTTAAAAAAACCCTCATGCCTCTTCTCGTCAATCTGAACCTTTTCCTGTTCGGTTAAGAAATGACTGGGATCTATGTGGAGGGCATGGGAAAGCTGCAAGAGAAAAGAGACAGGAGGGATCAGAGAATCTGACTCTACCTGTTCAATAAATTCAGGGGGCTGGCCTGTCTTTTCTGCCAGCTCCGATGGACTCATCTTATGGTCTTCCCTAAATCGTTTAAGTCTCTGACCGAATGTCATTCCCCTTCCTTCTCTGCTGTCCGGTTTGTCCTGTTTTCGAAAAAGCTCGGTGATCTCCTTAAAAAGGAGGGCCTTGAGCTCAGAGATCAAGGCAGGAAGAAAAGAATGGGTGTCAGCGATGACCCCCATATCGGCCATCTTAAAGATGGGAGCATGAGGGTCACGGTTGACCGCAACGATCATCCCCGTCCCTCGAATGCCTGCTGTATATTGAACCGCTCCTGAGGTTCCACAGGTGATGAGAAGCTCTGGTCTGATGGCCCTTCCTGTCTGGCCGATCAAACGTTCATGCGATGTCCAGTGGGCATCCACTGCCGGTCGGGTAGCTCCCACCTCCCCACCCAGCAGGGAGGCCAGTTCTCTCACATAATGATATCCAGTAAGGTTTTTAACTCCCCGTCCGCCAACAACAACCACCCTGGCCTCTTCCAGCCTAACAGAATGGGGCGCTTCGTAAACAGACGAGAGCACCCTGATCTTCGAAGATTGAGAATCCCATCGATTGGGCACTCTCACCAGTTCACCTTCAGCCGTCCCTTCATATGGGCGTTCAGGAAAAGCCCCGGGACAGAGGGTTGCCATGTTTGGCAGGTCTGGACTCCATACAATTCGGGCAAGGTATTGTCCACCGAAGGCAGAGCTCGTTGCCGTCAATCTTCCCTGTTCCATATCCCAGGCTAAAGAGATGCATTCAGCGCTCAGCCCCACTCCCAGACGTCTGGCCACCCTTGCAGCCAGTTCCCTGCCAAATTCTGTAGCCCCGAGGATAAAAATCTCTGGTGAGTATTGACGGATCAGGTCACAAATGATGGTTGTAAACAGGTCCACCCTGTAGACGGCCAATGGTTTGTCATCTACCATCAGGATACGGTGTGCACCATATCCGATATATTCTCTGGCAACCCCTTCCACCTGGGAGCCAAGCAGGATTACCGTCACCCTTCCATGATCTCCGCATAGAGCGCGGGCCTGCCCAATGACCTGTCGGGTCAATCTTGATGGAAAGGGGTGACGATAATCTCCAAAGACCCAAATTTCTAAACTCTTTTTCATCGGACATCCTATGACAATAGGCCTCTTTCTATAAGTTGATCCACCAGAAATTTAGCCTGTTGCCGTGAATCCCCTTCAATGAAGTTGCAGGATTTCTGCTGAGTGATGGGAATGAGTTTATCCACCCAGGTGCGTGATCCAGCGTTTCCCACCCTTCTGGGATCAGCCTTCAGATCCCTTAGGCTCCACCGTTCAATCTCAGAATGGATCAAGGCATCTTCAATCTGAACCATACTTGGGAAATGGATCTTTTTTACCGTAGAAACGGTCAACAGAACAGGCCATTGGACTTCCAACTGTTCCCTGAAACCATCAGACGTCCTTTCAATCAGGAGTGAACTTCCATTGGGAGTCACCGTCTCAACGCCCGTGACATGAACCATATTGAGCTCTTCTGCAAGTTGAGGGCCCACCTGTGCTGTTCCGCTGTCCGAAGTCCGCAGGCCACAAAGAACCAGGTCAAACCGTCCGATCTTACGGATACCCTCACCGAGCACATAAGACGTGGCCAGGGTGTCACTGGCGGCAAACTGGGGATCGGTGAGCAGAACGGCTCGGTCCGCACCCACTGCCAACGCCTCCCATAACACCTCCTCACTGATGTCAGGTCCCATGGTGACGGCCGTAATTTTCCCGGCGACCTCCTTCTTGATCTCCACGGCCATGGCTAATGCTGAAAGATCAAACGGATTGATACGCGAAGCCTCGCGGGAGCGAATTAGAAAATGGGTCTCGGGATCGAATCGGATCTGATCCCCGGAAATAACCTGCTTGATACAAACAATGATCTCCATTTGAACCCCTTATTCTCCGTCCTTAAAAACATCCCCTCTCCATGAGAGGTTTCGTTGATCTTGAACCATCGCTTCTGTTTTGCTGAACAATTACTCCTGTTCCCGTCTTAGAAGTTCACGGGCAATCACGATCTGCTGAATCTCGTTGGTGCCTTCATAAATTTCTGTTGCCCTCGCATCTCTAAAATATCTTTCAATGGGATAGTCACGGCTATAACCATAGCCCCCATGAATCTGAACGCCCATGGAGGCCACCTTTGATGCCATCCGTCCGGCGAAAAGCTTGGCCATGGCCGAAGGACAGGAAAGCTCCCCTCCCTGGTCCCGGACATAAGCGGCGTGCAACGTTAACAGTCTTGCAGCCTCCACCATGGTCCCCATATCTGCCAGCATCATCTGAATGGCCTGATGCCGCGAGATGGGAACTCGGAACTGTATCCGCTCTTTGGCATACTTCAGGGAAACATCCAGGGCCCCCTGCCCAATACCCACAGCCTGTGCAGCAATCCCGATCCTGCCCGTATCCAGGGCGGTCATGGCAATTTTAAACCCATCGCCTTCTTTTCCGAGAAGATGTCCCCGCGGTATGTGGCAATCCGTCAGAATAATCGAACAGACAGGATTGGCCCTCATGCCACAATTGTTCTCAAGAAGCCCGACTTCAAATCCAGGAATCCCTCTCTCCACCAAAAGGGCGCTAAACCCTTTTCGAACATCTCCAGGGATCACCGAAACAAAGAGAATCAGCGTATCCGCCACGCCGCCGTTGGTGACGAAGATCTTGTTGGCATTGACCACATACTCATCCCCGTTTGCAATGGCGGTTGATTCAATGGACATCGCATCTGAACCTGCATTGGGCTCGGTCAAACAAAAGGCCCCGATCTTTTCTCCGCGCGCCAGTGGAGGCAAAAACTTCGCCTTCTGGTCTTCCTGCCCAAATTGGCTGATGGGATAGACCGCCACGCTGTTGTGAACAGCAAGGGTTAGGCCCATAGCCCCACATATCCTGGAGATCTCTTCGATCACGAGGCAGTAAGAAATGGAGTCGGCCTCTGCCCCACCAAACTGTCTCGGGGCTTGCATGCCAAAAAAATTGAGGGGTCCCATCTTCTCAACAACTTCCCATGGAAAACGTCCCTCAAGATCAATCTCTTGAGCAATGGGAGCGAGTTCTGTAATGGCGAATTTCCGCGCCATCTGTCTAATCTGCTTCTGCTTTGCGGTAAGCGTAAAATTCAATGCCATCACCTCATCGGGGGACTGTTGAACCCTGATTACAACTTATCATAAAAGTTAAACTTCAGAATTTCAATCAATCCGGATGACAAAAAAGAGGGTTAACCCACTTGAGCTAACCCCCTCTTCTTTATGGTGCCTAGGGCCGGAGTTGAACCGGCACGGTGGGGGACCACCGAGGGATTTTAAGTCCCTTGCGTCTACCAATTCCGCCACCCAGGCGATTGCATCTTGGGTGAATCCTGTCTCCTGATCTGTTATCAATCATTTATACTCTTTGACGGTTTTTGTCAAGATATGTTACGTATTGATCAATCCGTTTTGGGTTTGCGGAATTCTGTCACAAATACCACTATTGATGAAGGAGAAAAACCATGCGCTCAGATCAGATGAAAAGGGGCATCGAACGAGCACCCCATCGCTCTCTTTTTAAGGCTCTTGGATTGACCGATCAAGAGATCGCACGGCCCATGATTGGCATTGCCAACTCTGCCAATGAAGTCATCCCGGGGCACCTCCATTTACACCAGATCTCGAATGCCGTCAAAGCGGGAATTCGGATGGCAGGAGGAACCCCACTGGAATTTTTCACGATTGGTATCTGTGATGGCATCATCATGGGCCATGAGGGGATGAAGTATTCTCTCAGCTCAAGAGAATTGATTGCCGATTCGGTCGAGTCCATGGCTATGGCCTACCCTTTTGATGGTCTGGTTCTCATCCCAAATTGTGACAAGATCATTCCAGGGATGATGATGGCAGCGGCCCGTCTCAATCTTCCAACCCTCCTTGTCAGCGGAGGGCCGATGCTGGCAGGGGAATGGAAAGGGAAGGAGATTGACCTGGCCACACTTTTTGAAGCAGTGGGCAAAACCAAATCAGGAACCCTCTCTCTTGATGAGTTGAAGGAGATGGAGGAGTGCGCCTGCCCAGGAATTGGTTCTTGTGCTGGCATGTTTACAGCCAACTCCATGAACTGCCTCTCTGAGGTTCTCGGACTTGCCCTACCTTACAACGGCACGATTCCAGCGGTTTCCGCAGATCGGATTCGTCTGGCCAAAGAATCAGGCATGAAGGTCATGGAACTGGTTAGAAAGAATCTCCTTCCATCCAAGATATTAACCCGAAAAGCCTTTGAGAATGCCATCACGGTAGACATGGCTTTTGGAGGATCAACCAATACCTCGCTCCATCTGCCAGCCATTGCCCGGGAAGCAGGCATTCCCCTTCCACTTCAGACCTTCAATAAGATCAGCGATCGAACCCCCCACCTCTGCAATATGTCACCAGCAGGCCCTTATCACCTTCAGGACCTGCACCGAGCGGGTGGCATCCCTGCCCTTATGTCAGAACTGAACCAAAAGAAGTTACTTCACGGGGAGGCACTGACTGTCACTGGAAAAACCGTCTCAGAAAATATAAAAGGGAAAAAATCGTTCGATCTGGAAGTCATACGGCCCATTGATAATCCTTACCACCCTGTTGGAGGGTTGGTCTTTCTCTTTGGCAATCTTGCTCCTGAAGGTGCTGTCGTCAAACGGTCAGCTGTTGATGAAACCATGCTTAAGCATCGGGGCCCGGCCAGGGTCTTCGAATCAGAAGAAGAAGCTTTAAAAGTCATTCTCAATCGAAGGATGAAGAAGGGAGAGGTCATCGTCATCCGTTACGAAGGTCCCAAAGGTGGACCGGGTTTCCGGGAGATGCTCGCTCCCACCTCTGCGATTGTCGGGGTGGGAATGGATAAAGATGTGGCGCTTCTCACGGATGGCCGGTTCTCAGGAGCAAGCCGTGGCGCAGCCATTGGCCATGTCTCCCCTGAAGCAGCTGCAGGGGGGCCCATAGCCGTCGTTCAACATGGAGACCTCATCGAAATTGACATTCCTCGAAAAAGGCTCAATCTTCTCATCTCTGCCAAGGAGCTCAAGAAGAGACTTTCGCAGTGGAAGCCACCCAAGAAAGAATTAAAGGGCTATCTCAGAAGGTATGCAAAAATGGTCACCTCAGCCCATACGGGTGCTATCTTTGAGGATTGAGCAGCATAGGGAATTGGGGAGATAGGGAGATGAGGGACTTCAGATTAGAGGCTCCCCAACTCCCTAATTCCCCGTCTCCTTAATTCTTTTTTAGGATAGGCACAGCATACGGTCCTTCACGGATGAAGGCCAGGGTAGGTTCGATGCCCTTCTGTCGGTATTGGTAAATTGCAAACTGGACCGCCTTTTGAACCATCTCTTGAGCTTTCTCAAGAGAGGGGTTGATCCGTTTTCCTTTCAAAAAGTCGAGGCCGCAGATCCCGGGAAGAAGGCAGTAATGCTTTTTCTCAATCTCAAGGGAACAGTAGATCAACCCCTTCTCTCCAACCTTTCTTAAGACCTTTCCCCAGACCTCAGGCTCCCACTGATCTTTGGTGAACCTCCAGCCAGGGGTTCGCAGAATATTGAGATATCCATCAGCCCCTTGTAATTTGAGAAGGTGAATTAAACTTCGATACTCTAAAGACCCGATCGGCTCGAGCAGATCCCGGTTGTTAGCTGCAATAATAATCACGCCACCTTCTTTCACTGCAGGAAGTGCACCCACGCCTGCCTTGGCCGTCTGGTAGTGATCCCTTCCGACGTAACCACTGTGGGTAAGTACAATGTCGAACTCCTCCTCAAGGGGAATTTCGGCATAGCCTTTGATCAGTTCGTAGGCTTTCAAATTGGCCTCAACCATATTGCCGGCAAAGACCCGAACGAGTCGAAGGTTTTTGTCAAGGTTAACATTGACGATAAAATCAACGCCTACCTTCTGAGCAACCTCCATCGCCTCTTCATGACATGGATTTCCCTCAAGGACAAGGTTGGTCGCCCGGGGATCTTCAAGATAGGTGGGGCCATGGAACTTCTGGATGGTCTTCACATCAACCAACCCTGGGCAGACCGATTTTCTTCCACCTGAGATGCCTGTAAAAAAATGGCTTTCAACCAGTCCAGTGGCAATCTTTAAATCCGCAAAATAAAAGTCCCGATTGACATAGACATGGGTTCCCCTTCGTGTGGTCCCGATGCTTTCTAAAAGGTTCTGGTTCTCACAATCGTGGTCAAGGATCATATACTGGCCAACCACCTCTTCCCCATACATCTCTTCTTTCTCTTTGTCGGTGCTTGCCCGATGCATTCCAGTGGCCACGATAATCTTGATCTTCTCTTTCCTGATCCCTGAAGACTCCAGTCGTTTTAACAATGGCAAAAGGATTCCGCTTTCTCCCTTATAGGGGACAGGCCGGGTGATATCCGATACTGCAATGGCCACTGAGGTCTCTTCCGGAGGCTTTCCTTTTTTATGTATGATCTCTTCCAGAGGAGGACTGGCAATGGGATGAGAGAAAGCCTCTTCAATGGCTTTCTGTGGATCTGGCAAAACAGGCACCTCCTTCATGGTCAGTTCAACACAGTTCGGAGGCACGAGGATCTTCAAGATATCTCTCCCAAACTCCACATCCACAAGCTTCCAATCCCTCGTGTCAATCTTTTTCAGAGCTTTCTTCAAATCGGGTCTCATGGCCTCTTTCCCTTCAAATGACGGAGAGATTGTCTTTAATTTAATATACAGAAATTTCCTTGTCAAAACAGAGAATTCACTATCTTGACATTCCTGTTATTTCTGAATAGATTAGCGAAAAAATGGATATGGGGGACCCTATGACGATCCATGGGCTGCAAACCTCTGGACGAGGGAAGGAACTGAAGCACACCGCTATCTTTATATCCGCCATAGGTCTGACTCTTCTTCTTTTCTTATCAATAGCTCAGGCTGATCCAGCCGATAAAAACCAGTCCCTCATCTTTTATCTTGAAAATGATATTTTCGGAGGCACGGATCGTCACTACACCAATGCCTTCCGGCTTACCTGGATTTCCCAGGACCTGACAGAGTACGATGAGGATACACGCCTTCCCCGCTGGGGGTTGCCCATCATCCGTAAACTGCCCTTGATCAACCGGCCCGGTTTTCAGCGCAATATCGGTCTCTCTATTGGCCAGAATATCTATACCCCAAAAGATATTTCGAGAAGGGACCTGATCAAAGACGACCGCCCTTATGCGGGTTGGACCTATCTGGCCATCGCCTTTCACGTTAAAAATACGTTTAAGCTGGATGTCTTTGAAGTGACGATGGGAATGGTCGGCCCTGCATCCCTGGCAGAAGAAACCCAGAAAATTATTCACGGTTGGCTCAAAAGTAAGGAACCCAAGGGGTGGAATCATCAACTCAGGAATGAACCTGGTCTCACCATCGGCTGGCAACGAAACTGGCGTCTTTTGATCAAAAATGTGGGAAATGATTTTGGCTTTGATTTGATCCCCCGTATTGGTGGGATTGCCGGCAATATATACACCTGTGCCAATATCGGCGGAGAGATACGCTTTGGCTATAATCTTCCTCTTGACTTTGGCACCTCTTTCATCCGTTCAGGGAGCGGCATCGAAGCGCCGGCTGATAAAACAGACCCCAGACTTCGTTTGAGAAAAAACTTCGGATTTCATCTATTCGCCGATGTAGACGGCCGGTTCGTGGCCCGGAATATCTTCTTAGACGGGAATACATGGAAAGAGAGTCACCGGGTCCATAGAAAAGCCTGGGTAGCTGATATGGCCCTTGGATGTTCGTTGGTATACAAATATCTGAAACTCAGCTATGCCCATGTCTATCGGACAAAAGAATTTGACGGACAAGACCAGAACCAGCTGTTTGGCTCTCTGACTCTGGCCATCACCTTTTGACCAACTTAAAGCGTTTCCTACTATCCGACCCTCTCCGTCCGGTCCTCAACGGTTCACTGCCGAGAAAGAGACGACGTGTTCAGGCACCGCAGAATCAATTCTCTCCAAAGCTGAGCATCCTTTTTTGACCCGCCTCACCCATGCCTTTCCTTCACGCTGAATCTTCTCCCACGCTAAAAGGAGATCATCGGGCGCTCTTCAATGAGAACTGATAAAAGTTGTGATGCCTGACGCAGGTCCTTCTTGCGTTTAGGGTGCATGACTGCGACCTGCCCTCCGGGGACATTGAGTGTAAGGGGCGAAAAACCGGGCGGGATCAGGAACATTGACAAGGATCCCCCCCACCGTCTACGATCGCTCTCCGGACAGGCTCTGTCATCAGGAAGTCCAAAAAAGCAAGCGGTTGTGCCGCTGCAAGGAGCCGAAGAATCGGGACTGGCCCTTGAGATCGCCTCCCTCGCAAAGGGGTAAACAAATCAAGGCGTAGGCCCTTAAGCCGTACCACAAACGAAGTGGATGGATTGCGTAGGTTGAGTTGAGGAACGGGTAAAAACCCAAAAGCCTCCAAATAGTTATACGAAGAATACCAGAATCAGGTATATCATGTAAGCCTCACCCTCTACTTTTTTCGGCGAAATCTTCGGCATCGCCCACTCCAATTCGGTTGATAAAAAAAGGCTCCAAGGGAATGATGCTTCCCCTGAGCCCTCGATTCTCTTTCTGGAGGCGGCAACCGGATTTGAACCGGTGAATAACGGTTTTGCAGACCGTCGCCTTACCACTTGGCTATGCCGCCTCTGGAGCGGGAAACGGGATTTGAACCCGCGACTTCAACCTTGGCAAGGTTGCACTCTACCGCTGAGTTATTCCCGCTTTTTCTGAGGTAAAAAATAACAAGTTTGACGAGACAATGTCAAGAGGGGGGAGTTCAGAGTCCGGAGAAAAAACTTAAGAACAGTTGTGACTGAAAAACCCAAGGCTAAATGACGATCGTTCTTAAAAACTTTCTGAAATAATCGAACCCTGAGAGAACGGCCAACACCAGCGCCACCCATAAAAAGACCATTCCGACCCGATGACAGTCAATGGACAGGTATTCGCCGCCTAAAATCAAGAAGAAGATGGCGGTCATCTCAAAGGCAGTTTTGTACTTTCCAATCAGACTGGACGAGATAACAATTCCCTCTGCCACGGCAATTCCTCTTAATCCGGTCACAGCGATCTCCCTTCCAACAATGACGATCACCATCCACATCGGGATCCCCCGAGCAGAGATCAAGGCGATCATGGCGGTAACAATGAGCATTTTGTCGGCAAGGGGATCTAAAAATTTTCCGAGGGTCGTTATCATCTTTCGGCGCCGAGCCAAATAGCCATCTATCATATCGGTCAATGCCACCAGAAGAAAGACCAACGCGGTGATGATCTGGAAGGTTCTGCCTGTACTGAAGAGCAGGATGAGAATGAAAGGGATGGCTAAAATCCGAATGATGGAGACGCCATTGGGAAGACTCAAAATCTGTTGAAAAGTCAATTTGTTGTCCATGAAAGGTGGATAAGATAAAAGGATCAGGGTTTATAGAACCGGTAATGGGTCAGCACTTTACGGACATAATCGATCGTCTCACGATAAGGTGGAATGGCTCGTAATTCGGCAACAATGTTTTCGCCTGCATTGTAAGCAGCCAGAGAAAGGCGAAGGTCTTCATTAAAAAGTGAGAGCAGGTATTTGAAGTACCGGATGCCTCCTTCAATATTCTCTCTCGGATTAAAAACATTCACCACATTCATCCTCTGGGCGGTCTCAGGCATCAACTGCATCAACCCCTTGGCCCCTTTCCTTGAGACAGCAAGCGGATTGAAGCCGGATTCGACTCTGATCATGGCTTTTACCAGTGCGGAATCGACATTATATTTCCTCGACAACTCTTCAATCAGTGCATCAAATTGACTTGTCTCTCTGCTCTGGGGTAAGGAAGAAGAACCCTCCTCGCTTCCCACATCGTCTTTGCTTTCCCGAATATAGAGTTTAAAGCGGGCATCCCTCGGACAATTTGTAAAATGGATCACCCCATTTTCGTCCACCCACTTATAAATTCCCGCATGGGAAGATGCGGAAAACCATAAAAAATGAAAGATGAGCAACGAGACAATGATCAACTTCATCAAACCTGTCACCTTGTTGAAGGTAAGCTGAATAAAAAATTACCAGACTTTCCCATATCTGTCAATAAGTATGGAGCAACTATATTGGCCAGAGCTCGCTTAATCTATTGATATATATAGATTTTTATTAAATTAAACGATGAGCCATAAATGATTAAGAATGCAATCTTTATGCCTTTCCCCTTTTAAAAAGATTTGTCACTCCAAGTTGTAAATCATCCATAAGGGTATAGGCAACCGGCACAACAAAGAGTGTCAGGAAAGTTGAGGCAAACATCCCTCCGAACGTGGCGCGACCCATGCCTGCCCTCATCTCACCCCCAGCACTATAACCCAGGGCCACTGGAAGAACTCCCAACATGGTCGTCACAGCCGTCATCAGGATCGGACGAAGCCTCACTGGCGCCGCTTGAAGCACAGCAGCGTTCCTCTCCATTCCATTCTCTCTTAGGGTATTTGTATAGTCCACAAGAAGAATGGAGTTCTTCACCACCAGGGCCGTCAGGGTGATCATGCCGATCATGCTGATAATCGAGATAGAGTCACCGGTCAGATAGAGGGCGCCAAAGGCTCCTGCTGTGCTCAGAGGCAGGGCAAGCATCACAGTAAGGGGATGGAGAAAGTTGTTAAACTGCATGGCCAGAACCATATAAATGATCACGATGGCCTGAATCAGGGCGTTGATCAAATACCGAAATGACTCTTTAAAGGCCTCGGCCCGGCCAAAAAAACTATGCGAGTATCCTGAAGGAATCATCTGTTTGGCTAAGACCTCCATCTCATCAATGGCTTCGCCAAGGCCTTTTCCCTCGGCCGTATCCGCATAGATGGTGGCGCTTCGCTGCCTATCTTTGCGATTGATCAAATTAGGTCCAATCCCCTCTTCCACATGAACGACCTGCGCCAATTTGATCAATCCCCCCCTGGGTGTCCGAATCGAAAGCTGGGCAATGTCTTCTGGGCTCATCCGCTGGTCTTTAATCAAACGGACCCTGACATCATAGCGTTTGGCCCTCTCCATATCCTTAAACTTGGAGACCTCCTGGCCTCCGATCATCTGACGGACAGCAGAAGAAATCTCACGGACATCCACGCCCAGGTCAGAGGCCTTATTCCGATCAATAAAGACCCGTACCTCGGGTTTGGTCAATTCGATATCCGAGCTCACATCCACAAACCCCGAACGCCTCATCATCTCTGCCATAATCTGGTTCGAGATTTTTTCAAGATCTCTCACCTCGGGTCCCTTGATGTCAAACTGCATGGGTGCGTTCCGTCTTCCCCCAAAAGCAATGGGAGCAAAGTCTTCAATATAGATCTTACACCCAGGAATCGCCCGAACCTCCTCGCGCAGGGCGGCCATGATCTCATGCTGGTTGCGTTTCCTCTCTTTCCGATCTTTCAGGGCGATGAGCAACGTGCCCTTATTTACCTCTTTGCGCGCTCCAACTCCGATCGTAGAGACGATATTTTTCATTTCAGGCAGATTCATGAGGAGGGCTTCTACCCTCTTCATCTTATCATCTGTATAGTGCAAGGTGGACCCGGTTGGAGTCTCCAGATGGATCATAAAACGGCTCTCATCCGATTTAGGAACGAATTCCCTGCTAAGATTGGGAAGGAGGGCCACACTTCCAAGGAAGATCAGGGTCGCCACCACAACAATAACCCATCGGTGGTGGAGACAGAAGGTGAGTGCCCTCCGGTACTTCTCTTCAAGACGATCATAGCCCCGCTCGAAAAAGAGGGTCAATCGATTCCGCTCCTGTTTCACTTTAAGAAATCGCGAACAGAGCATGGGGATCAGGACCAGGGCAATCACCAGGGAGGCCATGACCGAAGTGGCGACCGTGACCCCGAACTGGTAGAAGAAACGCCCGATAATTCCTCCCATGAAAGCCACCGGAATGAAGACCGCTGCAATCGAGAAGGTCGCTGCCATGGCAGCAAAGGCAATCTCGCCCGCACCCTCCCTGGCCGCACGCATGGGATCTTGGCCTTCCTCCATATGACGATAGATATTTTCGAGCACGATGATGGCATCATCAATGACGACCCCGACCATCATCGAGAGGGCTAACATCGTCATATAGTTGCGCGTAAATCCCAAGAAATGCATGATGCCAAAACTGGCGATCAATGAAGTGGGGATCGCAAGCGCAGTGATGATGGTGCTCCGACCGCTCAGTAGAAAGAAGAACATCACACCTGCCGCCAGAAGACCACCCAAAAAAACATCGTATCCCACGTCGGCAATGGCTTCTTCAATGAAAAAGGAACTATCGAAGGAGACGGAGGCTTCGACTCCGGGAGGAAGGGCTCTGTTCATCTCTCCCAATTTCGATTTGACGGCCCGGGCCACCTCCACCACATTGGCACCAGAACGTGGAACAATGCTCAATCCAATGGCAGGAACCCGGTTAAACCGAGCAATGGAGCGAACCGGTTCTGTGCCATCTTCGGTCCAGCCAACATCCTTCAAACGGATTGGTGCTCCGTTCTGATAAGTGAGGATCAGGTTGTTGAATTCCTCAATATTCTTGAGCTCTCCAAGATTTCTGACCGTAAATTCTCGGTCAACACTCTCGATGATCCCTCCGGGAAGTTCGACATTCTTTGTAAAAAACGCCCGGGCAACATCATTTGAGGTAAGCCGATGAGCCTCCAACTTCTTTCCATCGAGCCAGACCCGAATCTCCCTCTTCGCATAGCCATCGAGGTTGATCGTACCCACTCCCTGAATGGATTCCAACTGAGGACGTAATAACTCATCGGCAATCATCCCCAGTTGCTGCAGAGGGAGGTTCCCTTTCATGGATAACCAGATGATCGGGGTCGCATTGATGTCCAGTTTGTCGATGATGGGAGGATCAATATCCGTGGGGAGCTTTCGTCTGGCCAGATCCACCTTCGCCCTCACATCCTGAACCGCAGAATCAATATCTCGGTAAAGCTCGAACTCAACCACCACCTGGGAAAAACCGTAACCACTGCTCGAGGTGATATGCTTGACGCCCTCAATCGTATTGACCTGCTCCTCAATGGGATCGGTTACATCCGTATCCATCACTTCGGGGGCAGCGCCAAAGAGGGTTGTGGTAATGGTCACATAAGGAAAGGCCACTTTGGGAAAGAGATCTATCCCTAATCGTTGGTACCCAAGGACCCCGAAAAAGACAAGGGCCAATGTGATGATGGTGGCCACCACCGGGCGCTTAACCGACGTATCGGAAAGGAACATAGAAACCCCTGATTAGAAATGCCAAGTTTCAAAGTTCAAATGACACACCAAATCCAAAACATCTTACAATTAAAATTCATTTGGCATTTGGATTTTGGGCTTTCTTTGAACTTTGGGCTTTGACCTTTGGCATTATTTTTTACCTATTTTGACTTTCATGCCCTCGGTGAGCTGCTCATGGCCAACCGTGACCACCTGCTCTCCTTTTTGAACCCCTTTGACGATCTCCACCTTTCCATCAAAACGGGTCCCCGTTTCGACCTCCCTCCGATGGGCAATCCCTTGCTTCACCACATAAACAAACACCTTGCCTTCCAGGCTAAAAAGGGCGGACTCTGGAATGGCAATGCCATTGGGATTACCTCCCACAGAAAAAGTGACTTCAGCAAAATACCCAGGTTTTAATCGGTAATGGGGGTTTGGGGCAATGGCTTTCATCTTCACATTCCGTGTGGATGGATCGGCCGTTGGGCTGATAAATTGAAGCGTGGCTGAATACCTCTCCTCTGAGTATGCCTTGACGGTGAATTGAATCGAACTTCCCTGGCGGATCCTCCCGGCCCAATTCTCGGGCACATAAAATTCCAATTCGAGCGGATCCATCTGGACAATGGTCAGGATTTCATCCTTCGGAGCAACATTCACATGCTCTCCTAATGAGGCAATCTTGAGGTTAATCACCCCATCAATGGGAGAAACAATCCGGTGATCCAGTAGATTCTGCTTGGCTAAATTCAATTCTGCTTTCGCCAGAGCCAACCTCGCCTCATCCAATTTGACTTTGAGGGTGAGGTCATCATAGGTCTGCTGGGGAATGACTTTCGACTCGAGGAGTTTCTGATATCGCAGCAGCGTATTTCGGTTCGTCTCTAAGGAGGCCTCGACCTGCCTGACATTGGCATCGGCCCGCTCCACCTGAAGTCTGGCATCAGTATCATCCAATTGAACCAGAACCTGTCCTCTTCGAACCCGATCGCCCTCCTTTGCTAGGATCTTCTCGATGATCCCTGCTCTTTTCGGGCTGATTTTTACATATTCCGGAGTCTTTAAGCTTCCCACAGCAGAAAGGCTGTAGGAAATCGCCTTGGGGACAACCTCAACCACTTCCACCTGTTTTTCTTCTGACATTTGAACCGAGGGGCTGGTAGATTTCTCAATGCTTGCCGACTCTCTCGACCCGCATCCCCCTAATAAAACCACCAAGAGCATCATGATTAGAAAGTACCTCATCTCCATCCTCTTCCTACGACGAAAGAACCCCTTCATTTCTTTGTCTATCGTCTGTCGTCCTTCGTCCCTTTTACGGATACATCCTTCCCATCGCCTTTTCGAGTCTGGCCTTGGCAATATTAAAATCGCTCAAAGCGCCATAATAGTTCACCCTCGCTTGGGCCAGCAGAGTCACAGCGTCCAGAACATCGGTAGCCGTGGCGACCTGATGTTTATATCGTTCCTCATTCATTCTCAAATTCTCTTCAGCCTGTTCGATCGCCTTTTCGGCTACGCTGATATTCTTTTCAGCAACAAGCATCACCTGATAATTATTCTTCACTTCAAGCGCAATGCCATCCACCAATTGAGACTTTGCATCTTCAGCCTGAGTCACCCTGACTTTACTTTCGCTCACCTTATAGGAGGTCTTTCCCCAGTCTCCAAGCGTAATCGTGGCAATGCCCTGAATGGTCCACCGTTCCCCCCGATACCCTCCCATCAGCAAGGGCTCTTCCGAAATTCGAGAATAGTTGCCAGATAGATTGATCGTTGGGAAATATCCGCTCTTGGCAACCTTTACCCCTTCCTTGGCTTGCTCAATCTTGAGGTTTGCCGTTTTTATCTCAGGCCTCCGCTCCAATGCCTCTTTTAGAGAATCTTCAAACCGAAGGGGAAAGGGATTGTAGCTTAAAATATCGATCACTTCCAAGGAGGCATCCAGATCATTTCGGAGCAACGAGTTAAAGGAAGCTTTGGTTAAGATGACATCGTTTTCTGCCTTCACCAACCCCTGTTTGGCGTTGGCCAGTCTCACTTCGGCCTGCAGGACATCATTCTTAGGAACGATTCCCACCTCGAAAAAGGCCTTGGTGACTTCCATCTGAGCCGTAAACTGCTTAACGGTCTGACGGGCAACCTCCAGAAATTTTTCGGCCTTCAAAATGGTGAAATATCCTTCTCTGACTTGCAGGACAATCTCCCTCTTAAGGGTCTCCACATCCATCTTGGAGACATCAACTCCCAGCTTCTCGTTTCGATAATTGGCAAGGATGGACCCGCCGGCAAATAAGGGCTGACTGATGGTTGTGCCTAGGTTGAAAATCTCCCGATCGGTATTGAGTATTTTCCCTGTGGGGGAGTAAACAGCGGAGTACCCCACGGTCACCGGACTATTGTAATAGGTATATCCATACTGGGCCGTCCATTTTGCCAGGAAATCGGTTAGGGCAGCTTTCCTTCTATATTCAGCGGCGGTCACACCTTCCATCGAAGAATGGAGTTTTACATTTCGCTCTAAGGCGAGTTTGATGCTTTCCTCAAGGGTAAGAGGGTTCTTGGGCTCCTGAGCCTGGGCCATTGCCGACAATATGAACATCCCTAAGAACAACCCGACGCACCATCTCATCTTCATTGCCTATCTCCTCCTTTCCTCTTCTACTCCTCTTAAAAAGATCTCAAGAATTGTCTCTACCTTTGACACAAGCGGGTAGGTTTCCGGACTGATGAGCCACTCAAAGATAAAGGAATGGACGATCCCTTCAAAGGCATGGGCTAAATCAAGGGGATTGAACGATCTGAACTCATGGACCTCCATTCCCTCTTTAAAAACCTGGGCAAGGAGATGAATATAATCTACCATTTTATCATGGATCTTCTTCCCGCAATCGTCCTTAATGGCCCATTCAAAGCGGCTTGCCTCAGAGGTATAAATTCTAAAAAAATCTCGATTCTGTTCAATGAACTCCATTTCAAGAACCAGAACCCTTTTAATTCTTTCGATGGCAGAAGATTTTCTTGAAAGCTCTGCTCTGACCAGGCGGCCGAGCTCATCGGTCTTCTCATCAATGAGGGTGAAGTAAAGGTCTTCTTTTGATTTGAAAAAATTATAAAGAGTTCCTGTCCCAAACTCAGCCACCCGAGCAATTTCATTCATTGTGGTATGGAAAAAACCCTTTATCGCAAAGACCTTTTCAGCTGCCTGAAGGATCTCTCTCCGCCGGGCTAAATGCTCCCTCTCCTTGCGAGCAATTCTTTCCATAACGGCCCCTTAAGAATAATTGTTCATTTTCTGAATGATTGTTCATTTTTAATATAAAAAAAATACCTTGTCAATGGAATTTACTTTAAACATCCAGAAAACTCTGGTTTTCAGACAAACGATGCATGGCTTCGGTGAGATGGAAGGAGATTTCTAATCTAAGTAACCTCTCTATGGGTAAAGCTCCACATCTATGGGGAAAGCTCAACATCGCGCATGGACCCCGTGTTCGTCCGGTTTAGAGAAAAATCCCTAATGGATTCGTTCAAAAAGAAACAACCACCCTCCTCAAAGCAGAGCAACGGGGCTTTCTAACGGAATAAAGGCCAACCCTTTACCCATGCGATTTAAGAAAACCCCTCTCTGTTCAAGAAGGATCTGGTCCAGATGGAGGGCCCGCGATATACTCGATTGACGGGTGCAATTTCCCCATATCACTTCTTAGATCGTTCTCACGAAACTGAGAGCCCTTTATAGGTAGAAAGGGGGGTATGGGATCAGGAGCTAAGATCGGTTTGATATCAAAACAACCTTACCGCTTATCTCTAAGATATGCGCAATGATCCCCCTTAATGACTCAAGGAGTCCCAGATAGTGAGGAGAAGATTTGGGCACACAGACCCCCTGAATGAGTCTCTCCTCGTGATCTTCTGAATAACCATTGGCAATCTTCAAAATGGACCTCACCTGTTCCCCAATACGCTGGGCCAAGAGCTTATTCCCGGTCTGGATCAACTCCGGAAGCCTCTCAAGAAGATCCATGGCTCCCTGAAAGATATCGTTTACCTCTTTGACTGCATGATCACTAAACAGGACGTGGTTCTCCAACATCGCCTTCAGGCAGTCCACCATCCCATCCATGTTATAACCCATGCGCTCAAAGCTGGTGACCATGGAGAGGTAGGGTTTTGCCCAATCCCTTCCCTTTCTCGTGGGTGTGCTCTCAGAAATGATAAATCTGGCCAGTTCGGTAGAATGTCGTTTAACCTCTTCTCTCATCTGATCGGCCTCTTGGATAACATTTTCGGACACCACTCGGAAGCCTTTAAAAATCAGTTCGAGCTGGTTGATCTTGCTTCGGCAGACAGATAGGAACCTCTCTTCTATTTCCTTTTCCATCACCCCTCCTTCATTGGGCATCATCAAAAGAGTTTCAACTGTTGCTTCAGACCTTCATCAACTTTCTCTTCCTCGAAAAGCTGGATTTTCCCGTAGACCCCATCATGCCCTGGAACGATCAAAACCTTCCCCTGTCTCATTTTGATGATTCCCTCTAAAATTCTGGGTGAGACAAAGGAACTCAACTCCTCAGGTGTGGCATCGAGCAGGATATGGAATTCAGACCCCCCTCTTTCAACCAGCCGCTCATACTCGGACTCCACGGTTTTCGTCCCGGGCCGAACGCCCAACCCTTCGGCAAGGATTTCTTCAAGAGGGATGAGGTGAATCGAGGGGATGGCGTTTCGCGGAATAAAGCCTTCCGGTCGATCAGAGAGCTCTTCCACACGATGCATCACTCCAACAGTCAACCTCCTCTGACAACTGGGACAGAGATACTGATGGGCCCTCGTTTCCGCGGGAGAGAAGACCACCCCGCACTGGCGATGTCCATCGTAATGATACTTTCCCTCCTCTGGGAAGAATTCGATGGTGAAGAGAAATTTTCGTCTGTCCTTGTTCCGGAGAACGTCCAACACTTCGTGATAATTGAGCTCGCAGTCGAATCCATTCGCCTCTCTCCCTAAGCGATTGGGCGAGTGGGCATCGGAATTGGAAATCAGGGTGATCGGGTCCAGACCAGAGAGCCTCCAGTTCATCTCAGGATCAGAGGAAAGACCGGTTTCGATCGCACAGATATGAGAAGACATCTCTTCAAAGCACTCCTCAATGGAATCAAAGCCCGAATGGGAACCGAAGATCGAAAACCATGGCGTCCAGGCATGGGCAGGGATGACAAGACAGTCTTCTGAAATATCGAGAATCATCTTCACCAGCTCTTTTGCCGTAAAACCGAAGATCGGTCTGCCATCTGAAGAAAGTTTTCCAAGGCTACCCAATCTTGAATTGATCTTTTCTACAATTTCAAAAGAAGGGGCAAATATCAGATTGTGGATTCGCCTGCCCTTGCCTCCCTGGGAATAGATGTTGCTCACCTCGGCCGTCAGGATGAAATGGACTCCTGTCTCCCCCTTCTTCAGCTTGAAGAGGCCATTCGCAGAGGGCTCCAATTTTGAGCGAAGCTCTGCATAATAAGTGGGATGTGTGAAATCTCCTGTCCCAAGCAGTGCAATCCCCTTCTTCTTTGCCCATCGGGCAAGGGATTCCACCTCCATCTCCTTGCTGGTCGCCCGGCTATACTTCGAATGGAGATGAAAGTCCGCAATGAATCGCATTGGCTAACCCATAGATTCTGAATCGAGATTGGATGTTCAAAGGGAATTTGATTACCAGCTTATCAGGAGGAGGGCAATCGGGTGATCAGGCTGTCAGAAAAACAAAAAGTCAGAAATTTTCAACCTGATCCCGAAAGGTCCTGATGCTCACGACCTGATCATCTGATATGCTGATAGCCGTTTCGATTTAAAACAACAGATCCTTCTATCCCACAATCTTATAGACGGTGTCGTGCTCTCTCACCTTGTCCTTCACTTTGATGCCAATGTCCGCACCTGGCCCTGCCTCCTGGACATTGGCGTTCTCAATCTGCATCGAATCAACCGTCTGGGTGATATCGGTCGTATGGCCGAGGATATGAATCTGGTCTCCCACCTTCAAAGACCCTTCAGAGATTCGGATGGCTGCCACACCGATCTTCCCAAAAAACTTAATCACCTGTCCGATTTTCTTCTCTTCCATCTTGACCCTCCTTTCTCAAGAATGAGCTTCCATGTGAAACAGATCTTTGAATAAACTCAGAGGTTAAACCTCTACGCCCAGCCCTGCCAAACCTTTTAGAACATCTCGGATCTCAATCCGGTTCAAACATTCCAGCTCTTTACACAGGAAAAACCTCTCTTCTGCGCATGGTGAGCAGGGAATCGCTTTTCGAACAATCACAACCTTCTCCCCCCTGGGAGACCAGACCCGGTGATCCGTAGGACCGAAGAGGGCAAGGGTCGGCAATCCAAGGGCAGCTGCCATATGGGAGATCCCTGAATCATTTCCAATGAAAAGCCTGCATCCCGCCATGACGGATGCAAGTTGAACCAAAGAAAGCCCTTTGGCCAGAATGAGGTGTCGGTCACCCACTTCTTCAAAGGCCCTTTGAGCCTCGGGACCCTCAGCAGGACCGAGAACGACCAGAAATGTTCCGTTAAGTTGATTTCGAAGCTGTTGAAAGAGTTCGACATAACGGTGGATCGGCCAGATCTTTTTCTTGCTTCCGCTTCCCGGATGGAGAATGATCCCCCTGGACCTCTCCTCTGGGCTGACCCCCCTCTGCATCCAAAACTCTTCTCCCCACTCCTGATCTGAATCCCTCAGATAGAGCCTGGGAACCGTATCTCGGATAGGAATGCCGTATCGGCCCAATTGTTTCAGAAGGAAGTCTGAGAGATGAACCCCTTCATCCCATCGGGGTAAGGGGTTAATATGTAAAATCCTGCCCTGGCAGACCCTCTTTAAATTACCGATCAGTGTTCCCTCTTTATCTTTTCCAAAGACCACAATCAGTTCAAAAGCGCCAAAGAATCGAGAAAGGGTCTGGTCCAGAGGTCCTTCACGAACAAAGAAGGTAGCCATCCCTTTCTGGTCAATAGAAAATATTTCGTCGGCATAGAAACGCTCTTCAGCCAATTGAAGAATTCTGGGATAACCCATCATGATCGGTCTGGCATTGGGGAAAGCCCTCCGAAGAACGAACAGCACGGGTAGGGCTAAGATGAAATCGCCCAGAGCGCCCTGATGGATGATCAGCATGGACTCAATCTTAGGGATCTTCCCTTCTGCGAAAGGATTCATCTTCCCCCCCTTTTAGGCTGTAAGATCCTTTCAAGACGCTTCCGCACATGGTCATCCTCTGGGGTAATCTTGAGGATCCTCTCATACTCCCTCTTGGCCTCTTTCCATCGCTTCTGCTCTTCATAGAGAACACCAAGATTGATGCGGGCAAAAAGGTAGTTGGGGTTGATCCGGATCGCCTTTTTCAATTCAGAGATGGCCTCTTTGTAGCGTGCCTGATCGCTGTAAAGCAGGGCCAGGTTATAATGGAAATCCGCAAATCGGGGGTTGGATTGAACCGCTCTCTCCATCATATGGAGTGCCTCCCGGGTCCGCCTCATCGCCCCGTAGATGAAACTGAGAGAAGCATATCCGGCTCCATAGGTGGGGTTGAGGATTAAGGCCTTTTTAAATTCACGGATCGCCCTTCGGTTGTCGCCGGTTTGATAGTAGATTATTCCCAGATTCGAATGAAACTGAAATTCATCCGGGATCAGTCTCGTGGCCTTCTTCAATTCTCGAATCGCTTGAACCAATCTTCCCTTCTTCGCCAGATAGTACCCGGCAAGGTGATAGAATTGAGCATGGAGACGATGCAGATGAACTCTCGTAGGTCCCTTGGCGCTCCTTTGATCCAGAGAGAGTTTCCCCCTTTTCCAGATCCCCATCCTTTTGTAGTCATACCGGTAGTCCGGATGGTAAAGAACCGCCTTCTCGATTCTCCGCATGGCTTCCGCGGTTCTCCCCGCCTGAAGATAGATCATCCCCAAAAGATGGTGAAGAAAACCATCCTTCGGATGCCTTCGGCTCTCGGAAAGAAAGATCTCCTCTGCCTCCTTCCATCGTCCCGTCTCAAAATAGACATAGCCTAAATTAAATCTAGCCACCCGATAGTTCGGGTTCAGTTGGATCGCCCTTTGAAACTCCGACTTCCCTCCTTCCCAATCCCCAAGGGCAATGAGGAGCAAACCCATCTGATTCCGCAAATCGGCATAATCGGGATGGACCTCAATTTCCCTTTGGGTCTCTTCGATCATGTTGCGGTAAGTTCGAATCTGTTTGATCTTCATCCTTCTCTTCCTTCTTCGGCCTCACGCTCTCTTCCGCCGTCTGATCTCGAAGTTTAACGGGACGGTCTCCTTCTCGGGACAGTCGGACCGGGATCCAGTGCCCCTGCTCCTTTTTCCAGTTTATAAATTGGAAGACGATATCAGAGACCCCAGAGATACTTCTGATCTTTTTTTCAAAGGAGAAGAGGGTCTTGCTCACGTAGGTCTCCATGGCCTCATTGCTTCCGGATGGAAGGTTGATCGGTTGGAAGATCCCCCGGAAGTAGACCACTCCTCTTACCGTTCCAAAATCAATCTTGGTTTGATCGATGTTGGCTCGGACAATCATCCTTCGGACTTCAGACTGGATCACAAAGTCTTCTTTGTTCATGTTGGAGGATGAAAAGATTTCGTCTCTAAGGCCCTCTGCACAGCGTCTAACAACTCTTCCGGATCATAAGGCTTTTTGATAAAGTAACGGACTCCCAGCCCTCTGGCCTTTTCTTCAGAGTCTCTCTCCGGACTTCCGGTCACGAAAATGATCGGGATCGCCTTTGTTCGCTTCGATTCCTTCAGTTTCTCCGCCACGCTAAACCCATCACCTGCCGGCATCCGGATGTCCAGGATGATCAAATGAGGCCGCTCCTTGTGGGCCATAAAAATACCTTGAACCCCATCGTAGGCCGCTACGGTACGGTATCCGTTTGCCTGAAGACGAATGGTTAATGCCCTGACAATATCCCGTTCATCATCCACAATAAGAATTTTTTTCTTTCCCGCCATCAAATGCCTTTCTCGCTTTATTTCTTTGAAGGTTCCTGTCTCTTTGGATCAAAAGCATTCCCCTCAAGCCAGACCAGCATCTCATCCCTTCTCTTCTCAAATGCCTCCCTCTTTCCTTTTTCGATTTGATCTCCGGCAGGAAAACGTTCATTAAGGGGATTCCGGAATTTTCCGTCTTTTGCCATTCGGAAATCCAGATGGGGGCCGGTGGAGAGTCCGGTCGAACCGACATACCCAATGACCTGCTTCTGTTTGACCCGGACCCCTTTCCTGATTCCGGGGCCATATCCTGAAAGATGGCCATAGTAGGTCTGATAACCGTTGGGATGTTGCAGGATGACCTGTTTTCCAAATCCCCCTCCCCATCCACAGGAAACCACTGTGCCATCCGCAACTGCCCAGACCGGGGTTCCAGTGGGTGCCGCATAATCCACCCCGTAATGGGGAAGGACCCCGCCAAGGATCGGGTGTTTCCTCGTCCGGCTAAATTTCGAACTGATGCGCGTAAAACGGAGGGGAGATTTCAAAAAGGTCTTCTTCAAGGTCAAACCTTTCTCATTATAAAAATCACCCTGGAAATAGATTCCCACAACCGTCCGGTCCGCCTTCTGGTATTTGACCGCCTGAATTGGGCCATACCGAATAAACTCCTTCTCCTTGTAAACCTTCTCTACAACGATTTGGAATCGGTCCCCTTCCTTCACGTCTTTGTAGAAGTCGATCTCCCCTGCGAGGATCTCGGCAAACAGAATCACCAATGACTCCCTCTCTCTGGCAGCTTCCATGGCCTCGAAAAGGGAAGAACGAATCACCCCTTCCACTTTTACAAGCTGGATTTCAGAGGGGACCTCTTTCTTCTGGGCAACATATCCCTGTGGACCTTTTTCGATCTCATAGATCTCGAGGGGACCTAGCTGCAAAATAAATTTAACCATCTCCCCTTTTTCATCAGCCATCAGACGAAACGTTCCTCGCTTCATCCTCCTGAAATCAACAAGAGGCTTCAGGGCAGAAACGATCGTTTCAATCCGCTGGGGAGAGACATTCTTCTCAGTTAAGGATTGGGAAAGAGTGGACTTCGTTTTGATCTCGCCCTCGATGATTTGGTACTCGGTCTTCTGAGTTTGAACCTCCTGGGGGGAAGGACCGATATCAGAAGGACTGCCTTTCGAAGGAATCGGTTTGTATGGAAGGACAAAAAAATAGGCCGCCACGAGGAGAAGAATGAAAACCGTCCCTGAAAGAAGGAACCACCTTATTTTCCTCCTTCGGACCTCTGAGGCTTGAACTCCCAAGCGATTCGATTTTTCAAAACTAAAGCCCACCATCCTTCACCCTTAACTTCTTTCAGACCTTGTGCCATATCTGCATAAAAAATGACTCCGAACTCTAAACTCCAAACTCCGAACTTCCGATTTGTCTCAGGTAGGCTGCCGCATCTTCTGGTGGAGTGGGGTTGACGAAGAAACCTGTCCCCCATTCAAATCCTTCCCGTAATCCGATCCGCAGACGGGTCTCGATGTGCCAGTGGTATTCCTGGCGATGGAATCTCGCCTGAACCGGTGAGGTATGCACAACAAGACTGTAAGGAGGATCAGAAAGCAACCGATAAAACTTGTGAAACAGGGTGGGAAGAGCCAGAGAGAGATCCACAATCTCCTCTTCCTGAATCAAATGGAAATCAGAACAATGAGCCTTCGGGACAATCCAGGTCTCAAAAGGATAGCGTGAGGCAAAAGGGGCAAAAATCAAAAAGTGTGTCGTCTCCACGATGACCCGTCTTCTGTCCGATATTTCCTCTTTAATGATATCGCAGAAGATGCATCGTTCCTTTCGCTCAGCATAATCTAAAATTCCCCAGATCTCTTCGTCGATCCTTCGTGGGATCACGGGAATGGCCATGATGTGGGAGTGAGGATGGCGATTAAATAATCCTGGATAATTCTTGATAATGAGAAATTGTTCGAGGCGGCGGTCCTGGGTTAGATCGAGCATCCTTTCTCGATAGGCTTGAAGTATTTTTTGAATTTGTACAGGTTCCATGAAGGCGACGTTCTGTTCATGGTCAGGGGTCTCAATCACGATCTCATGCGCACCGATTGCTTCCATGACATCGTACATCCCTTCACCCCGGCGATCGAACTCCCCCTCAATGTGAAAAATGGGAAATTTGTTGGGGATGACGCGGATGGACCATCGCCCATCTGGCCCTCTCATGGAAAAAGTCTCTTGCGGAGTCATCGCCTCTTGGCCCGGACAGAAAGGACAGGGGCCTTCGCTTCTTTGAAGTTGATAGGGAGGTTTGAAAGGAAGATAGTCGTTCGGCCCCTTGGGATGATCGGTTGTCACCACCACCCACATCCGGGTAATGGGATCTCGTCTTAGTTCTGCCACTCTCCCTCCTTAAACTAAAAGAGACTGATAGATATATTGTCTTCCCCGGTGGGTTACTTCGCGGGTTGAACCATTGATACGCTCCAGCCTCATGACCAACCGCTTCCTGTAAAGATTGAGCAATCGAGTCCCGCTCGTGTTCATACCGATCTTTTCTCTTTCGGACAACTCCCGAAGGGTCAGTCGTCTCAGGTTCATGACCTGGTTCAGGGTTTGCGTTAAATAATTGTTGAGCGAACCGATGATCCTCCATCCCGAAGGCCCGGTGACCAGGACGGCTAACCTCTTTCGTTCCAGGGCAACACTGATATTCTCTTCCTGGGAAGGGTTGAGCCCCTTTAAGACAAGGAATTTTTCACCGTACTCATCGCTCCAGAGACGCGAGACCATCTTAGCCACCACCTCATCCGCCCAGGAGAAATCAATGGCCCCCATTCCTGAAAAATCAATGACGACGCAGGAGGCCTGATCCTCCCGGAGGATTTTCTCGATCGTTTCCCTCAGCCGGGCCCCCCGCGAGCGGCCCGCCATCTCCTTCTTACCGTTTTTAAAGAGATCTTGGGTGAGCTTTTTCAGGGAAAGGATTCTCTTATTCATTCTTTACTCCATTAGAAACCCTGCCGGTTTCAACAAGTGCAACAATAATATTCCCTAAATTGAGCGATTTTTTCACCCTTCACAAGGGGGGCGGGGAGGCCTAAAAAGCCTTTTAGAGCGATTACCTTTGATCGATTGAATCAACCATGGGGTCCGTTCAATCATCACCCGTTTGGTGAAAGCTCAAGGTCCATTACCCAAACGTTTAACGTATCGCATTCTAAAAGGGTTTGGGGCATCTCTGCCTCCCTTGTGAAATAGGGTGAATCGCTCAATTTAGGTATTCCTTTTTAAAAGCCAGTCGTCGATGGTCAAGTATAAATCTGACTGTCGGAAGGCCAAAGCCCCTTTTACGGGTAAACTTCAATTGATTCAGTTGAACTCAATTCAAACAAAAAAAATACTGTTTGTCAAGTGATTTATTGAAGAAGCGGCCCTTCATCCCCTAAGGATCCATCTGACAGAAATGACTCCACACATCTGTCTTTCATTGCAAGACTCTCTGATCGGTGCCACCGGATAGGAATCAGAACCACCTGAGAGGTCTGGACGGATTTAGAAACCGCAATCAGTGAACGAACCGGCTGGGGCTAATCCAGGGATGTTCGATTTCATCCACCAGCCGATCGCGGCAACTCTTGCAGAGGATCAGGTGAAACTCCTGGTAGACCTCTTTCTCTAAATCCTCAGGATTGGCCTGCTCCACCTGTTTTAAGAGATGTCTCAATTGTTGGTCAACTCCCTCCTCCGGCTCCAAGAGGATCCCATCAAACCCTGCAAAGATCCTGATCTGAGCCACATAACTCAGGCTTCCTGGAAGAAGGTCCTTTCCACACCGAAAGCACCTCTGGGCCCTCGGGTCCTGTTTATCCTGAGATCCCATCTTTCCCTCTCACACCCCTTCCCTCTCTGTCCATGCCTCCAGATCCCTGAGGGCCCGTTCCCTAATTTTGACTTTCTTCTCGCGATTCCTGACCTTTTCCCCCAAGGGGGGGAAGAGGCCAAAATTGATGTTCATGGGCTGAAAGGGAACCACTGGAGAATGGAGGAGGTGATGGAGGAGTGCCCCGATCGCTGTAGTAGAAGGAGGAACCATCCTGTTCTGATTCATTCGATAGCGAAGCGCATTGAGGCCAGCCAAAAGCCCCATGGCGGTAGATTCCATGTACCCTTCGACGCCGGTAAGCTGTCCGGCAAAGAAGAGGTGGGGGCTATTTTTTAACTGGAGGGAGGGTAATAAAACCCTGGGAGAATCAATAAAGGTGTTCCGATGGATCGAACCCCAGCGAACGAACTCGGCGTTCTCCAGACCCGGAATCATCCTGAAAACCCTCTGCTGTTCTTTTTGCTTCAGCCGGGTTTGAAACCCTACCAAATTAAAGAGTGTGCCAAAAGCATTTTCCTGCCTCAATTGAACAACTGCAAAAGGTTGTCTTCTGGTCCTCGGATCGGTCAACCCCACAGGCCGAAGCGGGCCAAAAGCCAGGGTCTCCTTTCCACGGGCTGCCAATTCTTCAACAGGCAAACATCCCTCAAAGAGATATCTCTTTTCAAAATCTTTCAGGGGAATTTTCTCTGCTTGGATGAGCGACTCAACAAACTGATAATATCCCTCCCCATCAAAGGGGCAATTGAGATAATCCTCGCCTCCTTTTCCATATCGGGAGGCTCGAAATGTTTTACTAAAATCGATGGATTCTCGGGTGACAATGGGTGCAATAGCATCATAGAAAAAAAGATGCTCAGCGCCGGTGGCTTTCCGAATCTCGTTGCTCAATGGCTCCGAGGTGAGGGGCCCCGTGGCAATAATGGTCACTCCCTCCCGGGGAAGAGTTTTTATCTCTTCCCTAAAAATCTTCACCCCCTTTAATCCTTCAATGATTTCAGTCATCCTCCTTGAGAACACCTCGCGGTCCACGGCAAGGGAATCCCCCGCCGCAACCCTCGTTTCCTTGGCCACTTTCAGAATAAGGGAATCGAGTCGGGCCAGTTCTTCCTTTAAGAGCCCAGAAGCATTGTCCATGGACTCCGATTTAAGGGAATTGCTGCAGACCAGTTCAGCAAGAAAGGGAGAACAATGGGCAGAGGAGAAGGTCTTGGGTTTCATCTCAAAAAGGAGAACGATTCCTCCTCTCTTTGCAATCTGCCATGTGGCCTCACAACCCGCCAATCCACCGCCAATGACCATGATGGGTTCCATTAGATCCATTTTAGGGCTTTTCTCTCCATTTTGCAAAATGGAGTCGATTTCAAATATTCTATCATGTTAAAATGGTGAGTCATGAAGATCGAGCTCATCTCTCCAGCAGTGGAAGAAAATGCTCCAATTCCAAATCTGGCTCTTCCCATTCTCGCAAGCCTCACTCCAAAGGATGTGATCCTATCTTTTACTGACGATCTACTTACTCCGATCAATCTCGAAAAGGGCCTAAAAGATGTCGACCTCGTGGGTATCACAGTCCTGACCAAGACAGCTTTAAGGGCTTACCAAATCTCAGAGGCTTATAGACAGAGAGGGATCCCTGTCGTATTGGGAGGGGTTCACCCATCCGTGCTTCCTGATGAAGCGAAGGAACATGCCGATGCAATCGTCATTGGAGAGGCAGAAGAGAGCTGGCCGCTTCTCTTAGAAGATTTTAGGGGGGGGAAATTAAAGCCATTCTACCGCCAGGATCGATTTATCGATCCCTCAAAAATTCCAAAGCCGAAGAGGGAGATCCTCCCTAAAAATGGATATTTCCCCGTCGATGTGGTTCAGGTGAGCAGGGGATGTCCTTATCGGTGTGAATTCTGTTCTGTTTGCAACCTTTTTGGAGAAACTTATCGGCCGAGGCCGATTTCCGATGTGGTTGAAGAAATCAAAAGTCTTTCCCATCGGCTGATTCTATTCAACGACGACAATATTCTTGGTAATCTAAATTACGCTAAAGAATTGCTCGGTGCGATTACTCCACTTAAAAAGAGATGGGCTGGAGAGACCTCGTTGCATGGTTTGAGGGATCCAAAAAATATCGAACTCCTTGTCCGAAGCGGTTGTATTGGCCTTCTGATCGGCTTCGAATCGCTCTCAAAATTGAACCTTATTCAGTCTAAAAAATTTCAGAACGATCCAGTTGAATACGAAGAAATTATTGATGCCCTTCATCGATCCGGAATCACCATCTGGGCCTCTTTCATCTTCGGTTTTGATGAGGACGATCCTTCTGTTTTTGAAGAGACGGTCAATTTCTGTATCAAGAACAAACTCTTCTCAGCAAACTTCTCCCTTCTTACCCCCTATCCAAAGACGGTTTTATACGAGCGTTTGAAGAATGAAGGCCGACTCTTTCAGGATCGTTGGTGGTTGTTAGAGAATCCGAATGATGCTGCTCCTTTCTTTTTCCCAAAGAAGATGGATCTGGAAACGCTTCGAGAAGGATGGAAAAGGGCGTGGAAGAATTTCTATTCCATCTCTTCAATTTTAAGGAGGTTTCAATGGAATTATCCTTCAACTCTGATCAATCGTCTCGTCTACTTCCCTTTCCAGTTGATGCAATGGAGATTCACACAGAAAAAGATCATCGAAGGTAGGAGGAGATACCGACGCCGCTCATTCTGAAGCACGGTATCTGCATTCTTTTCGATGGCACCGTTTCACGATGCCCTCCCTCCCCTGTCTCTCGATGAGAAAGGGGGCTTGGCAAAGGGGACATTTCTCGGGGATGGGTCTGTCCCAAAGGGCGAACGTACACTGGGGATAGTTGGTGCAGCTATAGAAGATCTTCCCTTTTCGGGTCCTTCTCTCAACCAGCGTTCCCTCACACCCTTCTTGAGGGCAATGCACACCGGTATTGATGGACTGAGTCGATTTACAGGTGGGATAGTTTGAACAAGCTAAAAACCTCCCGAATTTGCCGTTCTTGATCACCATCGGGCTTCCGCATTTTTCACACCGCACATCGGTTTCCAGCTTCTGATTTCCGCCATTCTCTTCCAACTCTTTCGTGAAGCGACATTTGGGATAGCTTGAACAGGCTAAAAAATAACCTCTCTTGCCCCATCGCTTCACCATCTTGGAGCCGCACTTCTCGCAGAGGATCTCTGTAGGAATCTGTTCGCGTTTCACATCTCGCATCGAGACCTTTGCCATCTCCAAATCCTTTTGGAAGGGGATATAAAACTCCTTAAGCGTCTCCACCCAGCCCTTCTCTCCTTCTTCGATCTTATCGAGATTCTCTTCCATCAGGGCAGTAAACTCGATATTGAGAATATCGGGGAAATTGACGACCAGGAGATCGTTAACGAGGCATCCTAACTCAGTGGGAAAGAATCTTCCTTTTTCGATTCCCACATATCCCTTCTCTTTAATAGTGCTCAGAATCGTGGCATAGGTGGAAGGCCTCCCAATTCCTTTCTCCTCAAGCTCCTTAATCAGTGTGGCTTCAGAGAATCTGGGCGGAGGTTGAGTGAAGTGTTGCTTCGGTGTGAGGTTTAATAATTGAAGGACCTCTCCCTCTGATAAGGGCGGTAACTTCTTCTCTTCCGCATCGGTCTTTGCCTCCAATGAGACATGATTCTCTTCCGCCTCGACATAGAGGGCCATAAATCCAGGAAAGATAGGGACGTTCCCCGATGCCGTGAAAATTCCTTCACCGGCTTTAATCTCGACCGTGGTCTGAAGAAAGACGGCAGACGCCATTTGGGAGGCGACGAATCGATCCCAGATCAATTTATAAAGCGCCCATTGGTCCTTATCGAGCACAGACTTCATCCTTTCTGGATCGAGATCGATCGAGGTGGGCCTGATCGCCTCGTGGGCCTCTTGAGCTCCCTTACGGCTCTTATAGATATTCGGCTTGGAGGGAAGAAATTCTTCTCCAAATCGGTTCTTAATCCACCCCCTGATCTGATGGATCGCCTCCGTAGAGACACGGGGAGAATCGGTCCGCATATAGGTGATTAATCCTACGGTTCCTGCCTCTCCCAGATCCACTCCCTCGTAAAGTTTCTGCGCAATCTTCATCGTCTTATAGGCACTGAAGGAGAGTTTGCGGGAAGCCTCCTGCTGGAGGCGACTGGTGATGAAAGGTGGAAGGGGATGGCGCTTCTTTTCCTGAGGAGTCACTTTCGAAACCGTGTAGGAAACCGATTCGAGCCGTTTCTTCATGGCCATGGCTTCAGACTCATTGGCCATCTCCACTTTCTTTCCTTTCCATTTGACCAGTTTGGCGTCAAAAGGAACCGGTGATTCCTTCCCTCTCAGAGTGGCAGTCAGGCTCCAGTATTCCTGGGAAACGAAATTCTCAATCTCCCTCTCTCTTTCACAGATGATCCGAACAGCAACGGACTGAACACGCCCTGCACTTAAGCCCTGCCGCACCTTCTCCCAAAGAATCGGGCTGACCTGATACCCCACCAGACGATCTAAAATTCTCCTCGCCTGTTGAGCCTCATACTTCGATTGCTGTAACTTCCCAGGCTTCTTGATGGCTTCGAGAACCGCATTCTTCGTGATCTCATTAAAGAGAACCCGATAGATTTTTTTATCTTTACCGTCAATCGCCTCGGCAATATGCCAGGCAATGGCTTCTCCCTCTCTGTCTGGATCAGGCCCCAGGTAGATATCTTTCACCTTCTGACTTGCCTTTTTCAGCTCACCAAGAATTTTCTTCTTCCCAGGGATGGTGACATATTGGGGCTGGAAATCCCTTTCGATATCAACCCCCAACTCATCTTCCGGAAGATCCTTCACGTGTCCTACAGAAGCTTTGATGATATAATCGTCCCCTAAAAATTTCTGAAGGGTTTTTACCTTCGTCGGAGACTCAACGACAATCATCCCTTTTGCCATCTATTTCATAATCCTCTCTTCTAATTTTTCACTCCCAAATTTGGTATTCATAACCTATCTTTCTTCTCTTTTCACTCCACAAGTGGGAGCGACCCCCTCTTTTCGATCTGGAATGCCTGGATCGACTTATCGAATTTACATCTTCCTGCTAAAACATTTTCCTGGCCACTGGGCAATGAGTCCTTTTAGCTCTAAATTTAAAAGTAGGCTTGATACTTTTCCGGGTTCCAATTGGCTCTCACGAATTAAGAGATCAATATGGAGGGGAGTCTCTCCTAACATCTCATAGAGAATCCTTTCCTCTTTATCCAATTCCGGCCCTCGAGTCTCAACCTCTTTAACGCTCTCTTTCTCTCGCTTCCATTGAGGCAGTATCTCCTCCAGAATATCTTCGCTCGATTCAACCAGTTTTGCTCCATCCTTGATTAATCGATTGGTCCCCCGGCTCCCATCTGCCCCGATATTTCCGGGAATGGCGAAGACCTCCCTTCCCTGTTCGAGAGCGTAGTTGGCTGTGATCAAAGAACCACTATCCGCGCTGGCCTGCACGACCACTACGCCAATGGAGAGTCCGCTGATGATCCGGTTCCTTTTCGGGAAATGGCCTCCTTCCGGAGGAGAACCCATTGGAAATTCTGAAAGTACTGCTCCCTGATCAAGGATCTTTCCGAATAGATTTCTGTTTTCAGGAGGGTAAACCACATCCACGCCGCACCCCAGGACAGCAATGGTTCGGCCTCCTCCTGAAATGGCACCCCAATGAGCCATTGAATCGACGCCTCTTGCCATTCCGCTCACAATGGTAACCCCGTAACGGGCAAGATCCCGACCAATCTTTTCCGTGACCCACCTACCATAGGGCGTGGTCTTCCTGCTCCCTACAATGGCAATAGCCAACCCATCCTCTTTCTTCAGCTCTCCCCGTAAGTAGAGCAGAGGTGGTGGATCATAGATGTTCCGCAGACGATCAGGATAAACCTCGTCCCTTAAAGTAATAATTTTCGCATTCCACTTCTTCAGTAAAGAGAGTTCTCTCTTGATAGCCTCCTCAGGTGGCCCTTTTCGAATAGCAGAAGCCACCTTCTCACCCAATCCCTCAACCTCTAACAACTCTTTCAGGGAGGCTCGAAAGACGGCCTCTGGAGTCTTAAACCGATCGAGGAGTCTTTTAATAAAAACGGACCCGACCCCAGGTATAAAATTTAGAGCAAGCCAATAAAAAAGTTCTTCAGCCATATCGAGCCTTAACAAAAAAAGCCTTAGAGGCGATCAACAACCTCCAAAGCTTTTCATAATCACGGAAATCCAATCTTTCGATAATTGCCTTTTCGTCAGAACTCCATCTTCTCTTTTGAGTAAGGCTGGATCATGTCGCCCTTATGGATGGCCTCAAAGGCTTCGAGAACCCTCGCTGTATAAAAATTCCCAAACCGATCGATGATTTCAACATTTCCGGCGATGTTATACTTTCTGCCGATCTTCTTTTGTGTCTCTGGATCCACCACATCATCCGTAGCCTTGAAAATGGTGTACTTATTTCCAATCGCAATCGGGTCCGCCGTCTTAAAGGCCAGATAGAGCACATCGCCTTCTGCCATCAAGTTCTTTCCTTCCTTATTATCAAGGACGGTACCGATTCCCTTATAATCGAAACCCGCGATGAAACCGGCGGAACGAATCTCCGGAATAACTCTCTTCTGCTCAACCGGTATCTTCTTTTCGACCACCTCTGGTTTCTTCTCAACAACCGGAGGAAGTTCCACCTTCTTCACTTCTGCCACCACTGGTTTAACTTCTTTAACCTCGGGTTTCTCCTCAACGACCCTCTTCGGTTCTTCCTTCTTTACCTCCTCAATAGGAGAAAGACGGATAGGATTTCCCGGATAAATCCAGTGGGGATTCGTGATGTATGGATTTCTCTGCCACAATTTCGGCCATAAAAATGGATCTTTTAAAAAATTAGCCGATATGTCCCAGAGTGTATCCCCTTTCTTGATGGTATAAACTCCCTCGGCTTCTCTCTTCTCCTGAGCCATAATGGATAAAGTAAAAAAGAAGGAAAGCAAAAGCACTACAATAAGATTGAAACCCATCAGCTTTTTCATATCATCCTCCTCGATTGAATCAATTTAAATCCACTCCTCATAGCACAAGATAAATTGTTGTTTAAAATTATACTGTTATCTCTTTTTTGTCAAGGAAAATATGAAGCCGTATTACACTATTTTAACTGTCTTTAATATAACTAATTGATTTTGTTGATTATTTCATATTCAATTCGACTTTAAAATCTCTCAATAATTGGATCAGGTAAGTTTGGAGAAGTCTGCAAATCTTAGGAAAAGTTGCCCAATCTCATCGAGAAGGGCAAGGCGGTTGTTCCGGTTCGCTTCGTCTTCGACCATCACCATCACACGGTCGAAGAACTCATCAATCGGACTTTTCATCCGCGTCATCTCAAGGAGGGCAGAGGGGTAATTCCTCTTTTTTAGGTGCTGATCAACCCTCTCCTTTGCTCTAATAAAGGTTTGATGGAGATTCTTCTCGGCTGGTTCCGAAAAGAGGGAAGGATTTAGCTCTCTTCTCGATGGTGCTCCCTTTAAAATATTCATCGCCCGTTTAAAGCCGATCACAATCGATTCGAAGTCGCTCCATTCCCTCGCTTCCCTTAAGGCATCAATTCGGTGCTGAATGTCTAAGAGTTGATCAAATGAAGTGGAAAGGACGGCTTCGATCACATCAAAGGGATATCCCTTATCCTGCAGATAGTTCTGGTAGCGAATTCTAAAGAACTCAATAACCTCTGCTTCCACTTCGGAAAACGATCGCTCCATCTTCTCCTTCAATTGCCGACCGCTTTCCTCAATTAATTCTGTGAGGGAGAGGGAATATTCCTTTTCAAGAATGATGCGTATAATGCCTAATGCCTGTCGTCTCAGGCCAAAGGGGTCCGCTGTTCCGGTTGGAAGGAGTCCAACCCCAAAACAGCCCACAATCGTATCCATCTTGTCTGCAATGCTCACAATATCGCCGATAGGGCTTGAAGGCAACCGATCTCCTGAGAAAGCGGGCAAATAGTGTTCGTAGATCGCCTCACAAACCTCTGGCTTTTCCCCTGAGAGCCGAGCATACTCCCTGCCAACAATTCCCTGTAGCTTTGGAAACTCTCCCACCATTCCGGTCACCAGATCGGCTTTACATAAGAAGGCGGCCCTCTCGACCACCTCCTGGAGTTTCGGGTTAATACGTCCCGTGATGAATAAAGCCAGATTTTTAAATCGTATCACCTTTTCATAAGAAGTCCCTAACTTTGCCTGAAAGACCACCTTTTTCAATGCTTCCACCCTCTTCTCCAAAGGAACTTTCAAATCGTCCTGAAAGAAGAAAGAGGCATCGGATAGCCTGGCTTTCAGAACCCTTTCATTTCCCCTCACCACCACTTTCTCATCTTTTGGCACAATATTGCTGATGAAGATGAAATGGGGTATTAACTTTCCATGATCATCCATGAGAGGAAAGTATCGCTGGTGCTCCTTCATCGAGTGAATGACCACTTCTTGGGGAAGTTGAAGAAATTTATCGTCAAAACTTCCGCAGAAGGGTTTGGGGTACTCCACCAGGTAATTGACCTCATCAAGCAGTTCCTCATCTTTCAAAACTCTTCCGGAAACCTTTGCGCCTTCCCGGATCATCTCTTCTTCAATCTTCTTCTTCCTTTCGGCAGGATCGACAATGACAAAGGCTTCGCTCGTCTTCTGTAAGTAGGTCTTGAAATCCTTCACCACGATGGGTTCAGGGTGCAAAAAGCGATGGCCATAGGTGATGTTTCCGCTTTGGATACCTCCCACATCAAAAGGGATCACTTCTCCGCCGAAAAGACCGAGAATCCAATGAATGGGTCGGGCAAAACGGATGGGAGTCTCTGCCCATCGCATCGATTTCTGGAATGGGATCGAAAGGATGATTTTGGGAAGAATCTGTGGAAGTATGTTGAGGATCGGTTTTCCAGCTTCCCTTTTTACGGCACAGACATACTCTCCTTTTTCGGTCCGAATGACCTCGAGGGATTCGACCGGAACGGATTGGCCCTTTGCAAACCCAATAGCGGCCTTTGTCGGCTGGCCATCCGAGTCGAAGGCAACCATCCTCGTAGGTCCTATCCTCCTTACCTCCTCGTCTCTCTGTTTTTCTGAAACCGATTCGATGAAGAGGACGAGCCGCCTTGGTGTCCCCAAGGTTTTCACCCCCTTAAAATCGATCCGATTTGCCTCAAACTCCTTTTGAACAAGTTCTTTGAGATTTGATAAGGCTGGATGGATAAACCCCGCAGGAATCTCTTCGGTCCCGATCTCGAGAAGCAGTTCCTTCATGATTTAGAAATCTCCGTCATCATGTTTGTCGGCAATAAATGCCAATCCTACTCCGAACCCTTTTTTAGTAGCGGAAACCCCATCTCTTCCCTCTGCTTCAGGTATGCTTCAGCACATAATCGCGCCAAGGTTCTCACCCTCAGGATATAACCCATCCTTTCAGTGACACTGATTGCTCCCCGGGCATCAAGAAGATTGAAAGTGTGTGAGGTCTTCAAACAATAATCATAGGCTGGAAGGACAAGCCCCCCCTCAACCAAGCGCTTTGCCTCTTTTTCATACATCTCAAAGAGGTAAAAGAGCATCTCCACATCTGCAGCCTCAAAATTGTAAGTAGAGAATTCCACTTCTCCACGGTGATGCACATCGCCATACTTAATCCCTTTAGTCCATTCAAGGTTATAGACATTCTCCACGCCCTGCAGATACATGGCGATCCGCTCAATCCCATAGGTGATTTCCACAGGAATGGGGTTGAGCTCAATACCGCCTGCCTGTTGAAAGTAGGTGAACTGAGTAATCTCCATTCCGTCAAGCCAAACCTCCCAGCCCAATCCCCACGCTCCGAGCGTGGGGGACTCCCAGTCGTCTTCCACGAAACGGATATCATGGCCGATAGGATCAATGCCAAAAGACTTCAGACTGTCGAGGTAGACCTCCTGAATATTGATGGGAGAAGGTTTGATAATGACCTGGTACTGATAATAGTGTTGAAGGCGATTGGGATTCTCTCCATATCGACCGTCTGTTGGACGACGGGAGGGCTCCACATAAGCAACTTTCCAGGGTTCAGGACCAAGGACCCTGAGAAAGGTGGCAGGGTTAAATGTCCCTGCACCCACTTCGATGTCATAGGGTTGCTGGATCACACAACCCTGATCCGCCCAGAATCGCTCCAATGAGAAGATCAACTCCTGAAAATTCATCCTTTCTCCTTCCATCTCTGTATCGGTGTAGGGTTTAGCACTTTCAACCGTGGGATGTCAATTCCCGAAAACCGCAAATCCGAAATTCGAATATCGAAAAAATTGAAATTTTTAAAATTCAGACTTCTTAAACTCTTTTCAACGATTTGAAATTGGGTCATTTGCGACTGTTTTAGATTTCGGATTTTGAATTTTCGAATCTTTCTTTGATAGCCCTCAGTGACTTCAGCTCCTTACCCAACTGATGGGTGATGAAGGGTGGCAGGAGTTCTCCGCTCTCCGATAGGGCTTGAGAGGTAAACTTAAGCCTTCGGAGTTTGTCTAATTCTACCTGTGCCACCTGATCAATGAGTCGCACCGTTCCTAAGGATAGAGGAATGAGTCGCTCACCACTTTTTGAACATCGGTCGCAGATCATCGTTCCTCTCTCAAGTGAGAAAAAAACAGAGTGAGATTCCTTCATCTCCTCCCAGCCTCGTTTGCATAAACCGCACCGGGTTAGATGAGGTCGGTACCCGAAAAGTGAGAGCATTCGTATTTCAAACATCCTCAACCGTTCTTCTTCCGGAGCTGTGCTATCTATATCTATTAAGAACGAAAGAAGGAGGTCAAAGGCTTCTGCATTTACCTCCCGTTCCCCTGCCATCTCATTTACCAGTTCGAGATAGTAGTTCCCATAATAGAACCTCTTCAAATCCTCTCTGATCCTTGGAAAGGTGTGGAGGATGTCCCCACTTTCCACCCGCACCAGACCCATCCCTTCCCGATCGAAGAAGATGAGACGCAGATGCGAAAAGAGGCTAAGGACATTCTGAAACCGTTTCTTGCTCCTTCTGGCTCCCTTGGCGATCCCTTTCAGCTTTCCGAAATCCCTGGTGAAGAAGGTAAGAATCTTATCAGACTCACCATAATTCATGGAGCGGGTCACAATGGCAGGAGTCGTAAAAAGCGGCATATCGTTATTTCTTCCGGGTTTCTTTCTTTCCCGAAGAGGGTTCTTGCATCCGGATGATCTCTGTGCCTGGTGGAACCTGAAACTGGAAGAAGGCACCTGAGAGATTGGTGTTCATTTTGATATCTGTCAGGCGGGTTCGGGTCACGTTTCCCATACCGTCAAAAACATCCACCTGAATGACAAGATAACTTTTTTTCTCAACGGTCAATGACAACTTCGAAACCGCCGGATGGGGCTCCTTCGGAGCGATTTCGACGATTGTCAGATCTTCCTTCTTGGCAAGGGATTCACTCACATTGAGAAGTTTAAAATCGCGTCTCAGATCTCCCTCTCCGACCAGAAAACCGAACTCTTTGATCATCCTGTCTGCCTGAGAGACAAGAACTTGATTCTCCTCCGGCTGATAAAACCAAAGGGTCTGTCCGTCGGAGATAATTTTTTGATTGGGAGTCTTATAGTCCCATCGCATCATTCCTTTCTTCTTAAAATAGACTTTCCCCTCCCCTCTCTGTGGTTGCCGCATTACCTTTCCGACATACTCCTGCACAAAACTGGCTTCAAAGTCACTCGTCTTCTCATATTGATTCTGGATTTCTGCCAGAATGTTTTGAGCGGTCGCTGCAACCTTCTCTGTATCGAGAGACAGGCTGATTAGAAAAGAAAGGCTGATCAAAAATATTATTTTCTTCACATAAGCCTCCTTAGGGTTCTATTTTTTTAATCAAAACCTCCCTCGGCTTGACACCGTCAGAAGGACCCACAACTCCCTCCTCTTCCATCTTTTCGATGATCCGGGCCGCCCGATTATAACCAATTCGGAATCGCCTCTGGATGAGAGAGATCGAAGCCTGACCAATCTCAGCCACAAAGGCAAGGGCTTCGTCATACTTCTCATCATATTCATCATCGGCTCCCCCTGCCTCCTTCTCCTTCTTCCCTTCGGAAAGGATGGAGGTTTCATAGGCAGGTTGTCCCTGCTTTTTCCAATGCTCCACGACCCGCTTGATCTCCGCACTGGAGATGAAAGCACCATGGATCCGGATCAACTTTGCACTGCCAGGTGGGAGAAAGAGCATATCGCCTGATCCAAGGAGATGTTCTGCACCAATGGTATCTAAAATCGTTCTTGAATCGACTTTGGAAGTAACCTGGAAAGAGATGCGTGCCGGAAAATTGGCCTTGATGAGGCCGGTGAGCACATCCACGGAAGGTCTCTGGGTGGCCAAAATCAGATGGATGCCCACGGCCCTTGCCATCTGGGCAAGCCGGGTGATCGATTCCTCGACCTCCTTCGAAGAGATCATCATCAGATCGGCCAACTCATCGATCACCACGACAATATAAGGAAGCCTCTCCATCCTCTCTTCTTCCTTGTTTTCGTCTCCCTCCAAGGTATCCCCTCTCCGTTTATAAACCTTGCCCTTTTCCTTTAACTCCTTTTCCATCTTCTGATGGTAATGATCAATATTTCGGACCGCCTTTTCAGCCAAGACCTGGTATCTTCGCTCCATCTCTTCGACCAGCCACTTCAGCGCGATGGCCGCTTTTTTCGGATTGGTGACAACTGGAAGAAGAAGATGGGGAATGCCCTCGTAATCGGAGAGTTCCAACATCTTCGGATCGATCATGATGAAACGAACCTCTTCTGGAGTGGCTTTAAAGAGGATACTGTTGATCATCGAATTGACAGAGACACTCTTTCCGGAACCGGTCGATCCAGCCACCAGAAGATGGGGCATTTTGGCCAGATCGACAACAAAGGGCTCTCCAGAAATATCTTTGCCGATTCCGAAGGAGAGTTTTGATTTGGAGTTTCGAAAGAGATCAGAATCAATGATCTCCTTCAGATAGACCGTCTCCCTTACTGTATTGGGTACTTCAATACCGACCACGGACTTCCCAGGGATAGGAGCAACGATTCGGATGGTCACAGCGCTCAAAGCCAGTGCTAGATCATCTGCCAGATTGACGATCCGGCTGACCTTCACACCTGGAGCGGGCTCAAATTCATAGACCGTGATGACCGGACCGGGTCTCACTTCTACGACTCGGCCCTCCACTCCGTAATCCAGAAGCTTCTTCTCCAAGATACGGGAATTCATGACCAGGCTGTCTCGATCGATCTTCTGACGTTTCTCTGTCTCGGCTTCAAGAAGGGAGATGGGAGGAAGCTGATATTCCTTTTTGGCCTCAACAAATTCAAAAACTTCCTGTTCAATGATCTCTTCCCTTTTCTTCGGAGGTACCGCCTTCTCAACCACAACAACGGGTTGTGGCTCTTGGGTTTCCTCTTTCCCTTCCTTTTTGATCCCCGCCTTTTCCTGTTTCCGCCTCCCCAACTTCTTTGCTCTTTCGCTCTGTTCCTTTCGAACCATCTTCATGGTGCTCAATTTCTCAATGGCTTTGGCTATCCCTCTCCCTAAAGCGCGGAGGGCCACTACCAAGGATACTCCCGTACCCAAAACAAAACCGAGGATCAAAATTGCAACGAGGAGGATCGTTGCTCCTGGAAGGTTAAAGGATCGTACCAAGCTTCTGGAAATAATTTCTCCGATGAATCCCCCCGGCAAGAGGTCCTGTGCATAAATTCGAAGGGGTTTCATCCATAGACTGAAGAGAGAGGAAGTAACCAGCAGGATGACTCCCCATCCCCCCAATTTGACCAGTGGATATTTCGATTCCCAACGAAGAATAAATCGAATGGCGTAGAAACCGAGAACGAATGAGATGAGAAAGGAAGGAAATCCGAACCCTTGGAAGAGGAGACCGGAGACATGGGCACCGACAACACCCATCCAGTTGTTGATCGTTTTTATCTTTTGGCTGGAGTAAGAGAAGAAGGAGGGATCTGCCGGATCGTAGGAAATCAGGCTGAGAAAGAGGAAGATAGCTACGGCAACTAATAATACGCCGATGATCTCCCGTTTCAACTTCTCTTTGAAGGCATCCTCAATCACATCGTTCCCCTACTTATGAAACTCATTCGCGCCACTCGCTGCAATTCGTGCTATTCGTCTCTTTTTTCTTGGTGATGAATTCAAAATTACCCGAGATCGTCTCCCTCACCTTTTCCATCAAGAGGTTTCTTTCTTTTAAAGAATAGGAAGCCGTATCAATGGGTTCTCCGATCTTAATGCGGATCTCTCCTGCGGAGGCCGTCAAACGTTCCTTCGGCATAATCTCCCGGCTTCCAGCAAGAGAAATAGGAATGATCGGAGCTTTCGATTTCATGGCTAAAGTAAACCCTCCCTTTTTAAATGGCTGAATCGTTCCGTCTGGACTTCTCGACCCTTCTGGAAAGATGATGACCGACATCCCGTCGCGTATCCTTTGAGCGGCTTGATTCATCGCCTCCACCGTCTCTCGGGTCCCCTGTCGGTCAAGGCTGATATAGCCTGCGGCACTCATGGTCCATCCGAAAAAAGGGATAGAGAAGAGTTCCTTTTTGGCTAACCACTTAAAGTGAAAAGGAAGATGGCCAAGGAGGGCAAAGATATCGTAACTCCCCTGGTGGTTCGACATAAAGATGAAGGGTCCTGTCCCTTTCACATTGTCCAATCCCTCAACTTTGACCTTCACCCCATTGGCCAACAAGGCAATCTTTCCCCAGAGTCGCGCACAATAGTGGCCTATTCTTCCCTTCCGATCAATGAGATAAGACACCAGAGCGATGACTCCCAAAGCCAAAGTAGCAATGACAATGCAGGACCAAACAAAAATCGTACGCGCCATAAATCAACAAAATCCCAGTTATCAAATTCCAAGCTCCAAATAATTTCCAATATTCAATGTTCAAATAACCAATCCGGAACTGAAGTTAAAATCATTTTGGTCATTGGGAATTGGTTATTATTTGGTTATTGGTGCTTGGAGTTTGGTTATTGTCCTAAATTCTTCTTTCCAACTCCTTTAGAATCACTTCCACCTCATCTCTGATCTGATCATTCATATCATAAGGAGACCTTCCCTCCCGGTCTGCCTGCAGGATCTTTGGATTAAAACTCATATGCCCCAGAATTGGGAAATCATAGAGATTCTCTTCGATCACCTTTCGGTCCTCTTCAGAGTTAATTTTATTGCCGACAATCATCATATTTTTGATCTTCAGATCCTCTCCCAATTTTTTTATCTGCCTTGCTGTCTGGATAGCTCTCTGCCCGGGCTCAACCACTATGATGAGCCCATCCACATAGCCTGTACTTCCCCTCCCTAAGTGTTCAAGCCCAGCTTCCATATCGATGATGAGCGCTTCATCCCTCAGAACGAGAACATGCCGAACTAAGTTCTTTAGAAGCACATTTTCTGGACAAAAACACCCTCCCCCTCCCTGTGGAATGGATCCAAGCAGAAGGAGTTTAACCCCCTCATGGGTCACCCCTAATTCATCCGGTATATCATCTACCTTAGGATTCAGTTTAAACATCGAACCAAAACTTCCCTTCTTTGATCCTGTCCTCTCTTCGATCAAAGAGGTCATCGAAGCAATTGGGGCTATCTTTTCTAAAGCCTCTTTGGGGAACCCAATGGCAGAGGCCAAATTCGAATCTGGATCAGCATCAATGGCGAGGACCTTCTTCCCCTTTCCAGCTAAGAGACGAGCCATCACACCCGCCAACGTCGTCTTTCCAACCCCGCCCTTCCCCGAAATCGCAACCTTCATTAAGTCTCCCTCTCAATTGATTAATTAATCATAGCTAAAAATTCAAAAAATGTCTAATGCTGTGAAAACAGAAGGCTCTGCTAAGGATTTTTAGAGTTTTTAGCCAAATACCATTTGACAAATCGAAGGACAATCAATAAAGATTAAGTCATTATGGCGAAGATGAACAAAAAAGCATTAGGCCTCCTCAGTACTGCACATTTCGTAACTGACTTAAACCAGGGAGCTCTTCCTGCTTTGCTTCCCTTTTTTAAAGAGGCACTCCATCTCTCTTATACGATGGCAGGAACCATTCTTCTCTCTGCAAACCTCACCTCCTCCATTATCCAGCCTATCTTCGGCCACCTTTCAGACCGGAGGCCGATCGGATGGTTTCTCCCGCTGGCGCCCATAATCGCCTGCCTAGGTATCTCTGCCTCGGGCTTTATCCCCAATTACTTCCTCCTTCTCGCCAGCATCATCTTAACTGGCATCGGGGTTGCCATCTTCCATCCCGAGGGATTTAAAACAGCTTACTTTTTTACGGGGGAGAAAAAAGCAACAGGGATGTCCTTCTTTGCAGTCGGCGGAAATCTCGGCATCGCCCTCGGCCCAATCTGGGCGCTCCTTCTGGTCACTTCTTTGGGACTCCATGGAACCCTTGGAATGTTCATCCCCGGAATTCTCATCGGAGTTATTTTGTTCTTCAACCTGCCAGAGATCACCTCTCCTGTCCAGTCGGCTCACAGGGAGGCTAAAAAAGGAGAGAAAAAGCCTCTCACAAAAGGGCAGAAATGGACTTTCTTCCTCCTTATAACCATTGCTACGATTCGGGCATGGATACAATTTGGCCTGGCCACTTATATCCCTTTCTACTATATCAATTATCTTAAGGGAAACCCCCTCTATGCAGGGAAACTCGTCTCCACTTTTCTCATTTCAGGGGCTGTAGGGACGTTGATAGGAGCTCCGCTGGCGGACCGCTGGGGTCATAAGCAATTTTTAAATATCACTCTGCTCCTTTCATTTCCATTTTTCCTTCTCTTCTATTCCAGCAGTGGCTTCCTCTCTTTCATCCTTATCGGAATTGCGGGGATGGTCCTGATCTCCTCCTTTGCCCTCACAACAGTGATGGCCCAGGCAACCCTTCCTCAGCATCTTGGGATTGCTTCAGGAATGATGGTCGGTTTTTCTATGAGTGCAGGAGGAATCGGCGTCACGGTTCTCGGTGCGATTGCAGATACCTGGGGAGTGCCCATGGCAATGAAGACCATCTTGATTCTTCCGCTAATCGCCTTTGGCCTTTCCTTAATCTTAAAGTATCCTCTTAAATTGAAAGGGGAACAATGAAAACGATTCTGGTCACGGGCGGAGCAGGCTTTATTGGTTCCCATCTTTGCGAAAGGCTTCTAAGGGAAGGACATTGTGTGCTCTGTCTGGACAACTTCGACAGTTTTTATGATCCGAATATTAAGATCAGAAATGTCGGCGAGATTAGCAGGAAATATCCGGACTCTTTCACTCTGGTCACAGGCGACATACGAAATCCTCATCATCTCACGGAAACCTTTAAAAAGAATTCTATCGATGCGGTCTTCCATCTTGCCGCAAGAGCAGGAGTTAGACCTTCTATCGCCGATCCCCTTCTCTATGAAGATGTGAATTTAAAGGGAACCGTTACCCTTCTGGAGGTTTGCAAAGCTTTTGGGATGAAAGATTTCATCTTTGCCTCCTCCTCTTCGGTCTATGGAGAGAATCAGAGGGTTCCTTTTTCAGAAACCGACCTTGATATTCAACCCATTTCGCCCTACGGGGCGACCAAACGGGCAGGAGAGCTTCTCTGTTATTCCTACCATCACCTTTATGGAATCAATATCGCTTGTCTCAGAATCTTTACGGCTTACGGTCCAAGGCAGAGACCAGAGATGGCCATCCACAAATTCACCTCGCTGATCGAGCAGGGAAAAGAAATTCCCATGTTTGGAGATGGTTCCTCAAAAAGGGATTACACTTATATTGATGACCTCATTGACGGGATGATGGCTGTCCTTCAGCACCACAAAGGGTATGAGATTTACAATCTTGGAGAATCTCAGACCACCTCCTTGAAAGAACTGATCAGGATGATTGAATCAGCACTCGGCAAAAAAGCAAACATTAAAAGGATGGATGCCCAGCCCGGTGACGTCTCCATCACCTGTGCTGACATCACCAAGGCCAAACGATTACTCAATTACCAACCTTTGATAAAAATGGAAGAAGGAATTAAACGATTCGTCGAATGGTATCGAGAGATCAAACGGTGAGGGAGGAAATCATGACCACAACGTTACCACCCATTGGGGTTGCAAAGGGGAAAAAGGATATTTTTTTGCTGCCTAAAATGGCAAACCGCCACGGCCTGATTGCAGGCGCGACAGGTACCGGCAAGACCGTCTCCCTTCGAGTGCTGGCAGAGCAGTTTAGCCGAATCGGTGTTCCCGTCTTTATGGCGGATATCAAAGGAGATCTCTCGGGTTTGCCAATGCCGGGAGGGGACAACCCAAAAGTGGTGGAACGAGTAGGCATCCTCGGGCTTCAAGGTTTCAGATTTGAGAAATATCCTACAACCTTCTGGGATGTCTGGGGAGAACAGGGCCACCCTGTTCGAACCTCGATCTCGGAGATGGGCCCTTTACTGTTGAGCCGGATTCTCAACCTGAATGAAATTCAGAGTAGTGTCCTCACCCTTATTTTTAAGATTGCCGACGATCACGGCCTTCTCCTCCTTGATTTAAAGGACTTAAGGGCAATGGTCCAATTTGTGGGGGATCATGCCGAACAGTTCAAGACACAATATGGAAATATTTCCGCAGCCAGTATTGGCGCCATTCAGCGAAACCTGCTTGCCCTCGAAGAACAAGGGGGAGATAAATTCTTTGGAGAGCCAGCCTTAAAACATCCAGGATTTCATTCAAACCGACGCAGGCGGCAAAGGAATGATAAACATTCTGACTGCGGATAAGCTGTTGCAATCCCCAAAGGTTTATACCACCCTCCTCCTCTGGCTCCTCTCGGAACTCTATGAACAACTCCCGGAGGTCGGAGATCCCCCAAAACCCAAATTGGTCTTCTTCTTTGATGAAGCCCATCTGCTCTTTGACGATATTCCAAAGATCCTGCAGGACAAAATTGAGCAGGTCGTTCGATTGATTCGGTCAAAAGGTGTGGGAGTCTATTTTGTCACCCAGAATCCACTCGATCTCCCTGAGACGGTATTAGGCCAATTGGGCAATCGAATCCAGCATGCGCTCAGGGCATTTACTCCAAAGGATCAGAAGAATGTTAAAGCCGCGGCTGAGACCTTTCGCCCAAATCCAAAATTGAAAGTAGAAAAGGTAATCACGGAATTGGCCGTTGGCGAGGCACTCCTCTCTTTCCTCGACGATAAAGGCTCTCCAACCGTTGTTGAGCGTGGTCTGATCTTTCCTCCTCAAAGCCGTTTAACTCCCCTCACCCTTGATGAGCGGGGTCAATTGATTCGAGGTTCTGTACTATTTGGATTTTATGAGAAGGTAGTGGACAGGGTGTCTGCTTACGAAAGGTTAAAGGAGAAGGCGGAATCATCAGCAGCAGAACCAGAGGAAAAACAGACCCCCACACGAAGAACCGCTGAGCCAAAATCCGAAACAACTAAACTCATCCAGGCCATGGCCAAAAGTGCTGCCCACGCGGTTGGCAGTCAGATCGGCCGCCAGATCATCCGCGGAGTATTAGGCTCCATCTTCGGCACCGCCCGAAAACGGTAGGTTCATTGATCCAATCAGGTTTACCGTTCCCCAAATAGGGAGTGTCCCTCCTTTCAGCTCATTTCGATTGGGTTGACATAGTGTATCAAAAGTGTTACACAGATTTTGGAGGTGAAAAGGATGCCTGTAAAAAATCCTCGAATTAATGTTGTCCTGGAAAAACCCCTTTACCTTACTATTGAAGAACTGGCAAACAGAGATGGAGTTTCACTCTCGCTCAAGATGCGCGACCTGGTGAAAGAGGCGCTGGAGATCGAGGAAGATATAGCGCTTTCCGTGTTCGCAGAGAAAAGGGAACGGACATTCACCAAAACAAAGGCCCTGAAACATCAAGAGGTATGGTAACGGTGTCATTCCAACTCAGATATCATCCTGATGTTAAATCCGTAGACATTCCCCTTTTGGATGCAAAATTTCGACGCCGTATCAAGAATGTCATTGAAAGCCGTTTAATCACAGCACCCCATCTCTATGGCGAACCCTTACGGAAAACGCTCCGTGGTTATTGGAAGTTAAGGGTTAGGGATTATCGAGTGGTTTTCAAAATTGTGGATAAAGAGGTTTGGGTGCTCGGTATCATTCACAGGAAAAGGGTCTATAGGGAAATAGATAAGAGACTTTGACCCAAATGGAATAAGGTGAGGTCGGCTTCATCTTTTGGACTATTGAATAAGGCCTTCAATAGGAACCTGTCCCCAATTCCTACTCCAAAATAGGGAAGTGTCCCTTATTTCTTCTGGTTTCTCTCGTAGATGATCCTCAACCCTTCCAACGTCAGAAATTCATCGACCTCTTCGATGGTCTCTGACTCATTGGCGATCAGAGGAGCCAGGCCTCCGGTGGCAATCACCTTGGGGTTCGACTTCACCTCTCTCTTGATCCGTTTCACGATCTCATCTACCAGCCCCACATACCCGAAAAAGATGCCCGATTGCATGCTCTGAATCGTATTCTTTCCGACCACCCTCCCGGGTTTGGTAATCTCAATTCTGGGCAGTTTCGAAGTCCTCTGGAACAAAGCTTCTGCTGATATTCCGATTCCCGGAGCAATGGCGCCTCCCATATACTCGCCTCGAGAAGAGACATAATCAAAGGTGGTGGCAGTTCCGAAATCGACGACAATCGTGCTTTTTCGGTATCTGCTGTAAGCCGCTACGGCATTAACGATTCGGTCGGCCCCGACCTCTGCAGGATGATCGTACAGAATCTTCATTCCGGTTTCGATATGGGTCCCTACGATCAGTGGTTTGACGTGAAAATATTTCTTTGCCATCTCCTGTAGCATGTCGAGAACCGGAGGAACAACAGAGGAGATGATGATGCCTGTGAAATCTTTCATGTCAATATGGTCAAAGCGGAAGAGGTCGCGAAAGAGAATTCCCCACTCGTCAGCCGTCTTCTCCCGCTCCGTTCTAATACGCCAATGGTCCACAAGGACTTTCCCATCATAGACTCCGAGGACCGTATTCGTATTGCCCACATCAATGACCAGAAGCATAAAACCTCCTTTAGTTTTAACGTCACATCGTTAAAAAATGCCACTATCAGACTATTCGAATAGGAGACTATGCAACTATCATCTATATTCGATATCTCCTGCAACGACTCTCTTTCTTTCTCCATCTTCTGTTTTAATGATCAAAGCTCCATCGGGGTCCACATCGATCGCTGTGCCTCTCATCGTCTCACCGAAGGATGTAATCTTGACCTGTTTCCCTTTAATCTGAGCCCATCTTCTCCAGGACTTTAAAATAGCGGTTTTCCCCTCTTCTAAAAAAATATTATACCACTTTTCCAATTCTTGAAGGAGGTAAGCGACGAAAGTCTTTCTCGAAACCACCTTTCCCGTCTCCTCTTTTAATGAGGTGGCCAGGGTTTGAATCTCCTTCGGAAACATCTTCTGATCGATATTGAGATTGATGCCAATACCAAGGATAACAAAATGGATTCGATCTGCTTCGGATTTAATCTCGTTGAGAAGACCGGCCATCTTCCGACCATTCATAAGGATATCGTTCGGCCATTTGATCAATGGTCGAAGGCCGGAGTAAATCTCAATCGCCTCTACCGCAGCCACAGCCGCCATCAGCGTGATGAGCGAAGCTTGATGGGGTGGAATCTCAGGACGAAGAATCACCGAAAGGTATAGGTTTAAATAGGGAGGCGAAAACCAGATTCTACCGAGCCTTCCCCTCCCCTTCGACTGAGATTCTGCGATAACGACCTCCCCTTCTTCTGCACCCTGGATGGCCAACTCATAGGCTTGGGAGTTTGTTGATTCAAGTGTATGAAAATAATGGATCGTTTTCCCAAAACGTCCCGTTTTCAAAAGGGGAGTTATTTCCGATGGGGTGAGAATATCGGGTGATTGAATTAACCGATATCCTGAATGGGTTGACGCCTCGATCTCATAGCCAAGGGATCTCAGATGTCTGATTCTCTTCCAGATGGCTGTTCGGCTTACTTTCAAACGATGACTCAACTCCTCCCCCGAAAGAAAAGCCGTAGGATCTTTTCTGAGTAGTTTAAGGATTTCTTCATCCATCATAGGTATTAACTCGTAAAAAGGTCTTTCGGTTAAGGCAACGAGGCCCGTTTCGGTTAGGGGGAAGGTTACCTAAGAGAAATTATGAGACGATAAACGTAGCCTTTTATCAACGATACGGGCATCCTTGCCGTTGCCGTTAGACAAAAACTTTATTGCCTAATTGATCACCTTATCGTACCGTGAGAACTGCATCGAAAAGGTTCCTCGCCCTTGAGTCAATGACCTTAAGTCGGTCGAGTAACCGAACATTCGAGTCAGTGGAGAGATCGCCTTGATCAAGGTAATCTTTCCTTTTGGTGTGATCGCTTCAACCGAACTTCGCCTTGCCTTTAGATCACCCACAACTTCTCCCATAAATTCTTCTGGAACGATAATGTTCACCTCCATCATTGGCTCCATCAAAACCGGCTGTGCCCTCCGACAAGCTTCCTTTAAGGCATTTGACGAAGCAATCTTAAGAGCAAGAGGGGAGGGATGGTTGGGATCGGCATTAGCTTTCAAGAGCGTAATACGAAGATCGGTAAGAGGATAACCCATGATGACCCCAACCGTTGAGCCCTCTCGTGCCCCTTCTTCGATGGAGAGAAGGCATTCCGCAGGCAAAGCCCCTTCAGGAACCTCTGAGTGGAATTCGATCCCCTTCCCTCTGCCGTTGGGCGAGACGCGCAAGAAGACCTCCCCAAAAAGCTTGGTCTCTTCCATCTCTTTGGCGAATTTGAAAGAGGCTTCTCCTTCTTTCTCGACCGTCTCGCGGTAGACAACCTGCGGTCTTCCGACGTTCACATCGAGGTGGTATTCGGTCTGGAGGCGATTGACCAGAACATCGAGATGTAACTCTCCCATGCCAGAGATGATCGTCTGGCCCGTATCCTCATCCAACCTGACCTGAAAAGTCGGATCTTCCTCACTCAACTTCTCAAGGGATTGAATGAGTTTCTCCTGGTCACGGCTTGTCTTTGGTTCCACGGCCACAGACATTACCGGCTTATAGAAGTCAATCGGCTCAAGCAGAATAGGATGGTCTCGCTCGCAAAGGGTATCTCCGGTGGTCGTCTCCTTCAAGCCCATGACAGCTACAATCTCACCCGTCTTTGCCTCTTCCACCCGAGTCCGATGATGGGCATGCATCTGAAAAATCCTGGAGATCTTCTCCTCCCTTTTTAAACGTGGATTATAAACTTCTGCCCCCACTTTGAGGACACCCGAGTAAATCCGGATGTAGACCAATTTCCTGCCTTCATCCATCATCACTTTAAAAGCAATGGCAGTGAATGGCTCTTCATCCTTGGGACCCCTTCTCTCACTTTCTTCGGTTACAGGGTGGGTTCCTTCAACCGATGAAATATCGAGTGGAGATGGGAGATAGTCAACAATGGCATCGATCAAAGGCTGGATACCTTGGTTTCTCAGTGCTGCTCCGCAGAGGACAGGAACTGCCTTCATTGAAATCGTTGCCTTCCGGAGGACTTTTTTCATCTCGACTTCAGAGATCTCTTCTCCATTGAGATACTTCTCCATCAAGTGGTCATCCAACTCGGCAAGGGATTCGATCAATCTTGATCGATGCAGTGCCGCTTCTGCTTCTATCTCTCTGGGTATGGTGATCTCCTGATAATCAATCCCCAGACTGTGCTCATCCCAGACGATCCCTTTAAACCGGATGAGATCAACGACGCCAATAAATCGGTCTTCGGCACCGATTGGGATCTGAATGATGAGCGGATGGGCTCCTAACCGCTCAACCATCATCTTAACTGTTTCAAAAAAATCGGCACCAAGTCGGTCCATCTTATTGACGAAAGCCAATCTTGGCACGCGATATTTGTCTGCCTGATGCCAGACGGTTTCTGACTGGGGCTCTACCCCTTCTACCGCACTGAAAATGGCGATGGCTCCGTCAAGGACTCTCAGAGAACGCTCAACCTCGATCGTAAAATCGACATGACCAGGTGTATCAATAATATGAATGGTATTCCCCTTCCACTCCACGGTTGTCACGGCAGAGGTAATTGTAATCCCCCTCTCCTGTTCTTGAACCATCCAATCCATCACCGTCGTTCCTTCATCCACTTCGCCCATCTTATGGATCTTTTTGGTATAGAAGAGAACCCTTTCGGTGACGGTGGTCTTTCCGGCATCGATATGTGCCATAAATCCAATATTTCTCGTTCGAAGAAGCCTTTTTTCTCCTGCCATTTTCGATATTCGCCTTAAAATTGGAAATATATCTCCGCAATATTAAAGGGTTTTTCTGTAAAAGTCAAAGAGATTTCTAATAAAACCTGATTACACCGATTTTCAAACGATTATATCGAGTTAAAATGCATTGAAAATAAGGGGAAATCTGTGTAATCTTCCTTTAATATATCTGCCATGGAAAGGGCGTGAAATACTTTTTTAGGGCCCTCTCTAAATTTTATCTTGACAAATCAATTGGATATGTTATAAAGACCTCAAAAAAGGAAAGCCAATGGGAAGCATCTTTAATTTCTTTTACTTTTATTTTTATTTTTATTTTGATAAGGGTCACCCATAAAGGCCTTTCTATATGGGAAGAGCAAGCCATGGGTGACCAATAAGGCCCCATGGCTTTTTTATTGCTGAGCCATAGGGGCAACCTTATGGCTTTTATGTTATTCACGAATGATTCGAATGAAAACGAATGCCACAAAAAAACCCGATTCATGCCTAAGTGCGGTCGTACTTCGGGACGTAAGTGTCTCATTGGCTTATATTCGTATTATTCGTTTTGATTCGTGATATTTGTTATCTTAAATCAGAGAGAGGAGAATGAAGATGGCGATTTCAGAGAAGGTAAAGAATGCATTGGAAGGTGCCTCATGGGTAAGGCGGATGTTTGAACAGGGAGAAGAACTCAAAAGGCTTTACGGAGAAGAGAATGTGTTCGACTTCTCCCTTGGGAACCCCAACCTCGAACCTCCGGCCTCGTTGAAGAAAGCCCTTAAAGCCCTTGCGGATCAACCCATTGCAGGGATGCACCGTTATATGCCGAACAATGGTTATTCTGAGACGAGAAAAGCAATCGCTCAGTATCTCTCAGAAGAATCTGGCCTTCCTTTCGAAGAGAAACATGTGGTGATGACTGTGGGGGCCGCAGGGGGCCTCAATGTCATCTTCAAAGCCCTCCTCGATGAAGGCGATGAGGTGATTGTCCCCTCACCCTACTTCATGGAATTTAAATTTTATATCGAAAATAGTGGTGGCAATATCCGATTGGCCGAAACGTATGATGATTTCTCTCTCAATTTGAAAGAGATCGAAAAGGCTTTTGGAGAGAAGACCAAGGCTGTTCTGATCAACTCACCTAATAACCCAACAGGCGTTGTTTATAAAAGCGAATCACTGGAACAGTTAGGAAGGCTGTTAAAGGAGAAAAGTCGGGAACGGAAAAAGACGATCTACCTCATCACGGACGAAGCCTACCGCCGGATCGTCTTCGATCAGATCAAACTGCCGATCGCCTTCCAATACTACCCACATACCATACGGGTCACCTCTCATTCAAAAGACCTCTCCTTACCGGGAGAGAGAATCGGTTATATTGCAGTCAATCCCTTCTGTGAAGAAGTGGACGAGTTGATCGCAGCCATCGTCTTTGCCAACCGAACCTTAGGATTTGTCAATGCCCCGGCACTGATGCAGAGGCTGGTTGCGCCCCTTCAGAGAAATTCGGTCAACATTAAAGAATACGAGGAGAAGAGGGATCTCTTTTATCATTCTCTATCCTCTTTTGGGTACCAGATCGTCAAACCGGAAGGTGCCTTTTACCTCTTTCCCAAAGCCCCTATTGAGGATGATGTAGCTTTTGTAAGAGAGCTTCAGGCCAAAAGAATCCTAACGGTGCCTGGAAGAGGTTTTGGCAAACCAGGTTATTTCCGGATTGCCTATGCGGTTGACAGGAGTGCCATCGAAAAATCTCTACCAGGTTTTAAAGAGGTGGCTGAAAAATTTGGTATGGGTAAGCGATAAATCGGATTAACCTCAAAATGGGGTCGGGCCAATTCCCCCGCTGTTCCTCAATTTCAAAATTGCTTGCCCGACCCACCTCCTTGTTACATCCCAATCTGACTTTCCCTTGCTCATTCTTCTTAACTTCTGAACTTCCCTTACCCACCTCCCATCTGTTTCAGGAAAAGATGGGCTTCTCTTCCAAGGATTCTACCTCTACACCTTCCGCGTGTCCACTCCTTCAGGGTCGCATGAGAACCAAAAAAGTGAAAGTTGACAGCACGCTATGAATTTGATTTAATAAAAATGATGAAGATCACAGCGATCATTCCTGCTCGGTATGGCTCAACCCGATTTGAGGGAAAACCTCTTGCCGATATACTTGGAAAACCGATGATTCAATGGGTTTACCAGGGGGTCCATCAATCGAAATTGATTGGAGAGGTTATCGTTGCGACTGACGACCAGAGAATCTTGGAGACGGTCCAAGGATTCGGAGGAAAAGCAGTAATGACGTCTCCAGATCATCCCACCGGGACCGATCGGGTTGCAGAGGTAGCGCGAAAACTGAGATCTGAGATGATTGTCAATGTTCAGGGAGATGAGCCCTTAATCAAAGGAAATATCATTGATAAGGCGATCCGTCCCCTTCTCAGTGACGCAACCCTTCAAATGACTACTTTGATGACAAGGATCAGAGATATCAAGGATTGGCTTAACCCCCATCAAGGAAAGGTGGTGGTGGATGGTAAGGGTTTTGCTCTTTACTTTTCGAGGTCTCCTATTCCATTTCCAAGAGACCTCACCATTGATCAGATTCTATCCAACCCTGAAATGAAGGGGAAGCTCTTGTCAAAAAAGCTTTTTAAGACGATCGGCCTCTATGTCTATCGCCGAGGCTTCTTGTTAAAGCTCGCAAAGATGAAACCAACCCCACTCGAAAGACTGGAGAAATTAGAACAACTCCGAGTCCTTGAAAATGGCTATAAGATCAAAGTCATCCCGGTCGATTATGAACCGATCGGAGTGGACGTTCCCACCGATATCCCAAAAGTCATCGCTTACCTCACCCAAGGTTGAATCAAAATGAGGTTCACATCTCCTTAGATTCAATTATAAATGGAGGATCTTTCGGGCTTCGGAGGGAGTTGCGACTTCTCTTCCGAATTCTTTGGAAATGCGGACAATCCTCTCTACCAACTCAGCGTTCGTTTTCGCTAATACCCCTTTCGAATAGTAGATATTATCCTCCAATCCAACCCGGACATGGCCGCCCATGGTCATGGCGACCATGGCCATGGGAAGCTGTCCCTGGCCAATGCCGATGACTGACCAGGTAGAACCGGCAGGAATAATTTCTGATAGATGGAGAAGGGACTTTGTGGTTGCCGACATGCCACCCACAACCCCCAGGACAAATTGAAAGTGAAGCGGAGGTCTTAGAAGCCCCTTTTCCAAATAGCGGATGCAGGTTTCAACCATTCCAGCTTCAAATACCTCTAATTCGGGCTTAATTCCCTTGGCTAGGGTCTCCTTGGCCAAAAGCTCTAAGAATTCCGGTGGATTGAGAAAGACATTCTCCCTCATATTGATGGAACCTGCATCAAATGAGACCATTTCTGGCTGGAAGGCCAAAGGGACCAGCCTTTCGCGAAATTCAAGATTCCTACCTGGAATACCGGACGTGGTTAGACAGAGGATTGCATCCGTCTCACTTCGAATTCGATTGACCACCTCTTTAAAGATAGAATAGTCCTGGGTTCCTAACCCTGTCTTCGGATCCCTCACATGGACATGAAGGATCGAAGCCCCTGCTCTCCACGCCTCAATCCCTGACTCCGCAATCTCCTCAGGCAGGATAGGAATATAAGGTGTCTGCTGGCGCGTAATCCTTGAACCCGTAATTCCAACCGAAATGATCAATTTTTCCATAAGATCTTTGCTATTCTTTAAATCTCTATCCCGAAATCAGAAATCTGCTTAAAAGTTTTCTTTAATATCTCGATAATCTCGTCAATCTGAGTCTCTTCAATGATCAGCGGAGGGCCAACCATCACCATATCACCATTGACTCCATCCACAAAACCTGTCCCCGGATAAAGGACAAGACCATTCTCAAAAGCCTTATCAATCACCTTCTCCGTAAATCTGTCCGTTCTTGGGAAGGGCTCTTTGGTCTTCTGATCCTTAACAAATTCAATGGCCGTCATCAACCCCTTACCCCTCACATTGCCTACAAATGGAAATCTCTCCAATTCCTGTAATCTCTTTAAGAGGTAATCACCTTTGGATGGACACTTCTCAATCAATCTCTTCTCCTGAATATAGCGGAGCACGGCTAATCCCACTGCACAGGCAACCGGATGGTGGGAAAAGGTGTGCCCATGAACAAATCCTCCTGTTCTCTCTTTGAGTCGATCAACCAATTCCCTCCGTGTGATCATCGCTGAAATAGGGAAATAGCCTCCACTCATTCCCTTTCCAAGGATCATGATGTCAGGAGAGACATTCCAATGCTCAATGGCAAACCATCTTCCCGTCCTACCCATTCCAGTCATCACCTCATCATCAATTAGGAGAATCTCAAAACGGTTGCATATCTCTCTAATCAGCTTGAGATACCCTTCAGGAGGGACGAGGGCTCCAATGGTTGCTCCTCCAACGGGTTCGAGGATAACCGCTGAAATCGTTTCCACTCCCTCCATCTGAATCAGATACTCAAGGGCCTTTGCGCATTCGAGCTCACACTGGGGATAGGAGAGGTTATAAGGACATCGGTAACAATAAGGGGGCGAAAAATGTGGAAAATCGTTCAGAAGGGGGAGATAAGGCTTTCGCATTCCGATCCGGCCGGTCAAAGAGAGGGCTCCAAGGGTATTTCCATGATAACTATGCCACCGAGCAACCACTCGCCACCTTTGAGCATGTCCCGAGTCTAAAAAGTACTGTCTGGCAAATTTGATGGCGGCTTCAACCGATTCAGACCCCCCTGAGAGAAAGTAGATCTTCTCCAGCCCTTTCGGCAGGATGCTTCCGAGCGCTTCAGCATATTCCTCAATCGAATGCGTAGTAAACTGAGTTCCATGGACATAACCCACCTGGCCCATTTGCTCTATCATTCTCTGTAGGATCTCTTTTTGACCGTGACCGATATTGACGACCAACGCACCTCCGGAACCGTCGATATAACGCTTGCCTTTTTCATCGTAAAGATAAATTCCTTCCCCATGGGTAACGAGAGGATAGATCCGGTTTAATTTTCGATAGAAGACATGTCCTTTAGGATAGGCAAACTCCATAAAAACCTCATGGTTCATTCTGCAAAGGAGAATGTTCCTCAAATGTCCGTCTAACAGTATGGATGAGATGATAAGGTTATTAACTCTTCTCTCTTCCCTTTTCAAGTAACCCAAAAAAGAGAAGGTTTTCTCCAATGAGAAAAGAAGGAAAGAGATGTCGAAACATTCGTCAGAATTGTCGAACGAAATCCCATTGCAATCTCTTTCCGTTCTAAATCAGGACAAGTATCTTAACTTTATAAAAAATATTAATCTCCTTTAACCCATTAAGATTTAAGATAAATTCTGATACTGGAGATTTAAACTTTCAAAAGCCAAAAGATTGGCACAACCATTGCAGTAAAGAAATCAAAAATCATAAAGAAAGGAGAAGCGAATGAAAAGAAGTCTGATCGTAGTGAGTTTAGTGATGGTGATGGTTTTAGGGGCTATATCTGCTTATGCCCAAGGTCCTGGCTTTGGTCCTCACAGCAAGGTTGGTCCCAGATGGGAAAAGGCAGAACCCGGCAAGGCGCTTGCTTTGACTCCTGAGCAGAAGTCGAAATTCCAAGAATTGCGCCGAAAGTTTATCAATGAAACGGCAAAGCTCAGAGGAGATCTTCTGACTAAGAGACTCGAACTCCAATCTCTCTGGACCAACCCAAAGGCAGAGGCTAAAGCTATTATTGATAAAGAGAAAGAGCTAAGAGAACTTCAAAACCAGATGAGAGATAAGGGGCTTCAATTTAGATTAGAAGCCCGTCAGTTCCTCACTCCTGAACAGATTGCCACATTCGGACACGGACCCGGAATAGGCCCTGGATTTAAACGGGAATCGATGAAAGGTCGTGGAATGGGACCCGGATATGGCCTCTGCCATTAATCTCTTTTCATACCACCCTCCTCCAAGGGGAAGGCTCAGCCTTCCCCTTCTATTTTTAACTTTCCAAATCGATTCAATATAGTTAAAATAGAATTATGATCGCAAAGAACAATGAAGGCAAAAAATTAAAAATAACCATTTACTCACTGATTCTTATCTTTTTCTTGCCGATGGTTTCCGATTCACAACCGATTGGAATGAGACCATGGAAGAAAGAGGCCCGATGCTGGAGGGCATCTGAACTCAATCTCTCTCCAGAACAAGCAAAGAACCTCGATCTGTTTCAGCAGACCTTCCTCAGGGAGACACAACTTCTCAGGGCTCAACTCCTCACCAGACGGATTGAGCTCCGAGAACTTCTCACCAATCCTGCCAACACCACAGAGTCGATCCGGAATAAACATTTCGAAGTCGTTGAAACTCAGAGCAAAATAGAGGAGAAGGCCATCGAATATATGATGAAGGTCCGTAGCCTCCTCACCCAGGAGCAGCTTAAACTTTGGTGCCCGGAGCAGGAGTTCCCTTTTTTCCAACGAACAATGCCCAGTTACAGTCCTATGGGGCCAATGCCCCACAGGAAATCTCTACCTCCGGAAGAATAGAAAGGGAAGCGAATTGTTTGAAAATAGAAAAAGGATCGGCAGGAGTTTTTCTCCCATCTATCTTGCAATTTTCTCCGCAATCATTCTAATCATCCTGATCATCAATGGACTTCTCGAAATCAATCGAACTCAGAAAGGATTCTACCTCCTGCTCGAAAGGGAGGCAACGGTTCTCATACATCACTACGAAAAGAATATTCAAGAAACTTTTGCTTCCCTTCAATCCTCACAACCCTTCTTCGGCATGGAAGAGGAGATCGCCGAATATCTCCTCGAACTCCTTTATAGGATCGATCAAATGGACGGAGATAACCCCCTAACCTCAGCTGATCTTCAGTCTCTTATCCAGCAATATTCCTTCACTTCCATCGGCATTTATGATGCAAAGGGTAAATTACTCAAAGCTTGGCCCCTCACCATTCCGTTTAAGAAAGATTCCATCCTTAGAAAAATGATCGATATGAAACTTCCGATCATTATCGACCTCTTTGAGAGACCTTTGACAAAAGCTGACCTCTTTGGAATCGCTATCCAGAGAAAGGGTGTTCCGGGAATACTCGCCCTCCAGCTTAATGCAGACCAGATAAAATCACTTCTCCGCCAAATTTTGCTTCAGAGAGCTATCTCAGATCTGGGGCTGAGGGAGGGAATTCTCTTCGTCACAGTTCAGGATAAAAACCTGATTACGATTGCCCATACGGATTCTTCCCAAATCGGAAAAAAGGTAGAGGATCCCTTTCTGAAAAGCGGACTTAAAAGCAAAGGGCCGATTTCGCGCCTCTACAAACCCGCATCCGGAGAGGAGGTTTTTGAGGTCATTAAATCATTCTCTGTAAAGGAGCAGCCCGAAGGGCTCATCCGCATTGGATACTCTTCTGGAGAGATCCATCCCCTTCTCAAGCAGATCAAAAAAAGTGTCGTTCTTTCCATCTCCTTCTTTCTCCTCCTTGGAATCTCGGCTACCATACTGATCTGGGTCAACCAGAACCGCCATCTTCGGAAATTGAAGGAGATGGAAGACCGGGTTCAGCTGGCGGAGAGGCTCTCTTCCCTTGGCCATTTAGCGGCCGGTGTCGCCCATGAGATTCGCAATCCCCTTAATGCGATGAGCATGGGACTCCAGAGATTAAGAAGAGAATTTCTTCCATGGGAAGAATCGAAACAAGAAGGGTATCTCTCCTTTACAGACCTCATCCTTAAAGAGATCCGTCGGGTCAATGAGATTATTGAGCAATTCTTAACGCTCTCTCGACCTTTTGAACTGAGGCTAAAAAATGCTTCTCCTGGAGATCTCCTCAGAAATTTGGTTGCTCTTTTCGAAGAGGAAGCCATATCACAGGGGATTGCCCTTAGCTTGGAAGGAGAGTCTAACCTACCATCCCTGATGATCGATGAGGAGAAGTTGACACAGGCATTTATCAATATTATGAAAAATGGGATCCAGGCAATGGAAAAGGGCGGAACACTCAGAATTGAAGCCCATTCTCTTAAGGATCGCATCGAGGTCACCTTTTCGGATTCAGGGGCTGGAATTCCTGAAGATCGGATGGAAAAGATCTTCAATTACTATTACACGACCAAAGAAAAGGGTGTTGGATTGGGACTTCCTCTGGCGCACCGAATCATCGAAGCTCATGGAGGCCAGTTAAAAATAGAGAGCAAGGTGGATGTGGGCACAAAAGTCACAATCTTACTTCCTGTAATCGGTGATCGGCCCATTAAGGTTACACGTGACTAAAGTTTCAAGGGAACTAAAGTTCTTTACACCTTAGACACTTTAGGTCACTTTAGCTCCCTTTAGGCACTTCTCAGATGGATAAAGCACGAATTCTAATTGCCGAGGATGAAAAAACACAGAGGGATCTTCTTGAAGGTTTTTTGAAGAAGGAAGGTTTTTCTGTCGAAGCAACATCCAATGGCATGCAGGCCATTGAGAAGATAAAGAGCGATTTTTTTGATATCGCTTTCCTCGACTACAAGATGCCTGAACTCGATGGCCTTCAGACCCTACGTGAAATCCGAAAACGGTTTCCCGACCTTCCAGTTGTGATGATGACCGCTTATGGAACGGTCGAAACAGCAGTGTCTTCCATGAAAGAGGGTGCCATTGACTATCTGACCAAACCGATTGACCTCGACGAACTTCTCCTCATCATCCAGAAGATCCTTGAACGGTCCCACCTGATCCGAGAGAACAGGGACCTGAGAGCCCGCCTTCAAGAACGATACACCTTTAAAAATATAATCTATGTTTGTCCGAAAATGGAAGAAGTGATGGGAATGGTTGCCCGCGTTGGTCCCAGCCAAGCTACGGTCCTCATACGGGGAGAGAGCGGAACAGGTAAGGAGTTGATTGCCAATGCGATCCACTATGCCAGCACCCGCTCTGGAAAACCCTTTGTCAAGGTGAGCTGTGCTGCCATACCCGAGACACTCCTTGAAAGTGAACTGTTTGGCCACGAGAAGGGAGCATTCACGGGAGCTATCCAGAAAAGGATTGGTCGATTTGAAGAGGCGGACGGAGGCGCCCTCTTTCTGGACGAGATCGGGGATCTTCCAGCCTCCACTCAGGTCAAGCTTCTGCGAATCTTACAGGAGAAAGAATTCCAGCGGTTAGGATCGAACCTCACTCTCAGGACCGACGTGCGAATAATCGCTGCTACCCATCGAAATCTTGAAGAGGCCATGGCAAAGGGCCTTTTCAGAGAAGATCTCTACTACCGGCTCAATGTGATCTCCATTTCTCTTCCGCCTTTAAGGGAGAGAAAGGAAGATATCCCCTTACTGATCGACCATTTTTTAAAGAAGTATTCCGATATCAATCAGAAAAACATCCATGATCTCTCTAAAGAGGCGCGTTCCCTTCTGCTGCGTTATTCTTTTCCTGGCAATGTGAGAGAACTCGAAAACATCATGGAGCGGGCAGTCGTGCTCTGCCGTGAAAAGGTCATCACCACACAGGATCTTCCCTTCCATCTTCAGGAAGGGCGATCGGAGAAGGAGGGAGAAATCTTACCAAAGAAAAAAACCCTTCCGGATTCCATTGAAGAGATTGAACGGGATCTGATCATTAAAGCCCTCCATCAACATCAGGGCGTCCAGACCCGAGCCGCTGAGAGCCTCGGCATCAGCGAAAGGGTTCTTCGATATAAGATCAAAAAATATGGGATTCGACAGTAAATAGGGACACTTCCCTATTTTTAACATTCCATGTCTGTTTCGATGAGAGAAATAGGGAAGTGTCCCTCATTTGAGGTTTGAAATGACCTACTACCGTTATCGGTTCCAGTTCGGATATGGATTTCCTCCCATCATCAAGAAACTGATGATCGTAATGGGAGTCCTCTTCCTCCTTCAGATGGTGGTAAGCCAATGGATCAATTTTTATCTTGGACTTGTCCCGGTCCTCGTCTGGAAGAAATATTTTCTCTGGCAGCTCTTCACCTACATCTTCCTTCATGGCGGAATCACCCATATTCTTTTCAATCTGATTGCCCTCTGGATGTTCGGCGGCGAATTGGAAAACTACTGGGGATCGAGGAAGTTCCTGTTTTACTTCTTCTTCTGTGGAATTGGGGCCGCAATCTGTACGGTCCTATTTACGCCTTATCAAATGATTCCTATCATTGGGGCTTCAGGAGCCATCTACGGAATCCTACTGGCCTTCGGATGGCTCTTCCCCAATCGCCCTATCTACATCTATTTTCTCTTTCCCATCCCTGCCAAATATATGGTCATCCTCTATGGCCTCATCGAACTCTTTGCCTCAATGGAGGGAACAGGGGGAGGGATCGCCCACCTCGCTCACCTTGGCGGTCTCCTCTTTGGACTCTTCTATATGGTCTATCCCATGATTCGGCAAAAGATCCGTCGGGAATACTATAAACGAAAGTGGACTCAAAAAGGGCCAGATAATCGGAATTACTACCATTAATGATTAGTGGTAAACCCTAGGTCCTGGTTCTCCTAGGGAACCCAATAACATAAAATTCCAAATCAAAAATCGTAAATTCCAAATATCTATTTATGACGACAGAATGCGTACGCAGTTTGCCATTCCGGGCTTGACTTAGCCTGCCCCGCACTCGATGCGGTGGAATCCAGAAAAAAAACTGGATTTCTGCTTCCACAGGAATGGCTCTTTTTGATGGGATTGATGCCGGTATATAAAAACGATTTCGTCTGGGATCCCAAATTTGCGTCATTGTAAATTGTCTGTAATTTAGCGCTTGATATTTGGTACTTAAATCGATGGACCTTTCAAATTCCGTATTCCGCCATCCGAAATCCGAAATCGGAAACAGGATCCTCATTGGCACCAGTGGCTACAACTACCCCCATTGGTGGAACGATGTCTTCTATCCCTCGGACCTCCCTCAGAGGAGGTGGCTCGAATTCTATGTCCAACACTTCGACACCGTAGAACTCAATGTCACCTTCTATCGTCTTCCGAAGAAGAATGTCTTTGAAAGCTGGTATCAACGGACACCAAAGGGCTTCTCGTTTGCCATCAAGGGCAGCAGGTTCATCACCCACATAAAGCGCCTCAAAGACTGTAGGGAGCCCCTTTCTCTCCTTTTAGATAATGCGTCTCCGTTGAAAGGGAAAATAGGTGTCGTGCTCTGGCAACTTCCACCCCGATTTAATTTTGATAAAGAAAGACTTGAGGAATTTTGCGTTCTTCTTTCCACCCTCCCCCGCTCCAAATCCCTCCGCCACGCCTTTGAGTTTAGGGATGAATCCTGGTTCTGCCAGGAATGTTTTCGGGTCCTTGAAGAATTCCAATTCGGATTCTGTATTGCCCATGGTTCTGGACTTCCTTTTACAGAAAGAGTTACCGCTAATTTTGTCTACCTCCGCCTCCATGGCGGCGAGGTCCTCTATGGATCCAACTACTCAGAAAAAGAGCTAAGAGAACGGGTTGCAAAGATTGAAGGATGGAGGAAGAAGGGACGGAATGTATTTGTCTATTTCAATAACGACGCCTATGGCTTTGCCATCAAGAATGGACTTGCCCTGAAGCAACTGGTCTCAAGTGAGAGGTCTCACTAAAAGCCTTTCATCCATTACAGTGAAACCGGTTAGTGGTTTTTAACCAATCTTTTCCTGATCCCGGTTTTGAAAACTATTTATGAAAGGATGAAAGGTTTGAATTGCTCTCTCTACCTATCAACACTTTTGCCATAACCAGCGGCCCCTCTATTCACAAAACTCTGTGACTTAAATCAATTCTATTTTTTAGGGATATCCCCTTTCTCAAGCGAAACCCGTACTTTTTGAAACTCATTTAGGTTTTCGGCAACGAAAAGCAATGAATACCTATTAATATCAATAGTTTACAGTTTAACACTTGAAGCCCTGATTTTACCCCCTTAGAAAGCCCCTCTGCTTGCCCTGTGCGAAGTTTAGTTTCTATCAGGGCTTGAAGCGGGGGTGATTTCATTATACCCTCTGAGCGTACACGGGGTTTACCAAAAACCAAGAATCTTCCTTAGATTTTTTATACTTGCAAAATGGGGAATCATGTGTTAACAAAATTTTTATTTGACCTATTTTCATTTATCGGAGGAAGAATGGGAAAGAAACGGAGGGTTCAATGTCAAATATCACGATGAAAGAACTTCTGGAGGCTGGGGTACATTTCGGTCATGAGACAAAGCGCTGGGATCCCAAAATGAAACCCTATATCTTCGGGGCGAGGAATGGAATTTATATTATCGATCTCCAGAAGACGGTTCAACTCTTCAAAGAGGCCTATCAGTTCATTCGGGACGTCGCTTCCAAGGGTGAATATATCCTCTTTATCGGAACGAAAAAACAGGCACAGGAGACCATTTTTGAACAGGCCAATCGCTGTGGCATGTTCTATGTCAATCATCGCTGGCTGGGTGGGATGCTGACCAACTTCCTGACGATCAAAAAATCGATCGATCGTCTCAATCAACTCGAGGCGATGAAGAACGAGGAGATCTATAATCTCCTACCCAAGAAAGAGATCCTTCAGGTTGAAAAGGAGAGAACCCGATTGGAACGATCCCTGGGAGGGATCAAAAATATGAACCGTCTCCCCGGAGCTATCTTCGTCGTGGATCCGAAGAAGGAGAAGATCGCCGTCCGGGAAGCCCGGAAGATCGGAATCCCATCGGTCGGCATTGTCGACACCAATTGTGATCCGGATGATGTGGACTATGTCATTCCAGGAAACGATGATGCCATTCGTGCCATCCAGCTTTTCGCTTCTAAGATTGCGGATGCCGTGATCGAAGGTAAACAGATCTATGAAAAACATCTCCAGACGGAAGGAGCTAAAGAGGAAAAAGAGATGGCATCCGTAGCTAAACCACCTAGAGAGATTGAGGCAGAAGAAGGCGTAGAGGGTGAGGAGGAATAGAGACTCATGGATATTTCAATTGAACTTGTAAAAGATTTGAGGCAGAGAACCGGAGCAGGGATTGTCGATTGCAAGGCCGCGCTCCAGGAAGCCAAAGGCAATATTGAAACGGCCATTGAATATTTGAGAAAGAAAGGGTTGGCTACCGCCGCAAAGAAGGCAGGTCGGATTGCCACCGACGGCTTGGTCGCATCTTACATCCATGCAGGCGGGAAGATGGGGGTTCTGGTTGAGATCAACTGTGAAACGGATTTCGTTGCCAAGACTGAGGATTTTCAGGCCTTCGTAAAAAATATGGCCATGCATATTGCCGCTGCCAATCCCCAATTCATTCGAAGAGAGGATGTTCCCCAAGAGGTTTTAAACAAGGAAAGAGAAATTTATCGAACCCAAGCGCTCGATTCCGGAAAACCCGAAAGGGTGATCGAAAAGATTGTCGAAGGGAAACTAGAAAGATTCTTCTCTGAGGTCTGCCTTCTCGAACAGACCTATATTAAGGATTCCGATCTCACGGTCAAAGAGGTCCTTGATGGGATGATCGGAAAACTCGGAGAGAACATCGCCATTCGTCGGTTTGCTCGATTTCAGCTTGGGGAAGGATTGTCCACACGCTCATAGGCAATAAAGCCACGCATGAAAAAAATTCCTTACAAGAGGATTCTTCTCAAGATCAGTGGTGAGGTTTTAACCGGCGAGGGAGATTATGGAATTGACCCTTCGGTTATCCTCCAAATCGCCAAAGAGATCAAAGAAGTAAAGACCCTTGGAGTTGAGATTGCTATCGTCATTGGAGGAGGCAACATCTTCAGAGGGGTAGCGGCCAGCGCCAAAGGGATGGACCGGGTCTCAGCAGATCATATGGGAATGCTGGCCACGATCCTCAATGGGATTGCCCTTCAAGACGCCCTCGAAAAGACAGGGGTGCAGACTCGACTTCAGACAGCCATTGAGATGAGAGAGTTGGCAGAACCCTTCATCCGGCGCAGGGCTATACGCCATCTGGAAAAAGGAAGGGTGGTCATCTTTGCCGGTGGAACCGGAAATCCTTATTTTACAACGGATACGACTGCTTCACTTCGTGCTATGGAGATTGGGGCTGAGGCAATTTTAAAGGCAACGAAAGTGGATGGGGTTTACGATGCCGATCCCATGGTGAATCGAAAGGCCCGCAAATATGATGAGCTCACCTATCTCGATGTCCTGAAAAAACAGTTAAAAGTGATGGATGCAACCGCCATCTCCCTCTGTATGGACCATCAGATTCCAATCATCGTATTCAACCTGAAGAAGAAGGGTAATATCCGGCGGGTCATCTTAGGAGAGAAGGTGGGGACCAAAGTGAAAGGATGAACCATGGAAGAAAAGATCTACAATGAAGCCGCATCAAAGATGGACAAGACACTCATCGCCCTCAAAACGGACCTGAATAAGGTGAGAACGGGCAGGGCATCCCTTGCCCTTCTCGATGATATCCGGATCGATTATTATGGAACTTTCACACCGCTCAACCAGATGGCCACACTTTCCGTTCCTGAACCGAGGCTCATCACCATACAGCCCTGGGATCCAACTACGATCGGAGAGATCGAAAAGGCCATTCTCAAATCGGAGCTTGGACTGACGCCCATGAACGACGGGAAGATCATTCGGATCAATATTCCCCGTCTGACTGAAGAGCGTCGAAAAGAGCTGGTTAAAGTGGTCAAGAAGATGGGAGAAGCCACAAAGGTGGCCCTTCGCAATATCCGGAGAGAGGCAAACGAACAACTCAAAGGTCTGGAAAAAAATAAAAAGATTTCTCAGGATACGCTCCATCAATGGATGGATAAAGTCCAGACCTCTACCGATAAGTTCATTGAAAAAGTGGATATGGCGCTCTCTGCCAAGGAAAAGGAGATCCTCGAAATATAAGGGTTGATTTGCGATGACACATGCGGAAGTTGGGTTGAAAATTCCGCAATCCGAGTTCAGAAATCCAACATTGAGAAAAGGGGGTGAAAAAAGTGGCTTATACGATTACGGATGAGTGTGTGGCATGTGGAACCTGCGTGGAGGAATGTCCTGCCGATGCGATTGAGGAGGGTGAACCCTATACCATTAACGAAGAAAAGTGTACAGAATGCGGAAGCTGTGTCGAAGTATGTCCGGTTGAGGCGATTGTTGAGAAATAGACAGGAGAAGGGGAGTGATGCCGTTTTTTACCATTCCCCTTCTCTCTCCCTCTCTTTCAGCCCCGCCCTCCTTTAAAAGAGTGTCCCCTCACCAATTGAAAATCAACCATTGATATGGTAACTTTAATAAAATCCCCTTTGGGATAGATCAGGGGAGATCGATCACATTTTATTAAGAATACCACTTTGGTTTATCATGGAAGAAATCGACAAGGAAAAACTTCCTCGCCATATTGCTATCATTATGGATGGAAATGGCCGTTGGGCCAAAAAGAAGAATCTGAACCGGATCAGCGGTCACACGAAAGGCGTTGATGCGGTCCGAGAAGTGGTGACGGCCTGTCGCGAGCTTGGAATCAAGGTCTTAACCCTTTATGCCTTTTCCATTGAAAACTGGCAAAGACCGAAGGAAGAAGTGGACGCCTTAATGGGACTTCTAAAGGAATATCTCCTCAGAGAGTGCGAGGAAATGCTCAAGAACAATATTCGACTCTTTGCCATTGGCCGGCTGGAAGATCTTCCCACCGACGTTCGAGAGACCCTGGAGGCAACAATCCAAAAAACCGAAAAATGTGATGGGATGATCCTCAATCTGGCTTTAAGCTATGGGGGCCGTTCAGAAATCCTCCATGCGGTTTGTGGAATCATCTCCGACTTAAAAAAGGGCATTCTAAAAGAGGAAGAGATTGACCCACTGCTCTTTTCAAACTACCTCTGGACCAGGGGATTGCCCGATCCCGATCTTCTCATTCGGACCAGCGGTGAGTATCGAGTCTCCAACTTCCTCCTCTATCAGATTGCCTATACCGAACTCTACCTGACCGAAACCCTCTGGCCTGATTTCAACCGGGAAGAACTCCTCAAGGCCATTGCAGATTATCAGTCGAGAGAGAGAAGGTTCGGCCTGACCAGCGAACAGATCAACGGCTTAGAAGTTTAAAGTGACTAAAGTTTTAAGCGATAAAATTTTTTACTTAACCTTAGGCACTTTAGTTCATCAAAGGTCACTTCAGACACTGTATTTTAATTAAGAGAACATGGCTAAAATCGAAAAAAAGAAGATCTGGACAGCGGTCGTTATCATCCCGCCACTGGTCTTACTGATCGCCTTAGGACCATCCTTCATCTTCTCGATATTGGTCTTTGTAACCATTCTGCTCGGCCTACTCGAATTTAGCCGCCTCGCACATCCCCAAATTGGGAAAGTGGAACGTTCCATCGGAATCGGATTGGGATTGATTCTCTCCGCTCTCTTTTCTTACGGTGTGACAGAAAGTTTCCCCCTTTTCCTCGTCTTCCTAATCCTCGCGCTCTCTCTCCTCTTTATGATCACATCCAAAGATCTTTCGTCCGTCATATCCAATTTAGGAAAGATATTTTTCGGGATCTTCTATATCGGGTTTCTTCTCTCACATATCCTTCTGATTCGAAACCAGACAGACGGAAGGGTATGGGTTCTCTTTCTCATTCTCAGCGTGTGGGCAGGAGACATCATCGCCCTCTTCATCGGTACACTCTTCGGTAAACATAAACTTTACCCAAAGATCAGTCCAAATAAAACCTATGAGGGGCTATTGGGTGCAATCGTCGGATCCGTCATCATCGGCCTGCTCTATGCCTCTCTCTTCCTCCCCAATTTCAATAAAGGTACCTGTATTCTGGTAACCATCGGAATAGGAATCTTGGGCCAATTGGGAGATTTTACGGAATCGATGTTGAAGCGAGGCGGTCAGGCGAAGGATTCAGGTTCTCTCATCCCCGGGCATGGTGGCGTTTTGGACCGCATCGATAGTTTCCTCTTCTCAGCTCCTTTTCTCTACTACCTTCTCCCTCTTCTAACGAAGGAGACACCATGAAGCATCTGGCTATCCTTGGCTCCACAGGCTCAATCGGTGTCAATACCCTTGACATTGTCCGTCAATTCCCGGAGGAATTTAAAATCATCAGCCTCTCAGCAGGTCACAATATCGAACTTCTGAAAGACCAGATCAACCGATTTCGACCCCAAGTTGTCTCGGTCATCAATCAAGAGGTCGCTACAAACCTACAAAAGAGTCTTTCTGGATTGGAGGTGGAAATCCTCTACGGAGTGGAAGGGCTGATTCAGGTGGCCACCCATCCCGAAGTAACTCAGGTTGTCTCAGCGATTGTGGGTGCTGTGGGCCTCATTCCTACCCTTTCGGCTATAAAAACAAAGAAATCAATAGCCCTGGCCAATAAAGAACCTCTGGTCATGGCAGGCAAGATCGTCATGGAAGAGGCAAAAAGGAATGGGGTTCAAATCCTGCCGGTCGATAGCGAACACAGCGCCATCTTTCAGTCCCTGATCGGACATAGAAAGGAGGACATCCGCCGGCTCATCCTTACAGCTTCGGGAGGCCCGTTTCTCAATTTACCCATCTCCAAGCTTCATGAGGTAACCGTCAAAGAAGCACTCCTTCACCCTCACTGGGAGATGGGAAAGAAGATTACGATTGACTCGGCTTCGCTCATGAATAAAGGATTGGAGGTCATTGAAGCCCATTGGCTTTTCGATATTCCGATCGAAAAGATCGTTGTGCAGATTCATCCGCAGAGTGTGGTTCATTCTATGGTCGAGTATATCGATGGCTCGATCATTGGCCAGATGGGAATACCAGATATGAGGCTTCCCATCTCCTATGCCCTTTCCTTTCCAAAACGAATGAACCTAAAAATGGCCTCCCTCGATCTCTCTCAAGTAGGATCACTAACCTTCTCTCCACCCGACCCCGAAAAATTCCCCTGTCTTCGACTCGCTTATCAATCGATTGAAATTGGAGAGACGATGCCCGCTGTTCTTAATGCAGCCAATGAGATGGCGGTGAACGGCTTTTTAGAAGGGTGGATCAAATTTACCGATATCCCCCTCCTCATTCAGAGGGTGATGGGGGAACATGAAATCAAGACAGCCCGCACAATCGAAGATATTCTGAGGGCCGATCAATGGGCCAGAGAAAAAACAAAGGCTCTCATAGAGGCTAAAGCCCGTTAGAAAGTTCCCAACTTTCAATCGGGGCTCACATAAAAAGGAAAAACCGTGTTGACCACAATCATCTCGACCATCATTGTTCTTGGAATTCTCGTCTTTGTCCATGAGTTGGGACATTTTCTTTTGGCCAAGAAATTGGGGGTGGGCGTACTCACCTTTTCACTCGGTTTCGGACCAAAAATCTTAGGGAAAAAGATCGGAGAGACCCAGTACCAGATTGCTGCGGTTCCATTAGGAGGGTTTGTTAAGCTGATTGGTGAGAATCCGGAAGAGAAGGTAAGCAAGGAACTTCTGGCCCGTTCCTTCTCTAACCAGCCAGTATGGAAACGGGCTTTAATCATCGGTGCAGGGCCATTCTTCAATTTCTTCCTTGCCGTTGTTCTCTTCTCGACGATCAACCTTTTCGGCATCCCTTACTCCCCTCCGAAAGTGGGAGAGGTTAATCCGGGCCTTCCTGCAGAAGCGGCAGGCCTCAAAAAAGGAGACCTCATCCTCTCCATTGACGGCAGGGAGATTAAGAAATGGGAGGAGCTTTCACACATCATTCGCAACAGCCAGGGCAAAGAACTGTCATTCAAAGTGAAACGCAATGGTGAGACTCTTGAGATCAAAATCACCCCAAAACTTTCCTCGGTGAAAAACCTTTTCGGAGAAGAGGTGTCGACCTTTGTGATAGGGATCACCCATTCTGGAGAGGTTCTGATCGAAAAGGTCAACCCTTTGCTTGCTCTCGGAAATGGATTCATACAAACCTATCAGGGCATTAAGTTGACAGTTGTGGGAATTGTGAAATTGATTCAGAGGGTGATCCCTGCCAAGACGATTGGAGGACCGATCCTGATTGCCCAGATGGCTGGTGAACAGGCCAAAAGGGGGTTGTTAAGCCTGGTGCTTTTTACCGCTATTCTCAGCATCAATCTCGGAGTCATCAATCTCTTTCCGATTCCCATTCTCGATGGAGGCCATTTTCTCTTTCTGACATTAGAGGCGATTCTGAGCAGACCCATCAGTGTCAGAAAGATGGAAATCGCTCAACAGATCGGACTCATCCTGATTATCATGCTCATGCTTTTTGCTTTTTACAACGACCTCATCCGAATCATCTCCCCGGAAGGAGGGTTTGGATTTTAATCACCAAATCCCAAGCACCAATAAACAGATAAGTTCCAATACCAATATCCAAATCCTAATATACTGATTTGGGTTATTGGAATTTGATTATGGGTGATTATTCGGATTTGGAATGTGGTTATTGGGATTTGACAATGAAGGTCCTTGGTATTGATACCTCAACCCGCTGTGGCAGTATCGGCCTGATCGATGAAGGAGGGGTTATCTCTGAATACCTCCTGAACCTTCCGATCACCCACTCTGAAAGACTTCTTGAAAACATCGATCGTCTCCTCAAAGAAGTCCAATGCCCGATGGAGGAACTCGATGGCTGGGCCATATCTCTGGGCCCTGGCTCCTTTACAGGATTGAGAATCGGAGTAAGCACAGTGAAAGGGTTGGCCTTTGCGACCCAAAAACCTGTGGCAGGGGTCCCTTCACTCGATGTCCTCGCTTCCCAAATTGCTCCAACTCTTTACCTCATCTGTCCTATTCTCGATGCCCGTAAAGGTGAGGTCTATACTGCCTTTTATCGCTACGATGAAGCGAACGTTCTTCAAAGAAGATCTGACTATCTGGCAATGAAGCCTGAAATCCTCATTAAAAAGATTGAGGAGCGGGTCATCTTTGTTGGTGATGGCGTTAACACTTACAGAGACTATCTTGAGAAGTCCCTCCCCTCATTAGCCCTCTTTCCCAATCTCTCCCTCCATCTCCCCCATGGAACGACCGTTGCAAAATTGGGAAGTGAGCTTCTTCGCAAAAAAGAGTCTTTAGATCTAAAAACCTTTACCCCGATCTATGTCCGTCCCTCAGAGGCAGAAATCCATTGGCAGAAAAAGCACTCGGTTTGACAAACTAATGTTAATTATATTAGTTTTGTAGAGAAACCAGTTGTTGTTTCAATTCCTTGTGGGGAGGCAGCCGTGACCAAAGAGGCAGAATTGATTGAGAGGCTGATGAGAGAAGACGAAGAATTTTTTAGAATCAAAAAGGCTCATACCGAACTGGCAACCCAACTCGATGAGTTAGAAAAGAAGCCTTTCCTCACTCCCCAGGATGAGATGGAGATAAAGATCATCAAGAAGAAGAAACTGGCTTATAAAGACGAGATGGAAAAGATCTTAAGAAAACACCGATAAACGAACGGAATAATGGAAAGATGGGGAGAAAAAAGTCAGTCTGGTTTTGATTGAGTTACCCAATATTCCATTATTCCAATTGATTTCTTATGAAGAAGACAGGTTCCCAGATTATTGTCGAATGTCTGAAAAAAGAAGGGGTGGACACCCTTTTTTACTATCCTGGAGGCGCAGTTCTGCCCCTCTTCGATGAGCTGATCAACTCCCCCTTTCGGCAGATCCTGGTTCGTCATGAACAGGCTGCTGTCCATGCAGCAGATGGCTATGCCCGTGCCTCTGGAAAAGTGGGCGTTGTACTGGTCACCTCAGGACCGGGTGCAACGAACACGGTTACAGGAATTGCTACGGCCTATATGGACTCGATCCCGATCGTCATCCTCACTGGCCAAATTCCAACGCACCTGATCGGAAACGATGCCTTCCAGGAAGCTGACATCGTGGGAATCACCCGGCCTTGCACCAAACATAACTACCTCGTCAAAGACCTTAAGGAGTTGAGTCGAATCCTCAAGGAGGCTTTTTATATCGCCCGGAGTGGTAGGCCTGGACCCGTCCTCGTCGATTTGCCAAAAGATATTCTTGTAGATTCTGTGGAGTTCAAATATCCTGAAAAAGTATCCATTCGTGGATATCGGCCCACTCTGGAAGGTCATCCGGGTCAGATCCAGAGGGCTGTTCATCTGATTCTGAAATCAAAAAGACCTCTTTTCTATGTCGGAGGAGGTATCATCTCCTCCAATGCATCGAAGGAACTGCTTCATCTCGCTGAAAAACTGAGGGTTCCTGTCACGATGACATTGATGGGTTTGGGCGGTTTTCCTGGAAATCATCCGCTCTCCCTCGGAATGCTTGGAATGCATGGAACCTACCGTGCCAATATGGCGGTGATGGAATCAGACCTCCTCATCGCTGTGGGAGCCCGATTCGACGACCGAGTAACTGGAAAACTCGAATCTTTCGCCCCACAGGCCAAGGTCATCCATATTGATATTGATCCAACCTCCATCAGCAAAAATGTGAGGGTCGATCTCCCGATTGTAGGAGATTGTAAACGCATCCTTTCAAAAATTATCTCCCTCATCGAAGCAGAAGACATCTCCTCCTTTAAGGAAGGACTTCAGAAGTGGCATCGCCAGATCGAAAGCTGGAAAGCCATCTATGACTTGGGGTATCAACAGGATCAGATCATCAAACCCCAGTATGTCATTGAAAAGATTGATGAGTTGACCAGAGGAGAAGCGATCATCACCACTGAAGTCGGACAGAACCAGATGTGGGCCGCCCAGTATTATAAATATCTCAAGCCGAGGACCTTCCTCACTTCTGGCGGATTAGGAACGATGGGTTATGGTTTCCCAGCAGCAATTGGCGCCCAGGTTGCTTTCCCAAACAAACTGGTCATCGGCATCTCTGGTGATGGAAGTTTTCAGATGAACTCTCAGGAATTGGCCACCGCGGTTCAGTATCGCTTGCCGATCAAAATAGCTATTCTGAATAATGGTTACCTCGGCATGGTCAGACAATGGCAAGAATTCTTCTATGGAAAACGCTATGCCTCTTCCTCCCTCGAGGGAATCTCTCCTGACTTTGTGAAACTGGCAGAAGCCTATGGCGCTGTGGGAATGAGGGCAACCAAACCCGAAGAGGTTGTACCGACTCTGAAGAAGGCCTTGTCCATCCCGGAACTGGTTGTGATCGATTTCGTTGTCGATCCAGAAGAAAACGTCTATCCCATGGTTCCAGCAGGAGAACCGTTGAATCAGATGAGACTGGTATAGAAGAAAAGATGAAAGATGGGATGATGAAACAATGGAATAATGGGAAGAAAATATCAGGGTTTAGGCCCAGTATTCCCAAATTCCATTAATCCAATATTCCAGCCCTTGAAGGTTTCTATGCGTCATGTCATCACTCTCTTAGTTGAAAACGAATTCGGTGTTCTGGCTCGAATTGCCGGGCTCTTTAGCGGTAGAGGATTTAATATCGAGTGCCTCTCTGTGGCTGAAACCCTCGACCCCACCGTCTCCACCATGACCATCGTTACTCGTGGTGACGATACCATCATTGAACAGGTGCTCAAACAACTGAACAAACTGATCCCTGTCATTAAGGTCGTCGATCTGATTGACAAAGACTTCGTCGAAAGAGAGATGGTTCTGGTCAAGGTGTCTGCCACAGAAAAGACCCGTGAGGAGATCCTTCGAATTACCGATATCTTCCGTGGGAAAGTCATCGATGTCGGAGCCAAAACCTATACGATCGAAGTGACAGGCGACGAGAAGAAGATCGATGCCCTTCTTGCTCTTTTGAAACCTCTTGGCATTAAAGAACTGGTAAGGACGGGGCGGGTCGCCATTTCACGGGGAAGCAAAGCCATGACAGAACTGACGTAATAAGATTTTAAAAGAGGGAATTTTATCCTCCCTTAAGCAGAGCCTGCCTGCCTTGCCTTCGGACGGAAACAGGGCCGGTAGGCAGGGGAGGTGGAAAGAGATTTTAAAAAAGGAGTTAGCGAATGAAAATCTACTACGATCGGGATGCAGACCTCAAAAACTTAAAAGGGAAGAAAATTGCCATTATCGGCTATGGGAGTCAGGGACATGCCCAAGCATTAAATCTGCGCGACAGTGGCTTGGATGTCATTGTCTCTCAGAGAAAGGGAAGCGATAATTATGATCTTGCCCTCCGGCATGGCTTTAAGCCGGTCAGCGCCTCTGAAGCCGCTCGGCAGGCCGATCTTATTCAGATCCTTACTCAAGACCATATCCAAGCCAAACTCTATGAAGAAGATGTGAAACCCCATCTCCAAAGGGGAAAGACCCTTCTGTTCTCACATGGCTTTAATATCCATTATGGCCAGATCATTCCTCCTAAAGAGATCGATGTGGTCATGATTGCTCCCAAAGGCCCGGGCCATCTGGTCCGAAGGGAATATGAGAAAGGAGCTGGCGTCCCTTCCCTCCTTGCCATCCATCAGGACTTTACAAAGAAAGCCAAACAGACTGCACTTGCCTATGCTAAGGGGCTTGGAGCTACACGCGCCGGTGTCATTGAAACCACCTTTAAAGAAGAGACCGAGACCGACCTCTTTGGAGAACAGGCCGTTCTCTGTGGAGGTGTGAGTGAACTGATCAAAGCTGGGTTTGATACCCTGGTGGAGGCAGGTTACCACCCGGAGATCGCCTATTTCGAGTGCCTTCATGAACTGAAACTGATCGTTGACCTTATGTATGAGGGCGGCCTCTCCTACATGCGCTATTCTGTCTCCGATACGGCCGAATATGGAGACCTGACACGGGGAAAACGGATCATCACGCAAGAGACAAGGCAAGAGATGAAACGAATTCTTCAAGAAGTCCAGAATGGGCAGTTCGCTAAGGAATGGATCATTGAGAACAGGATCGGCCGACCCGTCTTTACCGCCTTAAGAAAAAAAGAGGCAGAACATCCTATTGAAATCGTCGGTAAGCGACTGCGCTCCATGATGGGTTGGCTAAAAGAGAAAAAGCGCTGATGCCACAGAACCGCTGGCCTATTGCAAAGGAAGGATTGCCTTTCCTGATCCCGACCGTCCTCCTCACCCTCTTCTTTGCAGGGATGAGCTGGATCTTTTTGACAATTCCAGCGATTCTTCTCACCCTCTTCATTGCTTACTTTTTTAGGAACCCCAAGAGAAAGATTCCAGCCCTCAAAAATATCATTCTCTCGCCTGCGGATGGTAGGGTGGTCCATGTGGGAGAATGTGAGGAGGACCGTTTTTTAAAGCAAAAGGCCTTAAAAGTATCCATCTTCATGTCTCCCTTCGATGTCCACATCAATCGCTCCCCTGCTACAGGTCAGGTTGTCGAGACGAAATATCATCCGGGCAAGTTTTTAGTGGCAAGCCGGGACAAAGCATCTCTATCCAACGAGCAGAATGCCTTGATCTTGGAAACAGAGGAGCGCTTTAAAATACTTCTGGTTCAAATCGCAGGTTTTATCGCAAGGCGAATCGTCTGTTACGCAAAAATGGGCGACCCCTTGAATCGAGGAGAGATATTTGGTATGATTCGGCTTGGATCAAGAGTTGATCTCTATCTTCCACTCCATGTTCGGCCCATCATAAGGGTGGGCCAACACCTCAAGGGAGGAGAATCGATCATCGGATATTATCATGAGGAAGAGAAGAGCGCCGATTAAGATGCGAAAAGGGGTCTATATTCTACCCAACCTCTTTACAACAGGGAACCTCTTCTGCGGCTTCTGGGCGATCATCTCTGTCTTCCAGGAAAAATTCTACTACGCCGCTGTAGCCATTTTGTTGGCAGCGGTCTTCGATATTCTCGATGGAAAAGTAGCCCGGCTTTCCGGAGCCACCTCCAAATTCGGCGTTCAGTACGATTCTTTGGCTGACTTGGTCTCTTTTGGAGTGGCCCCAGCCTTCTTAGCCTTCAGCTGGGCATTAAGGCCTTATGGACGATTTGGCTGGCTCGCCGCCTTTCTCTTCGTCGTCTGTGGCGCTTTGAGGCTGGCCCGATTCAATGTGATGTCCGCCTCTGGTGAGACGAAATACTTCAAAGGCCTTCCCATCCCTGCGGCGGCCACGATGATCGCCTTGACCATCCTCCTCTATCTCCGTCTCATTGAAACAGGTTGGGTCAAGGATATCGTCATCCTCGTGATGATTTACATCTTGGCCTTTCTCATGGTTTCCAATATCCGGTACTTCAGTTTTAAGGAACTCAATCTGGCGCGGAGGAAACCCTTTAGTCTCTTCATGTTCATTATCCTCACGATGATTGTGATCGTCTACGAGCCGGTGATCGTTCTTTTCACCTCCATCGTCGTTTACATCTTTTCGGGCCCGGTCAATATGGTCAGAGCATGGAACAAGAAACGTGTGATGCGGAAACTGGAACCCTCTATCGAAGATGATGTCACCGTCCGGGGCTGAAAATTCCCTCTTGCCATCTCTGAAATTTTCTTTTAAACTAATTTGGAATTTTATGGTTGGAGATTGATTTATCTTTTTTCCCCGATAGCTCAACCGGCAGAGCGGGTGGCTGTTAACCACTAGGTTGGAGGTTCGAGTCCTCCTCGGGGAGCCAGAATAATAAAGGGGATCTCAATGGTCCCCTTTTTTATTCTTCTTTCTTCAATTGGAGGACTCGAAGTAAAAATTCCGCCGACCATATTTCTCTTTCGCCGGGTGGTCAGGAATTCCTCAGCCCTGCATCGATCCGGTCATGTGAAGTTCACCATTCTGCGGGTTTCTTACTTCGAATCGGACCACACGAGCATCGCCTCCCTGTTCTTCAAGCAGTCGGATTTCGATTTCGGATGGAAGGAAGATGGGCCTTTTAAAGAAGGCATTGGCTTCAATCGGAAATACAAGAGGACGCTTCGCTTCGATCGCTGCCAATGTTCGGGCAAATGTCCACATGCCGTGGGCAATGGCTCGGCGATAACCGAGAAATCGTGCCGTTAAGGGATAGAGATGGTGTGGGTTCCAATCATCTGAAGCCGCGGCATAACGCCGGCCCGTATCTTCAGCGACACTAACCCGAATCGATTCATATGGGTCTTCTTCGGGTATCCACGGTGTTGGGGCCCCTCTATATCGTTTCGTGCCTCGACCAGACCGGGCCAGCTTGTTTCGTGATAGGAGTGTTGCCAATCCCCTCCAAGCTTCACGACCTGTTGCCTCCGCACGCAGAGTGAAGTCCACCAAAAACCCTCGATTCGTCTCACGTATCTCAGAAAGACTACAGAAGAGGTTCAACATTTCTTCTGGATCAATCGGACGTAAAAGTGTGATCCGTTGCTCTAAATGGATTAAACCAAATGGACTGAATGGAAACCCATCCGAGAGCACTGCCTCTGCCATTAACTCAAGGAAGAGACACTCTGGATAGGCCGGTGGCACCATAAGACCATCCGGTGGATTACCGCAAACATCACGAAAACGTGCCAGCTTTAATGGATCGATCCGAACGCCAATCTGCGACACCTCGATCGGAGCCAGTGCCCGCTCGCGTTCTGGGGGAAGTTCTCCTTGCGGCCGATCTGGGATCCTTCGCAGGGACCTCAGATAGATGGCTAAGGTGCCAGGGCTCCTGGTAATGGAAAGCTGTTTAGGCTCGCCACACATCTCCACGCAACGCACCTGATCGTCGGGCATCGCTTTTGGCTTCCCACCCGTGCTACGACTTAGCATTTTTGAAAGTAAGCCTGGTGCAAGACGACTGATTCCAACAGCCAGTTTTCCATAAGCTGAGAGCACCACCTCACGACGTCGGTGATAGGAGGCCTCCACAATTGCCTTTGCTGCCTTATCAGCCTTCCACACCAAATACTTGGGCCGTGGATCACGGCGGTCCTTATGGAATCGGCCATCATTATCGACACGGACAATATCGCTCTCAACATATGCCGGATGCACAGTGGTGCAGCTCACACCACTACCCTTCAGTTCGGCCGACAGTGCCTCGCCAATCATTCGGACAGCCGCTTTAGATGATGAATAAGCAGCGCCCTTTGGCGTGGTAACAAATGCCGCAACACTACCGATCAGCACCAGCCGCCCGCGTGTTTTCCGCAATTCTGGAAGCGCTGCGAGAGCAGTACCAACAAGCCCGAACACATTGACATCGAATTGTCGTTTCCAATGGGCAAGGCTAATATCTTCAATCCGTCCCATCACCGAATAGCCCGCATTGGCAACGGCCACGTCTATCGATCCCCATGCATCAACCAGATGGCGCACGGCTGTAGCGATGGATGCCTCATCGGTAACATCACAGCGAATCGCGAGCGCTCGACCGCCAATCGCTTCGATTGCCCTGACAGTCTCGTCAAGCTTTTCAGGCCGACGGCCAGACACAGCCACCTTTGCACCCTCCCGTGCAAATTCAATAGCAACCGCACGCCCAATACCACTTCCGCCTCCGGTAATCCAAACGGTACTATCCACAAACTTTCCCATCAGTCTTCCTCCTGCATCAAGAGCGTCTTAAGTCGATTGAACCCCAATGCTCATGCTGCAACCATTGTATGCTATCATGACCTCCGACTGCTGTAAATAGTGAGGACTTCTACCCGCTCTATTCCAATTCTATAATAATAGAAATGAAACAATCCTTCGAGGCTTACCGAAACGAAGTTTTGGGGTGAGATCGTACAAATTGGAGGATACGGTAGGTTAGGACAACTCGAGTGTCCTTGAAGTAAGGGAGATTCTCCCCTGATGAACAAAGGGGCACCCCCATGAGGCGCCCCTTTAAGCCCTTAATGAAAAAAATTATTTAAGTCTACCCTCAACGGCTTCCCATTTTATATTCTTGAAGAAAGAAGTGATATATTCGGCCCGCTTCAGACCATAATCGATCATAAAGGCATGTTCAAAGACATCTAAGATTAGAAGTGGATTGCATCCAGCCGGATGTCCTACATCGTGTTCATTGATCCACTGATTTAATAATCTTCCGCTGATCGGATCCTGATAGAGAATGGCCCAGCCAATGCCCCTCGTGGTGCCTACCCCTTTGAAGTCGGCTTCCCAGTTTTCGTAGCTTCCAAAATCTTCGACCAGCTTCTTCCCGAGTTTACCCGATTTATCCAAAACTCCCTTGCCCCCTAAGTTCTCAAAATAGAGCTCGTGGAGCCTCATGCCATTAAACTCCCAACCGAGCCTCCTTTTCAACTCAGCATATTCAGGGGTTCCAATCTTGCCGGTCTTTACCATCTCAGAGAGTGTATCAATGACTTTATTCGTATGAGTCACATATCCCTGATAGAGCGTGAAATGATTTTTTAGAAGGGTTTCGCTAAACCCCTCCATTCCAATGAGGTTGTTGTAATCTTTTGCAGTATACGCCATCTCCGATATCCTCCTTTCTCAGATAGATAATTTAATCTTAACCAAAAAAACCCTATTTTCAAGGCCTTTTCCGAAAAACGGACCTTGACAAATCCAAAAGAGTGATTATTTTTGGGATGGTATCGATAATTTCTCAATGAAAGGAGGGATATTCGATGGCAAAAGAGCTTGAGATCTGGCGACCTTTCAGGGAGTTATCCCCCCTTAGGGAGTTTGAAAGGATGAGAAGGGAGATGGATCGACTCTGGGATTCCTTTTTCGAAGGTGGACTTCGTAAAAGAGGCGAAGAGATCGCTGAGTGGTATCCTGCATTCGATGTCTCTGAGACGAAGAATGATATCGTTGTGAAAACGGAAATCCCGGGTATGGATCCAAAGGATATTGATATCTCTCTGAGTGAGGGGGTCCTCACGATCAAGGGAGAGAAGAAACAAGAGAAAGAAGAGAAGGAGGAAAATTATCACCTCATCGAAAGAAGTTTTGGGTCTTTTTCTCGTTCCATTCGGCTTCCCAGGGATGTCCAGGGAGATAAGATCAGCGCCTCCTATAAGAATGGGGTCCTGAAGGTTACACTCCCAAAATCTGAAGAGGCCAAAAAGAAAGAGATCAAAATCAAAGTCGAATAAATTCATTTCCGATTCTATCAAAAAGGAAGAGGCGTTCTATGTAACGCCTCTTCCTTTTTCACCCTCTTTGCGCTCGCCGGATACTCTGTCACAACTTTAAAAAAGGTGTTCGCCTTTAATGAACCACGGTTCTATTGAAAACCGCTTGAGCGACATGTTATTTTGAGACTTAATGAAGTTACGTGTTGGAACCAATTGGGATCTCGGTTTGATTGATGCCCTTCAGGGCACCTGTGTGGATGCGCTCTTCGGAAAACTTCCTTTTGATATAGTCGGTGGCGCCAGGCCGGGTTTTGTCCTGCCCCAAGTTGACCGAAACTTCGTTGAGAAATATATCCGCGCCTGTCACCAAAAAGGGATCGAATTTAGTTATCTCCTCAATGCGCCTTGCCTCGGAAACCTCCAGTATTCAAGAAAGGGCTATGGACAGATCATTGACCTTCTCCAATGGGTGGTGCATTCGGGAGCGGATTCGGTTGTGGTCGGCGTCCCCTATCTCATCGACCTCATCCGAAAACGATTCCCCCGTCTGAAGATAAAGGCTTCCACCACAGCAAGGATCAATACAGTAAGAAAGGCCCTTCAATATGAGGACATGGGTGTAGAAGAAATCATCATCGATGAACATATTAATCGCGATTTCAAAACCCTTGAGGCCATCCGAAAGGCTGTCAAATGCAATCTGGAGATCCTCGTCAATAATATCTGCCTCTGGCAGTGTCCCTATAACTACGAGCACGTCAATCATGATGGCCATGCATCGAGAGAAGGAGAGGAAGAGGCCAACTGTTATCTCCAGTATCCAGGATACCTCTGCCTCTACCGGAAACTGACAGAGCCGGTGGAGTTACTGAAATCGCCCTGGATCCGGCCGGAAGATCTTCCTCATTATGAAGCCCTTGGTTACGACCGCTTTAAAATCACAGAGCGTTTTAAGCGGACACCTCTTCTTTTAGAGCATGTGAGGGCTTACCAGAGTCGGTATTTTGACGGAAATCTTTTAGATCTCTTCACCCTACCACGCAAAGGAGCGTTCACGCCCCTGCACCTCGAATATTTTATCAAACCCGAGCATGTCAACATCATGAAGATCTCAGAATTGGAAAAGGTCTTTGACCTTGAAGTCCGCCAGCTCATTCAAATTGACAATCGAAAACTCGATGGCTTCATCGAGCACTTCAAAAAGATGGACTGCAATCAGACCTCCTGCTCACAATGCCTCTACTGTGAAAAGATGTTTGAAAAGGTAGCCATCGTGGATTGGGAGGGAACAGAAAAGGCTTCAAAGAAAGTAAAAGATTTCTCTGATAAACTTCTTTCGGGAGAGATTTTCGAATCCCCTCGCTCCCATCTCCTCTTTCGACTTCCCTTTGCCAAGCCTCTTTTAAAACACCTCATCCGTTGGCGTTTGAAAAGGGGTCAATCCATCCATCCATGAGGGAATAAAAAGCCATGCGGTTTCTCTTAATCGATCCGCCTCATAAGATCTGGACCATTCTTCGGGCCTGGGTTCCCTCTCCAGGATGTCTTCAGCTCTTGGCCTATCTGGAGAGAGAAGGCTTTGATATCGAGTTTATGGATTGCACCATCAATCAAAATCCCTGGGGCGATCTCGAAGATAAGATTCGGAGAGAGAAACCGGATGTGATTGGAATCTCTGTCATCTGTACTGCCTTTATCTATGACGGAATGAATGCGGCTAACCTCATTAAAGCCATCCATCCAAAAACAACCATTATCATGGGGGGTGAGCATCCCTCTTTTATGGCCGAAGAGACACTCAGAGACTGCCCAGCTATTGACTTTATCTGCGTTGGAGAAGGAGAGTTAACCCTCACCGAATTTCTCAAGACGATCGAGAAGAAAGGCGATCTCTCCAGGGTTCCTGGCCTCGCCTTCCTCGGTGAGAATGGTAATTTCGTCTATACGGGCGACCGGCCTTTCATCGAAGACCTCGATACCCTTCCCTTCCCCGCCTACCATAAGGCCAACATGGAACACCCTTATATCGGAATTCCCTCTGAAGGCAAAAGAGGACTGGTTGTGAACTTCTCGAGGGGATGTACTTTTGACTGCTCCTTCTGCTCAGAATCGGCCTTCTATAAAAAAAGATGGCGAAAGAGGAGCCCGAAGTTGATTGCTGATGAACTTCAATTGTTAAAGGAAAGATATCATCGCGACATCTTCTACGTGGGTGATAACACCTTTAATGTCACACGGGATCAGTCCATTGGATTCATTGATGAGATGCTCAAAAGAAAGACGAATCAGCGATTCTGGCTTCAATCGAGAGCAGATCTTGTCATCCGGGATAAAGACCTTCTCGATGGTTTCCGGGAGGCTGGAGTCTACCAATTCATGCTTGGTCTCGAATACCACATGGACTATGTCCTCAAAGATATCCGCAAGCGCCATTCAGTGGAAGAGGCTTTAAAGGCCATGAAACTTTTGAAGAAGCATCGGTTGATGGTCATGGCCACCCTGCTGATCGGTCACTGGGAGGAAACCGAAGAAGATCGAGATGCCTTCTTAAAATTCTTTGGGAAGTATGTGGATCATTTTGGCCTCAACATCATCACCCCACTTCCAGGGACTCCACTCTTTTATAAGATGAAGGAGATGGGCAGAATCAAAGACTGGGAGTACCGAAACTATGACTATCTCCATGCCGTGATGCCAACCCGCGAAGTGGATGACCTTGAACAATTGAATTTCATCTACAAGAATCTCATGAGGCGCTACTACTGGAGGCCCCGAGAACTGATTAAACTCTTTTCTCGAAATCCAATTTTGAGGCACCACCATCGGTATTACATCACCCAAGTGGCTTTCAATATCATGATGCACGAAATCTTCGGAAATCCTTTGTGGGTACAACCCAACTACCAGGAATATAGAGATTATTTGGTGGAGAGAGGTGGGGCGCTGCCACCGGAGTTGATGAGGCTTGCCAAATAATCAAACCAACGTCTTTGGAGGGCAATTCTTCTTCTGGGAATGAAGGTCACTGGAGCAAATCGGAGTGTGAATGTCTCCCCTCTTTCATCGCGAAAGGTGAGATTGAAAAGGGTCGTATCCGCTCCATAATAATTGTCTTGGGTCAGGAAGACTTTCTCCAATCTTCCAAAGGGAATGTTTAAAGCGATTCTCTCCCCTCCCTTGCCTTCCGGAACATTAAAGAAAAAAGAATCTCCCTCGATCCACATCTGCCCTTTGCGCCGGGTTCCTTTCACAGGAAGCCCTCCATAATAATAGGCTTTGCAGGATTTTGGAATCATTGATCTAATATATAGCATCGAACTCCATCTCGATCAACCCTTTCTTGATTTGAGAATCTCCTCTTTGAAAATCTTTTTGAGTAGGGTATAATGGAGTCCAACATTTCTAAATCCCACTCGTTTCCCCTATCCACAGGAGGATAATCATGAATCGAACGATCCTTTCTCTCATCCTTTTTATCTTGACCAGCTCTCTGCTTCTTTGCAGCGAGGCTTTTTCGCAGACCCGTCTGGTGGTTAAATCGGCAAGGGCGGGAACCTCCTATTACGCCCTGGCCATGGGGATGGCAAAAGCCATAATGACCGTACCTGGGATTGAGGCATCGGTCGAAGAGAGTCTTGGTTCTGTTGCCAATGTAAAAGAGGCAAGGACACGAAGCCATTTCATCTTCACCTCCACCTCTGATCTTATTGCCCAGGCTCTCAAAAAGATAAAACCTTTTGAAGAAGGGGGCTATGAGAGGATACGAACGCTATGGCCGATTCCCGGAGTGACGGTCCACTGGGTGGTGAGAGAGGATAGTGGAGTTAAAACCATACGTGATCTCGAAGGGAAACGGTTTATCCCCGGCGGAATTGGCACGGCCACAGAACGTCTCACCAAACTCATTCTCAAGATCTATGGCCTTGAGGGAAAGATCGATCTCCCTGCAGTTGATCTAAAAGAAGGGGTTGATGCTGTCGTCAATCGAAGGGCTGTTGGGTTCACCACCGGTAGCCCATTTCCCACACCCATGGTGATGGAGATCACCGCTACAACCCCTGTTCGACTGCTCGAAATGGGAGAGGAAGAATTTAAGAAACTTTTCGATGTTGACCCCACCTACTCTCTGACAACCATTCCATCCGGAACCTATAAGGGAATCGATTATGATGTAAAAACAGTCGCATCACCAGTGCTCACTTATGCAACGGATGATCTTCCAGAAGAGATCGGATACAAGATTACAAAAGCCTTTTGGGAAAATAGAAAAATATTAGCTGAGGCCCATCCCATCGGTAAAGTCCTCAACATGAAGGGAATCCGATATGGAATTGCCAAAGTTCATTCAGGTGCACTTCGATATTATAAAGAGGCTGGAATTGATATCCCTCCATCAATGAGATGATCAGCCCTATTCTACACCGATAAAAAGCCCCGTTGGAAAGCTGAAGACCTTCTAACGGGGTTTACTTTATGACGACTTATGGAAAAAACTCATCCATTACTCTCCTCGATCATTCTTCTTTTCTCCCTTCTCCTTGCCCTCTTCTCTCTCCTTCTCCCTGTCTATGCCTTCATTCCGAATCTCATCGAGAGGTCAATTCACTTAGCCCTCGTCTTCCCCATCATCTTTCTATCGAGAAGCAGATCGAAATCTATCAGAAACCTATTTTTAAACCTTCTCTTTACAGTTCTGGGAATGGGACTCTGTGTTTATCTCATCATTGACTTCGAGGGCGTGCTCAACCAGTTCGGCATAGTTAAGAATCCATACCAGACCCTGATGGGCCTCGTCATGGTTCTGATCGTACTCGAATGTGCACGCCGAATGGTCAAACCTGTCCTTCCTACCATCACGCTTCTCTTTCTCCTTTACGCCCTTTTGGGCCATCACATTCCAGGATATTTTGGCCATGTCAAATATGACCTCTCCCAGATTATGGGAATGCTCTATTTAACGACTGGAGGAATCTGGGGTCAACTCACAGGAATCTCAGCCAATATTATTGCCATCTTCGTCTTTCTGGGAGCCCTGATCGGAGTAACAGGAGCAGGAGAGGGTTTCAAAAAGATCTCTCTTCGCTTCGCTGGGAGGTTAAAAGGCGGACCAGGGAAAGTGGCTACGGTATCCAGTGCCCTTTTCGGAACGATCTCAGGAAGCGCCTCTGCCAATGTGGTGGTGGATGGCCAATTCACCATACCGATGATGAAAAAACTGGGGTTCCGCCCCCCCTTTGCCGCGGCTGTCGAGGCCGTAGCCTCTACAGGAGGACAGATCATGCCTCCAATCATGGGGGCTGGCGCTTTTATCATGGCTGAGCTGACGCAAATTCCTTACCTCAAAATTGCTGTTGCCGCCTCTCTCCCTGCGATCTTCTACTTTTTCACCGTCTGGATGGGAATCCACTTCTTTGCGATCAGAGATGGACTCCACGGGCTCGGGAAGGGAGAGGTCCCTTCGTGGTCTGAAACCCTTCGGGCGAGCATCTTCTTCATCATCCCCCTTACCGTCCTGATTGTCTTCCTTCTCCTCCGTTACACGCCACCCTATGCAGCCTTTTGGGCAACCTTGAGTGCCCTCCCATTTACCTTTATCAAACTGGACTGGAAATTCGATAGGACCTTTGTAAGAAAGATCAAGGAGGCTGTTTCAGAAGGCGCATCTCAAGTGGCAATGATTGCCAGTATCTGTGCTTGCGCCCAGATTATCATTGCCATCCTCTCCTTTACAGGTCTCGGAGTCAAGATCTCAACCTTCATCATCGATTTCAGTGGAGGGAGCCTCTTTCTCACTCTGCTTCTAACGATGGTAACCTGTATCATCCTCGGTATGGAGGTTCCCACAACTGCCGCCTATATCATGGCGGCAATTGTTGCGGCGCCCGTACTCATTAAAATGGGAATTCATCCTCTTGCCGCACACCTCTTCATCTTCTACTTCGCCATCCTCTCTGCCATCACTCCGCCTGTGTGCGGTGCGGTCTTCATCGCCTCTGGAATTGCCCAAACGAACTGGATCCATACCGCGCGCTACAGCCTCCGGTTAAGCTATGCCGCTTTTCTATTGCCCTTTGTTTTCGTCTACGACACCTCCCTCCTCCTATTCGGAGAAAATTGGTTCGATATCCCTCTCTGCATCATTAGGACGGTCATGGCAATGACCCTGCTGAGTGCCGGATTCATCGGTCAGCTCAGAGGAAGTCTCACCCCGCTTGCCCGATCGATCCTTCTCGGGCTGGGAACCCTCTGGATCATCCCTAACTGGATACTCGACTCAATCGCTCTGATCGGATCAACCCTGGTCTTCTTAGATAAAAAATGGATGTACTCCGAGGCATCGGTGGCCAACAAGAATGAGCACAAAGAAAGAGGAATTTGATGATGAAATCCTCGGTTGTGGTCGCAAAAGGTAAAAATCCTTACCTCACCACTCGTAATGCCCTTTTGCGTTTCCCTTTTCCAGATCATAAAGCTAAGAAGGTTTTGATCAAGCCCAATGCCGCACGATTGGCATCTCCAGGAGACGGAGTGACCACCCATCCTCAGGTAATTTCAGCGGCGATCGATCTCCTCAGAGAAAGAGAAGTAAAAGAGGTTGTCATTGGAGAGAGCTGCATTTTTGGCGTCAACGCTCAAGAGGCTTTTAAAAAAACGGGGCTAAAAGGGGTTTCACAAAAAAAGGGGATCAGACTGATTGATTTAGACCAGTTTGAGCCAATGCAAAGGACCATTCCTCATGGAAAGCTTTTAAAAAAGATAAAAATCTCCTCCGCCCTGAATGGATTTGATTGGGTCATTTCCATCCCTGTGATGAAAACCCATATGCATACTTTCGTCTCTCTTAGCTTAAAAAATATGAAAGGGCTGCTCTGGCGAAGAGAAAAGGCGAAACTTCATCAACTCCGTTCTCATTAACCACTGAGCCAGGGAGATAAAACGCTCGATCTTGCGATCTCAGAGATGGCCACTGTGCTCATGCCCCATTTTGTGATTATCGATGGAACGACCGGAATGGAAGGGATGGGACCCGCTTATGGAAAACAGAAAGAGATGGGGATTGTTCTGGTCGGCGACAATGCTCTCTCCGCAGATGCCGTGGCCGCACATCTGATGGGCTTTCAGCCTGAACGTATCCCCCATCTCCGCCTTTCCTCTGAAAAAGGGCTCGGCGAGATCGACCTTGAAAAGATATCGATCAAACCAGAGGATTTCATGAAATGGATGACTCCTTTCGATCCGCCGCCTTCCAAATTTTCCATTCCCTTTCCAGATGTGGTGGTCTACGACGAAGGTTCCTGCAGCGCCTGCTTCTCAACTCTGGTCGTTTTTCTTAAGAACTACTATCCAGAGATGAGGAAATATCGTCTTCGTGATAAAAAGATTCATATTGGCATCGGCAAGAATTTGGAAAAATGTCCCAAGGGAACCATATGGGTCGGCAACTGTACTTCAGGGATGAAGCATAATGGCCTATTCATTCAGGGATGTCCTCCCATAGCCTCGCAGATTATGAACGCGCTCCGATCCTTCTAACCATTGACAGAATGAGGCTTTCTCTTTGGCAAGACGCAAAATCAACAACCCATTGACTCCCCCGCTCTGAAGCCCGCGAGAAGCTCAGGATTGATACTGAGCGGGTCTTTTGACCCTGTCCTGAAGGCCGCACAGGTTGGCGGCGTCGAAGTATCAATCTCCCTTTCCTTCTTACTCCTTAAAAGCTGTCATGGGCTCGAGGAGGAGTTCACCTTTCTCAAAGCGCTCAATCGAGAGGGTTGCGATATCAAGGGTGGTTGCTCTTCCGTTGACAATGAGCTCTGAAATGACCTTTCCTACTGCTGGGCTATGTTGGAATCCATGGCCGCTAAAACCATTGGCTAAAATAAGGCCTTCTAATTGAGGAACTTTCCCCAAGATAGCATGGTTGTCCGGGGATATTTCGTAAAGTCCTGCCCACCCTCGTGCAATTCTGGCCTTCTCAAATGCAGGCACGCGATCGATTGCATTCTCTGAAGCCTCAACCATGGCCTCGTAATCGGTCTGGGTATTAAAACTTGGCTCCCGATCAAGAGGACCGGAAAGTAAAAAACCATCCAACTCTCTGCGGAAATACCACCCCCTGTGAAAATCGATTGTGAGAGGAGTAACCTGATCCGTCAGATGAAACGGAGCCGTCACAAAAACCTGTCTTCTCAATGGCTTCACAGGAATCGATAGACCTGCCATCTCCCCAATCAACGAGGCATAAGGTCCACCTGCATTCACAACCACAGGACTGGAGATTTCTCCTTTCACTGTTCTGACACCTGTCACCTTCCCGTTTCGAATCAATACTTCCTTGACCTCTGTCCCTTCATGAATCTTCACGCCTGCCCTTCTGGCACCACTGGCAAATCCATGGAGGACTTCGTTGGGACCTGCATATCCATCCCATGAGCAAAAGGTTCCACCTAAGACATCTTCCACCTTCAGGTAGGGATAGCGTCTTCTAATCTCATTGGCATCGAGCCACTCTACAGGAATACCAAACCGTTTCTGAAGAAGAATATTCTCTTTAAAAACTTTCACATCCTGCTCAGTGGTTGCGAGAAAGAGGTAACCGATCTTCTTAAGTTCAGGATTGACGCCGAACTCCTCTTCAAATTGGTTAAAGGTTTTCAGGGATTCGAGAGAAAAGCGGATATTGATCTCCGTTGAAAACTGGGTTCTTATACCGCCTACACATCGGCTGGTTGAACCCTCGCCCAACTGACCTTTCTCCAGGAGAACGATCTTCCCGGCCTTTTTTTGCCCCAGATGATAGGCAATGCTCAATCCGATGATGCCACCGCCGATGAGGATGATATCTGCAACCTTTTTCAAATTAAAACCTCATTTAAAACTCGAATAAATGTAATGGATGAGCGTAAGTATATCAAACACAGGTATTTTCACGACCTCTCTCACTGCCTTTCGAAAAACGGCCATATTGGTGCATTCAAGGACAAGAGCGGAAATATCGGGATGCTTGGTAACCAGTATGGAAGCTTCCATGACCACTTCCCGTTCAACCCTTCGAAAATCCAGATCAGAGTGATTCCCTACATAGATTCGATGAAACTCACTCTCAGGCTTCATCCCATGTATGACTGCGGGGATTCTCTCTGCTCCAACCCCTTTCAGATGGTCCGTTGTAAAAGAATCTCTGTCAACCGTGAGCACACCGATCTGCCCACGCCGACCCACCAATTCGTATGCCCAGGGAACCTGTATGAGGCTGGAGGTAAAAAGAGGAACCTTGACCACGGATGACAGCTCTTCTTGCCAGAGGGCAAGGAATCCGCAACTGGTGGTAATCGCCACCGCCCCCCGCCTCTCCAATGCCTTAGCGGCTTCAATAAAAGCTGGAAGCAGAGGCTCCCCTCTCTCTTTGACTACCCGCAATGGAAATGCCCCCGCCACCGTTTCATAGACCACCGGAAATGGGAAGGTGTCGGGGTTTCCTATATCACCCGGAAGCCTTGGAAAACGAGTATCCAACAGGATAATGCCGATCAAAGAAACCTCCAAGAAAATTAATCTTAACGTCCAAAATTACATAACACAAAATGGTCTTCCTTAAAATGGCATTCAATCCATTGGTCCGAAGATATTTCCCTCTTTACTTTTTTCTTTGATAAATTATATACGGTATCCAAATTAAAAGAAGGAGGGATGTGCGATGAAAAAGATGATATTTCTTGCGATCCTGACATCATTGAACCTGGTTGTCTCCATGGGCTATGCCCAGACCCTGACCTGGTCGGCAGGTGGGGTCGGTGGCGGGTGGTATGCCATTGCCGGCGGCATTTCCAATATTGTCAATGAAAAATCGGGTGGAATTACCATAAAGGTAATTCCGGGGGTGGCACCGTAAACCCAAGGTTGGTTGACAAAGGAGATTGTGAGTTGGGATGGGGGCTTCCCTTTTTAAATGTGGCCGCCTGGAATGGTGAAGACCCGTATGACAAGAAGCATTCGAACCTTCGTGCCATTGCAGGTGGAATGAGCCTTAACTTCTTCCATTTCTATGTGGCAGCCGATTCTCCCATTAAAACCATGGATGAAGTTTTTAAACAGAAAAAAGCCATTCGTATGGCCATCTCACCAGCCGGGGCATCCGATGAATGGGTCTTTAGGAAGGTCATGGCGGCTTATAAGACCGATTATAAGGAACTCGAAGCTGCGGGGTTTAAATTCTTCAGGGGCTCCTATGCGGAACAGGCAAGCCAGTTTAAAGATAAGAACGTAGACTCTGTCTTCACCTTCCTGGCCACTCCAGCAGCCGCGGTCACGGAGGCTTCCATTGGTCGCCCCTTGAGGTTGATTCACTTCTCAACCGAGGCGTTACGGAGTCTCAAACAGTATGGCATCGAATCGGGAAATATTCCAGCAGGAACCTATCCCAAGGCAGCGAATGCCAATGAGGATGTGACGACCGCCATCGCCGGCAGTGTCATCTTGGTTAACAAGAATGTCGCTGATGATACTGCCTACCGGATTGCCAAGGTGATCCATGAAAATCTCGACCAGTTTCGCAAGATACACGGCTCCCTCGTCCCTTACCAACTGAAGGATGCCGTAACCGGTTTGGGCTTGATTCCCCTTCATCCGGGTGCGGAAAAATACTACAAAGAAAAGGGAATAATCAAATAGAGATTGAAAAAGGGCGATAAATCAATCAAACCCTTGTTCAATAACCGGTTGAATACGTATTCGTTTGGGCCTCTCCTTTTAGAAGATCGAGACCTTTGTTTAAATTTGATCTGTTTTAAAAGAGCCCGCCCTCACCTCCAGATTTGGGCGGGCGTTCTTATTCTAAAGAAGTATGCGTAAATTAAAGGGATGGCTTAAAGTCGTAATCCTGATCTATGGAGTGAGTGCCGCCCTGCTCCATCTCTACACCTCGGGATTTGGCACTTTTGAGCCTCGCACCCAGCGGGGACTACACCTCCTCTTTCTGCTTCCCCTAATCTACATCCTTTTCCCAGCCACGAAAAACTCTCCCCAAAATCGGCCCAGCCTGTTTGATCTAATTGCCTCCCTCCTCTGTTTCGTAGGACCCGCTTATATTGTTTGGAATGCTGAGCGTCTGAATTTCAGGATGGTGGGGATGGATGAGGTCCTGCCCGTGGAGATGATTTTAGGCACGGCCCTCGTTCTTCTGGTGGTCGAAGCCGCTCGGCAGGCCCTCTCCCGCTGGATGGCACTCACGATCGCCATCTCCATCTTCTATTTGGCCACTGCTCCCTACTGGCCAGGACTGTTGAAGTTTAAAGGATACCCCTTCCCACGGATGGTGGAAGTCCTCTTTTTAGCAGGGGACGAAGGCATCTTCGGATTTCTAACAGGCATCTCCTCCAATATCCTCTTCATTTACATCATCTTTGCCTCTTTCATGCTCCATGCAGGCGTCGGCCAATTCCTGATCAACTTTGCAATATGGGCTTCTGGATGGACAAGAGGAGGTCCTGCGAAGATATCCGTGATCTCAAGCGGTCTCTATGGAACCGTGAGCGGAAGCACGGTCGCCAATGTCTATGCAACCGGGAGCTTCACCATTCCATTGATGAAGAAAGGAGGTTTTCTACCGAAACAGGCTGCCGCTATTGAGGCCATTTCAAGCACGGGCGGGCAACTCATGCCACCCATCATGGGAGCAGGCGCCTTTATCATGTCTGAGATCACAGGTGTTCCCTACTTTAAAATCATTCAGGCCGCCGCCATACCCTCCCTGCTCTATTTCTTTGGCCTCTTTTGTGTCGTTCAGTTTCTGGCAGTCCGTTACGGGATGAAGCCCCCTCCAAAAGAAGAGAGACCCGATATAAAGCCCATGCTTAGGAATGCTTATTACTTTCTTCCCTTCATCCTGGTGGTCACCTTTTTAGGATATGGATATTCTCCCAGCAAATCGGCCTTTTTTGTGGTTTTGATCATCTTCGGCCTCAGTTTTTTAGACCGAAAAACCTGGATGACTCCAAAGAAGACGCTAAATGCGCTCTTTGAGGCTTCAGTCAATGCGGCTATCATTGCCACCGCCCTTGCTGGCTCCGGGATGGTCGTTGGTATCTTGACCCGGACAGGAGCCGCACTGGCCTTTGGAAGCGTCCTACTGAGTGCTTCCCTGAACAACCTTCTTCTCGCCATGATCCTTGTCTTCCTGGTCGTCAGTGTTCTTGGAACGGGAATTCCAACCACTCCGGCCTACATCATTGCAGTCACTGTGGGAGCCTCTGCCCTTGGAAAGTTTGAGGTGGCCCTGCTATCCGCCCACCTCTTTGTCTTCTACTACGCTGTGCTTTCGGATCTTACGCCTCCGGATGCAATCACAGCTTTTGCGGCGGCCAATCTGGCCGGTTCGGAGATGATGTCTACAGGAATCGAAGCCTTCAAGCTTGGCATCGCAGGGTTTCTCATCCCCTTTGCCTTTGTCTTTCAACCCGCACTTCTCCTTCATGGAACACTCCCTGAGATCTTGAAGGCAACTGGACTGACCGGTCTCGGAGTCGCCTGCCTCTCCGCTTTCCTGGTCGGACACATCTGGTCTCCCCTGAGTTGGATCAAACGGATTCTGTTTGCCGTCTCGGCGATCCTTCTCGTCTTTCCAACGATTGGCATGGAGTTGATTGGAATCGTTCTGGCAGTAGGGCTGTTTATCTGGGCGAGAGTCAAAAAACGAAGAATTGGTTTTTTGATCTGACGACTTGACAACCTTTGGACGTTTGGCCATTGGCCTTGGGCTATTTTCTGTATCTCTTTTTCCTCACCATATTCAGCAAAAACATCATCTCCTCATTCTTCATCCAGTAAGAGCAGATCAGATAGAGGGTGATGCCGATGAGGATCGCCGCTGAGAGGAAGACGGCTTTGAGTAGCGTATTGCCTGACTGAGTCCAATCTCCAAGAGAGCAGATCAGGTAGGCAGCGAATCCCATAGGAAGGCTACCGATTAGAATTCGGAGAAGCGACCTAAGGTTATTGACGATCTCCACTCCATTGAGTTTGAGATTCAGCTTCCAGCTTAAAAGAATGAGATTTAAAATGGATGAAAGACTGGTAGCCAAGGCAAGCCCTGCATGTTTCAAAGGTGTGAAGAAGATGAAAATGGTATTAAGAACCACATTGGCCATGAGGCAGATGAGCGCAATTTTCAGTGGTGTCCAGGTCTCTTGAAGTGCATAAAAAGCAGGAACAAGTGTCCGCACCCCTGCAATGGCCCACAGGCCAACGGAATAGCAGAGAAGGGCCTGTGCAGTCAATACCGTTGCGGTGTGGTCGAAAAGGCCTCTCTGGAAGAGAAGGTTGATGATGGGCGTCTTTAGGGCGATCAGCCCCACCATGGCAGGGATGCTAATTAAGGCAGTGAGCCGAAAGGTGAAGGAGAGTGTGCTCTTCAGCTCTTCCAGCTTGCCCTGAGCAGCAAGTCCGGAAAGGCTCGGCAATGAGGCCATTCCAACGGCAATGGCAAATATCCCCAATGGAAATTCTAATAGCCGGTCTGCAAAGAAGAGATAGGAAACACTCCCTCCGGGTAGAAAGGAGGCAAAGACCGTATCCACAAAAACGTTGAGTTGATAGACCGCTGTTCCAATCAGCCCCGGAACCATCAACCCTCCGATCCGCCTGATGGCAGGGTGTCCGAAATGAAAATTAAATCGGAAAGTGATCCCCTTCTGCCATAAAAAAGGGACCTGGAAGAGAAATTGGATTACCCCGCCCGCAAGAACACCCATGGCCAACGTCATGACCGGTTTCTGGAAGGAATGGTAGAAGAGAAAGACAGAAAGAATGATGGAGATATTGAGAAAGATAGGGGCAATGGCTGGGGCGAAAAAGTGTCTGTAGGAATTTAGAATTCCCATGCAGAGCGCAAAGAGCCCCATGAAGAAAAGATAGGGGAAGATGATCTGGTTGAGTGTGACGGTCAATTGAAACTTTTCCGGTATTCTGGCAAATCCGGGCGCGATCAGCTGAATGAGAATCGGCGAGAAGAGAATTCCAAAGATCGTGATCAGGAATAAAACCAATGCCATCAGGGTAAAGGCAATGTGAGTAACCTCTCGGGTCTCCTCCTCGGACCGTTGGTGAAGGTATTCGGTATAGACCGGAATGAAGGAGATGGTTAGAGAACCTTCTCCGACCAATCGTCTCCATAGATTAGGGATCCGAAAAGCCACAAAGAAGGCGTCCGCCGCCATTCCTGCCCCAAAGAAATGGGCAATGACCACATCCCTCAAAAAACCGAGGATGCGGCTCAACAGCGTTCCCATTCCAATGGTCGAAGCAGCCTTGGTAATCCTCTTATTTTCGGTCATAGTTAAAAATTAAAGGTGATCTCTGACGGTTAAGGTGACAAGACGCCCTTATCGCCATTCGGTTACGTCTCTCCATTTAAGAAGTCCATGGAGCCGTCTACCCGTAAACGGAACGCCTGCCTGCCGATAGGTAGGGGCTTCTTAGCCTCAACCTGCAACTTCCAAATTTTCATTTAGGAAACCTTGACACACGCTACCCTAAAATGTTAAAAAAATCAATATCTTCTCACCCTTCCTTTCTCCCAAACAGGGGGAAGCCAGGGTGAGGGAGAGAAAGGAGACTCCATTTTGGCAACACATCAATCTGCAATTAAGCGGGCAAAACAGAATGAAAAAAGGAGGAGACGAAACCTCCATATCGAATCGACTTTAAAGACTTCGATTAAGAAAGTGCGGGAGGCAATTGAAGAAAAGGATGTCGAAGGAGCTAAAAAAGCTCTCTTAAAGGCCATACCTCTTATTCAGAAAGGCCGCTCAAAAGGCATCTTCCACAAAAACAGCTCCGCCAGAAAGATCTCCCGTCTAACCAAAGCAGTCAATGCTCTATCCGTAAAATAATGAGTGGCCTCACGAGCTCATCGGGGCCGGCAGAGCTCAATGACCAGTTTCTCCATCAGAAGATTTTTGGGGCCCCGTCCTGTCTTAATGGCTAAATCGGTCTTATAACACTTCCATATCCCCTCTTGCAGATAGGCGATGGAGAAGCTCTTGGCCTGTTCCATCAACTTCCTAACATTCCACGCCTTCATCCCAAGTGCCCCTACCATCTCTTCAAGGTCTTTCTGCTGGGAAGCCATCTCCTTCACTCGCCAGATATTCCAGTAATGTCTCGACATGATACCGACCAGCAAAGGCACAGGATCATCCTTCCGTTTAGGGAGGGGCTCTTCTCTCTTAAAGGGAATGGATCTTAACTCCAATGTCTTCTCAAGGATGGAAAGCGCCTTTTCCAGGTTCTGTTGTCCGATGGCATCGGTTAAATCGTATACCGTGCTCACCTTGGCCGCGGAGGTGATTCCCTCCACATCAGAGAGTTCGATCTTTCTTTTGTCTCCGGAACTTAAAAAAATCTTCTCCAACCCATTATCCAGGTCCTGGAGATGATCGCCCAACACCTCGATCAGATAGTTGGCCGCCTCCTCCGAGATGGATTTTCCCTTCTCCTCCATCCTCTTTCTGACCCACGAGACAAGCCCTGTTCCTTTCAGTCGGGGATATTCGACTACCTTTCCAACCCTCTCTATCTCTCTCTGATACTTCTTCCAGGGTCCCTGGGTCTGAGCGCACATCACCAGACAGGTAGCCGGAGAAGGATTCCGGATATAAGAAAGCAACAACTCTACATCCTCACCGTCAAACTGATCCGCTCCTCGAATGAGAATAAATCGGTGTTGTGAAAACATCGGAAGGGTTTGAGCGGTTTGGACGATCTCCTGACCGCTGTGCTCCTCTCCACGAAAGAGGTGAAAATTGAACCCTTTCTCCTTTGGAGAAAGAGTCCGATTCAATAGCCTCCGGACCTCCTCTTCAATCAGATACTCCTCAGGGCCGTAAAGGAAATAGATGGGATAGGTTTCTTGTGTCGTTTTGGCTTTCATTCGATAACGTCATCCTTTTTAAAGGTCTTCTAAAATCGAATAATAAGTCGCCTCCCTGGCATCCCCTGTTTTGTTGACATCAAATATCTTTTTGAAATAGGACTCCAACATTTTAAAACCTAAATTGAGCGATTTCTTTCACCCTTCACAAGGGGGGCGGGGAGGCCGAAAAGCCTTTTAGAGCGATGACCTTTGAT
>OGCL01000080.1_pt1 | contig 106224 bp, 102 predicted proteins | sample 1570041 | NCBI WGS metagenome assembly OGCL01 (sample SAMN06266162, study PRJEB24511) | hot springs metagenome | isolation source: Hot spring water | place: South Africa: Limpopo | collected 2015-06-22
TCACGGCGTTGGTGGCGATCTGCTGGAACTGCTGGCTGAGCGCTCCCCACCACTGCATCGGGTCGACCACCCCGGCGGCCGGCTCGGCAGCCGCCTTGCGGCTGGCGGCGGTCTTGCGGGCGGGCGACTTGCGAGCCGGCGCAGGCTTGACCGGTCGCGCCTGAATGCCCTCGTACACCCGCTTGGGCGCCGGCTGCTCCGGCGCTGCCGGCGCCAGGCCAGCCAGCGAGTCGGCAGCCTTGAGCTTGAACGCATTGGCCACATCACCCATGCTGAAGTTCATGCTCTTGAGGGTGGACAAGGTCATCTTCTGCACTTCGAGGGCCTGGATGGTGGCGCCCAGTGCCTTGGCATTCTGGTCCAGCCAGAAATGCACCGCCTTGAGCTCCTCGATGCGTTTTTCCAGCTCTTCGACGATAAAAAACAAAAAGGGTTGCGCCCGACCGGCAATCCGATCCAGATAACCCTGGTTATCGGCATAAAAATTACGTTGCTCAATAATAGGGCGCGTTTGCGGAACTTTAAAAGATAACTGCGCCTGGATCCGTTGCCAGAGGTCTTCCAGCTCGGATGCCTCCAACAATTGCTCCTCACTGAGGCCGGCACTCCACAAGCGTTCAGCAATCAATTCGGCAGATGCAGTATCTTTATGAAAATCAGTGGTTTTGGGTTTTACTGCAGGCTGAACCGCAGTATCAGCCGTGTTATCAGCGTTAGACCCTGTCGTACTGACACAGCCACTAAGCAGTGCCAGCAAAACTACGGCAGAGATTCTTACAGTCATAACAAGGTTCCAAATGTAAAACGACGATATTACCTGTCTGACCAGACATTGCAAGTCAGGATTTAAACTGGTCTTTGGCTTGTCTTAATAAGGTAAACAATGCCAAAGCCGAGTTTTGGTTAAATTTGCGCTGTAACGCTATGTTTTCACATCGTAAAAACGGATTAACTTTTCTCTCAGTCGCCAATAGCGCTGGCAGGGTAGGCTCAGATAACTGACGTTTTTGCTGGCAATGCTTTAGGTACAGCTGCAACTCGGTATTCTCTGGCTCTATGCTCAGGGCAAAGGCAATATTGGCAAGGGTGTATTCGTGGGTACAGCAGAGCAGGGTATCATCCGGCAGTGCCGCCAGGGATTGCAAAGACTGATACAGCTGCTTTGCGGTCCCCTCAAATAAGCGGCCACAACCAACGCTGAACAGGGTATCACCACAAAACAGAACGGGCGCTGAATAAAAACCAATATGACCGGCAGTGTGGCCGGGTAAGTCGAACACCCGGCATTGCCAGTTCAGCTCTGGCACAGTGACGCTATCACCACCCACGACAAGCTGTTCAAGCTCTTGAATTTTCGATTTTTCTGCAGCAGGTCCTATTACCCGGCAGGCTGGGTATTGTTGTTTTAATTGCTGGATACCTCCGGTATGATCAGCATGGTGATGGGTGATCAGGATCGCAGCCAGTGTTTTTTGCTGTTGCTGCAGAAACTGGATCACGACTTCAGCATCACCCGGATCGACAACTAAACAGTAGGGGTTGTGTTGCTCGGTCAGAACCCAGATATAATTATCATTAAAGGCAGGTAGCGGGATCAGTTCTGGCATTTGAAGGCTCCATGCATCGCAAACAAGGCTGCACCTTAACATGAAACCGGCATTACGTGAAAATCAGCTGCAAGCGCCGAAACACTGGCAAAGTTTTCGTCAGGGCCCGGCCTTGGCTGCGGCACTGGAACAGCAGCTGGCACCCTGGTGGCAGCAGATTTTCGGCTACTATTTGTTAAAGGTCGGCGATCTTAGCTGCCAGTTGGCCACGCCGGAATGCCGGGTGCGCCATCAGTTACGGCTGGGGTCCGGCAGTATTACCCCGGATTTGGTGGCTGAACCGGATGCCTTGCCGATCGCCAGTAGCAGTGTCGATGCGGTGTTATTGAGTCATTGTTTGGAGTTTCAGAATGATCCGCATCATGTGATCCGCGAAGCACACCGGGTGCTGGTTGCCGACGGCTATTTACTACTCAGTGGCTTTAACCCACATAGCTGGTTGGGGTTGTGGCGCTGTTTGCCTGCGTATCAGCAGCAGCTACCCTGGCTGGGGCATTTCTTTAGCGCAGCCCGGATCAAAGATTGGCTGCATTTGATCGGTTTTGAAGTGATTGCCGAGCAGCGGTTCTTTTGCAGTGCCATGCTGGCGCAGGAGTTTAGGCAGAACAGCTGGCAGAAGTTTAACGAACGCTTTCTAAACCTGTTTGCCTCCAGTTACTTATTAGTAGCGCGTAAAAGAGAATTACCGCTGACTCCGATCCGTCCGAAGTGGCGGGTACAAAGTAGTTTTAGCCCGGCGCAGCAGGGCATCCGCGCCAGAGAAAAACTCTAACCAATGCCTAAAACAACGCCCGCAATAGCGGGCGTGCTCTGGGGATGAAAGGGTTCTGATTTTATTCCGTCAGTTGTGTCAGCTGATATCCCTGATCAGCCAATAACTTCAGTAAGCCATCTTTGCCAGCCAGATGCAGGGCGCCCACCAAAACCATCACATTATTCTGCTGCAGTGTGGTCAGGGTGTTCATCCAGGCGTGGTTGCGGTCGGTCAGCAGAATGGCTTCCAATTCAGGATATTGCTGCAGATCTTTCAAAAACAGTGCTTCAAGCTGAGTAACATCGCCCTTAACCCAGGCGGCTTTCATCTCACCCAGCATAGCTTCCAGTTTATCCAGATCGTTTAGGGTCGAGCTGATCACCAGATTGGCATCGAGCTGATTCATGGCGTTTAACACCCCAAGATGCTCATCCAGGGTTTCCAGACCGGCCAGCGTCTTATTTTGTTGCTGGCCCAATTGCCAGTAATGCATATCAACGCCGGTACCGGCGGCTCCCAGCCGTTGTAGTTCCAGTACTGACATGGTCATTGAAGCAAAGGCTGGTTTAAATTGTTCTAACGAGGTCAGTGGCCATTGCCGTTTTTCGGCTTCGGTTTTTAATTTGGCATAAACTTCTGGTGATAAGACTTGTTGCAGACTTTGCCCCGGGGCAAAGGTATTCTGCGACATCAGTTGCATCATGCCTTGCGGCTGGGTCATAGCGCCAAGATCGGTCTCAAACAGCAGCTTAGAGCTGGCATTAAAAGCTGTATCGTAGGCTTTGGGCAGCGGAAAATCACTTTCACTAAGTAGATGTACTGTACCTGCCAGATAAAAGGTTTTATCCCCTTTACTGACTTGCCAAACCGACGCGGCCGACAGCGACGGGCTGACGAATAGTAATAAAAGCAGGCTAAACTGAATCAGAAACCGCATACTCTTGCTCCTTCTGTTAGCGGTAAGGATGAACTGCAAGTTACCACATCAGATCATCCGGGATTTGATAGGCAGCGTAAGGGTCGTCCTCAGCCGCTACCTGGTGTTCCTGCCGGCTATTTAGTAACACTATACTTTCCGGCTGGCGCTGCTGGATCTTTTCAGCAATCTGCGCCGGCACCAGTGCATAGTGCTCACCTAAGCGGGCAATGGCTAGTAAACCACGGGTTAATTCACTATGCAACTTATCATTAACGTAAAGCCGTTTCACCAGCTTGCCATCGGTAAAGTTAAACGCCATTTCACCACTCATCTTAATCTGATTGCTTTCAATCAGCTGTTTCACCTGGGCGGCGATGGCTTTTTTCTGCAGTTCAGCCTGCTTTTGCCGGTTTAGCTCCTGATCCCGGGCGACCTGTTCCTGCCGACGTTGCTCAGCCAGCATGCTGGCTTCATTGACCACTTTTTGATTCTTCGGTGCCTGCACCCGTTGCTGATGTTGCTGCTTTTTCACGGCTTTGAGTTTCTTGGCATCAGCCAGGCCGGCTTTCAGCAATTGTTCTTTCAGAGCATTACTCATCGTTAATTTATCCAGGTGTTGCGTAAGGTGACGCTATACTAGCGCGATGGGCGGGCGCAGACAATTAGGGTATAATAGGCGCCAGATTTTTGGAGAAAGATATTTTGCAATTTCAGGATATGGGGCTGGACCCGCGTTTGCTGCGGTCTGTACAACATTTAGGCTTTGCCCGGCCCACCGAGATCCAGCAGGAAGCCATACCGGCGGTAATGGTTGGGCGCGATCTGCTGGTATCGTCAAAAACCGGCTCGGGTAAAACGCTGGCCTATTTGCTGCCGATGATGCAGCGGTTGTTAAAAAGCCGGGCATTATCGAAACAGGATGCGCGGGCGCTGATCCTAACGCCGACCCGTGAGCTGGCTAAACAAGTCTATGCCCAGTTACGACTATTCGTGGCCAATACCCCGGTGACTGCCGTGTTGCTGGTGGGAGGCGAGAATTTTAATGATCAGGAAAAGCTGCTGAAACGCCAGCCAGACATTATCGTGGCCACGCCTGGTCGCTTTGTTGATCACCTGGAGCATAAGTCGGTATTTTTACAGGGCCTGGAAATGCTGATCCTCGATGAAGCGGATCGGATGCTGGATCTGGGTTTCTTGCCACAACTGACCATCATTAATAAAGCCGCCGCTCACCGCTTACGGCAGACCTTGTTGTTTTCCGCCACGCTGGAACATACCGATCTGGATGCCTTGTCACTGGCGCTGTTAAAGAATCCGTTTCGGGTTAGTGTAAATAGCGGGCACGAGATACATAGTGATATCAGCCAGCGCTTTTATTTTGCCGATCATTTAACGCACAAAGAAGCGCTGCTAGCGAAGTTGTTACAGCAGGAAAGCCTGAAGCAATTGATTATCTTTACCGCAACCCGCGATGACGCCGGCCGGCTGGCCGAGTTTTGTCAGCAAGCCGGTTTGCCCGCTATCGGGCTAAGTGCGCGTTTAAATCAGGCACAGCGTAATAAAGTGATGCAGGATTTCGCCAGCGGCAAGTATCAGGTGTTGGTCACGACCGATTTGGCCTCGCGCGGCTTGGATCTGTTGCAAGTATCGCATGTCATTAACTTCGATTTGCCAAAACATCCGGAAGAATATGTACACCGCATAGGGCGTACCGGTCGTGCTGGTGCCAAGGGGACCGCAATCTCGCTGGTGGGGCCAAAGGATTGGTCAGCACTACAGAAAATAGAAGCCTTCTTACGACGGCCAGCAGAATTCAGTGCCCTGGAGGGGTTGGCAGCACGCTTTAATGGTCAGCCGGTAGTTAAGGTGGCGCCGAAGAAAGCCGCGCAAACTAAGCTGACTAAACCAGGTGCTGGCAAGGCAGCACGGGTAGCGGCAAAACCTGCCGCCAGCCCAGCGGACACGGCCAAGCGTTTCTTTCAGGGCGGCGATGATGGCAGTGCACCGGTGCGACGGAAAAAAATTCAGCAAGAGTGATTATTTTTTCAACATCTGCTGCTACACTCAAAAGGTGACATAGCAAAACTTGCCATGTCGCCGGTACGGCCTGTGCAGCAACGAAAGTTCTGCTCGCTCCGGTATTTATGTTGACCACAGCATCAGCGCCACTGATAATGCGGTTGAATATCTATCAGCTCGATTACCTGGCCGGTAATATTTAAGACGCCGGAGCTCCGGCAAACTTTTGTTTAAGTAAGAGAATGTTATGTCACAGTTAATTTCTGGTACAGTGAAGTGGTTCAACGAGGAAAAAGGTTTTGGTTTTATCGCCCGTGACGGCGGCAAAGACGTGTTTGTACACTTCCGCGCCATCAACGGCACTGGTCGTAAAACGCTGGTTGAAGGTCAGAAAGTAACTTTCGAAGTTACTGAAGGTCAAAAAGGCCCACAGGCTGAAAACGTCACTGTTACCGGTTAATTAGTCTCGTTTTTGTAAAAGAGCCGGCCTAGCGCCGGCTTTTTATTGCAGCCGACTTTATTGCCGGTTTAGTTGGCACTGCTGCTATGCTTTAAACCTGCTGGCTTAACCAGGCAGACAGACTGCACTATTATTAAATTCATTAGGATGCGTTAGCGCCACCTCAAATGGCAGACTTAACTGCTCTTCGCACTGTGTTTTAAAGCCCAATTGCAATCCCAACAAGCGAATACCCTGATCCGCGCGTCTTTGCCAGGCCTGTGTTAACAGCTCGTTTAGTAAAACCGGATCCAGATGCTGGCTTTGCGTCTCGACTGTGGTCAGCCGAAAATCACTAAACTTTAATTTCACGCCGATTTTGGCCAGTAAATGCGCCTTGCCGCTTTGCTCGAGCCGGCATTGTAAATCCGGCAATAACTGTTGCAGCATCTGCTGGGCGTCAGTTAGCTGGTGTAAATCGCTGGCCAGGGTCCGCTCCACTGCAACCGATTTGCGCTCCCGGCTCGGTTGCACCTCCCGCAGATCGATACCCTGACAGCGCTCTAATAAACTGGCAGTTTGACTGCCGAACTCTTTGAGTAGGGCGCTTAGTAACGGCAGCGGCACTTCACCACCCGGCGGTACGATATCGCGGCAAAATTGTAGTCCCAGCCTGGCCAGTTTCTCTGCTGCCTTAGGGCCGACGCCGGGAATTTTGCGTAATGGCAACGCGGCAACAAAGTCGGCTACCCTGGTGGGTGTTAACACAAAAAGCCCGTCCGGCTTATTTTCATCACTGGCAATTTTTGCCAGAAATTTATTTGGTGCCACCCCGGCGGAGACGGTCAGACCGGTTTCCGCGAACACGCTACGGCGGATATCTTCGGCAATCAGTGTCGCGCTGCCGGCAAAATGTGGGCTGGCACTGACATCAAGATAGGCTTCATCCAGGGATAAGGGCTCGACTAACTGCGTGTAGCGCAAAAAAATCTGACGGATCTGCTTACTGACTGCCTGATATTTATCCATATTGCCGCGGACAAAAGTCAGTTGCGGGCAACGCTTTAACGCCTCATGACTGGACATCGCGGAGCGCACACCAAAGGCCCGCGCCGGATAATTACAGGTGGCGACAACACCCCGTTTACCGTCACTGCCGATGGCAAGCGGAATATCACGCAGCCGCGGATTATCGCGCATCTCCACGGCGGCGAAGAAGCAGTCCATATCCAGATGAATAATTTTCCGCGTCGAAGTCATTACTGCTTAGCATTCTGTATGAATAACCAGTAGTGTAGCCGATGGCCGCGGCTTTGGCAACTTTGCTGCACATTTTTAGCCTGGTAAAAACGGCGCGGGTGGTAGATTTGCTTTTTCAGAAGTCTGGACGGCTGTTTTTTCGGTGCAACAATTTTTATTTCAGGGTAGAATAGCCGCCAGTTTTTCAAACTGTCGTTAACGTTAAGCGTGATAGCCGCGCCCAGGAGAAAGCATGTTAAAGCGTGATATGAATATTGCGGATTTTGATCCGGAATTATGGCAATCCATGGTTCAGGAAACTGAGCGGCAGGAGGCTCACATTGAGCTGATCGCGTCAGAAAACTATGCCAGCCCCCGGGTGTTGCAGGCGCAAGGTTCACAATTAACCAATAAATATGCTGAAGGTTATCCGCACAAACGTTACTACGGCGGCTGTGAATATGTGGATATCGCGGAAGATTTAGCCATTGCCCGCGCAAAAGAATTATTTGGTGCTGACTACGCCAACGTGCAACCGCACTCAGGTTCGCAGGCGAACTCTGCGGTATTCCTGGCCTTATTAAATGCTGGCGATACCATTCTGGGCATGAGTTTGGCCCATGGCGGTCACCTGACGCACGGTGCCACAGTAAGCGCCTCTGGTAAGCTCTATCACGCGGTACAGTACGGTCTGCATCCTGAAACCGGTGTGATTGATTATGATCAGGCTGAAGCCCTGGCCTTAGAGCACAAGCCGAAGCTGATTATTGCCGGCTTCTCGGCTTACTCAGGTATCGTTGATTGGCAGCGCTTCCGTGATATCGCGGATAAAGTCGGTGCCTACCTGATGGTGGATATGGCGCACGTTGCTGGTCTGGTGGCGGCAGGTCTGTATCCAAACCCGGTGCCTATCGCCGATGTGGTGACCACCACCACCCATAAAACCCTGGCCGGCCCACGTGGCGGCCTGATCCTGGCCCGTAAGAACGAAGCCATTGAGAAGAAACTGAACTCTGCGGTGTTCCCGGGCGGACAGGGTGGCCCGTTAATGCATGTGATCGCGGCGAAAGCGGTAGCCTTTAAAGAAGCGCTGCAGCCGGAATTTAAAGTTTATCAGCAGCAGGTGCTGGTGAACGCTAAAGCCATGTGTGCTGAGATGATCAGCCGTGGCTATAAGATTGTATCCGGTGGTACCGAGAACCATCTGTTCCTGATGGATCTGATTGATAAAGATATCACCGGTAAAGATGCCGATGCCTGGTTAGGGCAGGCGCATATTACGGTAAACAAGAACTCAGTACCGAACGACCCGCGTTCGCCATTTGTTACCAGCGGTCTGCGCATCGGTACCCCGGCCATTACCCGTCGTGGTTTTAAAGAAGCCGAAGCACGTTTAGTTGCTAACCTGATTTGTGATGTGCTGGATAGCCGTGGTGACGAGGCGGTAATTGCCAAGGTACGGGCTCAGGTGGCTGAAGTCTGTGGCCGCTTCCCGGTTTATGCCTAAGGCATAACTCGTGCTATGCTGTGATGGCCGCTAATGCGGCCATTCTTTTATGCAAAGCGCCGGCTAAACAGGCTGTTAGCGCCTTGTCCTGAACAGTTAGCTAGGGGGTAAAAGGTCAGTATGTATTGTCCCTTTTGTAATGCCGATGATACCAAGGTCATTGACTCGCGTCTGGTCGCCGATGGTCATCAGGTACGCCGTCGTCGCGAGTGCCTGGCTTGCCACGAACGCTTTACTACCTTTGAAGCGGCAGAGCTGGTGATGCCACGAATTATTAAACGTGACGGCTCCCGCGAACCCTTTAATGAAGATAAGTTACGCAGCGGTTTATTACGCTCGCTGGAAAAGCGGCCGGTGGCCACCGAACAAATTGAGCAACTGATTAATAAAATTAAATCCCAGCTCCGGGCCACCGGTGAACGTGAAGTCGCCAGTAATTTGCTGGGGAATCTGATTATGGATGAGCTGGTGAAAGTTGATAAAGTTGCTTATGTGCGCTTTGCCTCGGTGTACCGCTCCTTTAAAGATATCCGCGAATTTGGTGAAGAAATTGCCCGTCTCGGAGAGCAATAAGGTGAGTTTTAGTCAGGCCGATTATGCTTTTATGCGCCGCGCGCTGGCGCTGGCAGCACAGGGCCGTTTTACTACTGATCCCAACCCCAATGTGGGGGCGCTGGTGGTTAAAGATGGCCAGGTGCTCGGCGAAGGCTTTCATCAGCAAGCCGGCGGCCCACATGCTGAAGTCTTTGCCTTGCAACAAGCCGGTAGCGCCGCCCTGGGTTCGACCTGTTATGTGACGCTGGAGCCCTGTGCCCACTATGGTCGCACGCCACCTTGTGCGGAAGCCCTGGTAAAAGCCGGTGTCGCCCGGGTGGTGATTGCCATGCTGGATCCGAATCCGCTGGTCGCCGGTAAGGGCGTCGCCATATTGCAACAAGCTGGCATTAGCGTTGCACACGGTTTATTAACTGAGGAAGCCAGAGCGCTTAATCCGGGTTTTTTAAGCCGGATGGAGCGGCAGCGGCCTTATCTGTATCTGAAACTGGCGGCCAGTCTGGATGGGCGTACTGCCCTTGCGAATGGCCAGAGTCAATGGCTAACCAGTGACGCCGCACGCGCTGACGTGCAGCTATGGCGGGCGCAGGTTAGCGCGATTTTATCCACTGCCAGTACTGTACTCGCCGATGCGGCACGTTTAACGGTACGGCAAAGTAGCGATGCTGGCGCAGAGCTAATCCGGCCGCTCGCCGATGGCAGTTTACGCCAGCCACTGCGGGTGATTCTGGACCGGCAGCAGCGGTTAAGCGGCAACGAGCCGCTATTCAATGAAGGTGGTCCGGTGCTGCTGTGTTATGCCGCTGACGCCGCGCCACGTAAGTTAGCCGTGACAAGGGTAACAGTGGAACAACTGCCACTGGCGCTAAGTGCTGACGGTCAGTTGGACCTGGCTCAGCTGCTAACTTTACTCGCAGCGCGACAGATTAATAGTCTGTGGACGGAAGCCGGCGCGATATTAGCGGGCAGTTTGCTAAAAGCTGGCTTAGTCGATGAATTACTGCTGTATCAGGCCCCGCTGCTGCTGGGCGAGCAAGGCCGGCCGCTGGCGGTACTGGGTGATTTTCAGCAACTGGCGCAGACGCCAAAACTGGCGTTTAATGAGGTCATTAGTCTGGGGCCGGACCTGCGCCTGCGCGCCCGCCTTAGCGAGGAATAAGATGTTTACCGGTATTATTGAAGCCACTGGCACCCTGAGCCGGCTTAGCCCTAAGGGCGGCGATCTCAGTGTCACCATCCAGAGCAGTAGTCTGGATTTTAGCGACGTCAAATTGGGTGACAGTATCGCGACGAATGGCGTCTGTCTGACGGTCACTGCGCTGGGTAGCCAGTCTTTTAGTGCCGACTTGTCGGCTGAAACCTTAGCCCTGACCCGCTTTGGTGAATATAAGGTCGGGCAGTTGCTGAATCTGGAGAAGGCACTGCTGGCAACCGGGCGTCTCGGTGGGCATCTGGTAAGTGGTCATGTCGATGGGGTGACGTCTTTGCTGGCCATGGAACAAAGCGCCCGTGCCTGGCAACTGTGGTTTGCGCTGCCGGCAGAACTGGCGCCCTTTATTGCCCACAAGGGCTCGGTGACTATCGATGGCATTAGTCTGACCGTAAATGAAGTGCTGACTGACCGTTTTCGCTTAACCATAGTGCCGCATACGGCAGCACAAACTACCTTACTGACCTTGCAAAAAGGCAGTCGGGTACATATAGAGGTGGATCTGTTAGCCCGCTATATCCAGCGGCTGTTAACCACACCGGTTGCGGCGCCTAAGGGCGGTGTTGATTTGGCGTTGCTGGCGCAGCGCGGCTTTTTATAAGAAGGTTAGTTATGCAACTGAATACCCCCGCTGAAATTATTGAAGATATCCGTCAGGGCAAGATGGTGATCCTGATGGATGATGAAGATCGTGAAAATGAAGGCGATCTGGTGATGGCGGCCGAATATGTCACGCCGGAAGCCATTAACTTTATGGCCAAATATGGCCGCGGTCTGATTTGTTTAACCCTTACCAAAAAGCGCTGCAAGCAGCTTAATCTGGCGTTAATGGTTGATGCCAACAAATCGCCGTTCTCGACCAATTTTACCGTATCGATTGAAGCCGCTGAGGGCGTTACCACCGGTATTTCGGCAGCCGATCGCGCCCGCACTGTGAAAGCGGCGGTCGCACGTGACGCCAGCCCGGCAGATATCGTGCAGCCCGGCCATATTTTTCCGTTAATGGCGCAGGACGGCGGTGTACTGGTGCGGGCGGGGCATACCGAAGCCGGTTGTGACTTAGCGCGTCTGGCTGGCCTGGAACCGGCCGCCGTGATTGTCGAGATCCTGAATGATGACGGTACCATGGCGCGGCGCCCGGATCTGGAAGTCTTTGCCAAGCAACATAATATTAAGATTGGCACCATTGCCGATCTGATTGAATACCGTAATCTGAATGAAACTACCATCGAAAAGGTGGCAACCTGCCAGCTGCCAACGGAGATGGGTGAGTTTGAACTGGTGACCTTTAAAGATACTATCGATAATCAGCTGCATTTTGCGTTGGTGAAAGGGGAAATCCAGCCAGAACAACCAACCTTGGTGCGGGTACATTTACACAACACCTTCAGTGATTTATTACTGAGCAACCGTGGCGCTAATCTGAGTTTCCCATTGCATACCGCTATGCAGCGTATCGCTGACGAGGGCGGGGTGCTGGTGCTACTGGGTAAGCACGAGTCGACTGACGAGCTGGTGCAAATGGTGCAGAATTTCCAGGCTGAAGATAAAGGTGAAAAACCCCGCTCTGCGCCCTGGAAAGGTACCTCCCGTAATGTTGGCGTTGGCTCGCAAATTCTGGCCAGCCTTGGTGTGCGGAAAATGCGGCTGTTAAGCCAACCGAAAAAGTATCATGCGCTGTCGGGTTTTGGCCTGGAAGTGGTGGATTACGTTTCTGAATAAGCCTCTGCCAGAACGTCGCAAACTATGCTATTATGCGCGGCTGATTTTAGTGGCAGTTAACAAGTAAGGACTGGCAATGCAGGTGATTGAAGCAGGCTATGCTGCAACAGGTAAAAAGATCGCGATCGTGGTCGCGCGCTTTAACAGTTTTATCGTCGAAAGTTTGCTTAGCGGCGCCGTAGATACCTTACAGCGTGTCGGCAATATCGCCGCTGAAGATATTACCGTGGTGCGGATCCCCGGTGCCTTCGAACTGCCATTAGCGGTGCAGCGGGTTGCTGCCAGCAAAAAATATGACGCTATCGTTGCGCTGGGCGCGGTGATCCGTGGTGGCACGCCGCACTTTGAATATGTGTCCGGCGAATGTGTCAAAGGTATCGCCCAGGTCGCGATGCAGTTTGACCTGCCGGTGGCCTTCGGTGTGCTGACTGTCGACAGTATCGAGCAGGCGATCGAGCGTGCCGGTACCAAGGCAGGCAATAAAGGCGGTGAAGCAGCGATGTCGGCACTGGAAATGATTAATGTGCTTGAGCAGCTGTAACAGGAAACCGGCATGAAACCAAATGTGCGTCGTCAGTCCCGCTCGTTAGCGGTACAAGGTATCTACAGCTGGCAAGTCAGCCAGAATCCGATTGCCGATATTGAACAGCAACTGTTGCTGGAAAACAATGTCAAACATCTGGATGTGCCTTACTTCCAGGATATTCTGCGTGGCGTGGTGTTACATCACAGCAAGCTCGATGAAGCCATTAAACCCTTTCTGGAACGGCCGTTTGAAGATATCGATCTGGTCGAGAAAGCCGTGTTACGGGTATCGGCTTATGAGCTGAAGTACCGCCTGGATGTGCCCTATAAGGTTGTCATTAATGAGGCGATCGAACTGGCCAAAGCCTTCGCCGCGGATGACAGCCACAAATTCGTCAATGGTATCCTGGACAAAGCCGTCCGGGTATTACGACCAGCATAACCTGCTTTATGGAGGCCGACGTAAGTCGGCTTTTTAATCTGTATGGGTGAATTTGATTTAATTGCCCGGTACTTTAGTCAGGCCGGGGCGAAACGCGCTGATACCCAAGTGGGGATCGGTGACGACGGTGCTGTACTGCAGGTGCGGGATGGCTTTGATCTGGTGATCACCACCGATACTATGGTGTGTGGCAGCCATTTCTTTGCCGATGTGGATCCCCGGGCTTTGGGGCATAAGTTGGTGGCGGTGAACGTCAGCGACCTGGCTGCGATGGGCGCGGAACCCGCCTGGCTATCGTTAGCCCTAACCTTGCCGGAAGTTAACGAAGACTGGCTGGCGGAATTTGCTGCCGGTTTACATGAAACCGCCGATTATTATCACTGCCAGCTGATCGGTGGCGATACCACCCGCGGACCACTTAGTCTGACCATGATCGCCAAGGGTTTGGTGCCGCATGGTAAAGCCATTACCCGCAGCGGAGCCAAGGTCGGTGATTATATCTATGTCACCGGCACTTTGGGCGATGCGGCGCTTGGTTTAAAGTTAGTGCAGGGCCAACATCAGGTCAGTAAAAAGCATCAGGCCCACCTGCTGCAACGCTTTCATTATCCATCAGCCCGGGTCGCCCTGGGGCAGGCGCTGCGCAATCTGGCGAGCAGTGCGATGGATATCTCTGATGGTCTGGCCGGTGATTTGCCGCATATTCTGCGCCGCTCTGGCGTTGGCGCCTTTATTGATGTCAATCGCATTCCGATGTCACAGGCATTAAAAGACAGCTGTGATCAGGCCGAAGCCTTACAGTTAGCTTTATCTGGTGGTGAGGACTATGAGTTGCTGTTTACGGTGCCGGAGAGCCGCCGTGGTGCCCTTGATGTGCTGTTAAGTCCCTATGGCGTGCCCGTTACCTGTATCGGCCGTATTACCGGCGCCAGTGGCAAACTGGAATTAAAAGCCGGGGAACAGGCCATTAGTTATCAACATACCGGCTTTGTCCATTTCTGATGCAAAACACAAAATTTCAGCTGTCTAAATGGCAGCATTTCTTAGCCCTGGGTTTTGGCAGTGGTTTAGCGCCAAAAGCACCCGGCACCTTTGGTACCTTAGCTGCGGTGCCACTGATCTTATTATTCAGCCAGTTAGGCACGCTGTGGTACGGGCTGTTTTTGCTATTTGGCACCGCACTGGGTTGCTATATTTGTGGCAAGGCTGCGGCTGATGCCGGCGAGCATGATCACGGTGCTATTGTCTGGGATGAGATTATCGGCTTTATGCTAACGATGCTGCTGGTGCCGATTTCGGTGAGCAGTCTGTTAGTGGGCTTTGTATTATTCCGCTTCTTTGATATTGTCAAACCCTGGCCGATCCGTTGGTTTGATCAGCGGGTGCATGGTGGTGTTGGCATTATGCTGGACGACCTGTTGGCTGCAATACCGGCCTTACTGATTATGCACGCCTTGCTGAAGCAGGGTTGGTTATAAGGACACCTAATCTACGGAGGGGAGATGCGACTACTCTGCATGTTACTGGCGTTGTGCTATTTGTTGCCCGTGCAGGCCGCCACCTCTTCGGTGTTCGATTACGATATTAAACACTGGACCAGTGCCAACGGTCTGGCCAGTAACTCAGTACGTACCATCACGCAAGACCAGCAAGGTTATTTATGGTTCGGCACCCTCTACGGCTTGCATCGCTTCGATGGCCAGCAATTTGAAATCTTTACCACTGAAACTCATCCTCAGCTGGCCAGTAATGCGATTACCCAGCTACTAACCGATAAAGAAGGCCGGATCTGGGTCGGTACCAAAGCCGGTTTATCTGTGTTCCATCCGCAACAATGGCAATTTCAGCGTTTACCGCTCTACAACGAAGTCACGTCATTACTCGAGCTGGATAACGGTGAAATCTGGGTTGCTGCCGACCAACTGTTCAGTGTCAGTCAGGGCCAGGTGAAACGGGTGGAACATATCAAAGCCGTTGTCAGCCAGCTAACGTATTTTCAGCAACAGCTGTGGGTTGCCGCGGCGGAATATTTGTATCAGCGGACCCCTGAGGGCGAGTGGTTACAACATGCGTTGCCAACAGAGTTAATGCAAACCCCACTCTACGATCTCAGTGGTACCGATGAAGGCTTATTTCTGGCCAGTGAATCCGGGCTATACCGGCTGACTGAACAGGGCGTCAGAGCGCAGTCTTTGCCGGACGGTAGTGTGGCACCGGTGTATCAGGTTATGCAGGATGCGCATGGCGCAACCTGGATCTCAGCCTATCGCAAGTTGTTCTACCGTTTCGGCCAGGAACATTGGCAAACTGTTACGCTGGAGGAGTTGGGCAGTTCGCCATGGTTTAGTGCGCTGTATCAGGATCAACAACAACATCTGTGGCTAAGCAGTTTTAGTGACGGCGTGTTTCGTGCCAGCCTGGCGCAGATCCGGCGATTATTGCCTGGTCATGATGCTGTGGTCCGCAGCCTCGGGCTGACACCACAGGGACAATTGCTGATAGCGGCCCAGACTGAGTTAGGTATTCTCGATAAGGCCGGCTTCTACCGGCAATTACTGGCGGAAGAGGCGTTGCAGGCGCAAACAGTCCATGACATGTTCTGGCCGGATGGTCAGACGCTGTGGTTGGCCATGGAGCGCGGACTGTATCAGCTGGATGAGGAGCAGGCGCGTTTACTGCCGGTATTCCCGCAGTTACAGGGACAAACGGTGAGAGCTATTTTGCCGGATCAGCAGGGACAGATTTGGATCGCGGCCTTGCAGGGCCTGTATCAGGTTATTGATGGCGAACTCCATTTCTCAGAGCTGAATCAGCAGCTTGAATCACGTCAGATCACCACCCTGAATCGTAACGAGCGGCAGCTATTACTGGGCACCAGCCGCGGTTTGTACCGCTGGCAGAATAACAGATTAAGCCGGCAGGGATCAGGTACTGCGCTCTACAACGCCTATATACTGGCGGCGCTGCTACTACCGGATGATACTATGCTGGTCAGTACTCTGGATGACGGGATCTTTATTATGTTACCAGGGCAGAGCTGGCAGCATTTGCACGGTGGTAATGGGCTGGTGCATGGTCCGGCAGTGAGTTTTTACTATCATCAACATAGCGGCTGGATTTGGGTTAGTACCCACAAGGGGATCTTTCGTTTGCAACGCGCCAGTTTGGAAGCCGCCCGCATTGAAGGCTACCGGCTGGAAGAGATTTTATCGCCATTCGATCGGCAAATGGGCTCGCTGTCAAGCCGATGCTGCAATGGCGCTGGTGCAGCCAAGGTCGTGTACTGGCAGCAGCAGCTTTGGTACCCGACGTTAAAAGGCGTCGTCAGTGTGCCTGAGCTGCCGGCAGTCAGTGCGTTACCAGAGCCAAGGCCGCACCTGAAATCGGTTAATGCGCAGCATTTTTACCCGGTTGCCGCCACGCAGCGTAGTGTGGTGCTGGAGCAATATGAGCGCAATATGCAGCTTAACTTTACCGCGCTGGAGTTTGACCGGCCGGAAAGTCTGGTATTTCGCTATAAGTTAGAGGGTTTTGATCAGGATTGGCAAGTCAGCCCGCTGCGCCGCGAAGCGGTGTATACTAACCTGCCGCCGGGTAATTTTGAATTCTTATTGCAGGTAAAGTACCGGCATCAGCAATGGCAGGATGCGGCACAGACGCAACTGCAGCTGGTGATCCCACGCCGTTTTGATGAGACGCTGCTCTATCGTCTACTCTGGTTATTGCTATTTATCAGTACCCTCTACGGTTTGTTCTGGTTATACCGGCAGAACGCTCTGCTAAAACAAGAGCAATTGGCGCGTCTGGTGCAACAGCGTACGCAGGAATTGGAGAACAGCAATCAGCGATTGAATGTGCTAAACGAACAACTGCAGCAACTAACCCACCGTGATAGCCTGACCGGTTTACGCAATAGCCGTTTTCTGTCTGAGCAACTGCCAAAAGACATTGAGCACTTTCAGCGCAATATCGACAGTCTGCAACAGCAAGGCAAGATTATTGCGTTGCTGGTGCTGCAAGCGGATGGGCTGGATCAGCTGCTGGCCACTCATGGGAAAGGTCTGGCGGATAGCCTGTTGCAACACTTTAGTGCGGTGTTAAGCCGCGAAACCCGCGGCTCAGACTATGTTGTGCGCTTAGACGACGGGCGTTTTGTGGTCGTGTTTCGGGAAATTTTGCAACAACAAGTAGGCCCCTATAGCCGGCGGCTGTTGGATTTACTGTCCGGTAGCGACTTAGCGCTGGGTGATGGTAGTCCGTTGACCTTGTCCGTGTCGGGTGCCTATGCCTGGTATCCTTTGCCATTACTCGGTGGCAGCCTGTTAAGTTGGGAGTTTTCATTGCAGTTAGCCAGCCTGGCATTGCGACAATTACAGCAGCATGGCCGGGTTGCCAGAGTCGCCAGTCTGCAGTTTGCCAGTCAGTTGGATGCATTTGAATTTGAAGAAACTGCAGATTTAGAGCAACAGGTCAATCGCTTGCAGGCTGAGGGCCTGATTTGGCTTAAGACCGAATAACAAAGGCTCCGTCAGGAGCCTTTAGTTGCAGTGCATTATGATGATCAGGCTTTGCCTGGCTTACTTTGCCTGGCTTAGCGCGGTCAGCGCTTGCGCCTGTGTCAGGATCCCCTGGCTATCCAGGCCCAGCTCCTGATAAATTTCCTGCTGGCTGCCATGTTTAATAAACTCGTCCGGCAGTCCCAGGTTCATCACCTTACCTTGATAGTGATGCTGCACCAGGTATTCATTCACTGCCGAACCGGCACCACCCATCAGTGCATTGTCTTCCACGGTCAGGATCTGGCCATGGCTGCGCATCAGCTGCTGTAATAGCTGCTCATCCAGCGGTTTAACAAAACGCATATCTACCAGGGTTGCGTTAAGGGTGTCGGCCGCTAACTGACAGGCTGCCAATAAGGGGCCAAAGGCCAGGATCGCCAGCTGTTCGCCCTGACGCACCAGCCGGGCTTTACCGATAGGTAGTAATTCCATCTTTTCTTCTGCAGCAATACCGGTACCACTGCCTCTTGGATAGCGCACTGCTGCAACACCGGGATGTTGATAGCCGGTATACAACATCTGCCGGCATTCGTTTTCATCCGATGGCACCATAATGGTGATATTCGGGATGCAGCGCATAAAACTGATATCGAAGGCACCCTGATGCGTAGGGCCATCCGCGCCAACAATGCCGGCTCGGTCAATGGCGAATAACACATCCAGTTGCTGTAGAGCAACGTCGTGAATTAACTGATCATAGCCACGTTGTAAGAAACTGGAGTAAATAGCGACGACTGGCTTCAGACCCTCAATCGCCATCCCTGCGGCAAGGGTAACAGCATGCTGTTCGGCAATGGCGACATCGAAATAGCGTTTAGGAAAACGCCTGGAGTAGGCCACCAGATCTGACCCCTCGCGCATGGCCGGGGTTATTGCCTGCAGTCGTTCATCCTGCTCAGCCATATCGCAAATCCACTGGCCGAAAATATTCGAAAAGCTCGGTAAACCGGCTTTTTTGGCTGGTTGGCTGCTGGCACTGGGGTCAAACTTGGAGACTGCGTGATAGCCGATAGGATCGGCCTCGGCCGGGGCATAGCCTTTACCTTTTTTGGTGACTATATGCAGCAGTTGCGGCCCCTTTAGCTGACGCATATTGCGAATGGTGTCAACGAGCGACAGCACATCGTGACCGTCTATCGGGCCAATATAGTTAAAACCCAGCTCCTCAAAGAAGGTACCTGGTGTCACCATGCCTTTAAAATGTTCTTCAGCTTTGCTGGCCAGTTCATGCAACGGCGGCATACCACGCAGGATCTTTTTACCCCCTTCACGCAGGCTGGTGTAAAAACTGCCGGACAGAATGCGGGCAAAATACTGATTCAGCGCGCCAACGTTCTCAGAAATCGACATTTCGTTGTCGTTCAGGATCACCAGCATGTCGGGTTTGACCTCACCGGCATGATTTAGTGCTTCAAATGCCATACCGGCGGTAATGGCGCCATCACCAATTACGGCCACGACTTTACGCTGGCTTTTGGCTTGCTGTGCGGCAATAGCCATGCCCAGAGCCGCACTGATCGAGGTGCTGGAGTGACCGACGGATAATACGTCATACTCGCTTTCTTCGCGGTACGGAAACGGATGCAGGCCATCTTTTTGCCGGATGGTGTGCATCCGCTCACGACGACCAGTCAGGATTTTGTGTGGATAGGCCTGATGGCCGACATCCCAGATCACCCGATCAAAGGGGGTATTGTAGACATAATGCAGGGCGACAGTTAACTCTACCGTACCCAGGCCTGAGGCGAAGTGACCACTGCTCTGGCTGACCGTTTTTAATAAAAACTGGCGCAATTCCTGACTCAGTTGCGGTAATTGCTCCTGCGGCAGCAACCTGAGTTGCTCCGGCAGGTTAGCCTTGTCCAGTAGCGGATAATCCGTCATATCAATATGCATAGCTTAGTTACCAAATACCTTGGTTAAAACGTTCTGGCGATTATATAGTGGGCAAAGGCCCGCAGTTCAGTTGTCTCGAATGGTAAGCTGTCGAGAGCCCGCAGCGCCTGTTGATACAGTTCATCCGCTTTAGCTCTGGCGCCATCCAAACCTAACAGTGCCGGATAGGTTGCCTTGTTAGCCCGTAAATCTGAGCCTTGCGGCTTGCCGAGTGTCAGGGTGTCGCCCTCAATATCCAGAATATCGTCCTGAACCTGAAATGCCAGACCCAGAGCACCGGCGAAAGTGGTCAGATGATGCAGGATCTGCTCATCCTGCAGCGGACTGCAATAATAGGCCAGCTTTACACTACACTCAATTAAGGCGCCGGTTTTTAGCCGGTGCATTTGCTCCAGTCTGGCCAGACTGCTCTGCTGATTGGTTTGCGCTAAATCAATGGCTTGCCCGCCACACATGCCGGCGGCACCCGCTGCGGTTGCCAGTGCCCGCATCATCTGTACTTGCCGCTCTGCAGCAAGGTGCTGATAAGGATGTGAACTTAATACCTCGAACGCCAGTGCCTGTAACGCATCACCGGCCAGGATAGCTGTGGCTTCATCAAAGGCTTTGTGGCAGGTTGGCTTGCCACGGCGTAAATCGTCATTATCCATGGCGGGTAGGTCGTCATGGATCAGCGAATAGGTATGCAGCATTTCGATGGCCATCGCCGGGCCATCCAGGTCCGCCAGACTGGCACCGAGTAACTGGCCACACTGATAAACCAGATAAGGGCGCACCCGCTTACCACCAAGCAACAGGCTGTATGCCATCGCCGGGCAGAGTTCGGGGCTGGACGACTTTCTGGCGTCCAACAAAAGGGTCAGTTGCTGCTCCAGACGTTGCTGGAACAGCGGCAGGCTGGCTGGGGTCAAATTAGTCTCCTGTCTCCGGACTAAAGGCCGCCAGACTCTCTTGCTGCTGCTGTTGCAGTAAAATCTGGACTTTCTGTTCGGCACCTTGCAGTTGCAGTTGACTGTGTTTAACCAGCGCTATGCCACGTTCAAATTGGCTCAGCGCCTGCTCTAACGACAGCTCGCCCTGCTCCAGTTGCTGGACAATAAGCTCCAGTTCCTGCATCGACTGTTCAAACGGCATGGTGTCTGCGTTTTTTTTATTCATCCGACTCCCCAAAAACTGTGCGCAACCTTATCCTAGCAGGCTATTATGGTCAATGCTGCACGACTTGGAAACGACTAAATTGGTATTTTGCGTTGAATTATTGCTTAATGTTCAGCAACTGAAGTCGATAACAGAGTGTTGGCTAAGGTAAAATTAAGCTATACGTATAAAAGTTAGTCAGCACAATTTCTGTCGGTTAAGGAGTGAGATGTGGATTTAGCGACGCTGATCGGAATGTTAGGCGCTATCGGCTTTGTGGTGATGGCGATGATTATCGGTAGTGCCGGTGATCCTGGGATGTTTGGCGATCTGGTCTCGGTGTTAATTGTGGTCGGGGGCTCGGTTTTTGTTGTACTGTCAAAGTTTACCCTGACACAGTTTCTCGGTGCCGGTAAGGCAGCGGTAAAAGCCTTTATGTTTAAGATTGAAGCCCCGGAAGAGCTGATTGAAAAGGCCGTGCAGCTGGGTGACTCAGCGCGCAAAGGTGGCTTCCTGGCGCTGGAAGAGGCGGAGATCCCGAATGCCTTTATGCAAAAAGGTATCAATATGCTGGTTGACGGCCACGATGCTGATGTGGTGCGGGCGACCTTGCAAAAAGATATTGCGCTGACCGAGAAACGGCATGAAAACGCTATCGGCGTATTTAAGAGTCTCGGCGATGTGGCGCCGGCGATGGGGATGATTGGTACGCTAATCGGTTTGGTGGCGATGCTATCCAATATGGACGATCCGAAAGCGATAGGCCCGGCGATGGCGGTTGCACTGTTAACTACGCTTTATGGTGCCTTTATTGCCAACGTTATTGCCATCCCATTGGCCGATAAACTGGCCATTCGCAATCAACAGGAAAAGCTTAACAATATGCTGATTTTGGATGCGGTACTGGGGATCCAGGATGGCCAGAACCCGAAAGTGATCGAAGGGATCCTGCGCAATTATCTGGCGCAGGGTAAACGTGAGGTCGCCGGAGAAGCCGCATGAGTGATAGCGAGCAAGAGTGTAAATGCCCACCCCCTGGTTTACCCCAGTATATGGGCACCTTTGCCGATCTGATGGCATTGTTAATGTGCTTCTTTGTGCTACTGCTGGCCTTTTCCGAAATGGATGTGTTGAAATTTAAGCAGATTGCCGGCTCCATGAAGTTTGCCTTTGGTGTGCAAAATAAAATTGAAGTGGATGATATTCCCAAGGGCACCAGTGTTATTGCGATGGAATTCCGGCCTGGCCGGCCCGATCCGACGCCGATTGAAACCATCCAGCAGCAAACAATGGAAATGACGCAACAGGTGATTGAATTTCAGGCGGGCGAAGAAGATTCGGCCGGTGGACGCCAGGAACAGCGAGAAGATCAGACTGGTGGCCAGTCTGCATTAAATGCGGAAGAAACCGAAACCGCGGAAGCTATGGCTGAGGCTGCGCAGGAACAGATTAATGAAACGGTTAAGAAGATGGCGCAGGAGCTGGAGCAGCAGATTGTCGACGGAGCCATTGAACTGGAATCGCTGGGGCAGCAGATTATTATCCGTATTCGGGAAAATGGCTCTTTCCCGTCAGGCTCTTCCTTTCTACAACCCAGATTTAAACCCATTGTGCTGCAAATTGGCCGGATGCTGGTGGATATTCCGGGTGAAATTACTGTCAGTGGTCACACTGATGATTTCCAGGTCGCGGATGAGCTGCATCTGAACAACTGGGATTTATCGGCAAAACGCGCGGTGTCGGTTGCCAGTGAGTTGCTGCGGGCGCCCGGCTTTGACCGTAATCGCTTAATCGTGGTAGGACATGCCGATACCAGGCCCCTGGTACCCAATAATAGCGAGCTAAACCGGCGCCGGAACCGGCGGGTAGAAATTGCGATTATGCAGGGTAAAGCCAAGGAGTCGGAGCCGGTCAGTTTACAACCGGTAAGCCCGCCTTAGGCTAACCTACAATCAGCTACGCAGCCAGCATGTGCCTTGTTCGCACTTTGCTGGCTTTTTCGCTATAATGCGCGCCTTTTTTTGCTACCGACAAGCCATCATGCTGGAATTTATTATCAAGCTGCACCCGGAAATCTCGATCAAAAGTAAGTCAGTGCGAAAACGGCAGACCATGCTGTTGGAGCGCAACCTGAGAACCATCCTGAAACAACTGGATGAGCAGGTAGAAGTGCTGAATAACTTTGATCACCTTACCGTGCGCAGCCAGCAGGCAACGGCGTCATTGCGCAGCCAGATGATTGAACGTTTGAGCTGTATTCCCGGTATCGTCAGTTTTTCCCAGATGCAAACCCGGCAGTTTACCGATCTGCACGATATTTTTCTGCAGGTGGCGGCGGTTTATGAAGCTCAGTTGCCGGGCAAGACATTCTGTGTCCGGGTCAGGCGGCAGGGGAGCCACAGTTTTAGCTCGCTGGAAGCCGAGCGTTATATCGGTGGCGGTCTGAACCAGCGGGTCGGCAGTGCCAGGGTACAACTGAAAAAGCCTGAGCTGACAATTAAGCTGGAAATTAAACAGGATCAGTTTTTACTGGTCAGCGAAAGCTTTGCTGGTATGGGCGGCTTCCCGCTACCGTCGCAATCTGATGTCTTGTCCTTGATTTCGGGCGGCTATGATTCAGCGGTGGCCAGCTATCTGATGATCCGCAAGGGGTTACGCACGCACTACCTGTTCTTCAATTTAGGTGGTGCCACGCATGAAACTGGTGTGCGCGAAATGGCATTTTATCTGTGGCAAAAATACAGTTTGTCGCATCGGGTGAAATTTGTCAGTGTTGATTTTGCACCGGTAGTAACCGAAATTCTGGAGAAAGTGGAATCCGGCCTGATGGGCGTGGTGTTAAAACGGATGATGATGCGTGCCGCCAGTCAGGTAGCAGCAGATTTGGGTATCAAAGCGCTGGTGACCGGTGAGAGTATCGGTCAGGTTGCCAGCCAGACCATTGCCAACCTGGCGGTCATTGACCGGGTCACCGATACACTGATCCTGCGACCACTGATTTATCAGGATAAGCAGGAAATCATCGATCTGGCCAAGCAGATTGGTGCTGAGGAGTTAGCCCGTACCATGCCGGAATACTGTGGCGTGATTTCAAAAAGCCCGACCGTCAATGCTGTGCTGTCTGAGGTGGAGGCGACGGAAGCGGCCTTTGACAGTGCCATCCTGCAGCAGGTGGTCCGGGAGGCGAAAATTCTGGATATTCGCACCGTCGAGTATCAGGCTGAGCAACAGGCCCGTACCGTGGCGGTAGAAGAGGTCTTGCCCGCGGATGCGGTGGTGCTGGATATCCGAGCACCGGATGAAACTGAGGCTAAACCTTTGCAATTGCATAGCCACCAGGTACAACAGATCCCCTTTTTCCGTCTGGCATCGCAATTCCCGCAACTGGATCAGAGCAAACAATATTACTGTTATTGTGAGCGCGGCGTAATGAGCCGGCTACAGGCCTTACTGCTGCAGGAAATGGGTTATCAAAATGTGGCGGTGTACCGGCCCTGATAGCTCAGGCGGTATGACGAAGCGCCTGCCATAAGGCCAGGTTCTCTGGTACCGCCAAACCGTGACGGGCTGCGCGTGAGACAATATAGCCGGTGATGGCGGCGATTTCCGTTTGACGCCCGGCGTTGACATCTTGCTGCATCGATGAATAGTTGTGCGCAGTATTGGCGATCACCTGTTGTACTAACGCCAGTGTCGGCGCTGGCAACAGGCTGATACCTTCGGCCCCGGCTACCAGACAGACCTCATGCACAATAGCTGCCAATAAGGGTTGATAGTCTGCTGCGGCCAAAGCGCCGTTGCGACACTGATGAATTGCCGTCAGTGGATTGATCGCTGCATTGACAGCCAGTTTGCGCCACAAAGCCGGCCGGATATCGTCAGTCAATGTCACCGGTCCCAGCGCCGTATCCAGCATCGCCACCACGTTCGTTGTGGCTTGCCGTGCCTTAGCGTTTAAAGGCGCCAGTACGCTTTGCCCCAAACCACTATGTTGCACACCATCAGAGCTGCGCAAAGCCGCATGGCTGGTTGACAGAAACCACAATCCCTGGCCAGGAGCCAGCTGCTGTTGCAGCCCCCCCAGATCCGGCATGCCGTTGTGGCTGACAATCAGCTGGGCATCGGCGGCAAGTACTGGCGCCAGTTGCCGCAAGCAGTTTTGCACGGCATAGGCTTTTACTGGGACTAGCAACAGCGTTAACGGTGCTTCGGCCGCGGGGAAATGCAGTGACCGTGGCGCTCCCTCTGCTGGTACAAAAATACAATCAAGGTTTGCTGCTTGCCGCAGCCAGAGATTGACCTGCCAGCCGGCTAGCTGCAACCGACTGGCAGCGAGCAAGCCGATGGCGCCACGGCCAACTATCTGACAGCGCGGCTGCGCGGACGGCAAAAGTGCCATAGCTTACGTCCAAGGTAAAATGCCAGGATGCCAGCGATATCTGCCAGCCAATCCCAGATATCGCCGTGGCGACGGGTGAAGTGCTCCTGCACGACTTCAATCAGCGCGCCATACAGTGCCAGCAAAAGAAACAATTTCCAGAATACCAGGCGAAAGCCTTTGAAAAACAGCCAACTTAGTACAACAAAAATCAGAAAGTGCGCCAGTTTATCCAGGTTAGCAATACCGGCACCGACGCGGTGACCACTGATTTCAGCCAGAAAACCTACAGTAGAAACAATTAACACCAGCACGCATAACAGACGATAAAAGGATTGGGGCACGTTACAACCTCCGCGAAAGTCGCTCGGATTGTAACAGTTTTCTGGTTATAATCGCCAGTAAACCGCATACAGGAGAATAAGATGCCGTCCTTTGATATTGTCTCAGAAGTCGATCAGCAGGAAGTGTTGAATGCTGTTGATAATGCCAATCGGGAATTACAAACCCGCTTTGACTTTCGCGGTGTCACCGCAGAATTTGCGTTAAAAGACAAAGTGGTGACCCTGACCGCTGATGCCGAGTTTCAGCTGCAGCAAATGGTGGAGATTTTTCTGACTAAGGCTGTGAAACGCGGTATTGATATCCGTTCATTCAAAGAGGGGAGTGTCACCTTCTCAGGTAAAACCTGTAGTAAGACCTTGAATCTGTTACAAGGTATTGAAACCGAGATGGCGAAAAAACTGGTTAAGCTGATTAAAGACAGCAAAGCCAAGGTACAGGCCTCGATCCAGGGCGAGCAGGTACGGGTGACCGGCAAAAAGCGCGACGACCTGCAGGAAGTCATTGCACTGGTGCGTGGCGCCGAGCTGGAGCAAGCGTTTCAGTTCACCAACTTTCGCGATTAAGGTTCAGCCATCCAGAAGTCTGTTGACATTCTGAGAGAAGGGCGTAAACTGCGACGGCTTTTATCTTCGGATAAAAGCCGTTTTTATTTTCAGGTGCCCCGGCAGATGCTGCCGAGGGTTAAACGGGAATCTGGTGTAACACCAGAGCTGCCCCCGCAACGGTAAGTGACTGTACCTGTTTCTGATGCCACTGTCGCAAGATGGGAAGGTGAAGCAGGTGGTGGCCCACAGCTGCCAGGTAACAAGCCCGGAGACCGGCCTGACAATCCGACCAACCTGATGCAATGTGCGGTGGGCACATTGGGAGATGCTATGTTGCAATTTCGTCTGGCAGCACCGCTGCTACTTACGCTTTGTTCAGCCACAACTATGGCTGAGTCTGTTGAACGCATTAATATTCACGCCAGCCGCACTGCCTTAGCAGAAGCCGATGTATTGGCCAGTATCTCGGTGCTTGAGCGTGAAGATATTCTGGCCCGGCAAGCTGCCGACTTACCGGCCCTATTAGCACAGTTGCCGGGCATTAACCTGTCGCGGGATGGTGGCCGTGGCCAAAGTACTGGTCTTTATCTGCGCGGCGGTAATACCGGTTACACCCTGGTGTTGATTGACGGCGTGCGCGCTGGCTCGGCCACCACCGGTGCCAAAGCCCTGAGTATGGTGCCGCTGGAATTAATTGAGCGGATTGAGGTGATCCGTGGACCCCGCGCGGCCTGGTATGGCGCCGATGCACTCGCTGGGGTGATCGTCATTAGTACCCGCCAGGGGCAGGGCGCTGAGCTGCAACTGAATGCCGGCAGTTACGGACAGGCCGCTGCCGATCTGGCGCTGGGCCAGCAATTTGGGGCGCTGCAGTTAAACAGCGCTTTCGGCTACAGCCGGGCCGACGGTTTTGACGTGCGGGATGGTCTGGATCCGGACCGGGATGGCTATCAACAGCGTTTTGCCAAATTTGCTGCTGCCCTGACCACGGTAGCGGGGGACTTTAATGCCCAGTTTGATATTAACTCCGGCACCTATCAGTATGATACCGCCTGGGGGAGTGAAGATCAGGGCGATGTATTGCATCGCAGCTATATTTTGGGTTGGCAGTATGCTGCCGACCAGCTGCAACAGCAGGCTCAGCTTAGCCGTAGCCTGGATGATGAGACCAGCTTTGGTCCAGACTCCCGCAGCCCCTTTGTCACCGAGCGCGAGGAGTTTAACTATCAGGCCAACCTGGCATTGAGCGAGGCGCTGAATTGGTTAGCGGGTGTTAACTGGTATAGCGAAGATGTACAGCGCTCGGGTGTCGGTTATCTGGAAAGCCGGCGCATCAATCGGGCGCTATTCAGTGGTGTGCATCTGAAGCAGGATAGCTGGTTACTGGAGGGCTCGGCCAGGCGCGATCTGACCGACCAATATGGCGCCAATAATACCTGGCAACTGGCGGCTGGTTATCGTTTTGCCGAACATTGGTTAGTACGGACCAGCCGTGGTGCGGCCTTTAAAGCGCCGACCTTTAATGATTTATACTATCCGGGCAGCGGCAATGCAGAGCTTGCGCCAGAGCGCAGTGTGGCGGATGAGATTGCGCTTAGCTATCAGGTTGCCAATGGTGGTTTTGAACTGGCCTGGTTCGAAACCCAGGTGCAGGATCTGATCCAGTTTGATATGACCAGCTTCCGGCCGGAAAATATCAGCCGGGCGCGTTTGTCCGGTGTCGAGTTTGCCGTGACCGCAGAGCTGGGCAGTTTGACCCAACAGCTGGCCTATACCTTGTTGAATACCAAAAATCAGTTAAGTGGTCAGCGTTTGGTGCGCCGGCCCAAACATACGTTACACTGGCGATTAGAGCAGCAATGGCAGGCGCTGAGCGCCTTTGTGACAGCGGATTATCAGAGTGATACCTATCAGGGCGATTTTGCCAGCCGCAGCGAGCTGGGCGGCTTTACGCTGTGGGGGCTGGGCCTGGCCTATCAGCTGCAACCTGCGCTGACGCTACGGGCCAAAGTGGATAACCTGCTGGATAAACAGTATCAAACCAGTGACGGTTACAATACCGCCGGTGTGAATCTGAATCTTAGCCTGCAATATCGCTTATTCTAAACTATATGGTGATCCAGAGGCCGTCGTTATGACGGCCTTTTTTTTAGCTGAGCTAAAAACTGCTGGCGAAACTTCTGCATCTTCGGGGTGATGATCCAGTGGCAGTAGCCTTGTTGCGGATTCTGGCGGTAATAGCCCTGATGATAGGCCTCTGCCGGATAAAAGGTACTGGCCGGACTGAGCTCGGTGACGATAGCGGCATCGAACAGGCCGGCCTGATTGAGCTCGTTAATAAAGGCCGCTGCCTGTTGCTGTTGGCTGCCGCTGTGATAAAAAATGACTGAGCGGTATTGGCTGCCAATATCATTGCCCTGGCGGTTTAGCTGGGTCGGGTCATGCAGGGCAAAAAATACCTGACAGAGCTCGGCAAAGCTGATGCGCTCCCGGTCATAGCTAACCTGCACCACTTCGGCATGACCTGTCTGGCCACTGCAGACACTCTGATAATCCGGCGCTGCGGTATGGCCGCCCATATAACCACTGAGCGCGCTGTGCACGCCCTCAAGTTCATTCAGTGCTGCCTCCAGACACCAAAAGCAGCCGGCACCAAAGGTTGCCACTTCGTTTGCCATTTTTGATACTCCCTGCGCTGTGATTTGATCATCTACCTTAAGTTTAACGTAAGTAGCACATTATTAGTTTAGATGGGATCAGTAAAAGATGACGATCGCTGTAGTCGGTGCCGGTATCGCCGGCCTGGCTTGTGCTAACCGGCTGCAACAACTGGGCAAGCCGGTTCAGCTATTTGATAAAGCCCGCGGGCCGGGTGGGCGTATGACCAGTAAACGCAGCGCTGAGGGTTATCTGGATTTAGGTGCGCAGTATTTTACCGCCCGGCATCCGTCTTTTATGGCACAGGTTCAACAATGGCAACAGCAAGGCGTGGTTGCCCCCTGGTTGGCAGCCATGTCGCAGTTTGTGGCGGGTAAACTGCTGCCATCTCCGGACGCTCAGCTGCGTTTTGTCGGTGTGCCGGCGATGCATAGCCCACTGCGACAGCTGGCGCAGGGGCTGGATATCCGCTATCAATGTCAACTGCAACGGATCTGGCAGCAAGATCATTATTGGTGGCTGCAGGATACAACAGGTCAGGACTATGGCCCTTTTAGCCAGGTCGTACTGACAGTACCACCTCAGCAAGCCGCAGCACTATTGCCAGCTGAGTTCAGCACACTGTTACCGCAACAGATACTGACCCCCTGTTGGGCGGTTGATTTGCAATTGACAAGGCCAAGCGGTAGCAATGTTGGCGGGATCTTTGTGAAAGACCCGCAACTGCCGTTGTCGTGGCTTTGCCGGCAAAATAGTAAACCCGGGCGTGCAGGCCCGGAGCATTGGCTATTGCATTTTACGGCCGCCTTTAGTCAGCAGCATCTGGAGCAGCCGGCCAGCTTCTGGCAGGAGCTGGCTGCCGAATTGCTGACTAAGGTTTTGGCACAGCCGGTCGAGGTTGCGGCTGCTATCTGCCATCGCTGGCGCTTTGCTCAGATTGCGGAGGTTGCACAGCCAGTACCGCCGGTTAGTCTTGCAGCTGGCCTTTGGCTGGCTGGTGACTGGTTGCGCGGCGGAAGGGTAGAAAATGCCTGGTTAAGTGGTACTGAGGTGGCGGAGCAGATACAAAATGACTGAACACTGGTTAATTATTGGCGCCAGCGGCGGTATTGCGCAGGGCCTGCTACAGAATTTATTGGCTGCCGGGCATCAGGTGTCGGCGATCAGCCGCCAGCCGTTAGCTGAGCCGATATCCGGTGTGAGCTGGTACCAACTACAGAGTGCAGAGCAGGGCGCAGCGGACATGGTTTTGGCCAGGATTTTTCAGCTGCCCGTTACCGCCGTTGTGATATGCCAGGGCTGGTTGCATGGCGATGGGCATTTGCCGGAGAAAAGTCTGCAGCAAGTAAGCCGAGAGGCGCTACAGCAGAGTATGGAGATTAATCTGTTTAGTCCGGTTTTCTATTTGCAGGCGCTGCAGCCCTGGCTACAGAAACAACCGGGGATCCGGGTGGCGGTACTCAGTGCTAAGGTCGGGAGTATCAGTGATAATCAGCTGGGGGGCTGGTACAGTTACCGGATGGCGAAAGCGGCGCTGAATATGCTGGTACGCTGCGTCAGTATTGAGCTTGGCCGTGTGAATAAAACCGCAGCGCTGTTTAGCCTGCATCCGGGCACCACCGACAGCGCTTTGTCGGCACCTTTTCAGCAGCGGCTGCCGGCTGGGCAGTTGCAAAGCGCAGCGGCAACGGCCGAACGTTTGCTAAGCGTGATCCGGCAAAGCCAGCCGACGGACTCCGGTTTGCTGCTGAATTGGGACGGGCAGCCGATCCCTTTTTAATGCTCTGATGCGGCACAATAAAAAACGGGAGCACCAGGCTCCCGTGTTTTTTATTGTTAATCTTAAACCACCTCCTATGGAGGTGGATTGTTACTTACGCCAGTTAGGGCTTTGCAGGCGAGTTATCGCTATCGATAGGGTCTGGTACCACCTCATCAGCCGCATGTTCGTCCGGCGCTGCCGCCTCCAGCCGTTCCAGCTCACGACTTAATGCTTTCGGTGAGCCAGTGTTACGGGCAATCGCAATATAGGTCACAGGCACTACGTAGAGCGTTAGCAGGGTCGCAAAGGCGACACCGCTTAAAATCACCATACCAATTACCATCCGGCTTTCTGAGCCCGGGCCTGTTGCCAGTACTAACGGCAAGCTACTCATCACGGTTGTAAAGGCAGTCATCACGATAGGGCGCAGGCGCTGCGCCGCAGCGCGCTTTACCGCCTCTTCAAAAGCGATACCGGCATCACGCAGCTGGTTAGCGAATTCCACAATCAGGATGCCGTTCTTCGCCACTAAGCCTATCAGCATCACGAGTCCGATTTGACTGTAGATATTCAGTGTCATACCAGAAAAATACAGACCTGACAGGGCACCAACCAGACCAAGTGGCACGGTGATCATGATGACCAGCGGATGGATAAAGCTTTCAAACTGAGCCGCCAGTACCAGATAGGTGATAATCAATGCCAGTACAAATACCAGTGTTGTCGATTTACCACTTTCCTGGAACAGTAGCGACTCGCCTTTGTAATCAATACCGACCGGCTCGTTAATCTCAGTCCGGACAATCGTCTCCAGATACTCCAGCGCTTCCCCCAGACTGTAACCAGGTGCCAGACCACCGGTAATGGTAATGGCACGCATCCGGTTATAGCGGTTCAGGCTGGAGGCCGTCGCTTCTTCACGCAAGGTCACCAGGTTATCCAGCGGAATTAACTCCCGGCTGCTGTCTGAGCGGATATACACATTGCTGATTTTACCAGGGGCGCGGAAGTCATCATCCAGGCCTTCGATAATCACATCATATTCCCGGCCACGATCCAGGAAGGTAGTCACCCGACGGCCACCCAGCATCGCTTCCAGCGCCCGACCAATGGCGCCGACCGAGACACCTAAATCACCAGCACGGTCGGTATCGATTTCTACCAGTACCTGCGGCACCGTTTCTTTGTAATCGTGATCCAGCATCAGTAAATTCGGATTCTCCGCCGCGCGGCGCAAAATAATATCACGCCATTGTGCCAGCTCTTCATAGGTATTGCCCTGAATTACAAACTGCACCGGCCGGTTGCCACCGCCGCCACCGCCTAAACCTCCGCGCATAAAGGTGAAGGCGCGGACATCGGGCAACTGATTAATTTTGCCACCGATTTCGGTTAGTAAGTCTTGCGTGCTGCGCTTGCCGTTGTACCAGTTCTCTGAACCCACGATGGCAATACCGCCACTGTTACCCCAACCCGGTACCCGGATCAGCATCCGTGTTAACTGGCCATCCTGGTAATAGGGGGTCAGGATATCTTCAATTAACCGCATATTGCGGCTATTGCTCTGATAGCTGGCGCCTTCGGCCGGGCTCATCATCACGAAGAATGTACCGCGATCCTCTTGCGGTGCCAGTTCGCTTGGCAACATTCTTACCAACTGATAGCTGGCCAGAAAACACAGCGCTACGACGATGAGTACCGGCCAACGGGTGTTGCAGACTACGGCTAACTGTCTCTTATAGGCCGCTTCCAGCTTAGCAAAAGCCGCGTGCAACCAGGTACCCAGCTTACTTTCGCGTTTGCGGTGACTGAGAATTTTTGAGCACAGCATCGGTGACAGTGTCAGCGCTACCACACTGGAAAACGCCACCGCTGCCGCCACCGCCAGCGCAAATTCAGTGAATAGCTTACCCAACTGGCCCTGCATAAAGACCAGCGGCACAAAGACGGAAATCAGTACCAGGGTCGTGGCAACCACCGCAAAACCGACTTCGCGGGCACCGCGATAGGCTGCCAACAGTGGTGCTTCACCCTGTTCTATCCGGCGGTAGATATTTTCTAATACCACGATAGAGTCATCTACCACCAGACCAATCGCCAGTACCATTGCCAGTAAGGTCAACAGGTTAATAGAGAAATCCAGAGCGAAGAGTACTGTTACCGCAGAGACCAGCGCCACCGGTACGGTAATAGCCGGAATAAAGGTGGCTCTGATATTGCCGAGGAACAGGAAAATCACCAGAATCACCATACACATGGCGATACCGAGGGTGTTATAAACTTCTTTAATCGACTGGGCAATAAAGACTGAAGAGTCATAGCCTGGCTCAATGGTCATGCCCGGCGGCAGATTAGCCTTGATGCGTTCCATTTCCGCCCGGGCGTTGCGTACCACTTCCAGCGTATTGGCTTTTGACTGTTTGATAATACCGATACCGAGGATATTCTTACCGTCACTGCGGAATTCACCTTCCTCATCTTCTGCCGTTAACATGACATCGGCAATTTCTGCCAGTCGTACCAGATAGTTATTAGCTCCGCGTTTAACGACGATGCGTTCAAAGTCCTGCTGGGTGCGGAAAGAGCGCACCACCCGAACCGTAAAATCGCGATCGATCGATTTAATATTACCGGCTGGCAGTTCGACGTTTTCGGCGCGAAGTACCGCCTCAACATCTTGTACTGTGACACCACGGGCAGCCATCGCGTCGCGATCTAACCAAATCCGCATCGCATAATCGCGGGCACCACCAAACTGCAGGCGGGCCACACCATCGACTACCGAAAACCGCTCTGCAATATAGCGGTTGGCATAATCAGTCAGTTCCAGCGTGGTCATATTGTCGCTGTTAAGCAAAAACCAGGCGATGGTATCTTCGTCAGCATTGGCTTTAAAGACTTCTGGTGGGTCCGCTTGATCTGGCAGGTTATTCAGTGCGCGTGAAACCCGCTCGCGTACATCGTTAGCGGCTGCGTCGATGTCCCGCTCTACGTTAAACTCAATGGTAATGCTGGAGCGGCCATTGCGGCTGCTGGAGTTAATGCTTTTAATGCCTTCAACACCGCTGATCCGGTCTTCCAGCATTTGCGTTATTTTGCTCTCAACGATTTCGGCGGAGGCGCCCGGATAATTGGTATTGATACTAACAACAGGCGTATCGATATCCGGATATTCCCGCAGCGGCAGCATAGTGAAGCAAACAATGCCGAAAATCACCAGTAACAGGTTGATTACAGTAGCAAAAACCGGGCGTTTGACTGAGGTATCAGATAACCACATAGTTAGCCCTCAATTTTGCTGATAGTGACGCCGGTGCGGACCTTTTGCACCCCTTCGACAATAATTTCATCGCCCTCAGCTAAGCCTGATTCCACTTCTACCCAGCCAGGGATCCGCTGGCCAATTTGCACTTCCCGTTGTTGCACACGGTTTTCGGCATCGACAACAAACACATATTGCCGGTTCTGTTGCGGCACTAAAGCTTTTTCAGAGATTTGCAGCACCTGCCGGTTATCCAGTTGCAAACGGACATTGAGCAGCATACCTGGTCTTAACATCAGGTTATCGTTCGCAATCCGGCCATGAATAGTCACTGAGCGGGTAACCGGATCTAATCGGGTATCAATGGCGGTCACTTCACCTTCAAAAGGTAATTTGCCGTAAGCAACGTTAGTTACAGTAAGCGGCATACCGACGGCCACATCGGCCAGATGCCGCTCAGCGATCCGAAATTCTACCCGTAACTGTTGAATATCATCCAGCGTAGTGATCACGGTGCCAGCATTAACGAAGGCGCCGCGGCTAATTTGACGCAAGCCGAGAAAACCACTGAATGGGGCGCGGATAGTCATGTCATTGAGCTGTTGTCTGGCAATATCCAGTTGTGCCAGGGTGCTGTTAACCCGGGTCTGTTGCTCATCCAGCAAGGATTGGGCGGTAGCCTGGGTGGTAGCCAGATTTTTTAAACGGTCAAGTTGCCTGCGCTGCTCGGTTAGTACAGCTTCCAGTTCGGCGACCTTGGCTTTTTGCTGCACGTTATTTAAACGTGCTATCACATCGCCGGCATTCACTTTCTGGCCTTCGCTAACATTGAGTTCGATTAAAAATTCGCTGCTTGGTGCAATTAGCTGTACCGAGTTATTGGCGATACCGGTACCTATGGCACTGACTTCCCGCATCATTTGCTGAGTGCTAACGGTGGCAGTTTTAACGGCAACAGCACCGCCAGGCCCACGGCTATTGCCATTGCTTTGTTGAGATTGCCAGTACAAAAAGCCAACAAAACACAATAAGGCCAATAAAATGAACCATATCAAGCGAGAGTGTAAAGGCGCCAAGGGAACTCCAATTTAATCAAAAAATAAACTCAGGGTATTGTATGGAAAGAATCGCCGTTCAGATTTCCTGTTATCGCACTCATCCTGCGGTCTGTCGTATCAGTCTAGCTGGTTCATGACGGTTAACCCAGAAGCGGTGAAATAACGTAAGATAATACAACAAGATTATGACAACGCGAGGTCGCAGTATGAAACAGGGGTTTGCTGGTTCTGCCAGTAGTGGCGGTGCCAGATTATTATTGAGTAGTTTGGCTGTATTACTGTTACTGCTGTTGTACACCCTGTTGTTCGCCAGCCAGTTTAGCTGGTGGTTGGGTATTGCTTATATGGCGTCTTTATTGGCAGCATTTCTGGGTTGGGCAAAATTGGCTGAGCCCAAATATAGTTTGGAACTTGATGAGTATGGCATCCGCTACTGTCACCGGGCAGGTAGTTGCCGTCTGGATTTTAGTGCCTTTGCTTATTGTGCGGTGCCGGAGCTGGATGGTAAGCCTCTGGCTTTTATCGGCTTTAAGATCACAGATTTCGATGCGTTACTGCAGCAATTGCCGTTGCGGTTAGCGGTCAGAATGATGACAGAGCAGCGACCGCTGTATCTGGAAGCGATCCGGCAAAGCTGTGCCAGCGGCCAGTGTGCCACTGAGTTGTTAAAAGAAAAGGACTTTTTCAACAGTGGTAAACAGCGCTATGACGGTGTTCGAGCCGCCTTTGCGCAGCGTATGCAACGTCTGGCAGAGGCCTGTGGCTTTGAGTTTATGGTGCCGGTTAATGTACCGGCAGAGGTAGCCCAGCAATGGTGTCAGGCGATAAACAAGCAGCGGTTGGCCAGCTTACAAACAGGGAACTAGACAGTGCTAAACTGCTGTATCATAATAACCTTAATCTAAACAACCGGCAGAGTAGTAATGAATAATTATGAAAAAGCTTTTCTGGTCAGTGGCCGGAATACCATCATTCATAAAAATAAAAAGCTGGACCTGGTGATTATTAACGATGATCAGGACCCGCCAATTTTGGTATCCAGACACGGCGTAAAAGTTTTTGAGGACGCAGTGCCATCTAGTCGCAGCGAAGCGAAAGAGCGCTACCTGGAGTTGGTGGACGTATCGAGTGTCGATGTGTTCGGTGAGACTAAGACGTTGTTGTTTATTCAGGCGCTTAACAACAAAGAATATAAAATCGAGTATACTAGAAAAGGTACGGATATGTTTATCCGGGTTCACCAGGATAACTATATTTAGCTACCCTTGGTGAGGTAGATAGCCAGAATAACGCGCTGACCAGCAGACAGCGCTTGCTTTTATGTAAAAAATTTGGTTCAGTAACGGCATCTTGTCTCAGGTAATGCTTTTTTCTTATAACGGATAGTGAAATCCGGCCAACACAGGGTGATAGCAGGAAGTAACTGACAAAAGCAATACCTGATAACTCCCTGAAGTAATGGGAATATTTATGGAATTTACTGAGCACGACCTCAATATAATAATCAAAGTGCCGGTTTCTGCTGCACCTCTGACTGCTGACGCCTTAAAACAAGCCATCATTGATGCCGGTTTCGGTCGCTGTTTTCTAAACCAGAATAATCTGGCTAATCTCGTCGCAGAATATCAGGAATATCAACAAAAAGTTAAAGCCATGACTTTGGCCGAAAACGCCAGGGTATTGACCTATCCGATTGCTGAGAAACGACCTGCTCAGCTGGCATTTGAGATCGCCGAAGATAAGATGGCCGCCTATGCGATTATTACTGCAGCCTGGGGCGGCGCACCCATCTCCGCTAACGAGCTGGTGAAGGGCGCACAGCAGGCAGGTATCGTCTTTGGTTTTCAAAAAGAAAATATAATCCGTTTGGTGCAACAAGCCAGCCGGGCAGAACCCGGTAGTCGCCTGAAAGTAGAAGTTGCGACCGGGCGAGTCCAGGCCAATGGTATGAACTCGCGTTTTGAACCATTGATTCCGGATATGGTGCGGCGTCGTAATCAACCCTTGGTGGAGTCGGAGGCGAAAGCCGACCTCCGTGACTTTGGCGCTATTCCGGCGGTTGCTGCGGGCCAGCCACTCATGCGCCGCTTTCCACCTACTTCAGGTGAGCCCGGAATCAACGTTATTGGGGAAGCGTTGCCGGCAGAACCCGGCGTATTGATAGACTGGCAATTAGGACCGGGGGTCGGCTTGAGTGCCGAAGATCCGGACCTGTTGCTGGCAACTCAAGACGGTTTACCCCGAGCCATCGATAATGGCGCGACTGTTGATGAAGTCTTTACCGTTAAGAATGTCGATTTGACCACTGGTCATATAATTTTCAAGGGGTCAGTGGTTGTCACCGGTAATGTGATTTCTGGTATGAAAGTGGTCGCGGGCGGTAATGTCATTATTCAAGGTGTTATGGAAGGCGACTTAGTCGAAGCGGGTGGTGATATTAATATTGTCGGCTCCATTATCGGTCATCAACTTAATCCGCAAAGCGAGACCCCTGAATACAGCACAGTGATTAGAGCGCAGGGCGATATTAACTGCAATATTGCGCAGTATTCCGCCTTTATCTGTGGTGGCCAACTGATGGCGACTAAGTATCTGATGCATTGTTCGGTAGAGGCCGAAACCGTGTTAGCAGGCACTGCGGAGAAAGTCACCGGAAAAATTGTTGGTGGTCACTATCTGCTTGGTAAAACCTTAACTTGCGGGCAACTGGGTTCTCCTTCCAGCGGTGTCGTGGTGATTAAAGTCAACCGTCATCTGACGCCATTATTGCAGCAACAAGAGTTAATGCGTAGTCAATTGAGCCAGGCCAGAGCGGTTTTGGATGAGCTTAAGCAGCGTATTGATAAGCAACGTAAATTACTGGCTGGCCAGACCGACGAGTTAATTCAGAAGCTGGAGCAGGAGTTTGCTGAGCAAAAAGAGCTGGCTAAAGCGCTGATTGAAGAGGTGCGTGCTCAGGAAGAGCAACGACTCTTGCTGTTGCCTGAGTTAAAGGTAAAAGCGACTCAGCAGCTGTTCTCGGCAGTTGAAGTGCAATTTGGTAAAGAAATTATCCGCAGTCGCCGTGAGTACGGGCCTTCAGTGATCGAGATTCAGGATGGTCATCCGGCGATCAATCCACTGTAGTGCGACCAGGGGTAGCGTCTATGCGGTATTGAGTAATGCGCTCTGCTGGCTTTTTCTCTAAGCTAGTCTCAGGTTTGGTTGGTAGGTGTCTGGTTGTGCGAGTTCTCTGTTTTTTATTACTGCTAGTCAGTTCACCGCTGCTTGCCGACTGTAATATGGCCTTCCGCTATGGTGTGCTGATCTCTCCGGATCAGATCCGCATTATGCAAAATAACCGCACTTTCGTTCAAATCAATGAAGATAAACAGCTTTTTATCAAAGGCGAATGGTTTGAGCTGGAAGATGATTCGCAACAGTTACTGCAGCTCTACGCCCAGGGCTTACGCCGTTTTGTGCCGGAAATTGTTAGCCTGGCGGTGGATGGCGTTGAAGTTGGCTTATCCAGTATCGAGGCGATGTTGGCTGGTGTGGGTAATAAGTCGCAGCAAGCCGAGTGGCGCGCTCTGATCCGGGAAACCACCTTTCAATTTTTATCGCGCTTTGTGCGCACCGGTGATCACTTTTATCTGGCACCACAAAGCTTAAACGAGCTGGATAACTTCCTTAACGGCGAACTGAAGCCGCAGCTGACGATGCTGGCGCGGCATACCGTCGGGGCGGTTTGGGGCGCGTTGCGCGATGCACTGCGGCAATCGGACAGCAACTTTGAAAAGGCCGATAGTCAGGACTGGCAGGCAGTGAATCAGCTGATGGATAAAATTACCCTGGGTATGGATCAGAAAATGGTCGAGTTGGAAGCCAAATCAGCGCTGTTTTGTCAGCGGATGCGTGAGCTCGACGACATCGAAACCAAGCTGCAGCAGCAACTGCCTGAGCTGGCTGAATTTGATGTAGTGGTCGAAAAGGCGCCCTAGCTCGTGTTGAGTTTCTAGCTTAGACCACGCCATATTCATCGGTCAGCGATAACGGCATCGCATTGTCTACTTCGTCACTGATCGCATCCAGCGTTTTCTCGGCTTCCTCCAACGAGCTGACCTCCGCAATATGAAACAGCGCTTCGCCTTCATTCACCAGCGGCAGGTTAGTGCGGCCAATAATCACCCCGGACAGCGTCGCCGTAACCGCAACCTCAAAGTCGGAATAAGGCGAATAGATATGCGCCAGCAGATCGCCCTGCTGTACCGTCTGCCCCAAGCTGACATAATAACGGGCGATGCCATCATGCTCGGCCCGCACCCAGCTGCTTTTCTTCGAAAACAGCGAGCGGGTTTTACCGAGTCGCTTGCCGCGACTTAGCATACCCAGCTGCTGCATCACATTGACGATTCCGCGCACTCCAATCTTAATGGACTGCTCATCAAAGCGCAGCGCTTCGCCGGCTTCATAGAGTAAAATCGGGATCCCTAAATTGTTGGCGGTGCCGCGCATGGTGCCATCGCGGCTGGCCGCCTTGATAATAATCGGCGCGTTAAAGCTTTCCGCCATACTCAGTGCCACCTTATCCTTGGCACTGGCTCTGACCTGTGGCAGATTACTGCGGTGAATGGCACCGGTATGTAAGTCTATGGCATGGGTACATTTACTGAGGATTTGTTCGGTAAACTGAAACGCCATCCGGCTACCCAGGGAACCTTTTTCACTGCCGGGAAAGCTGCGATTCAGATCCCGGCGGTCCGGTAAATAACGCGATTGCTGCACAAAGCCGTAAGTATTAACAATGGGTACCACCACCAAAGTACCGCGCAGCCGGTTCAGGCGGGGGACCTTCAGTAAGCGGCGGCAAATTTCGACCCCGTTAATTTCGTCGCCATGTAGCGCGGCCGTGACCAACAACACCGGGCCATCCTGGCGGCCATGCACCACATGGGCGCCGATATTCAGCTCGGTATGGGTATAGAGCTTACCAAAAGGGATGTCTACTACCGCCCGGCTTCCGGCCGGGATCTGACTTTCAGCGAGGAAAAAGGGGGCGCGTAGTTCGGACATTAGCCGGTTCCTTTGGTTCGGGCCGGTTTGCGGCTTTTTTGACTCAGCACCCGCTTCTCCAGGTGCTGGATAATGGCAGCGGCAACATCTTTGTTGGTCGCCGCTTCAATACCTTCCAGGCCAGGTGAACTGTTGACTTCCATCACCACAGGGCCGTGATTAGAGCGTAATAAATCGACACCGGCAACATCCAGCCCCATGGTTTTTGCGGCAGCCAAGGCGGTGCGCCGCTCCTCCGGGGTCAGACTGACTTTGGTCGCGGTGCCGCCACGATGCAGATTGGAGCGAAACTCGCCGGCTTTCGCCTGGCGCTTCATCGCTGCAACCACCTTATCGCCAACCACAAAGCAGCGGATATCAGCGCCATTGGCTTCTTTAATATACTCCTGCACCAGAATATGCGCATTGAGCCCCATAAAAGCATCAATCACGCTCTCGGCCGCGGTACGGGTCTCGGCCAGCACCACACCAATGCCCTGAGTCCCTTCCAGTAATTTAATCACTAAGGGTGCGCCGCCAACCATCTCAATCAGATCCGGAATATCGCCGGGCTTATCGGCAAAACCGGTGATTGGCAAGCCAATACCCTGGCGCGCTAACAGCTGCATTGAGCGCAGCTTATCGCGGGCGCGGCCAATGGCGACAGATTCATTCAGCGCATATACGCCCATCATTTCAAACTGCCGCAGTACCGCAGTGCCGTAAAAGGTAATAGAGGCGCCAATACGGGGGATCACCGCATCAAAGCCTTCTAACACTTCCCCTTTGTAGTGAATGGAAGAGTTAATGCGGTTAATATTCATATAACACATCAGGGGATCGATAACCCGTACTTCATGTCCGGCTGACGTTGCCGCTTCAACCAGACGTTTCGTGGAGTAGAGTTCAGCATTGCGCGATAAAATCGCTATTTTCATATGGGCTCCGACGCGGCCGGCAATAATGGCCAATAGCGGCATTATTATGCGGCCGTGGGAGCGCCGCAAGAGATCATAAGATTATATTCGTTATTACCACCATTTCAGGTGTTTAAACCAGATCAGACTGCCAAGGCCCACCGCCAGCATAAAACCCAGGGTAAGATAATATCCCCATTCCAGCTCCAGTTCCGGCATATTACTAAAGTTCATACCATAGATCCCGGCTACAAAGGTCAGCGGGATAAAGATACTACTCACCATAGTCAGCACTTTCATCCGCTCGTTGATTTGATGTGAGGTGGTCGACAGATAGCCCTGAACCAGATCGCTAAGCTGGTCATAATACATCTCAGTCATCGAATGCAGCCGTTCAAACTTTTCATAAAAGTCGCGCAAATCGGCCAGCGCAAAACGCCGCAGCAGACTATGCTGCTCCTCGAACAGGGCATCAGCAAAGAGATCTTTTTGATAGGCCAGGTTGCGACTGACTTTACGCAATACGGAGCGATAACGCATCATCATCGTCATCAGCTCGTCATTACCTTTGTGTAACATCCGATCTTCCAGCTCACCCAATTCATCCTCAAACACCAGTAGTTTTTCCAGATAACTGGCGGCGACGATCAGCGTAAGTTGTTTCACCCAGTCGCTGATCTGGTTAGCACTGGGCTTTGCTAATTGTGGTTGCAGTTGGCTACACAGCGGTTGCTGGCGGCAATGCAGCTTGGTGATCAGAATGTCATGACAGAATAGCAGGTTAAGCTGAGCACTTTCGGTCAGTTCACTGAAGTCAGCGTCAGCATAAGCCCTTAAAATCAGTAAGTTAAAATCACCCACTGCTTCAAATTTTGGTGGGTGCCGGGATTTGCTAAAATCTTCGGCCATGGTAGCGGCGATGCCCAGGTCCTGCAGCAGTTGTTGCTCTTCTGCTGCGCTGGCCTGTTGTAAATCAAGCCACAGCGGCGGCGTATGCCGCGCATTCACTGGCAGGCGGCTGACCTGCTGTTGTTGCCAGCCTCCCAGCTCGGGATCATAATAATTGACGCTGATCATCCGTTATCCTCCATGGCGAGTGCCGTACCGCCAGGCAGTACGGCTGATGCCCACCGCTATTTAGGCGCGCTTGCTGGCGATATAATCTTTCACCAGTTGCTCTAATACATCGAGCGGTACAGCACCATTTTTTAGCACCACATTGTGAAACTCGCGGATATCAAAGCGCTCACCCAGTTCACTTTTCGCCAGCTCGCGCAGTTCCAGCAGTTTGATCATGCCCACCATATAGGCCGTAGCCTGGCCCGGCATCACAATATAACGCTCAATGGCTTTTACCGCATCGCCTTCTGGATTAGGGGTATTGTCGACCAGATACTGGATCGCTTGTTCACGGCTCCACTTTTTAGCGTGAATACCGGTATCGACCACTAAGCGGGCGGCACGCCATAATTCCATCGCCAGCCGGCCAAAATCAGAGTAGGGGTCCTGATAAAGGCCAATTTCTTTCGGTAGCAACTCAGAATACAGGCCCCAACCCTCAATATAGGCGGTGGCACCGCCAAAGCGGCGGAATTTCGGAATACCATCCAGCTCCTGCGCAATGGCCAGTTGCATATGGTGGCCCGGTATGCCCTCATGGTAGGCCAGCGCTTCCAACTGATACTTTGGCATATCGCTCATACGGTACAAATTGGCGTAATACACGCCGGGGCGGCTGCCATCCATCGAAGGGCGTTGGTAAAAGGCTTTACCCGCGGTTTGTTCGCGAAATGGCTCAACCGCTTTGACAATCATTTCTGCCTTGGGCTTAACCAAAAACAGCTCGTCCAGCCGGGTACGCATATGGTCAATGACGGCAGTGGCTTCAGCCAGATAAGCCGCACGGCCTTCCTCGGTATCCGGATAGTAAAACTGTGGCGCTTCGCGCATAAACACAAAAAACTCCGCCAGATCGCCGGCAAAGCCCACCTGCTGCATAATTTGCCGCATCTCGCCATGAATGCGCTCAACCTGTTGTAGTCCCAGCTGGTGGATCTGCTCGGCACTGTAATCGGTGGTGGTCATCCGGGCCAGGCGGTTCTGATAAAAGGCCGCCCCATCCGGGAAACGCCAGACGCCATCATCGGTACCAGCTTGCTGCTCTAATTGCTGTAAAAAGCTGATCAGGCTGCGATAGGCCGGCCCGACACTGGTAATGAGTGCCACTCTGGCTTCATCCAGCAGCAGTTTTTGCTCATGCTCTGTTAACGGCAGGGCTGCCACCTTGCTACTAAAATCTGCCAGCAGAGTACTGTCACCCTGCTCTGAAAACGGTGCGCCCTGCAGTAGATTTTCGCTGGCCGAGTACAGGTGTGGAAACACAAATTTCGGCACTATTATGCCGGCTTCAGCACTTTGCGTGAGCAGGTGCTGTAACTGGCGAAATAATTCCGGCACCGCATTTAGCCGGGCGATATAGGCTTTGGCATCGTCGACGGAGTCGATTTTATGTTGATTGATCAGCAGCGCCGGCACCTGCGAATGCACGCCAAACATCTGATTCACCGGATAGCTGTACAGGCGCCAGCGCGCATCTGCCAGCATTTCCTGCAGTTGCTTGTGCATTAACTGATAACTTAAGCGGGTTTGTGGATCCAGGGCGGCAACATCAATCGCTTCCAGTAAGGCCAGATGCTGACGGGTGAGTGCCAGTTCTGCTTCGAACGCCGCATCAGACAGATCCTGCCATTTGTCATAGTCATCTTTTATGCCGAGGCTGGTTTGTAATACCGGGTTGCGCTGCACCCGCTCGTTAAAGATTTGCTCAAACAGCTGGTTCGCCCGTTCATTCATATCCACCTGTTGCTGTGCAACCGTCGGCACTACGGCGCTGGGTTCAGCCGTTTTCGGGCCGCAGCCACTGATTAGCAGACTACCGAGTAGCAGCGGCAGGGTGGCAGTTCGGAAAGTCAAATGTTGTCGCATAACAGACCTCTGTTTGGTTATTTAAATAAAGAGTGTCAGTAAATCATTCAGATAGCGGGCACCTTTGGCAGTAATTTGCCAATGCTCGTGGCTTACCGTTATAAGTTGTTTTTGCTCGGCTTCAGCTAGCGGGCTACTGATAACACTTAGCGGCAAACCGGTCAGGGCGCTAAAGTCACTGATTGGGCAGGGCTCCAGTAAGCGAAAGCGGTTCATAAAAAACTCAAAGGGCCGGTCTTCCGGCTCAACCTGAGTGCGCTCGTCCAGATAACCACGGCTTAAATCCATATAGCCCTTCGGGTGTTTAATCTTTACTGTACGCAAAATACTATTGCGGCTGGGCAGGGTAATTTTACCGTGGGCGCCACAGCCGATGCCCAAATAATCGCCATAGCGCCAGTAATTCAGGTTATGCCGGCACTGATGGCCGGCTTTACTGTAGGCTGAGGTTTCATATTGTTGATAACCGGCCGCAGCCAGCAGCTCAGCGCCGTGCTGCTGGATATCCCATAACAACTCATCCTCAGGTAGCACCGGTGGCCGGCTGGCAAAGGCGGTATTCGGCTCAATCGTCAGCTGATACCAGGATAAATGCGGAGGGTTAAGGTCGATGGCTTGCTGTAAATCAGCCAGGGCGCCTGCCAGCGTCTGACCAGGCAAACCATGCATCAGATCCAGATTAAAGCTCTGTAGTGGCAGGGTCGCAGCCAGCCGCGCCGCGGCTTTGGCTTCTTCGGCATTATGAATGCGCCCCAGCGCGCTCAGTTGCTGCGTTTGAAAACTCTGCACCCCAATCGAAAAACGCGTCACCCCGCCAGCGACATAGCCGGCAAAGCGCTCCGCTTCAAAGGTGCCCGGATTGGCCTCCATTGTCACTTCTAAATCCGCAGCGACAGGGAGACGCTGTTTAACCCCGTCCAGAATTTGGGTGATGCCGGCCGCGCTAAATACACTGGGAGTGCCGCCGCCGATAAAAATGCTGCTAAGCTGGCGGCCAGCGACCAGCGGCAGATCCTGATCTAAATCGGCCAGCAGGTGCGCAATATATTCCTGCTCCGGGATCCCTTGTTTCACAGCATGGGAATTAAAATCACAGTAAGGACATTTCTGAATACACCAGGGAATATGGATATAAAGTGATAGTGGCGGCAGGCTTAAACTCAAAGCGCGCGCTCCTTAACCTGCAGCGCGGCCACCAGTTGTCGCAGTGCCTGCCCACGATGGCTTAGCTGTTGCTTTTCTGCTTTGGTCAGTTCGGCTGCGGTTTTGCCAAGCTCAGGCAAATAAAACACCGGATCATAACCAAAGCCGCCATTGCCGCTTTGCGTCAAGGCAATTTCGCCTTGCCAGCTACCGTGGCAAATTAGCGGTGTCGGGTCTGCAGCATGTTGCAAATACACCAAAACACAATGAAAAGCGGCTTGCCGATCACTGGCAGTGATGCCGGTCATTGCCTGCAGCAGTTTGTCGATATTGGCCTGATCGCCAGCGCCAACACCGGCATAGCGGGCAGAGTAAATGCCAGGGGCGCCGCCCAGGGCAGTAACCGCCAGACCTGAGTCGTCGGCAATCGCCGGTAAGCCGGTGATCCGGGCGGCATGGCGGGCTTTTAAGATGGCATTTTCAACAAAGGTCAAACCGGTTTCGTCGGCATCGCTGACGCCCAGTGCGGTTTGCGGCACAATGTCCAGCGCAAAGGGCGCCAGCATTGCCGACAGTTCTGCAACCTTACCGGCATTACCGGTGGCCAATACCACTTTTTGCATCAGCAAGTCCTATTCGGTATAGAGTTTTTGTTCAAAGTTCAGTTGCTGACGCTGATTACCCTGGCGGATATCCAGGCTAAAGCGGAACTGCTCTTCATTACGAAATGGCATGACGGCGATATAGTAAATGGCCTCGCCATCTTTAATTTCGCGAAAGGTCAGCTCACGTTGCTGACCGAGTAAGTTGCGGGCAATACCACTGATCACCACTTGCTGTGCCTGCTGGCTTTGGCTATCCAGTACCGAAATATTAATAATGGCGTTGCTTTTGTTGCGGCTTAAATTGGCGGCCCGCGCCACTTCCGGCGTTAAGAAGGTTGAGTTAAACGCGATATAATGCACATCCCAGTTACCCAATTGTCTCTTTTGTTCAGCCTGGGCGTTCGGGGTTAACAGCAGAGCAAGCAGCAAAGTGCTAATCAGCTTAAGTAGTGGGTGCATAATGGGACTCCTGTTAGACAAATCTTAACCAGTCGCTGAGCAAAATATTAATAAACTGCAAGGCGACCAATACCACCAATACTGACAAATCCAGGCCACCCAGTGGCGGAATAATCCGACGAACCGGCGCTAAAAAGGGTTCAGTTAACTGATGGAACACCCGTTCCATCGGATTTCGGCCCTGACTAAACCAACTCATAATGGCCCTGATCACCAACACCCAAAACAACAGGTTCAAGGCTTCTTTTAGTAATAACAGACCACCTAACACAAAGCTGACGCCAAGATTAAGTGACGGTGAAAACACCAGTTGCAGCACAATAAATTTGGCCGTGGCAATCAGATAGGCTAGCAGCAGGGTGGCAGTGTCTAACTGACCGAGGCTGGGGATCACCTTGCGTAATGGCAGTACCAGCGGGTTGGTGGCCTTGACCACAAACTGGCTAAACGGATTATAAAAATCGGCCCGCGCCAGCTGTAACCACAGGCGGAGCATTACCACCATCAGATAGAGCGTAAAGGCGGTATTAATAAGAAAAATTACTGCATTCATCAGATCACTCCCTGCTTAAAGCGTTTTCGCCATTTCTTCTGCACGGTCAATTGCCGCCTGCATCGCCGCAGCGACCATCTGTTCTAAGCCGGCAGCGCTGAAGCTGCTTATGGCTTCATGCGTGGTGCCGCCTTTCGACGTCACTTGCTGCCGTAATTCGTCGAAGCTGTGGTCGCTTTGTAGCGCCATGGTGGCAGCACCGAGCGCGGTTTGAGCGATCATGGCTTTTGCTTCGCTGCTGCTAAAACCGAGCTGCTCGGCTTTTTGCTGCATGGCTTGCATAAAATAGAAAAAGTAAGCCGGGGCACTGCCGGTCGCGGCGATAATATGATTAATCTGTGCTTCGTGCTCTAACCAGACCCGCATACCGGTGCCGCTGAAAATATGGTCAACAAAGGCGCGCTCGTAGTTGGAGCAGCGACTGGGGAAGAGCCCTGTGACGCCCAGGCTCACCAGCGCCGGTGTATTCGGCATCGCCCGTACCAGGCGGATATCACCTAACCACTGCTCATAGCGCGCTACCGGTAAACCCGCCGCCAGAGTGATAAACAGCTTCTCCTGACACTCTGGTGCTTCGGCCAACAGTTGTTCGCACACCTGCTGCATCATTTGTGGTTTGACCGCCAGCACTATCACATCAGCCCAGCGGACGGCCTCAATATTGCTGAGGCTGGTGGCAATCGCAAAGTCAGCCTTAAGCGCGGTCAGCTTGGGTTCACTGCGATTGGCTGCCAGAATATTTTCCGCCGGATAGCCGGCTTTTACCATAGCGGCGATGACACAACGTGCCATATTACCTGCGCCGATAAAGGCGACCCTGTTGTCATTCATGCTTGTCATAATTCCTTGCGCCAAAAATAGCCGTACCTAATCTTATCATAGTTGCGCCATATCGCAGAGCCAGTGGCCAGTCATCGGACATTCCCATCGATAATTCAACAGCTTGAGGATAGTGCTGCTGCAGTAAGCGCGACAGTTGTTGCATTTGGGCAAAGTCGGCTTCCAGTCGTGCCGGGTCGGGTTCCGGAATCGCCATCAGTCCACTGAGTGTCAGGCCAGGCAGAGTGGCGACGACAGCTGCCAGCGGCAGCATCTGCTCTGCAGTGATACCTGCCTTACTGACTGCGGCGCTGATATTAATTTGCAGTAACACCTTTAACGGCGGCAGATGTGCCGGGCGCTGCTCGGACAAGCGGCGGGCTATTTTCTCGCGCTCAAGGCTGTGTACCCAGCTGGCGGTTTCCGCCACCAGTTTGGTTTTATTTGACTGTAACGGCCCGATAAAGTGCCACTCCAGCTCACCCAAATGGGTAAGCGCAGCGGCTTTGCTGGCCAGTTCCTGCGGATAATTTTCGCCAAAGCGCCGCTGACCGGCAGCGTAGGCCGCTTCAATATCTGCCGCAGTCTTGGTTTTACTGACCGCGACCAATTTTGGCGCTGGCCAGTCGCTGGGCCGGCTTTCGCTGAATTTGTGCAGTTGCTGATAGGCGAGGGCCAGTTGTTCTGCTATGTTATTCATCATAAATAGGTAAATTGGAGTGACTGGTTGTGGATATTACCGAATTATTAGCCTTTAGTGTTGAACATAAAGCCTCAGATTTGCACCTTTCTGCCGGTGTACCGCCGTTGATCCGCGTTGATGGTGATGTACGCAAACTGAATATTCCACCGCTAACCCATAAAGAAGTCCATGCGCTGGTTTATGAAATTATGACCGACAAGCAGCGTAAAGAATACGAAGAACGGCTGGAGTCGGATTTCTCATTTGAAATCCCCAATTTAGCCCGCTTCCGGGTCAATGCCTTTGTGCAAAATCGCGGTGCGGCGGCGGTATTTCGGACCATCCCCAGCGAAGTCCTGACGCTGGACGATCTGGGCGCGCCGGAGATTTTTAAAACCATCTCTGAGAATCCACGCGGTCTGGTGCTGGTTACCGGGCCTACCGGTTCGGGTAAGAGTACCACCCTGGCGGCGATGATCGATTATATCAACAGTACCCGCTTTGACCATATTCTGACTATCGAAGATCCGATTGAATTCGTACACAGCAATAAATTCAGCCTGATTAATCAGCGTGAAGTGCATCGCGATACCCATAGTTTCAGCAATGCCCTGCGCTCAGCGCTGCGGGAAGATCCGGATGTGATCCTGGTCGGTGAGTTGCGCGATCTGGAAACCATTCGTCTGGCGATGACGGCAGCAGAAACCGGCCACCTGGTGTTTGGTACCCTGCATACCACCTCAGCGCCTAAAACTATCGACCGGATTATCGACGTCTTCCCCGGTGAAGAAAAAGATATGGTGCGTTCGATGTTGTCCGAATCATTAAGAGCCGTTATTTCGCAGACGCTGCTGAAAAAGGTCGGTGGCGGTCGGATCGCTGCACATGAAATTATGGTTGGGGTACCGGCGATCCGTAATCTGATCCGTGAAGATAAGATTGCCCAGATGTATTCAGTGATTCAAACCGGCGCCGCCCATGGCATGCAAACCATGGATCAATGCCTGGTGAACCTGGTAAACCGTGGTTTGGTCACACAGAAAGACGCCGCGGCCAAAGCCCAGGATAAGAATACCTTTGGCGCCATGGGCCGAATCTAGAGGTAGGTATGCAACTAGTTGATTATTTGAAAAAAATGGTTGAAGTTAAAGCTTCAGACCTTTTTGTTACCGCAGGCATGCCAGTGGCGGCCAAAATCAATGGCGAGCTGACACCGCTGGATGACAAGGCGCTGACCGAGATGGACTCATTAGCCTTGGTGTTGTCATCGATGAATGAAAAGCAGCAGCACGAATTTAATACGCAAAAAGAATGTAACTTTGCCATTCATAACGATGCCGGTCGCTTCCGGGTATCGGCTTTCTGGCAGCGTGATAAAGCCGGTATGGTGATGCGGCGCATTGTTACCACCATCCCCAATGTTGAAGATCTGGGCCTGCCACCGATCATGAAAGAAGTGATCATGACCAAAAGGGGCCTGGTACTCTTTGTTGGCGGCACCGGTACCGGTAAGTCGACGTCTCTGGCCGCCCTGATTGGTTATCGTAACAAAAATGCCCGTGGTCACATCCTGACCATTGAAGACCCAATCGAATTTGTGCACGAACATGGCCGCAGTTTAATTACGCAACGTGAAGTCGGTATTGATACCGAATCCTTTGATGCTGCGCTGAAAAGCTCACTGCGCCAGGCGCCGGATGTGATCCTGATCGGTGAAATCCGTTCGCAGGAAACGATGGAGTTTGCGCTCTCTTTCGCCGAAACCGGCCATCTTTGTATTGCAACCCTGCACGCCAACAATGCCAACCAGGCCATTGATCGTATTATGCACTTAGTGCCGAAAGAGATGCACGATAAGTTATTGTTTGACCTGTCGTTGAACCTGAGGGCTATCGTTGCTCAGCAACTGGTCCCAACTGCAGACGGCAATGGCCGGGTAGCGGCAATAGAGGTGTTGCTGAATTCGCCGTTCGTGGCGGACTTAATCAGCAAGGGCGAAGTCGGAGAGATTAAGAGCGTGATGGCCAAGTCACGCGAGCTTGGTATGCAAACCTTTGACCAGGCACTGTATGACCTTTATCAACGCGGTACCATCAGCTATACCGACGCCATCCACCATGCTGATTCACCGAACGATTTACGTTTGATGATTAAGCTGCGTAATAATGAGGTTAAGGGCTCGGGTTTCCTGTCTGGTGTGACGCTGGATGGGATGGATAAAGAATAGTGAGGTAAGCAGATGTCTTTACTTGCCATTATGACCCCAAGAACCAGACTGGTGACAACAACCGGGGAGGCTAATCTGGCATCATTGCGGGCTGTGTTTAGTCAGGCCCGTTTCCAGCATGTGCCGGTGGTGGACAGTATGGACCGTGTGGTGGGCATAGTGTCCGTTAAAGACTACTTTAAAGAGTTAAGTCCGATGATGGAGGCGGCCAGTGAACAGGCGATTGGCCTGATGATGCGCAGCCGTAAAGTCAGCCAGGTGATGTCGGCTCCGGTGTTTACCGTCGCACCTGATACCAGTGTCCGTCAGGCTGCCAGCATGCTGGTGGAGCGTAATATCAGTTGTTTACTGGTTACCGATGCCCAGCAACGCCTGTTGGGGCTGGTATCCTGGAAAGATCTGATGAAAGCCGCTTTACTGGCTAAACCAAAGCCTGCTCAGCCACCGGCATAACGCTGCTTTAAAATCATGACCCGTTCGATATAGGCGGTGGTTTCGGCGTAGGGCGGTACACCGCCAAAACGCCGGACTGCACCAGGTCCGGCATTGTAGGCAGCCAGCGCCAGTCTGAGATCGCCATCAAAGCTCTGCAGTAACTGTTGCAGATATAAGCTGCCGCCACGAATATTCTGTTCTGGCTGGCTGGGGTCCTGCACCCCAAGCATAGCGGCCGTTTCTGGCATCAGCTGCATTAGGCCCTGGGCACCACGACGCGAAATGGCTTGCGGATTAAAAGCCGACTCGGCATGGATCACGGCCCGGATTAAAGCCGGCTCAAGCACCAACTCGGCAGCAACCTGCTCAATCACCCGCGCAAAGCGGCGCTGGAACAAGGGCGTGGTATGCCAGTTGATTGGCGAACGCACCGCACAGGCAAAGCAATCAAACCGTAGCAGCTCATACTGCTGATCAACAGGTGGCCGGTCGGAAAAAACGGCAGAACCATCCTGGCGTAGGCTTTTATACACCAGGATCTGTGGTGCCGTTGGCTTGCTAACAGGCATAGCGGTGCTGTGCGGATTTAACCGCTGTACCGGTTTTGCTTCATCTGCTGTTAATGGCAGCGCCAGCAGCGCCAGCAGCAGAGGAGACCACTTCAGATTGCTAATCAAGCTACCCTTTCCTTAAAGACTCCGTTTTAAGCGGGCCGCCTGATAGCGCAGCAGCACCGCCACGCTAATAATAATGACAGGAATAGCGAGACTTTGCCAGCGCTCGGCGTTAAGCCCAGGCCACCAATATTGCAAGCTACTCAGCAGTTTAGCCGCCAACTGCACGGCGTAATAACTGATGGCAACCAGCGAAAACCCCTCCACCATCTGTTGTAGCTTTAGCTGCAGCTTAGCTTTTTGCTCCATTGAGCTTAGCAGTTGCTGATTTTGTTGCTCCAGCTTCAGATTCAGCCGGGTGCGCAACAACTCAGTACAACGCCCCAGGCGGCTGGAGAGCAGTTGTTGCCGGCGCTGTACCGCCTCGCTGGTACGGTAGGCCGGGGTGAGACGTTTTTCGGTAAAGTCCTGTAATGACAAATGATCCGGCAGTGGGCTTTCCTGCAACGCCTTTAGCCTGTCCAGTGTCAGCTGATAATAGGCTGCGGTAGCCTGTAAGCGGTTGCTGTTCTCGGCGATCAGTCGCTCGGTGGCAGCGGCCAGACCGGTGATATCATGCAGCAACTGCTCATCGCTGCGTTTTTGCAGCTCAATACTCTGGGTTAGGCCTGCCAGCTGCAATTCCAGTTCGCTTAATTTTTGCAGGCTCTGACGGGCCAGCGGCCAGCCGAGCAGTGACAGCTTACGGTAATTGCCGAGATCAAACAGCTGTTGTGCCAGCCGGCCAAGAGCATCGCCGGTTAAGCCTTTACTTAATAGCAGCATCCGGCCGGCACCTTCGGCATGCTTTTGAAAGTCAGTCCAGATCCGCGCCCGCCCAGCCGCTAACTCGCTGCTGATACAGTTATCGGCATTAAAACTTTGCCGGATCAAGCTCTCAGCGGGTGGCTGCTCTGCGGTCAGAATAGTAAGCTGCACAATGCGGAAAATCTGTCCGGGCAGCTCGCTGAACCAGTCGCGACTAGGCAAAAAGCTAAGTGGATCATCAAACCAGGGCTCGGCCATGCCGGGGCGGATAAAGGTATAGCTGGAGAACTCGCCGTGCCGCTCCCAGCGCAGCCATAGACCGTACAGCGGCAGCGTCAGATCCTGGGCATTGTCACTCAGCTGCTGACCTTGCTGCTGTGCCAGTTGTTGCATTTGCGACAGCTCTAGGCTACGTAGCGCCGGGCTAACGGTCAGCATAAAATGGCACAGCCGGCAGGGGGCGCTAACAGAGCCAAAGGTTCGCTGCTGCAATTCTTTGTCCAGTACATCGCGTAACGGATGATTACGGCGGGATAAGCTTTCCATAGTGCACTCCGCTGTGGCTGAGATCATTAGCTTAACATTAGGTACCGAAGCAGGTACTGTGCCAGCTTGCTTATTCTGACGCTTGGTGATGACAACGCCTTAACAAAACGATGAATTTGCCAAGACAATGGCTTGGCTTAGTGCCGGTTTGCTAATGCCTGCTTGCGCCAGAAGCAGGCATTTTGCCTGTTTTCGGTGCAATCTGGTCAACACGCCCTGGCAAATCCAACACGCAGGGCCGGGAATGGCGTAAAATAATGCTAATCAGGTAATAAACAGAGCTGTTATGCAAAGCAACAAGGCCGTTTGGCTGGCAGTCGCCAGCGTATTATTGGCGATGGTCACCATTCAAAGTGGGGCCTCAATTGCCAAACAACTGTTTCCGCTGATTGGCCCGGCAGGTACGACGGCGCTGCGGGTCGGCTTTTCAGCCTTGATGCTGTGGCTGGTATTCCGGCCCTGGCGGCAGTTACCGCAGGGGCGCAATTGGCGCGCGATTATCGTCTATGGTGCTTGCCTCGGCGGGATGAATCTGCTGTTTTACCTGGCGATTGCCCGTATTCCGCTGGGGATTGGTGTAGCACTGGAATTTACCGGCCCCTTGGCGGTGGCATTATTCACCTCGCGGCGTAAATTAGACTTAGTTTGGGTCGCACTGGCGCTGGGTGGTATTTTGTTACTGTTACCGGATATGACCAGTGTCGATGCGTTGGATCCGGTTGGTGTGATGCTGGCCCTGGCCGCCGGTGCCTGCTGGGCCGGTTATATTCTATTTGGTCAGCGTGCCGGTAATCTGGCTTCGGGTGGCATTACGGTCGCCCTTGGCATGACGGTGGCCGCTGCCTTTTTAGTACCGATTGGCCTGGTCAGTGCCGGTAGCAGTTTATTCAGCTGGCAGGTGATCCCACTGGCTATCGCCGTGGCGGCGCTGTCCAGTGCCTTACCCTATAGCCTGGAGATGGTGGCGCTAAAGGCGCTGCCGGCCAAAAGTTTTAGTGTACTGATGAGTATGGAGCCGGCGATCGCTGCTTTGGCCGGTTTTTTATTGCTGGCGGAGTTGCTCAGTGTCACGCAGTGGTTAGCGATTTTACTGGTGATCAGTGCCTCTTTGGGGAGCACGTTAAGTAAAACGAAAGAGAGCTAACCGCGATTAGCGTTTGATTTGAACTGTGGCGCATCGCTGAATTTAGCCAAGGTGCTAGTATAAAAAAAGCGGCCCGAGGGCCGCTTAGTCGAATGAGTCGTATGAGTTGAATGGCTTACGACTTACTGCGCAGCGGTCTGATCAGCGGCGACGACCGCATCCGGTTGTTGCCGGTAGTCACGGGCCAACAGCAAATACATCGCCGGTACCACATAGAGGGTAAAGAAGGTACCAATGGTCATACCGCTGGCAATGACCACTCCCATCGCATAGCGCGAGGCGGCGCCGGCACCGGTAGCAACCAACAGTGGGATCACGGCCAGAACCGTTGCCGCCGTGGTCATCAGAATAGGACGTAGCCGCAGCGCAGTCGCTTCCTCAATGGCATCGCGTTTTGATTTGCCTTCCTGCTGCAGCTGGTTGGCAAATTCAACAATCAGGATACCGTGCTTGGCAATCAGACCGACCAGCGTCAGCAGACCGACCTGGGTGTAAATATTGATACTGGTAAAGCCCAGACTGGTAAAGATCAGGGCGCCACAGACACTCATCGGTACTGTTACCATAATAATAATGGCATTTTTGTACGATTCGAACTGGGCAGCCAGTACCAGGAAAATCACTATCAGCGCAAAGAAGAAGGTAATCACCAGTTGCTGGCCTTCCTGCTTGTACTGCCGCGACTGACCGGCATAATCAATACTAAAGCCAGCTGGCATCACTTCAGCCGCAATATTATCCAGCACTGCTAACGCCTCACCCAGGGGCACACCCGGACGGGGTACGCCGGAGATTTTTACCGCATTCAGCTGTTGAAAGCCGCGCAGGGCTTGCGGCTGTACCGATTCTTCTAAGGTTACCAGCGTCGATAATGGGATCAGTTCGCCTTGCTGATTACGGGTATAGTAGTCCTTTAACTGTGCCGGATTCAGCCGCTCACTGCGCTCTATTTGCGGAATAACCCGGTACGAACGGTTATCCAGTGCAAAGCGGCCGGCGTCGGCACCGGCCAGCAAGGAGCCCAAATCTGCGGCCAGTTGCTGCATTGATACACCCATTAAAGCGGCCTTTTCCCGGTCGACCAGCACAGTTTGCTTCGGTTTATCGATCTTTAAATCGCTATCGACAAAGATAAAGCGACCTGACGCCATCGCCCGGCCCAGCACTTCCTGTACCACTTCCTGCAGTGCAGCAAAGGGTTGGGTCGAACCAATAATAAACTCAATCGGGGTACCATCACCGGAAGAGGGCAGCGAAGGTGGCACCAACGCAAAGGCATTCAGGCCCGGAATACCGGCCAGATGCGGCTGAATATTCTGCTCCAGTACCTGAGCGGTAGTGCGCTCGCGCTGATCCCAGGGCGCCAGGACAAAGCCGGCGATAGCGGTATTGGTGCCGCCCATGCCATTAATGATAAAGACGTTACGGATCTCCGGCGCCTGCTCCGGTAGTTGATTCAGCTTAGCGGTATTGCGCTCCAGATAATCCAGGGTGGCAAAGCTGTCCGCCTGTAAAATCGAAAACACAAAGCCTTGATCTTCAGCCGGTTCCAGCTCAGACGGGCTGGTAACAAACAGGAAGTAGCAGGATACCAGCACTATGGCAGCAAAGGTCAGTACCACCGGCATGGTATTCAGGGTGTTGTGTAACTGGCGCTGATAAGCGGTGCGCAACTGCTCAAAGCGTGCGTCCAGCCAGGCTTCCAGGGATTTTTCTTTTTTACCATCCGCGCTGTGTGGCTTCAGAATATAGGCACACATTACCGGTGACAGGGTCAGCGCCACCACGCCAGAGAGGATCACCGACGCGGCCAGTGTAAAGGCAAACTCAACAAACAACACCCCGGTTAAACCGCCGACAAAACCTATTGGCAGGAATACCGCCACCAGCGTGGTCGACATCGAGATAATCGGCCAGGCCAGTTGTCGCGCGCCCATAATGGCGGCATCGATGCGGGAATGGCCCTCTTCGATAAAGCGGTGAATATTTTCCAACATAATGATCGCATCATCAACCACGATACCGATCGCTAATACCATCGCCAGCAGCGTCAGCAGGTTAATCGAAAAACCCAGGATCCACATTAGGAAGAAGGTGCCGACCAGTGACACCGGGATAGCGACGGCGGGGATAATGACGCTACGGATTGAGCCTAAGAAGGCGTAAATCACCAGTACGACAATCACCAGTGCCAGCACAATAGAGATCACCACCTCGTCAATGGCGTTTTCAATATACTCGGTTGAGTCATACGGAATATCGGCGTCCAGCCCCTGCGGCAGCTGCGGGATAATATCGCGATCCCAGACCTTGCGCACCTCAGCAATCACATCCAGGGCGTTAGCATCCGGCGAAATCTCAATACCCATAAAGGTCGCTGCCAGACCATTAAAACTCACGGAGCTGTCATAACTTTCCGCGCCCAGCTCGACAGTGGCGACATCGCTTAATCGTACTACCGCCTTGCCATCGCTGCTGATAATCAGCTGTTTAAATTCTTCCGGTGAGCGCAGATCTGTCGCTGCATTCAGATCGACGGCGACCATCTGCCCTTTGGTGGAACCCAGCGCCGCCAGCACATTGTTACCACGCAGCGCAGTATTAACATCCGAGCCGGTCAGGTTGTAGGCGGCCAGTTTCACCGGATCCAGCCAAATCCGCATCGCAAAGGTGCGGGCACCCAGAATTTCGGCGCGTTGCACCCCCGGAATAGTCGCCAGCTGGGGTTCCACGACCCGCACCAGATAGTCGGTGATCTGGTTATTACCCAGTACTTCGGAATAAAACGACAGATACATCGCCGCCACATTCTGGCCGACTTTGAGTGAAATCACCGGATCGCGGGCGTTTTCCGGCAGTTCCGAGCGAATTTTATTCACCTGGGCGGCGATCTGGGTCAGCGCCTCGTTCGGGTCATAATCGAGCCGTAAAAACGCCTGAATAGTACTGACCCCGGATACCGAGGTGGAAACCAGATAATCAATGCCCTCAGCCGCGGCAATTTCCCGTTCCAGTGGCGTGGTAATAAAGCCCTGGATCAGGTCGGCGTCGGCGCCGACATAGACGGTGCTGACGGTAACGACGGCATTTTTAATTTCCGGGAACTGCCGCACATTCATCTCTGAGATAGCACGCAGGCCCAGTAGCAGGATCAGTAGACTGACCACACTGGCCAGGATCGGCTTTTTAATAAAGATATCGGTAAAGCGCATACTGCAATCCTTACTGGTTAGCCGGCGTTGGGTTTAATTCAGCGCTGGGCGCGGCCGAACTGTTTTCCACAATATTTACCGCGGCGCCATTGCGCAGCTTCAATAAGCCAGAGGTAGCCACCTGCTCACCAGGCTCCAGGCCTGCGGTCACGGCAATCAAATCACCACGGGCTTCGCCGGTGCGGATAAAGCGCTGTTGCGCTACCTGTTGACCGTCCTGTTCGGTAATCACAAACACTGAGTTGCCATAAGGATTAAACTGCACTGCTGTTTGTGGGATCAGGGTAACAGTGTTGGGTTCACCTGTGGTCATGCTGACGCGGGCGAACATACCTGGGCGTAATAACTGCTGCGGATTAGCGAAGGTTGCCTGGACCTCAATACTACGGCTCGACTCGCGAATACCCGGTGCCACCGCAGTGATTTCACCAACAAATGCCTGTTCAGCATAGGCATCCACCCGCACTGTTAACGGCTTACCGACCTCAATCAACGCCAATTGCTGCTCGGGCAGGGTAAAGTTCAGATAGATAGGATCCAGCGATTGCAAACTGACGACAATGGTGCCGCCAGTCAGTAACTGCCCGAGACTGACCTGACGAATACCGGCCACACCATCAAAGGGCGCATACAGCGATTTTTGCGCAATCCGTGCCTGCTGTGAGGCGACAGCAGCGCTCGCCTGAGCGGCTTCACTTTCGCGCCGACGCAGATCCAGCTCCGAGACGCCTTTATCGCGGAACAGCCGTTCCAGACGGCTTTGCTCCAGCTTTGCCAATTGCTCAGCGGCCTTTAACCGTGCCAGCTCGGCCTGATCAACGCTGTCGTCCAGTTGCACTAACAGCTCACCTTTTTTAATCAGGGCGCCATTCTCAAAGCGAATGCTGCGGATAATGCCACTGGCTTCGGTGGTAAGCTCGGTGCTGTTAACTGCGGCAAAGCTGCCGATGGCATTGACGGCAGGTTGCCAGGCATCACGGCTAACAGTGGCTGCGGTAATAGCAGCCGGTGGCATCGGCATATTGTCGAAGAATTGATTCATAAAATAATTACCGACGGCTTTAAAACCAAAGATACCGCCGAACAGCACTGTTACCAGGACAAGCATAATAATCATACGCTTAAGCATGATGTCTCCTTACAAGGGCAGGCGCCCGATTAACTAAAACTAAAAATCTGTTATACATTTAGCGGGTCCACATTAAGCGGGCACAGGTTATGAAATAACTGCTCAACGCGTTGTTTTAAATCCTGAATTTGCGCGGTCAAGGTTGCTGTATCGGTAATATCCAACAAGGGTTGCCACTGCATACCATTTAATAGCAGATGCATATGGCGATAACGTTGCAACGAATCTTTGTTTAAGCCAAAGGCTTCAAACAGGCCAGCGGTTTGTTCCAGATTGTGACTGCCACAGCAGAGCGCCCAGGGCGCGATTGACAGTTCCAGTGCTGAGCACTGATGATCGGGTAGTTCACCGGCGTCAATGGCCGCGCGCACTATGCCGCTTACCAGCGCGGACAGCGGCTTGCTATTATCCAGGATCAGCTGCCGGCGACTAGCAGAGGCGTTTTCCCAGACCACCTCGGTAAAGACATATTGTTCCAGCCTGGCATGGCTGGGGTGATACTGGCGCGCCAAATCTTCTGCGACACAAAGTGCCAGGATTTTGTTGCGGTGTGGGATCGCCAGTGCCGCTATCTGTTCAAATAACCGCAGTTGGTTGCAACCGTTGCGGGCCACTAATGCCAGCAATAAATCTTCTTTCGAACTGAAATGCTGATACAGGGTGCCGGTCGCGTATTCACAGGCTTTCGCCAGTGGCGCCATCTGCAGTTGCAAAATACCATCGCGGGCAATCAACTCAGCGGCTTTATCCAAAAACAATTGTTCACGGGCGGCGCGCTGGCGTTCTTTACGTTCGTTTACCGTCATAGGATCTGTAGCTCTTATAAACAGGTTCGAATTATGAACCTGATTCAAAAAATGAGCAAGGCTCAAATTATCTACCGCGTAAAAAGTTGATCCAGCTTGCTACCCAGAGCTGAAAAATTCGCTATAACTATCAACAACACTTTCAAGCCAAGGAGTAGTAATGACTATTAACACTGTCGCTGAATTGATGACGCCCGATCCGTTATCGGTAAAACGGGATGCCACCCTAAAAGACGCGCATGATCTGATGCGGGAGAAAAATATTCGCCATATCCCGGTGATTGATAGCAATGGTGAATTGATTGGTATGTTGACACAAAAAGTCATGATTGCCGCAGTGATGAGCCTGCTGGCGAAGTATGGCGCCACTGCGCTGGAGCGCAAGGAGAAGCAGCAATTAGTAGCAGAATTAATGCTTACTGATTTTGCTACCGTTACCCCGGAGCAAAGTCTGCAGCAGGTGGCCAGTTTCTTCGTACAAAACCGCCATGGTTGCTTGCCGGTGGTGAACAGTCATAACAAATTGCTGGGCATTTTGACCTCATCGGATTTTGTGCGCCTGGCCGCAGAATTGCTGGAACAACGCACATAAAAAAACCTCTGCCGCGGCAGAGGTTTTACTGTTAAGTTAGCGCAGCAGGCTTAGCCTGGGCGGTGAGTGTTTGCTTATAGTACACCCATTTCCTGCAGCAAATTGTCGGCTTTGTCGACGATTTGCATCTGCCACAACATAAAGCGCAGATCGACCTGGATTGAACGGGTATTTGCCGGGTTGAAATCCCAATCTGAGATAATCGAATCCAGGGTACCATCAAAGGCTAAGCCAACAAATTCACCCTTGCTATTCAGGATCGCCGAGCCGCTGTTACCACCGGTAATATCCAAAGTAGCCAGATAGTTTACCGGTACCGAGTTCAGGCTGTCTTTGCCATAAGCGCCATAGTTTTTCGCTTTGATCGCATCCAGCTGATTTTGTGGCGCATTAAACTCGCCCTCGCCGGTGGCTTTGGCGGTGATACCACGCAAAGTGGTAAAGGCGGTCCAGGCATTACCATCTTCGTTACCATGACCACGGCCCTTAACATTACCAAAGGTCACCCGCAGGGTGCTGTTGGCATCCGGATAAACGGCTTTGCCCTGCGATTGCATAAAGGCAATTTTTGCACGCATATAGCTGGCGTATGCTTGCTGGATCTTACCGGCTAGCTCTTCCTGCTCGGCTTCACGTTTCAGATCCGCTTTATACAAGGCCACGGCAGCTTTAACAAAAGGATCCTGTTTGCCAGCAAAGTCCAGTGGGCTGGCGCTTAACAGTGCCAGTCGCTCAGCCTGTTCGGTCAGCTTAGTATTGGCATACCAGCTGTCGATCAGCGCAATTAAGGCAGCTTCTGACATATTGTCCTGAATACCCATAGCTTTATCAAAGTCAGCATTACGCTGCTTTTTCGGCTGGGCGGCATATTTTTTCAGGTTATGCAGATCCAGGGCTTTTTCAACCTTAACGTCAAAGGTTCTGTCCATACCGGCCATAAAAGCCTGGAAGCGCGGCAGATCGCGTTGTTGGAAGCCTGCTTTACGTTCTGCGTCTGGTTTAGTGCTCTCATTAGCCAGCCGGTAAAGGCTGCGGGCTGTGCCCAGCAAACGTGGCGTGGCATTAGCCAGTAAGAAATTACTGCGGCCTTCCGTTTGCTGTTGCTCTAACAGCTTTTCGATGGCGGCTAAATCTTTGGCATAGGCTTGCTTGTTGGCACGATCACCGTTGACCCAGTTTTTTAGCGCCTGATGTTCGGCCTGCTTACGCTGTAAAAAGTCGCTTTGTGCATAGCTATCCAGCATACCCTGGCGATTTTTCAGTACGTTATTTAAACCAGCGACCCGACTGGCATATTTCAGCGCCGCATCGCGATCATTGGCGGTTTCACGGCCGATAATCTCTAACAGCTCACCCAGATACTGCACTGTAGTGGGGTAGCTCCAGTCAAAGGTGTCGGCAACTTCTGACGGTAAGCGGTGGCGGTTGGTGCGGCCGGGATAGCCCAGTGCCATCACAAAATCGCCTTCTTTTAAGCCGTCTTTAGCCAGTTTCAGGTGGAAGTCCGGGGTGTAAGGTACGTTATCTTTATGGAAGTCGGCAGACTTGCCATCCGGACTGACATAGGCGCGCAGGAAGCTATAATCGCCGGTATGGCGTGGCCACATCCAGTTATCGGTATCGCCACCGAATTTACCGACGCCTTCAGCCGGGGCATGCACCAGACGGACATCTTTAATTTCCAGCTGTTTAATCAGGTAGTATTCCAGCGAGCCATAAAACGCTGCCACGGTGCAGCGGTGACCGGCATCTTGCTCACAGTCAGCAACGATGGCTTTCTGATTCGCCTCAATCGCATCCAACCGCTTTTTACCGGTTAATTTTGCGGTCTTGGCATCGATAACGCGCTCAGTCACCTTGTCTACGGCCTTGGTGACAAAGATCCGGCTACCTGGTGCCGCTGGCACTTCGTCGGCCAGGGTTTTGGCTAGAAAGCCATTTTTTAGCAGGTCATTTTCAGCGGTGGAATTATGCGCAATGCTGTTATAAACACAGTGGTGGTTAGTGGCAACTAAACCCTGTGGTGAGACAAAAGAGGCTGAGCAACCGCCCAGACTGACGATGGCAGCCATTGGGAATTCGGTTAGTTTGGTCAGGTTAGCCGGATCCAGTTCCAGACCAGCCGCTTTTAATTGGCCGGCAATTTCCGGCAATTGTTGTGGCATCCACATGCCTTCATCAGCAAAGGCCAGGCTGCTGGTCATTGCCAGTAACAGTAAGGTTTTTTTCATAGAATTATTCTTTATGGTTATGAGGAAAAAGCACGCCATCTTCCGCTCTGCCAGCGCGCCTTGTCAAGGGACAGACATTTTCTGTTACAAAATGTCTGCTGAACCGGAATGTCGAACATTAGATTGGCTTGATATATGATAACTTTCGGTGCAAAAAATCCGTCATTATTTTCGCTGGCCTGCGGTTTTCAGCTACACTAGAAAAAGTAAATAAAAGACAAGTGCTTAGTTTTTTATTTCGGTACTTTCGATTGTATTAGCCCCGTTATATGAGGTCTTTATGAAAAAAACCGCTGTTGCGCTCGCGATTCTGACCGCCAGTGTTGCTGCCCCGGTGTGGGCAGACGTTACCATCAATGGCTTTGCGTCAATCAAAGCCGGGATGACTACCGGTAGTGATGAATCTTTATATGGTTATGATAAAGATATTGATTTTAAAAATGAAAGTTTATTCGCATTACAGATAAAGTCAGATCTGGGCGAGAAATTATCGATAACGGGGCAGCTGGTTGGCCGTGGTAGCAAAGACTTTGATGTTGGCTTTGAGTGGGCGTTTTTGACCTATCAGCTGGCGGATAATATGCATATTAATGCCGGCCGTTTACGTACACCGTTTTTTAAATTCTCTGATTTTAAAGATGTCGGTTATGCCTACGACTGGTTGCGGGTGCCGCAGGGCGTTTACGGGCTGGGTTTTGACAATATCGAAGGGATTTCATTTTATCGTACTGCACAGCTTGGTAGTGTTGAGTCAACGTTACAGGTAGTAGCGGGTGGTTATGATGGTAAGGCGACCATCAGTGGCGTAGAGGTCGATGCCGAAATAAAAAATATTCTCGGTTTAAGCTGGGAATTGACGCAGGGTAATCTGAGTGGCCGGGCGGCTTATTTAGTCGGTAAAGTGACGGTTGCAGCCGAACAAGTGAGTTTGGCGCCGAATTTTACCATTGGTAATCTGTTTACTACGCTCAACAGTATTGGCCGCAACGATATTGTAAAAAGTGTGGATATTGAGCGGGAAGATGGCAGCTTTCTGGGACTGGGACTGACCTATGATGACGGCGACTGGATCCTAGTCAGTGAATATACCAAGGTTAAGGTGAAAGATACCTTTATTGCCGATCAGAATAATTACTATGTCTCGGTGGGGAAGCGCTTTAATAGTTTCACTCCGTACCTTTCGTATGAAGTTGAAGATAACAACAGCCGCGATCAGATTTATCTGCCTTACCAAGGCGTTTTGCCGCCTCAGTTATTGGTCCCACTGGCAGGCTTAGTTGGCTCGCAGGAGCGGGATGCAAAAACATGGAATCTGGGGTTGCGCTATGATTTCCATCCGGCGGCAGCCTTCAAAGCACAGTACTCTTCTGAGAAAAATGACACTACGGGTCAGCGCGCCGGTGTAGTGGCTGTTGGTGTTGATTTAGTGTTTTAAGAGGTTGTTATGATTAAAAAACTGATAATAATTGCCGCAACAGTCTTTGCTTTGCCGGCACTGGCGCAAATCGCGGTGATCGTGCATCCATCTAATAGCGCCAATCTGACCAATGAAGAGTTAGTGCGGATTTACACCGGACGCTCCAATGCCTTTAATGCCGTTAATCTGGCGGAGACCGTGCCACTTCGGGCTCAGTTCGACGAAAAGGGCGTGGGCCGTACCTCGGCGCAGTTAAAAGCGCACTGGTCTAAGTTGGTTTTTACCGGCAAGGGTACACCGCCGACAGAGCTGGCGAGTGAGCAGGAGGTGCTTAATTTTGTTGCCAGTAATCCGCAGGCTATTGGCTATATCAGTGCCGCCAGTGTATCTGATGCAGTAAAAGTTGCGCTAACCATCAACTAACTGATCGTCCGGCGCCATTGGCGCCGGACTAAAGAGTCGTACCGATGAAGAATTTATCCATAGTGGCAAAAATCTGGCTGGTAATAGGGTTGGCAGTGATCGCCTTTTCGACAGTTGTAGCGGTCAGTTTGTTTTTTACCAGCAAAAATAATGCAACGACCCACAATATGCGTGACTTTATGTATGAGACCGCCAAACTATCTTCGCAGGCTCGTACCAGTTTTGTCTCATTGGATGAGTTTTTTACCCAGGCCGTGACGCTGTCTGATCCGGATTTGTTAGCCACTGCCAAACAAAATCAGCAAAGGATCAGCGATATGCTGACCCGGTTACAAAACCTGAACCCAGAGCGCAGCACGACATTACAGCAGCTGCAACAGGAAGCCCAAAGCTACGCCGAATTATCTTCGGCGATTGCGCAACAATTTATTGATGGTGACGCCGATTTTGAGCAGATCCAGCAGCAGGTCAGTCGCAAAACCGCACTGTATGAAAAAGTCTATGCCGAGTTAACACAATTTGAGCAGCAGTCCGATCAGCGTTTTGCGCAAGCTATTGATGCGGTGTCAGATAATTCCGAGCGAGCTCTGACCGTGATTTTATTGCTTGGCGGGGTTTTACTGGTAACCACGGCTGGCCTCGGGCACTTTATCGCCAACCGCATTAGCCAGTCAGCGAAAACCTTAGGCAGCTCATTAGCAGAATTGGCCAGTGGCAAGGGCAATTTAGCCAGCCGTTTGCCGGTGCAGGGCGATGACGAGCTGGCAGTGGTAGCGCGGGAGTTTAATATTTTTATTAAGATGCTGCAGTCGTCTTTTAATGAGCTGGCACAGGCAATCGATCCTCTGACGCAGAGCTCTGATCATTTATCGACTGGCATGAAGGCATTAGAAGGACGAACCTCGGAGCAGAGTGCTGATTCGGAAACCGTAAGTCAGAGTATGGCCGAACTGCAATTGTCGGTGAAGGATATCAGTCAATCAGCCAATGAGGCGGCTAACTCGGCCGAAAAAGCCAGTCAGTTGGCGAAACAGGGTTTTGATAAAACCAGTAATGCGGTCAATTTTTCCCGTGGTTTATCCAGTGAGATTACTCAGGCGCAGAGTGTAATTACTGAACTGGCGGAAAAAACCAAAAATGTGACACAGATCCTCAGTAGTATTAATGCCATAGCGGACCAAACCAACCTGCTGGCATTGAACGCAGCCATTGAGGCGGCACGAGCCGGTGAACATGGACGGGGATTTTCGGTGGTTGCTGATGAAGTTCGCAATCTGTCGGGTAAAACGGCACAGTCAGTGGTTGAAGTACAGCAGGTAGTCGGCGAACTGACACAAAATGTCAGTAAAGCGGTAAGTATTATGCAGCAAGCGGTAAAGAATGCCGCTCACTCGGCTGAGTTGGCGTCAGATGCAGGCAGCTCTATTGAGCAGATCAGCGGTGAAGTGCAGCAAATCAGTTTACTTAACGCGCAGATCGCTGCAGCCACCGAAGAGCAAACCATGGTTGCGGAGCAAATTGTCGCTAATACTGCGAAGATGCTCAGTTCCTTCAGTAGCTCGAAAGCCATTCAACAGGATGTGCATGGTATCGCTGCTGAGTTGCAGGCACTGGCGCAGTCATTGCAAACCATAAGCAGCAAATTTGAGACCTAGATGGTGCGCTAGCCACTATACCAGCAAAGCTGCTGCCCGCTTTGCTGCTTAGCCTGGTACATGGCGTTGTCGGCCCGGCGCAGGATTTCTTCAGCGAAATCCTGCTCACCGTGAAACAACACCATGCCGATACTGCAGGTACATTGGTAACAAGTATTACTTTGGTCGGTCAGGGTGAAGGGTAATGCCAGTTGCTCAGTAATTTTTTCTGCCAGTTGCTGGGCTTGTTCTCTTGCTTCTGCAAATTCAGCGAGTAATTCCGGCAATAAAACAATAAATTCATCGCCACCCAGGCGGGCCACGGTATCGGTTTGCCTAACCAAGCTTTGTAACCTTATAGCAAATGCGCGCAACAGCAGATCACCGGTTTTATGGCCGTAGAGATCGTTCACCGGCTTAAAATTATTCAAATCCAGAAACATCAGGGCGCCATAACGGTTGCTGCGTTTACTTAACGCTAACGCCTGCTGCATCCGTTCATCCAATAGCCGGCGGTTTGCCAGCCCCGTCAACTCATCATAAAATGCCATGCGGCGGATCTTTTCCGCCAGCAAAGAGCGGCTTATCGCCAGCTCTGCCAGATTGCTAAAGGCTTGCATCTTTTGGGTGAATTCCGCATCGGGTCTGGCGACCTGGCGTTGATAAATACCGAAGGTACCCAGTACCCGGCCATGGGCAGTTTTTATCGGAATTGACCAGCAGGAGCGCACATCAGCCAGCGCGACCAGCTGTTGGTACTGTTGCCAGTTAGGATGAGTTAGCAGATCCTCCGCGATCAGCATTTCGCCATTATAAGCCGCGGCGCCGCATGAGCCGGCAAAGGGGCCGGGCTTTAACCCGTCTACCGCCTGATTATAGGCCTCAGGTAACGAAGGTGCTGCGCCGTGGCGTAACACTCCGCTTTGTTGATCAAGCAGCAGGATAGAGCACAACAGCTGTGGATACTGCTGCTCAATTTGTAGCACTAACTCTTGCAGTACCTGCTGTAGCGGATCGCCCTGACTAATCATGCTCAGGATTTGATTCTGCATTTGCAGCTCAAGGGTACGGCGTTTAACCTGTTGTTCAACCTGATCCAGCAGTTGCTGACTGAGAAACTGGTTATAACTGAGCTCGGAAATTTGCTCGGCCATTGAGCTGATTAATGCCAACATCGGCGGGATTTTATCGGCGGGAATAATAGGTATTTGTGCTATCGCTGCCAGATAACTGTCCTCGTCAAACTGATTCGCTTTAGCCTGTTGCCGGAAATAGGTTAGATCGGGTGCTTCCTGAAAAAACTGACCAATAAAAATATTCGCCAGATAGCGGCCATTTACCCGCACCGGTGCGGCACAATCGGTCAGGCCGTTATGACAGCGGTAGATTGCTTGTTTTTGTTCGGTTAGTAGTTGCGTCGCCAGCTGGGTATCGCTTTGTAAACAGCCTTTTAGGGTCTCAGGTTGTTGCCGGTGAAAATGCAGGCAGGCTTGCTGCCAGTTTGACGAGGCCAGTACCTTACCCTGTAAATCAATCAGCGCTATGGTCACGCCCAGCGCCTGCTGGAAATTCTGGAACACGGTATGTAAACGATGTAAATCCAGCGTTTTTTCTAACGATAAGCCGGATACTTCTGGTTGACCAGGTAAGGAGAGATTCCATTTTATAATCAGCGGATCGGTAATGGGGCTATCAGAACCGCTGCTATGGTCAGCATTTGCCATTTCAGGAGTTACCTGTTGCCTAAGCTATGCTGTTGCACCTTGTCGGCAGCATGTAACTGCCGACAATGGACTACAGTGTATAAGGTATAGCACAAACTGGTTAGTTTGCCGGAAAAACAGCTGATTTTTCTACGCTGCCTGGGATTGCTGTTGGCCGACATCTTAGCGATGCCGTTGTTTTAAAATCGCAATCACATCGGCCAGCTCCAGCTGTTGGCTGCGTAGCAGTACCAGCAGGTGGAACAGCAGATCAGCGGCTTCGTTTTTCAGCTCTTCGCGATCACCAGCCATCGCTGCCAAAGCCGACTCGACGCCTTCTTCACCGACTTTCTGCGCGATACGTTTCACGCCCTTGGCAAATAAACTGGCGGTATAGCTGCTTTTCGGATCGGCACCCTCACGGCTTTTAATCACTTGCTCTAAGTCATATAAAAACGCCAGCTGTGGGCTATTAGCATCATTATCGTGCCAGCAGGTTTCGGTGCCAACGTGGCAGGTTGGCCCTTGCGGCAGGGCCAGTACTAACAGGCTGTCACTGTCACAATCGCTGTCGATACTGACCAGCTGCAGGGTATGACCCGAGCTTTCGCCTTTGGTCCACAGTCGCTGCTTGCTGCGGCTAAAGAAGGTGACATTGCCGCTTTGCAGCGTATGCTGCAGCGCATCCGGATTCATATAGCCTTGCATTAGCACCTTGCCGGAGATGGCATGTTGTACTATCGCCGGTAACAGTTGGCTATCGGGCCAGTTAAGCTGGCTGATTTGTTGTTGATTCATTTTTCCGTCTCGAGAAGCTTGTTGGGTGTTGGCTTCGCACTGACACTACACGCAAAGACGCCGTGAATACATCCTTGTAGGGTTATAAACTTCATCCTGAAGTTTACCCTTCGGGCCAGCGCGAGCACTGTTTAAATTCGTTCCTGACGAATTTATCTGTCCGGCATCCATGCCGGACACGCTTTGCTTAGCAGTGTCAGTACTTCGCTTGCGACATCTGTGTTTACACCTTAAAAAGCAAACGCGGATGTACTTTTTTCTGTGACCGTTGGAGGCCATGGATGGCCGGAATCGAGCCCCATGGATGGTTCACGGCGTGTCACAGAAAAAATGTACGCAGTGTTTGCGTGTTCGAAGCACATGACTTTACCACTAAGGCCGAATACTAATCCCATCCGCAATTAACTTCGCTTTTAGCTCGCTAATCTGAATAATACCCTTATGAAACACACTGGCCGCCAGGGCGCCATCAACATCTGCGGTGCTAAACACCTCGGTAAAATGCTGCATAGTACCGGCGCCGCCACTGGCAATCAGCGGTACCCGGCAAAGATCACGGATACTTTTTAGCTGTGCTAAATCATAACCCTGCCGCACGCCATCCTGATTCATACAGTTCAGCACAATTTCACCGGCACCTAAGCGCTGTACCTCGGCGACCCAATCGCGGGTCAGCCACTGGGTTTTTTGGGTGCGGCTTTCATCACCGGTAAACTGATACACCTGATACTGGCCGGAGGCGACATCAAAAAAGCTGTCGATACCGACCACCACGCATTGCTGGCCAAAGGTCGCATTCAGCTCGGCAATCAGCTGTGGGTTGGCCAGGGCCGGGCTATTAATCGACACCTTATCGGCGCCCATTTCCAGAATTTTGCCGGCATCGGCGACCGACTTAATACCGCCTGCGACACAAAACGGGATATCAATGACCTCGGCTATGCGTCTTACCCAGCTTTTATCAACCACCCGGCCATCACTGGAGGCGGTAATATCATAAAACACCAGCTCATCGGCACCGGCTTCGGCATAGCGCTGCGCCAGCGGCACGATATCGCCGATAATTTCATGGTTACGAAATTGTACGCCTTTGACCACCTTGCCATCGCGCACATCTAAACAGGGAATTAACCGTTTTGCCAGCATGCGATGGCCTCCTGCAGCGTAAATTTACCTTCCAACAGCGAGCGGCCTAAGATCACGCCGGCCACACCGGAGCCAATCAGCGCCTGGATATCACTAAGCGCGCCAATACCGCCCGATGCCTGCCAGGCCAGTTGTGGGTACTTGCTGCACAGCTCACGATATAAGGCAACATTAGAGCCGCTCAGGGTGCCGTCTTTACTGATGTCAGTACACAGCACATGTTTAGCACCGGCCGCGATATAGCCATCTAATACCTGTTCCAGGGTGACACCAGACTCTTCAATCCAGCCATGGCTGGGCAGGGTTTTTTCGCCTTTGGCATTAATGGCGACATCCAGCGCCAGCACGATCCGTTCACCGCCGTAGGTTTTGATCCAGCTTTGCACCAGCGCCGGCTGGCGAATGGCTAAGCTACCAATCACGACGCGGCTGGCACCGGCGGCCAGTAAGTCTTTTACGTCCTGCTCAGTACGCACACCGCCGCCGACCTGAATTTGCAGCGGCGACTGGGTCATCAATTCAGTCAATAAGCCAAGCTGGCGTTTGCTGGCATCTTTGGCACCGGATAAATCCACTACATGTAACAGCGGCGAGCCGGCTGCGGCATAGCTGTCGCGCAGGCTAATGGGGCTAAACTCGTACTCGGTGGTTTTATCATAAGCGCCCTGATATAGGCGGACGACCTTGCCATCAATAAGATCTATTGCCGGAATAATCACAACTGCCACTCCAAAAAGTTTTGTAATAAACGCGCCCCAACTTTGCCTGAGCGCTCCGGGTGAAACTGGGCGCCGGCGACATTGTCTTTACCAATTACCGCAGCAAAGTCAGAGCCATAGTGACACTGCGCTAAACTGTATTGGCTGGGGACCACCGCAAAGCTGTGCACAAAATACAGATAATCTTGCGCAGTAAAGCCCTTTAACAGCGGATGCTGACTAATGCTATGCAAGGTATTCCAGCCCATATGCGGTAAGCGTAAACCGGCGGCGTTAAGCGGTGCCACTTCGCCCGGAATTAAACCCAAACAAGCCACATCACCTTCCATACTATGAGCAGTCAGCAGTTGCATGCCCAGACAAATGCCCAGTACAGGCTGTTGTAAGCCTTGTAAGGTGCTGATTAAGTCACGCTCAGCCAGATTATACATCGCCGCCTTAGCGGTACCGACACCGGGTAAAATTACCCGCTCAGCTTGTTTGATGATTGCCGCGTCAGCACTGATCACCGGCTCCACGCCAAGGCGTTTTACCGCAAAATACACCGAGCTGATATTGGCACAGCCAGTGTCGACAATAACCAGCTCAGCCATTACAACACTCCTTTTGAGCTTGGCAGTGCTTCACCGCTAACGGTAATGGCCTGACGCAGGGCGCGGCCAAAGGCTTTAAATAAACCTTCAACCATATGATGTTTATTGCCCGGGGTAATACTCAGGTGTAGCGACATCGCCATCGCATCGCTCAGTGAGCGGAAAAAGTGCGGTACCATCTCAAGGTTCAAACCACCAACACTGCCTTCGCCCAGTTCGGCGTTAAAGACAAACAGCGGGCGACCGGATAAATCCATTACGCATTCGGCCCGGCACTCGTCCATTGGCAGCACAAAGCCAAAACGGTTAATACCACGCTTATTGCCCAAGGCTTGCTTTAATGCCTGACCCAGCGCCAGAGCGGTATCTTCTACGCTGTGGTGATCGTCAATATGCAAATCGCCTTTTACCGCAACCTGCAACGAAAAGCCGCCATGGGTGGCAATTTGCTCCAGCATATGATCAAAAAAGCCCACGCCGGTGTTAAAGCTGTTGTTGCCGCTATTATCCAAATCAACCTTAACCTTGATATCTGTTTCGCGCGTCACCCGGCTTACCTCAGCTTTGCGACCACGGCTTAAAATCTGTTTAGTGATTTCGGCCCAGCCCAGCGTTTCGCGGTTATATTGAAACGACGGTAGACCCATATTTTCGGCCAGCTGCACATCAGTTAGCCTATCGCCAATCACATAGGAATTGGTAAAGTCGATTTTGCCTTGCTGCAGATAGTCTTTTACCAGGCCCAGTTTCGGCTTGCGGCAGCTGCAGTTATCACTATCAAAGTGCGGGCAAATCAGCACATCGTCAAACTGGATCCCTTGCGAGGTTAACAGCTGCATCATCTTATTGTGCGGCGCATCGAAGGTTTCGCGCGGAAAGCTGCTGGTACCCAGACCATCCTGATTGGTCACCATCACCAGCCGATAACCGGCCGCCTGTAATTTTAACAAGGCCGGCACCAGACCTGGCTCATAAGCCAGTTTTTCCAGACTATCCAGTTGCTTGTCAATTGGCGGCTCTTCCACCATGGTGCCATCGCGGTCGATAAATAAAATAGGTTGGCCACTCATGCGCTTACTCTCTTATTCGCTGAAAAATAGTTAAGCATTGCCTGTTTAAGGCGCTGCATCTCATCCGGGTTGCCAATGGATACCCGCACCACCTGGCTTAAACCCAGCTGCGAGGATTGATTGCGGATCAGGATATCTTCGTTAATTAATGCGGCGACGCAGGCCGCGGCATCGGCTACCTGCAACAGCACATAGTTGGCATTGCTGGGCCAGACTTTTTGTACCCCCTCTAAGCCTTGGGCAAACTGGCAAAACTCCTGGCGCAGCTGATTAATGGTCGCCACGCTTTGCTGCATTTGTGCAATGCCCGCCGGTGCTAAAGCCTGAGCGGCGATTTGCGCGACCGGCTCGGCGATAGGATAAGGCGCGATCAGCTTTTTCAGAGCATTAATTACCTCAGGGGCGGCCAGGGTAAAACCACAGCGTAACCCGGCCAGGCCAAAGGCTTTGGACAGGGTACGCAGTATCACCAAATGCGGGTAACGGCTTAAGAGTGGCACCACAGAAGCACTGGGCGCAAATTCAATATAGGCTTCATCGACGACAACCAGGGCCTTACCTTGGAACTGTTCCAGTACGGCGATAATTTGCTCGCGCGGGATCAGATCGCCGGTAGGGTTATTCGGGCTACAGATAAATACCAGCTTAGGCGTGGTGGCAAAGATACCGGCCAGATCCAACTGCTCGTTATTAACCAGTAATACCTTGTTGACTGCAGTCTGGTTACTCTCGGCGCTAATCGCATACATGCCATAAGTGGGCGGGCAAAGGGTAATACTATCTTGTTTTGGTTCACAAAAGCTGCGGATCAGCAGCTCAATACCTTCATCGGCACCCCGGCTGACCAGTACCTGCTCTGGCGCGACACCGGCATAGGCGGCATAGGCTTCAATGACGGCTTTTGGCTGACAGGACGGATAACGGTTAAAAGTGCCATCCAGCTGATAGGCCGGTGCCAGCGCATTTTCATTGGCATTAAGCCAAACCGCACCGCCACTCATGCTGCTGCGGGCTGAGGCATAAGGCACTATGTCCTGCACCAATTGCCGGGCCAGATCGCTGACGCTGTTATTTTTGCTGTTTTTGTCATTGTTAGTGCTATTGATAGTATTTGCTGTGCTCATCATGCTGCTCTGCCTTAATTCTGTTCTTGAACTGCGCTTTCTAAGGCCGCTAAGCGTAGCCGCACGGCGTTGGCGTGCGCTTCTAAGCTCTCTGCCTCGGCCAGCGTAACAATCGCCGGGCCAATATTGCGTATACCAGTGGCCGACAAACGCTGCACTGTGTAGCGGCGGAAAAAATCACTTAGCGACAAGCTCGACACGGTACGGCTATAGCCATAGGTTGGCAGCACATGGTTGGTGCCGCTGGCATAGTCACCGGCCGACTCCGGCGTCCACTGACCGACAAAGATACTGGCGGCGCTGGTAAATTGCGTGGTTAAGACTTCGGCATTGGCCGTTTGCACAATTAAATGCTCCGGCGCATAGGCATTGGTCACGGCCACTGCCGTAGCCTGATCCGGCGTTAAAATGGCGCGGCTATGCGCCAGTGCCTTGGCGGCAATTTCTTTACGCGGTAAGGCCGCCAGCTGTGCTGAGAGCTGCAACTCAACCTGATCGATCAGGCTTTGGCTATCGCTAACTAAAATGACCTGTGAATCCGGGCCATGTTCGGCTTGCGATAACAAGTCGGCGGCAATAAAGGCCGGATTGGCCAGCGCATCGGCCAGCACCAGCACTTCAGACGGGCCGGCAGGCATATCAATCATCGCACCACGCGGATCCTGACTCACCTGCTGCTTGGCTTCGGTAACATAACGATTGCCGGGGCCATAGATTTTATCCACTTTGGCAATCGTCTCAGTGCCATAGGCCAGCGCGGCGATCGCCTGGGCGCCGCCAATAGTATAGATCTCGGTAATACCACAGAGGTTAGCGGCATAGATAATTTCCGGTGCGATATCAGTCGCGGCCGGTTTGCCTGGCGGAGTGACCAGCACCGCACGCGGACAAGCCGCTAATTGTGCCGGTACGCCAAGCATCAGTACCGTGGAAGGCAGCGGTGCGCTGCCGCCAGGAATGTATAAGCCAACACTTTGAATTGGCTGGTTTTTTAGCTCACAAATCACGCCGGCGCTGGTTTCAACTTCGATATCGCGCGGCAGCTGGGCGGCGTGAAACTTGCGGATATTGTCGTAGGCCAGTTCAATCGCGGCTTTGCGCTCCTGACTTAGCAGACTTAACAGCCGTTGTTGTTCATCGAGACTGAGCTTAATCGGGTTATTATCCAGTTTGTCAAAGCTGGCACTGTACGCCCGTAAGGCCGCATCACCTTCGCTTTGTACCTTGGCAATAATCTCGCGCACCTGGGGTGCCAGGGCTGCGGCGTCCGGCAGTGCCGGGCGGGCTAATGCCTGTTGCTGTGCAGAAGAGTCTAACGTGGCCCAATCGATACGCTGCATGATGTTACTCCATCATCTTCTCAATCGGCAGCACCAGAATAGAGCTGGCACCAAGCGCTTTTAACTGCTCCATGGTTTCCCAGAACAGGGTTTCGCTACTGACTACGTGAATGGCGACCACATCGTTATTTCCGGCCAGCGGTAACAGTGTTGGGTTTTCGGCGCCAGGTAACAGCGCAATCACTTCATCTAAGCGGGAGCGTGGTGCGTGCAGCATAATGTATTTGCTTTCATTTGCCTGCATCACGCCCTGAATACGTGGCATCAGTTTTTTAATCAGTTTTAGCTGGCCGGCATCCGTCAGGCCTTTGCGCTGAATAAGTACCGCTTTGCTGCGGTAAATCACTTCGGCTTCTTTTAAACCATTGGCTTCCAGTGTGGCGCCGGTAGAGACCAGGTCACAGATCGCATCGGCCAGACCAGCGCGCGGTGCCACTTCTACTGAGCCGGTGAGCATCACGATGCGGGCATTGACGCCTTGTTGTTTTAAAAAGCGTGCCAGTAAGCGCGGGTAAGTAGTGGCAATTGTTTTGCCATCCAGGCTTTGCACGCCCTGATAGTTTTCTTCCTGTGGTACCGCAATCGATAAGCGGCAGCCACCGAAATCCAGTCGTGCCAGCACTTCATAGTCGAAGTTTTCCTGATCTAACTGACGCTGCAGCGACACTTCTTCCAAGACGTTTTCGCCGATAATACCCAGATCACAGACGCCATCCATCACTAAGCCCGGAATATCGTCATCGCGCACCCGCAGAATATCAATCGGCATATTTTCGACATGGGCAATTAAGCGCTGTTCACGTAAGTTAATTTTTAAGCCACAGCTGCTAAGCAAGGCTTGCGAGTCCACGGACAGCCGCCCGGATTTTTGCATCGCGATACGTAAACGTTTACTTTCAATGGCCGGACTCATACGTCACTCCTGATAGTCGAAAAATAAAAAACCTGAAAACTAAAAAACCCCGTGGCACTGGCCTGCGGGGTTTGATATGACAGTATCCACCGGAGGCCTTAGCAATAGCCCTCCGCCTAAGCCGGAAGGCTAGGTGCTATGATGATGGTGCAGTGATACAGTGAACAGTGTCATGGGTTAATCCTGTACGTTAGATGCTATACAAGTTACTCCTGGCAAGCCTTGGCTGCAACTATTATTTTGCAGCGCAAATGCTGTGTTTTTTATTAATTTGCTTGTAAATCATGCCGCTATGTTTTTCAGGATTTTTTCTCACTAAAGTTTTTCAGTGTTGAAAGCTCAGCATTGGCAACTAATTGCTTGTTTTGTGGTCATGTTGTATAGGCAATGTTGCTGATTAAAGTTCAGGCTAATGCAGTCGATAACAGTATGGTATTGCAACTTAACGCTTTGCGGTGGCCAAGTTTTTAACACAGGCAGGAGGAATGATGGACGTTTTTATGCCCTTTATTCAACGCACCCCGGGAACCCCTGTCGAACAGGATCCACGGCAGGTGCTGCCTGTGTTTAAAGAAGCCCGGCTGGAGCCGCTAAAACGCAATGAGCAAAAGTTTTTAATTCTGCGTCGCTTTGCCAAAAAAGCGCAGTCAGATGACTTTCCGCCAGCACCCTACACCACGCCAGAGGAAGATCAGCACGTCGATAAAGATGGCCATGTAGATATTTTTATCTGATTTTCGGCGCTGACAAGGCATAATAGCCGGCAATTGCTTTGTATTTTGCTTCTTTCTTCATCTGGTTGAAGCCTTATTGCTATTCTGGAGCTGCTGTGCTGCGTTATTGTGATGCCATTACCCGAGGTACTGATGCCGGCTAAGGTCAAACATGCCTTTGCCGCACAGGGCACCCTGGCAAAACAGATCCCGGGTTTTAAACCGCGCGCTGCGCAGCTGGAGATGGCACAGGCCGTAGCAGAAAGTATCACGGCTAATGGTGTCTTGGTGGTCGAAGCGGGTACCGGTACCGGTAAAACTTACGCCTATCTGGTGCCGGCACTGCTGTCCGGTAAAAAGGTGATCTTATCAACCGGCACCAAAAACCTGCAGGAGCAGCTGTACTTTCGCGATCTGCCAACGGTATTACAGGCGCTGGCCCTGCCGGTAAAAACCGCGCTGTTAAAAGGGCGCGCAAATTATTTATGTCTGTTTCGCCTGGAGCAGCATTATCAACATATCCCCAGTGCCGACCCTGAGCTGATTAACGACCTTAGCCTGATCAAAAAATGGGCCGCGGAAACGCAAAGCGGTGATATCGGTGAGCTCAGTTATATCGCCGAAGACTCGCGGGCGCTGCCTTATGTCACCAGTACCACCGATAACTGCCTGGGTAAAGACTGCCCGGTGTATGAAGATTGCCATCTGCTTAAAGCGCGCAAAGAGGCGCAGGCGGCTGATCTGGTGGTAGTCAATCATCATTTATTTTTTGCCGATCTGGCGCTGAAAGATACCGGCTTTGGTGAGCTGTTACCCGAGATGGAAGTGGTGATCTTTGATGAAGCGCATCAGATCCCGGATATTGCCAGCGATTATTTTGGTGAGCATTTCTCCAGCCGGGTGTTGCTGGATCTGTGTAAAGACTTAGAGCAAATCGGCAAAACCGAACTGAAAGATCTGATCCAGCTGAGTAAAGCCGCCGATAAACTCTCCAGCCTGACCCGCGACTGGCGGTTGCAGTTTGCCGCCGATCCGGCGCGTGGCAACTGGCGGCAGGCCTATCAGCAAACTAGCATGCAAACGGCAGTGATCCGCATTAATGATGCGCTGGAGATGCTGTATCAGATTGTGAAAAGCAGTCTCGGGCGCAGTCAGGCGCTGGATAACTGCTATGAGCGGCTGGCACAGCTGAAAAGTCAGTTACCGAAGTTGCTGCAAACCGAACAAAGCGGCGTCAGCCTGTGGTTTGAAACCAGCCGCTTGCACGTGACGCTGCATTTAACGCCGCTGAGTATTGCCGATAAATTTCAAAAACTGGTATTTGCCGCTGAACGCAGTTGGATCTTTACCTCGGCCACGCTGTCAGTAGATGAGGGCTTTGCCCATTATCAACAGCAAATGGGCCTTAATGGTGCCCGTACGCTGTTGCTGGAAAGCCCTTTTGACTATGCGCAGCAGGCGTTGCTCTGTGTGCCACGGTTTTTACCCGAGCCCCATGAGCCGGCGATGGCGCATGCTTTGCTCAGTTTAGCGATCCCGCTGATCCAGGCGAATAACGGCCGCTGTTTCTTTCTGTTTACCAGCCATCGTATGCTGCAATGGATGGCGGGCGCCTTACCGGAGCAGATCCGCCAGCCGGTGTTGGTGCAGGGTAGTACCGGTAAACGTTTGCTGCTGGAGCAGTTTGTGCAGCTGGAAAATGCGGTGTTATTGGGCACCGGCAGTTTCTGGGAAGGGGTGGATGTACGGGGCGATACCTTAAGCTGCGTCATTATCGACAAGCTGCCCTTCGCTTCGCCGGACGATCCCTTGCTGCAGGCACGCAGTGAAGACTGTACAATGCGGGGCAAAGATCCGTTCGCCGAGGTACAGTTACCCCAGGCGGTGATTACGTTAAAGCAGGGCGTCGGGCGGCTAATTCGCGATGTCAGCGACCGCGGTGTGCTGGTGATCTGTGATAACCGGCTGGTGACTAAGCCCTATGGCGCTACGTTTTTAAAGAGCCTGCCACCGATGCGCCGCAGTCGCGATCTGGCTGAGGCCTGTCAGTTTTTACATGCTATGCAACAGGATAAATGATGAAGTTTTTAGCCCTGGATACCTCTACCGAAGCCTGCTCGGTCGCTTTAGCTCTGGATGGCCAGATCTTAGCGCTGGATGAAGTTTGCCCGCAGCAACACAGCAAACGCATTTTACCGATGGTACAGCAGCTGTTAGCTGATGCTGGCGTCAGCCTTTATCAGTTAGACGGTATTATCTTTGGCCGTGGCCCCGGCAGTTTTACCGGCGTCAGGATTGGCGTGTCCGTCGCCCAGGGCCTGGCTTTTGGCGCAGATTTGCCGGTATTCGGGGTGTCAACCCTGGCGGCGATGGCACAGGCGGCAGCAGTGCAGCAAAACGCCACAGAGGTGATTGCCGCTATTGATGCCAGAATGGCGGAAGTGTATATCGCCGCTTTCACTTTAGATGAAGCAGGTTTAATGCAAGCGATAACGCCGGAAATCGCGGCTAAGCCGGCCGCTTTACCTGAGGTTTTGACCTCACTGTCTTTTACCTCACGGGTGTTGGGGGTGGGTACCGGTTGGCAAACTTATTCGCAGGCACTACAGCAGCTGGCGCCAGCGCTGATTGCTGATTCGATTCTGTACCCGTCAGCGCAGTTTATGTTGCCCTTTGCCAGCCGAGCCTGGCAGCAACAGTTATTTGTCAGCGCCGAACAGGCCGAACCGGTCTACGTACGCGATGAAGTCACTTGGCAAAAACTCCCCGGCCGCTAACTTATCCACAGCACTCCGGTACCGGACTGACCTCCACAGCACTCCGGTACCGGTACGACCTCCGAGGTCCTACCGGTACCTGGGGGCGCTAGCGTTGAGTTGTAACCTGAATTCCAACAGCGCTGTATTTTGCCCATTTACCAGTCATTCTAGCCTCGAATGACAGTTTATTTCGCTCGACTTGGTCCGACATAAACTGTTGATAACTCTGGCTATCACCGTATCTGATTACTGAAGCTGATACTGTGCTTGGGGCTGCATCGTCAAACTTATTGTTGATGCCATAATCCGCCGGTACAATTTCATCTGGATACGTGCCTTGTAATGGACCAATAAAGCTTTGGAAATAATTAGTTCCGTCTTTTAGTGTGGTTTGCGCATATAGATAAAAGGTATTAAAACCTTGCACTGCGCCAAGGTTGTAATTGTTGTTAGATGAAGGTAAATCCTGTACTAAGAATCTTTCTAGCGACTCCTGTGCGTCAGAGAATGGAACGTTTAGGCTAAGAGGTCCGGTCAATGGCGGCGTGATATTTTGGCGTTGAGAGGCAGAGCGGAACACAGTGGTGCCATCAACGGTATCTACCCGATTTTCAGCCGCTCGGATTGACACAAAAGTAACCCCATCGAGTTGATTAAACGCATAAATTTCGTTGCTATATAGTCGAGTTCTCAAACCAAACAAACCGCTCTCGGTATAATGAGTTTCAACTAAAGATGCGTTACTGGTATTGAGACTGACCGGGATTATTGATGCCATTTGATTTAACGACAGCTCAATATTGCCAGTAACTGCATACTGCTTGATACTTGCGGCTATCGCATTAGCTGAGCCACCATTAGATACTGCTGTCAGTAGAGGCCAGCTGCCGTTTGTAACGCGACACAATCCGACTTGTTCAAACACAATCTCATTGAAAGCTGCCTGAGTTTTACGTTGCTCTGCGCTACTAAAGCCGGTTAACTGCGTAGTTGCAGGATTAAGTGCACCGTATGATGATGTCACTCGCACATCCACATTACGACATTCACAGCCGTCAGAGGTCTTGCCCGGAACGACTATTGTGCCGATATCACCAACTGGGTGTTGGGCGTAGGAGTTAACCTGAAACTCTTTTTCACCAGTAGTGCTAAATGAAATGACACTGAGGTTTACCAGGTTAGAGCCTGATATCGAGCCAGATATTTTTCCGGTGGCATCAGCACGGAGTCGACTCAGTACCCGCCAATTCTGGTCATGGAGCAAAATTTCAGCATTTGATGAGTTGCGAACGGTTCCACACATAGTTTCCTGAACAACACTCGCCGTTATGGTGTTGCTGATTCCCGGAGTCGGTGTTCCGCCACTGCCTGTTCCTGGTTGTGTCGTTGAAGTGTCGCTGTTGCCACCGCCACAAGCCGATAACATGCCAACAGCCAGCAGACAGGCTAAACGTTTGAATTTATGCACAGCTAATCCTTTAGTAATTTTGATTTTTTATGGTATTCACCAAGTTTGGTGGCATAGCGCTATTTTGGGGTTGCGCCATGTTATCATCGTTGTTAATTAAATACATTAATGGTTAGAGCTGACTTTATTAAATGACATGATTACGTTAGCGGGCTGGGGAAGTGCCAGATTATTGCAGCCCATTCACTCGTAGGATGGTAATAAATTTAAGGTCGCATAAACGAAAGTTGACATTAGCGCCTAATAATTGCCTATAATTAGGCCAGTTATTACTAAGTAGCGGCTTATATGAGCATTAACGCCAGCAATAATATCAATGCCAGCAGTTTGCTAAACCCGGCGACGAATCGTCCGCAACCGGTGCGGCAAACTACACCTGAGCGCCAAACTGCAGAGGCACAAAGCACGCAGCAAGCGGCAGGGATCCGCGTGGAGCGGGCAGTGATTGAGCGGTTAGATAATGAACGTGAGGCCGAGCGCAATCGGCAAAACTTTCGTGACAGCAGCGAACCCCGTAATGAGCGGGCGATAGCCGCTTACCAAAGCCTGCAAAATGAACAGCGTCGCAGTGAAGTACAAGCGATGCTGGGTGTTGATCTCTACGCCTAACTTTTGTCTTCTGGCTAATTTTTGAAATAGCCATCAATATCCATTTCTTGATGTGGTACGCCGATTACATCAATACAACGGCCACTAATGAGATAAAAAATTATATGCTGACCTTGTGGAAAACTGTAAAAGCCATCAGCAATTTCCGGGCGGGCTTTACCAAGATGCGGGTTGACTGCTAGCCAGGCAAAGTGTTGCTCAAGTTGTTTTAGATAAAGGTTACGCTGAGCACGCCCCCATGATGCTTCGGTGTAGCGGGCGATGTTAATTAAATCTTCTTTGGCTCGTGGCGTAACCCGATACAATGCCGACTTGGTTTGGCTCATCCGGCGCTGGCATCCAATTCCGCAATTAGCTGGTCGACGCTAAAGTCCTCAACAAACTGTCCCTCTCTGGCTTGCAAGGCACCCTGAGCTAAATGTGCACGCAAGGCTTCAAGTTTTGCCTTACGTTCTTCAAGCGTTCTCAATGCATCACGCACCACTTCACTGGCCGAACCGTAGCGACCGGTTGCAATTTCCTTCCTGATAAAGGTTTCCCAATGCTCGCCCAAACTCAAACTTGTCGTTGCCATATAAGGCCTCTCGTATTCATAAATGATAATAATGAATATAATCTTGAAGTGTATAAATGACAAGCAGCCTGACTATTTTCAATTGTTTTGCGTTAAAGCCCCACTGAACTGTTCGCTATACTTTACGTATAAGCTCCAACTGCAATGGAGTATTTATGACCTCAACGATTTTAATTACCGGTGCCAGCTCTGGCATTGGCCGCGAAACCGCGCTGCATTATGCCCGTAACGGCTGGACGGTATATGCGGTGGCGCGCTCTGCGGATAAGTTAGCAGAACTCTCAGCCGAGGCGCCGCAGCGTATTGTGCCGGTAAGTCTGGATCTGACCGATAGCGCAGCCCTAACCAGCTGGTTTGCCAAGCTGCCGGCAGAGCTGCGTTTCGATGTAGTGCTGCTTAACGCCGGTAACTGCGAATACGTAGAGGCGACTAACCTTGATATCAGCGCTTTTGAGCGGACTTTTGAGCTCAATGTGCTGGCAGTGGTGCGGGCGGTAAAAGGGGTACTGCCGAGGCTTAGCGCCGGCAATACCCTAGCCATCGTCAGTTCGATGGCGCATTTCTTCCCCTTTACCCGGGCTGAAGCTTATGGCGCCAGCAAAGCCGCAATTAGCTACTTCGCCGATAGCTTACGGGTCGATTTAGGTGAAACCGGCGTTAAGATCTGCCTGATTGAACCGGGCTTTATCGATACGCCACTGACTCAAAAAAATGACTTTGCGATGCCGTTTTTAATGCCGGTCGCTCAGGCTGCAGAGCGTATTTACTCCGGTATAGCAGCGGGCAAACCGCGACTGCGTTTCCCGAGACGCTTAAGCCTGATGCTAAAGCTGTTAAGTGCTTTGCCTTACGGCCTGCGGATTAAATTGGCGAACCGGATGAAACAACAATGAGTGCCGCCGTGTCTAAGCTTAACTGGCGGGCCATTATCGGCTTTGAGTTGTGCTGGTTTTTGCTGGTGTATTTCCAGCAACTGGCGTTTTGGCCGGTACTGGCGTATTTGCTTTATGGTTTGTGGCGTCTTGTTGGCACGCGGCGACGGCTGGCTGTTGTGATTATTGCGCTACTGGGTATCGCGATTGACTCAGCGCTAATCCAGCTGGATATTTTAAGTTTTGCCCTGCGCGACAGCTTGCCACTGTGGTTCTGGTTGCTGTGGGGTGTTTTTGCACTGGCAGTGGTGGAGTTGTTAGCCGATTGTCTACAAAAGCCCTTGTTAGCTTTTGTATTGGGCGCTACGGGCGGGCCTTTGTCTTATATCGGCGGTGCAGCCCTGAGTGGCGGAGTGCTCAGTTTCCCGGCGGGTTACGTGTCTTATGGCGTATTAGCACTGATTTGGGGTGGTCTCGCCGTCCTTTATGGTCAAAGCAGGAGGTTTTATGTTTAGAGTATCAGCATTTGCATTATTGCTGGGACTGGCAATGCCGGCTGCAGCCTTACCGGATCTCACTACAGTAGGCGAGGGCAGCTATCGCTATTTATTCTGGCAGCTATACGATGCCCGGCTGGCGACGGCCGATGGCCGTTTTGTCGATTACCAGCAAAGTACCCCCTTGCTGTTGGAGCTCACCTACAAGCGCAAAATCAGTCGTGATCAGTTTATTAAAGCCACCGTTGATGAGTGGAAGAAGCTAGGTCAAAGTAGTGCTGAGCAGCAGCAACAGTGGGCCGAGCAGTTAAAAAACTTATGGCGGGATGTAAACAAGGGAGACAGCCTTGGCGCTGTATTATTAGCGGATAATAGCGTGGAGTTCTATTTGAACGGCCAGAGCACTGGTGTGTTGGCCGATCCAGATTTTGGACCGGCGTTTTTTAATATCTGGTTACACCAAAATACCAGTGCACCCGAACTTCGGGCGCAGCTGATTGCCAGCGAGTAAGACTTACTCGCTGGTTTTAGGGGTTTGATTGGTACTGATATAGCGGATCAGCTGTTTCGCGATATCGGTATTATCCATAAAGCCGCGGAAGGCCCCGCTGTATTTACCATAGGCCATCACCGGTACATCTGCCGCAGTATGGGCACCGGTAGTCCAGCCGGTATAGGAATACTTTGCTACCAGTCTGACCGCAACGTCACGTAGATCTTTTTGCTCTTTACCACGAGCGGCCAGCAACTGCTGTTGTTCTTCATCGGTAATATTAATGCCGGTCAAGGCTTGCCAACGTGCCAGCGCTGCCTGTTCGCTGTCTGCCGCATTCATTTCATCGGCAATCCGGCGGCCAGTCGCCTTAACACCACGTATTACCTCGGGTAACCACAAATATTTGCCATCGGCACCCAGAGACATACCACCCGTCTCATGATCTGCAGTAATAACTAACAAGGTATCCGGGTTAGCATCCACATAGGCTTTTGCCACAGCTACCGCTTTGGCAAAGTCATGCATTTCGGCCATAGCGCAGGCGATATCATTATCATGACCACACCAGTCAATCTGGCTGCCCTCAACCATTAATACAAAACCTTTCTCGGCCGGGCTTAACAGTTCTAACGCTTTTTGCGTCAGGGTGGCGAGTTGACTGGGATGTTCTGAATTTAATGCAGCCGGCAGACCGATTTGATCCAGCAGCGCCAGCGCTGGCTTGGTCGTCAGCTGCTTCAGATCCTGCCAGTTATCAGCATACTGATAGCCATGCTGTTTAAATTCAGCGACCAGATTGCGGTCATCACGAATAAAGTACGAAGTACCGCCTCCTAAAATCACATCGGCCACTGGCTGGCCATTAATCCGGTAATCCAGGTACATATCAGCAATAGCTTCGTAATTACGACGATGCACGTTATGGGCAACAAAGGCGGCCGGCGTAGCATGGTTAACCTGAGAGCTGGCAACAATACCATTGGCTTTGCCCAAACGCTTGGCCAGCTGCATCATGGTGCCAATCGGAATATGCTGGCGGTTTACCGAAATAGCGCCGTTAAAGCTTTTTACACCGGTAGCCAGCGCGGTGGCACCTGCGGCAGAGTCGGTAACCAGGGTGTCATCGTCAGGATAGGTACTGGAGGCACCAACCAGTAATTGATCAAAGATCGTCTGCTGCACTGGTCGCTCGCCCTGATTCAGGTAATAACGATAGGCGGTTAAATAAGCCGGGCCCATACCGTCACCAATCATATAAATTATATTTTTCGGGGCAGCGACAGCGGGTAAGGCCAGGAAACAACTTACAGATAACAGCAAACGAAAACGCATTAGATAACCTTTTTTGCAAACGGGGAGGGAACCTGCAACAGTGTAAGAGATCCAAGCTAATGAACCAAGCGCCTTGCGGTCAAGTGGCAAAAAACCGTGTTTTGCTGGACTTTTAGGCGAAAGCAACGCTATCTTAAATTCAGCTGGTCTGCGTTGCAGACTCACTGAAGTCTCTAAAAGGTTGTAGCGATGAAAAAAACAATAACAAGCATCCTCGCCGCTTGCTGTCTGTTGGCTATCCCAGCAGTGGTCCAGGCCGAACCATGGCAAGCCCGTTTAACTGAGTTGGCAGAAGATCCGGCACGTGGTGCAGCTAATCTGCATCGCAATCAGTATCGTAACCCGGTAGAGACACTGCTGTTTTTTGGTATTGAGCCACAGATGTCGGTACTGGAGTTATGGCCAGTACGCGGCTGGTATACCGAGATCCTGGCGCCCTTTGTCAAAGAGCAGGGGCAACTGACGATTGCAACCTTCCGGCAGGATTTGGGTAACAGAGCCGATGCCAAGATGCAATTCTGGGCCAGACTCAGCGGCAGACTTGAGCAACGGATTGACGAACAAAGCGAACATTTTGGACCTGTGCGCCGCATTGTGCTGGACCCACCGCAGCTGTTGCCTGCGCCTGCGGAAGCGCAATTTGATATGGTATTAAGTTTTCGCAATGTGCATATCTGGAACCAGGAGGGGCATTTACTGGCGACCCTGGAGCAATTATATCGGGTGTTAAAACCTGGCGGTATTTTGGGGATGGTGGAGCACCGAGCTGCTAAAGTTACTGAGCTAACCAGTGTCGCCAGTGAAGGCTACACCGACGAAGCCTATTTAATAGCAGTAGCGGAGCGGGTTGGGTTTCAGCTGGTGGCTAGCAGCGAGATTAATGCCAATCCGCGCGATACTAAAAACCATCCGAAAGGGGTTTATACTCTGCCGCCAACTCTGGCCCTTGGACTTGAGCAGCGCGATTACTATCTGAGTATTGGTGAAAGTGATCGCATGACACTGAAATTTATTAAGCCGGAGTAGCCAGAAGCAGGCCGCGGATTGTGTGTTGCCGGCTTTTATGGGATGATTAAGCTAGAGTAAAAGCTCCAAAGCTGTACAACAATAAAGTCGCCGGATGTCCCGTTCAGTCGGGCTCCAGGCAGGCACGGTATAACAATTATTAAGGAGTAGACGGTGGATAGAGTCTGGTTAAAGCGTTACCCCTCAGGTGTACCGGCGGAAATTAATGCCGATCATTATTCATCCTTGCTAGATATTTTTGAGCAGAGCATTGCCAAATTCGCTGACAAAGTTGCCTTTGTTAATATGGGCAAGAGCATCACCTATCGTGAATTAGATCGGCAAAGCCAGGCTTTTGCTGCCTATCTGCAACACGAGCTGGGCCTGAAAAAAGGCGATGCCGTGGCCATTATGATGCCCAACCTGCTGCAATACCCGGTAGCATTAATGGGTGTGCTGCGTGCCGGTTGCAGCGTGGTAAACGTCAATCCGCTTTACACACCACGCGAGCTACAGCATCAGTTAACTGATTCCAAAGCCCGCGCCATCGTTATCGTTGAAAACTTTGCCCATACCCTGATGGCAGTGGAAAAGAACATCCAGGTTGAGCATGTTATTCTGACAAAGATGGGCGATATGCTGGGCACTGTGAAAGGCACCCTGGTCAATCTGGTGGTAAAACACCTGAAAAAACTGATCCCGGCCTATCAGTTGCAAAAATTTGTGCCCTTTAAGCAGGTGCTGCAACGCGGCACTGCTTTAAGCTGGCAAAAGCCGGTAATGAGTGGTGCAGATATTGCCTTTTTGCAGTATACCGGCGGCACTACCGGTGTTTCTAAAGGCGCTATGCTTACTCACCGCAATATGGTGGCAAACCTGGAGCAGGCCAGTGGCTTTCTCGATAAATTCCTCGATGAAGGCAAAGAAAATGTGGTTACCGCCTTACCGCTGTATCATATCTTTGCACTGACGGCGAACTTCTTTGTTTTCTTTAAGCACGGTGGCACTAACCTGCTGATCACTAATCCGCGTGATATGCCCAACTTTGTCAAAGAGCTGGCCAAGTTTCCTTTTACTGCCATTACCGGGGTAAACACCCTGTTTAATGGTCTGCTAAATACCCCGGGCTTTGCTGAGCTGGATTTTAGCCGGCTGAAGCTGTCGTTAGGTGGTGGTATGGCAGTACAAAGACCGGTTGCAGAGCGCTGGAAAAAAGTCACCAAAACCCGGCTGCTGGAAGGTTATGGCCTGACCGAGTGTTGTCCGCTGGTGACCTTAAGCCCCTTTGATCTGGATGATTTTAACGGTAGCATCGGCTTGCCGGCACCTTCAACCGATATTCGGTTGGTGGACGAAAACGGCAACGATGTACCTCAGGGTGAAGCCGGTGAGATGATTGTACAGGGCCCTCAGGTAATGCTGGGCTATCTGAATCGGCCGGAAGAAACGGCCAAAACCATCAAAGACGGTTGGTTATACACTGGCGATATCGCCACTATGGACGCCGATGGCTTCTTCTATATCGTGGATCGCAAGAAAGATATGATTCTGGTCTCGGGCTTTAACGTGTTCCCGAATGAAATTGAAGAAGTCGTGGCGATGAGTGAAAAGGTACTCGAAGTCGCGGCTGTCGGGGTACCCAACGAGACGACCGGTGAAGCGGTAAAAGTTTTTGTGGTGAAAAAAGACCCGTCGTTAACCGAGCAGGAAGTGATTGCGCACTGTAAGCAACATTTAACCGGCTATAAGGTACCAAAGCTGGTAGAATTCCGCACTGAACTGCCAAAAACCAACGTAGGTAAGATCCTACGCCGCGAACTTCGCGGATAATAAAAAAAGCCGGCAGCCGCCGGCTTTTTTGTTTTAGAGAGCACAAGATGTCGTTACTTAGCACCAATCAGGCACTGGCGGAGTTTTGTCAGCAGGCCCTACAACAACCCTTGCTGGCACTGGACACCGAGTTTATCCGCCAAAGTACGCTGTATCCGAAGCTGGGGCTGATCCAGCTTTATGACGGGCAGCAGCTAGCATTGGTCGACCCACTGTGTATCACCGATTGGCAGCCATTACAGCAGTTATTAGCCGCGCCTGATGTGACTAAGATCCTGCACTCCTGTACTGAAGATTTGGAAGCGTTGGCGACGATCGGCATTCAGAGTATTCAGCCGTTATTCGATACCCAGCTGGCGGTTGAGATCCTGGGCTGGGGCGGTAGCATGGGTTATGCGCGTTTAGTTGAGCAACTGACCGGCGCTATGCTGGATAAAAGCGAATCCCGTACCGACTGGCTGGCCAGGCCGCTGGCGCAGAAGCAGCTGGACTATGCCGCCAATGACGTCAAGTTTCTATTGCCGGTGTACCAGAAATTGCTGCAGGAGCTTGGTGCAGGGCAAAAATTGACCCTGTTACTGGCCGAAGGGCAGCAATTACTGGCCCGGCGTCAGCAGCAACTGCCTGCCGAGTTTAAATACCTGGAGATTAAAAACAGCAGTCAGCTTAACAGCCGTGAGCTGGCGATTTTGCGTGAGCTGGTTAGTTGGCGCTATCAATATGCCAGTGCGAAAGATTTGGCGCTGGGGCTGGTGGTGAAGGATGCGCAGCTATTTGAATTAGCTAAACGCAAACCTGGCTCGGTTGAAAGCCTGTTGAATATTCCGGGGATGTTGGCCAAGGATCTGCGCCGCCATGCGAAAATTTTGATCGAGCTGATTCAAACGGCAAAGCAATTACCTGCCGAGCAATGTCCGCAACGCTTTTACCATCTACAAAGTTTTGCCGGTGAAAAAGTGGTGCTGGCGGAAATTGGTCAGGCAGTAAAGGATGCTGCCGTAGCCGCTGATATTCCGGCGTCTTTTCTGGCAACACGGCGTCAGTTACATGAATATTTCAATTGGTGTTGGCGGGTTAGTGATGTCGAGCGATCTTTGCTACCTCTGCCGGAGTTTCTCAGCAGCTGGCGTCAAGCTCTGTTGCAAAGCCATTTGCGGCTACCTGCTCATGTTAATGGGACAGCCACTACGTAATTTTAACCTTTTTAGATCAGATTATTTTTTTCAATAAACCATTCAGTTTTTTGCGACGGGCAAAGTTGATCCTGCGTTTTTTTGCCGGCGTAAATTTTCGTCGCAACTATTAACTGAAGGGTAACAAAAATGAAGAACATGGTTTCGATCTCCGCAGCGGCAATAGCGTTGATTACGCTTACTGCTTGCAATAGTAGCAGCGATACCTTAATCGTGCCGCCACCTCCACCAGCGTCACTGTTCCCGCCAGCCGATCTTCGAGTTGTCCATGCATCATCTGATGCTCCTGCTGTCAATGTCAGGGTAAACGGCAGCACGGTAATTAGCGGCCTGGATTATGCTCAAAGCTCAGTGAACTTTACGCTTGAGCGCGGTACTTACAATGTTGCAGTTGATGCCCGGCTGCCAGGCGATACCACTGCAACGGTTATCGGTCCGGTCGATCTGGCTCTTGCTGCCGGAACCAAATACAAGGTATTTGCGGTTGGTTCAGTAGCGGATTCCACATTGGAACCTCTGGTCGTGACGTCGGACGTGAAAGAGTTAGCTGCCGGTAATGTGCGGCTACAGGTGGTACACGCCGCATCTGCCGCACCTACAGTCGATATTCATGTTACGGCACCAAATGATTCGCTGGGTGCTGCTCTGGCAACGCTTGATTATAAAGGCTCTACTCAGGCGTTGGATGTGCCGGCTGGTGATTACCGTGTCCGTATCACCTTGCCTGGTCAAAGCACTGTAGTGTTTGATTCCGGCACCTTGTCTCTGGCTGGTGGTACCGATCTGGTGGTCGCCGCGATTAACAATCGTTTCTCTGGTGCGTCACCCGTGTCGTTACTGGCAGTAACGTCAAATGGTGATGAGTTGGATATTAAAGATGCCAACACCACATCATCAGTGCGGGTGGTACATAATGTGTCAGACGCGCCGGCGGTCGATGTGATTGTGAACGATGCAATTAAACTGGTCGAGGGGTTAGCCTTTCCTGATTTCACTCCCTATGTTGGCGTCGCACCTGATACTTACAATGTGAAAGTAGCGGCGGCGGCGGATAACAGTGTGGTGGTGATTAACAATGACCTGACACTGGAAGCCGGTAAGTTTTATAGCGTACTAGCGGTAGGTTCGTTGGGTAACGATAGCATTGAGCCGTTGGTATTAACTGATATGCCCCGGCGCGTTGCGACTGACGCCCAGGTGCGGATTGTCCACGGTTCAACGCTGGCCGGTCCGGTTGATATCTATGTCACCGCAACTAACGATATCAGCACTGCTACCCCGGCTTTTAGCAATGTACCTTTTAAGGCAGAAACCGGCTATGTCAGATTGGCTGCCGGCAACTATGTCGTGACGGTTACTCCAGCAGGCACTAAAACTGCAGCCATTGGTCCTGTTCCTCTGACGCTACAAGCGAACAAGATTTACACCGCAGTAGCACGCGATGGTGCCGGCTTAAATGCGGACGTGGGGCTGATTTTACTGGATGACTTCGTACAATAAAGCGAAGAGCAATTAATCTTCAGCAAAGCCGGAGCTCGCTCCGGCTCTTTCTTTGCTTTTACCATGCGGTAAAGGTCCACACGCTTTGTGCTTTCTTCGCTATAATGCCGCCGCTGGTTAAACCTCAGCGTTAACCACAACCGGAGTGCTTATGGCGTTAACACGAGAACAGCGATTAGGTGGCGCCTTTGCCGCCAGCGCTTATACCCTGTGGGGCATAGCTCCGCTGTATTTTAAACAAATTGATTTTATTCCGGCGCCGGAAATTCTGATCCACCGTATTGTCTGGGCTTTTCTGCTATTACTGTTGATCCTGTTACTGTTAAAGCAGGGGCGTGACACTTTGGCAGTCTTTGCCAAGCCCAAGTTGGTGGCCTGGTTACTGCTGTCCTCAGTGCTGCTTGGCGGCAACTGGGGGCTCTTTATCTGGGCCGTCAATAACAACCATATGTTAGACGCCAGTCTCGGCTACTATATCAATCCCTTGCTGAATGTACTGCTCGGCATGCTGTTTTTAGGCGAGCGTTTACGCAAGCTGCAGTGGTTGGCGGTGGTTCTGGCATCGCTTGGTGTACTGTGGCAAATCATTGGCTATGGTGCTGTCCCCTGGATAGCTTTGGCGCTGGCCAGCTCCTTCGCCATCTATGGTTTGCTCAGAAAGAAGCTGGCAGTAGATGCCATTAAAGGACTCTTTGTCGAATCCTTATTGTTGTTGCCGTTGGCGCTCTGGTATTGGTGGATTTACGCTGATAGTCCGGCCGTTAATTTGCTGGCTAACAGTGCCGGCCTTAATCTTTATCTGGTCGCTGCGGGTCTGGTCACAACAGTGCCGCTGCTGTGTTTTATTGCTGCTGCCCGGCGCCTACAGCTATCTACTATGGGCTTTTTTCAGTATATCGGTCCAACCCTGATGTTTGTCTTTGGTGTCTGGTTATACCGGGAGCCCTTTGCAGTGGAGCGGCTATTTACCTTTGGTCTGATCTGGCTGGCACTGCTCTGTTACAGCCTGGATGCCTGGCGGCATAATGTCAGAAAACGGGCATAAAAAAAGCCAGCTTAACGCTGGCTTTATCGGACCAGGTACGGTTAACGGCTGGTTTTCAGCTCGGTATTAAATACAATACCGTGCTGTTCAATACCAAAACCAAAACCCAGCTGCATATTGCTGTCCATCATCCGCTTCAGCTCATCTGGTACCGGTTGGCCGGACATTGCTGCCGCATCAGACAGGGCGCTGAAAAACTGCTTATAGTCGGCGCCTACAGCCATAATGCCATTCTTGGTCAGTTTTTCGCCGGCCAGCTGAGTGGCCTGAGCCTTAGCTTTATCCCCGACATACAACATCAGATGATTGGCACTGGCTTTTAAGCGCAGATCCAAACCCAGCATAGCAGCTGGCGGGAATACCTCGCTGACGGAAATTTCTTCACCTGCAGCCGGTAACTGGATACCTGCTAACATCGGCGCCATCGCGATAGCATTCGCTGCCAGCGTTTGCGGATTATCAGCAGAAACCGTGACCAATGCATCGGCCTGATTTGGCTGACCGGTCGCCGGATCCAGACTAAAACCGTTAATAGTGACTGAGAACCCCTGTAAACCGTTGGCGGCCATCCCGGCCATTGCCAGCATCATCAGTGGGTTTTGTGCTTTCATCTGCTCCTGCACGGCAACCAGTGGCTCACAGCTGACAGATAAATCCGTCATACCTGCCCAGATCTTGCTGACGGACGGGGTTAACTGGCTGATTTCGGTTCCCAGTGCCAGATAGAACATCGAGCTGTGCACCTTGCCATTCAGAGCAGCAGGGATAAAGCCCTGTAAGCCTTGTAAGCCTTCTAACGCGACCTTGCTGCTGGTTGGCAGCAGCATCTTGCTGCGGATATGGAACTGGCCGTTAGCCTGGGTCACCAGCTCGCTGTCCATCACCATACCAGGCCAGGTTTGGGCGAGCATCTGCATATCTGTGCGGCAAGCCGGGGTTTGCCAGCTTTGCAAAGCTTCTGGCACTTCACCGTTAAAGGTCAGTTGCAGATCACGCGCCAGTTGGTTACCGTCAGTGCTGGTCAGTGCCAGTGCCAGCTGTTCGGTGCTAAAAAAGCCCAGACCATCGGTTTTCAGCTGGTACTGCTTAACATAGTTTTCCAGTTTGCCACTGTTCGCCAGATTTTTTGCCGGCTGCTCCAGTGCCAGACTTTGCAGGCGGTGTGAGTCTGATAGTGCATGGTGGTGCAGGGCAATGGTAGCCCAGCCACGTTCAGTGCTGACCAGTAATTCAAAGCCTTCAGGCGCATCGTCAGTACGGTAGCGGCGGAAGCTATGGCCGTTCAAACTGGTGTCCTGGTAGCTCAGACCACTGCGTTGCCCCAGATTATCCAAAAAGCTTAAAAAAGCCTGTTCATTGGCCAGTTCCAGCCGAACCACCGGTGCTGCACCAACCAGATAGAATAAGGAGCGCGATGCATTGGCGATACCGGTTTCGCGTTCAAACTGCTCCGGGCTTCCCAGCGCATTAATAAAGCCTTCGAACAGCGCCAGTGCAAACTGACCGGCTGCCGGAGCCTGTTGTTGTAATACCGCTAAGCCCTGTTGCAGGTCTTCGCCCTTCAGGTAGTCCGGTGTAATACCGACGGTGGCCAGATAACTGACCATATCCAGCGCTTTAAACTGGCCGGAAAACAGTACCGTATCAGCCGGGACATAGGCCAGCTCGGCATGGAAAGCCTGGCTGTCCTGTTTACTCAGAAAATAATAACCGGCGGCGCCGGCAGCAACCACAGCGGCGGCAATCAGGGTCTTACGCATTGTCTGCTCCTTTGACAGATAAAAAGTGAAAAGCGCCTGTTAGCGCTTTTCATCAGGGAAGGTGATGTTTAACTCCAGTACAGATAACTCATCACCACGTTGCTCCAGTGATACCGCGACCTGGTCGGCCGGAATATCCACATATTTGCGGATCACTTCCAGGATGTCGCGCTCCAGCTGGGGCAGGTAATCCGGCCCGGAGCGTCTTTTCCGCTCATGGGCCACAATAATTTGCAGGCGCTCTTTGGCAGTGCTGGCGGTATTTTTTTTAGTTGAACGAAAATAATCCAGTAACGACATCAGTTAGCCTCCAAACAACCTTTTAATAAATCCTTTTTTTTCCACCGTCAGAAAACGGAATGGCACTGCTTCACCCAGCAGACGTTTTACTGTGTCCAGATAGGCCTGGCCGGCGTCACTTTCTTCATCCAGAATAACTGGCTGCCCTGAGTTCGAGGCGTTTAGCACCGCTTGCGACTCTGGAATAACGCCTACCAGCTCAATGGCCAGAATTTCTTTCACGTCTTCGACACTGAGCATTTCGCCTTTGATCACCCGCTCCGGGTTATAACGAGTCAACAGCAAATGCTCTTTAATCCCTTCCAGGCCTTGTTCAGCGCGGCGGGATTTACTCGACAGCATACCCAGGATGCGGTCTGAATCACGTACTGAAGACACTTCCGGGTTGGTAACCACTACGGCTTCGTCGGCAAAGTACAGGGCCATCATGGCACCAGATTCGATACCGGCCGGTGAGTCACAGATAATAAAATCAAATTCAGCAGACAGCTCATTTAACACCCGCTCTACGCCTTCTTTGGTCAGGGCGTCTTTATCGCGGGTTTGCGAGGCCGGCAGAATAAACAGGTTGTCGACCCGCTTATCTTTAATCAGCGTTTGTTTCAGATTGGCTTCGCCATTAATCACATTAACGAAGTCGTAGACCACGCGGCGTTCACAGCCCATGATCAGATCCAGATTCCGTAAGCCGATATCAAAATCGACAATTACAGTTTTTTTACCGGCTAACGCCAGGCCCGTACCAATAGCGGCACTGGAGGTGGTTTTACCGACACCACCCTTGCCAGAGGTAACCACAATAATTTTTGCCATAGTGACTTTCCTTACACTAATTCTGAAATGACTAAACTTTCGCCCTGCCAGCGGATGCAGGCCGGTTTACCCCAAAACTCGCCTTGCAGACTATGGCTTAACCAGTAATTCCCGGCTATTGAGACCAATTCGGCCTGCATGTTGTAACAGTAAATGCGTTTGCTGCTGTCGCCACTGGCACCGGCAATGGCTTTGCCACGCAGCGAACCATAAATATGAATATTGCCATCGGCAATCACTTCTGCGCCGGCGCCAACGGCACCCTTAATAATTAAATCGGCGCCCTTGGCATAGATTTGCTGACCGGAGCGAACATTCTGCTCGACGATCTTGCTATCCATGGCCTGTTGTTGTACCACCACCTGTGCCGGTGCTGAACGCTCTGGCGCGGGGCTCTGTGGTGCCGGCTCTACCGCTTTGGCAGTATTGCTCTTGCCGGCTTGCAATACTGCTAAACCGGCTTGCTGCGCAGCCGCTTTTTGCGCGGCATTGGCACCCGTTACCCCGACCAGTACGAGCTTTAACTCGGTAAATAACTGTTTTAGCGCGGCAAAGTCAGGGTTGCTGTCGTTATCCTGTAAGTTAATCACCAGCGGTGCCTGATAGAAAAAGGCCGGCGCTTGTGCCAGTTTGGCAGTTAACAGGGATTGCAGACTGCTGATGCTAAGATCGGAGCAATGTAACACGGATAAAGGGAATAAACTGCCCTTTAATTCTAAGGAGTGTTCAGACATAAAAGTTCAGCGCTTTTACTATTATTATTACTGCTGTCGCAGCGAGAATTTTTCTGCGTCCGACAAGCTCTGTCGTTACGCTTGATCAGCGGTTCATGTTATAGTCTTGCCATCTGTTAGGCAAGTTGATGAAGTAGTTTTATTCTATGTTATGTGCGGTATATCGCAGCCCACGAAAAGAGGGCACCTACCTGTATATTGAAAAGCGGGACGACTTTAGCCAGGTACCCGCTCCCTTATTGGACACGTTTGGGCAACCGCAGCTGGTGACAGTGTTAAATCTGGCCAAACGGGAACATTTAGCCCTGGCCGATATTCAAAAGGTGAAAGCGGCGCTGCAGCAGCAAGGCTTTTACCTGCAATTACCCCCGCCAGTAGCTAATCTGCTGGATGAGCATCGCGCGGCTTTGCCGCAAACGGCGCTCAGCAACAAGGAGTCAGAATGAAAAAGAAGCTTATTGCCAGCCTGCTGCTGGCAGCCGGTTGGTTCAATGGTCAGAGTCTGGCCGAAGAAGCAAAACCGGATTTTCAAAGCTATACCGCAGCCCTGAAAGCCGAAGCACAAAGCCGCGGCTATGATCAGGCGTTGCTGGAAGCCGTGTTTAGCAGCCTGCAATTTCATGAGCGGGTGGTCAGCGCTGACCGCAGCCAACCGGAAGTAGTCGAAACGCTGGATACCTATTTGCCGAAGCGGGTCAGTGAAACCCGGATCCGCATGGCGCGCGAACGTTATCAGCAATATCAGCCACAGCTGGAAGAAATTGGTAAGCGCTACGGCGTGCAACCGCGCTTTATCGTGGCGTTGTGGGGTCTGGAGAGCAGCTTTGGCCGTTTTCAGGGTAACTATTCGATCCCGTCAGCGCTGGCAACGCTAGCCTACGAAGGCCGGCGTGAAGCCTTTTTCCGCACTGAGTTTTTCCATGCTCTGGATATTTTAGCGCAGGGGCATATCGATCTAGAGAATATGAAAGGTTCCTGGGCCGGCGCCATGGGCCAAAGCCAGTTTATGCCAAGCTCCTTTTTAGCCTATGCCCAGGATGGTGACGGTGATGGTAAAAAAGATATCTGGACTAACGAACTGGATGTATTTGCCTCTATTGCCTATTACCTGAAACGCCAGGGCTGGAATAACAGCCTGACCTGGGGCCGCGAAGTAAAACTGCCGGCCGGTTTTGACGCCGCTCATGCGATTCAGCGTGGTAGCCTGGCGCGTAATGAGTGGTTAAGCCGCTGGGATGCTTCAGCCCGCAGTATGGCCGACTGGCATAAGTTAGGGGTACGGCGCTTGAATGGTGAAGCGCTGCCGCAACGTGAAATTAGCGCCGCTCTGGTGTTACCGGATGGCCCGAAAGGCCGTGCCTTCCTGGCGTATGATAACTATAAAAGTCTGATGCACTGGAACCGCTCTTACTATTTTGTCACCAGTGTTGGTTATCTGGCAGATCTTATTGTGGCGGAGCAAAGTTAATGTACCAGCATCAGGATTGGCAGGGGCAGGCGCTTGAGCTGCCGCTGGGTAAGGTTGTTTGCATCGGGCAAAACTACCAGGATCATATCGCCGAGATGCAAAGTAAAACCGCGCCCGAAGCGCTGTTTTTTATCAAACCGGCCACCTCGCTAGTGCCGCTGGCGCCGGCTTTTAGCATCCCCACCGATCGCGGTGAGGTGCATAATGAGCTGGAGCTGGCGGTATTGATCGCCAAACCGTTGAAAAATGCCGGCTTTGCTGAGGTTACTGAGGCCATCTGGGGCTATGGCCTGGCATTAGATCTGACGCTACGTGACGTGCAAGGGCGTTTAAAACAACTGGGGCGGCCCTGGGAGATTGCCAAAGGCTTTGATGGTGCCTGCCCGATGTCGCCGTTGGTGCCCAAAGCACAAGTACAACATCCACAACAGCTGGACTTTAGCTTACTGGTGAATGGTGAACTGCGCCAGCAGGGTAACAGTGCCAATATGATCCGCGGTATTACCCAACTGATCAGTGAAATGAGCCAGCACTTTACCCTGCTACCCGGCGATCTGGTGCTGACCGGCACGCCGGCTGGCGTTGGCCCTTTGCAGGCTGGCGATAAGCTAAGTGTGATCCTGGCCGATCTGCTGAAAATAGATAGCCGGGTTGAGGTATAAATGAGCCTGACCGAACGCTTCTGGGAACAAAAAAGCTTAAGCGAGATGAACGACGCTGAGTGGGAAGCCTTATGTGATGGCTGCGCCAAATGCTGTCTGAACAAGTTTATTGATGATGACGAGGAAGAAGGCCCGACCGCTGAGCTAAAACAAGGTGAAGAGGTGGTTTTTACCAATATCGCCTGTCGTTATCTGAATAGTCATAAGTGCGAGTGCACCCAGTACAGTCAGCGCACCGTGCTGGTGCCGGATTGTATTAAGCTGACTAAAGACAATCTGAAAGATATTTTCTTTATGCCCAATAGTTGTGCTTACCGTCGGTTACATGAAGGCCGGGGTTTGCCGTCCTGGCATCCGCTGTTAAACGGTGGGAAAAAAAGTCTGATGCACAAGAAGCAAATGTCAGTGCGCAATAAAACCATCTCTGAAGATCTGGTCAACCTGGATGACTTTGAAGATTACATCGTCAGCTGGCCATTAAACGATTTGGATTAAGCGATGAGTCTGGAAGAATCGATTATTGCCGACAGCGTCTTGCTGACGGAATTAAGCCGTTATCTGAGCCCGGCGATGGTACAGCTTGGCCTGTCACTGCTTTCGGTGCTGGCTTATATTCTGATCAGCCGGCGGCTGGTGCCGCTGATTTACGGTTTACTGGCCGGTGGCCGGATGCGGCCGGAGATGAATAAAAGAGCCATAGTGGTTTTCCATATCCTGCTCATGCTGTTGCTACTGGTAGTGCTAAGCATTATCTGGGGCGTGGATATCCGCGGCTTGCTGGTGCTGGCCTCCTCAATTATCGCGGTCGCCGGTGTCGCCTTATTTGCGTCCTGGTCGCTGATCAGCAATGTCACTGCCTTCTTTATCCTGCTGGGGCAGAAGGACTTTGCCGAAGGCAGTAAGGTCAGGATCATTGATGGCAACAATGCACTGGAAGGCGATATTGCCGAGATCCATCTGTTTAATACCGTGCTGCGCACCAAAGAGCAGGAGCGGGTGATCTACCCGAATAACCTGATTGTATCGCGGCCGGTGGTGATTATCAGTGCGGCCCCGGCGCCGGTGCGTAAAAACATCGATGTATTGGCAAAGGCCGAACGTTGGCGTAAAAAAAATCTGCAAAGTCAGCCCGTTAATCGAATTAGCAAGTGACACTGGCAGACAAAGCCGGTAGATTTGTCGTTAATACTCTAATCAGCTCAGCACAGCCGGATGCGCTTAAAACAGATCAAACTGGCAGGTTTTAAATCCTTCGTAGACCCTACTACAGTGCCGTTTCCGCAAGCGATGACGGCCATAGTGGGGCCAAACGGCTGTGGCAAATCCAATGTGATTGATGCGGTGCGCTGGGTGCTGGGCGAAAGCTCGGCGAAAAACCTGCGCGGTGATGCAATGACCGACGTGATTTTTAACGGCTCGGCGCAGCGCAAACCGGTGTCGCAGGCCTCCGTCGAGCTGGTATTTGAAAATACTCAGGGCCGGCTGGCCGGCAATCTGGCGGATCGCAGTGAAATTGCAATCAAGCGCGTCGTGACCCGTGATGCCCAGTCGTTGTACTTCTTAAATGGCAGTAAGTGCCGCCGCCGCGATATTACCGATATTTTCCTTGGCACCGGCCTGGGCCCCCGCAGCTATGCCATTATCGAACAGGGCATGATCTCGCGCCTGATCGAATCTAAACCGCAGGAGCTGAGGGTCTTTATTGAGGAGGCCGCCGGCATTTCCCGCTATAAAGAGCGGCGGCGCGAAACCGAAAACCGCATTAAACATACCCGGGATAATCTGGATCGCCTGACCGACGTGCGCGAAGAGCTGGGTAAAAATATCGACAAACTCAAGCGGCAGGCAGCTACCGCACAGCGCTATAAAGAGCTGAAAGCGCAGGAGCGCACACTGCGTGCCCAGCTGACAACGATTAAATGGCTGGGTTTTAATGACACGCTAAACAAGTTGGAACAGCAGCTGCGCGAGCAGGAAACCGAGCTGCAGAAATATCAGGCGGCGCAGGCGGGCGATGAGCGGGTGCTGACCGAATTACGTGAACAAGCCAATGCCGCACGGCAACAGCAGGAGCAGTGTCAGCAGCAGTACTATCAGTTGGGTAACAGGATCAGTGCTCTGGAGCAGCAAATTGTCGGCCAGCGTCAGCAACAACAGTTACTTAGTCAGCAGATCCAGCAAAAGCAGCTGAGTCTGGCCGGTTTTCATGAGCAACAGCAGCAGGAGCAGCTGCAACGCGCCGAGCTTGAAGCGCAGCTGGAAGAGCTGATACCGGAACTGCTAGTGTTGACTGAGCAGCAGGAAGAGTTACAGGCACAATTGCTGGAAGCGACGGAGCAGGCAGCCGAGGCACAGCTTAACTGGCAAGACTGGCAACAACAGCATTATCAGCGCCGCGAGCAACTGCAGCAGTGGCGGCTGCAACTGCAACATTGGGCGCAGCAACAACATCAGTTGGCCGCACAGCACCATAAGTTAACTGAACAGCTGGCCCGGCTGGAACCTGAGCAGGCAGAGCAAGAGCTGGCGCTGGCAGAAGCCCGGCATCAGGAGCTGGCAGAGCAAGTCGCTGCATTGCAGCTAGAGCAGGCAGAGCTTACTGCCGCCCTGGCGCAGCAACAACAGCTGAGCGCGCAGGCAACCCAGCAGCGCCAACAGTGGCAAAACCAACAGCAAGTGTTGAGAATAGAGCATCAACGTCTTAGCCAGAGTCAACAGCAAGCCAGCAGCAGCGGGCCTTTACTGGCAGAGCAGCTGCAAATTGCAGATGGCTGGGCGCTGGCTGTTACGCTGGCACTGGGCGCACTACAACAGGCTGAGCTGGCTGCTCATGATGAGGGCAAAGCGCTGTATGTGACCGCAGCGGCTGGCGACAACGCGGCGCCGGCTAATACCCTGGCCAGCGTGGTGCGCTCAGGGGTGTATCCGGATTATTTCCGGCAGATTTTATTGGCGGTGGATGAAGCGCAGGCACTAACGATGCTGACACAGCTTAAGCCCGGACAATCGGTGATCTGTGCACAGGGTAAATGGTTCGGTGCTAACTGGGGCCAGCAAAGCCAGGCGTCGCTGACCGATAGCCGTTTGTTACGACAGGAGCGGTTACAACAATTAGGGCAGGAGTTAGCTGTCGTTGAGCAGGAGCTTGCAGTGGCTGCGGCAGCAGAGCAACAACAGCTTGAATTGCAACAACAGGCACAGCAGCAACTTAGCCAGCTTAATGCGGCTCTCAGCAGCCAGCAACAAGCCCGGCAGCAACAGCATACGGTGGTGCAGTTAAAACAGCAGGCGCTGCAGCAATTAAGGCAACAGAGCACACAGCTGCAGCAGCAACTGGCAGAATTACAGTTACAGCAACAGGCGCTGGCGGCAAGTGCAGAGCAAACCGAACTTAAGCTTGCAGAGGCGGAGCAAGAGTATCAGCAGGCGGTAACGCAGGAGCAGCAGTTACAGCAGCGCCAGCAACAGGCCAGGGTGCAGGAAGAGACGTTGCGCCAGCAATTGCAACAACAGCAAGGTCAGCACAGCCAGCTGCAAATGCAGCAACGGCTCTGTCAGCAGCAATTGCAAAGTGTCGAACTGAGTTTAAGTCGCGCGGCTTTGCAACAACAGCAATGGCTGGAGCAACTGGCCGAATTGCAGCTACAGCTGGACGAACAACAGGATCCGGCATTGCAACTGCAAGAGGAGTTGCAGGAAAGCTTGCTGCAGCGCAGTGACGCCGAACAGGCGCTAACCAGTGCCAATCAGCAGTTGGCTGCCATCCAGCAACAGATCCGTGAGCTGGAGCAGGGACAAAGCGGCATTACCCAGCGTTTAAGCAGCCAGCAAAAAGCGCTGGAAAATCTGCGGCTGGATGCTGAAGGCTACCGGATCCGCGCCAATAATATGCTGGAGTTGTTGCGTGAGCAGCAGGTGAATATGAAAGAGGTGCTGGCTGAATTGCCGGCCGATGCCGATGAAGCACAGTGGCAGCAACAGCTGGATAAAACCGTGGAGGCAGTTAGCCGGCTTGGCGCCATTAACCTGGCAGCGATTGAAGAGTATGAGCAACAGGCCGAGCGCAAAGCCTATCTGGATGCCCAGCATCAGGATCTGACTTCAGCGCTGGACACGCTGGAAACCGCGATCCGTAAGATCGACCGCGAAACCCGGCAACGCTTTAAAGAGACCTTTGATCAGGTGAATGACGGCTTAAAACAGCTGTTTCCAAAGGTGTTTGGTGGCGGCAGTGCCTATCTGGATCTGACCGATGATGACCTGCTGGAAACCGGGGTCAGTATTATGGCCAGACCGCCGGGTAAAAAAAACAGTACAATTCATTTATTATCGGGTGGTGAAAAAGCCTTAACCGCTTTATCATTAGTGTTTTCAATATTTAGACTTAACCCGGCACCGTTTTGTATGCTGGATGAGGTTGACGCCCCGCTGGATGATGCCAACGTAGGGCGCTTCTGTAATCTGGTGCGGGAAATGTCGGATACCGTACAATTTATTTATATCAGCCACAATAAAATTGCCATGGAAATGGCCGCGCAATTGATGGGGGTGACGATGCAGGAACCCGGTGTGTCCCGCGTGGTCGCAGTAGATGTGGATGATGCTGTCAAACTGGCAGTAGCCTAAAAGAGCAAAAGGTATAACAAATGGCTAGCGAGTTGCGTTTGGTATTAATTATTATCGGGGCCCTGGTGTTGGGCGGCTTGTTTTTGCATGGTCTGTGGACGGTGCGAAAAAACAGTAACAAGGTACAGCATCGCTATCATCCGGAGGAGGACAGCAAAGACGAGCGTCCGGGTGAAGGTTTTGACGAATACGGTATTGGTCAGGTTAGGGTGGTAAAGGGCGCCGGTAAAGGCAGTGCCGAACAGCGTACCAAGCTGCACCCAAGCCGTACTGCAACCAAACCCACCAGCCGGCCAATTGATGTTAAGCGTCCGGCGGAGCAAACCGACTTATTTGCTGAGCCGAAAGAGCCGGTGTTTAATTTCTCGGCCTTAGATGAGCCGAGTATTCCGGAGCAGGATGAACTGCTGCCGGAAGAGACCGATTACGGTTACGATGAGATGGCGGCCGACGAGCCGGCAGACGACGCCGCTGCTGCGCCCTCAGAAGTGCTGATCCTCTATGTATTGCTGCCTGAGCAGAAAGAAATCCGCGGTCAGGAGCTGTTATCGGTGTTAACCATGCTGGGCTTTAAATACGGCGATATGGACATCTTCCACCGGCATCAGGACAGTGCCGGTACCGGTGAGGTGCTGTTTAGTCTGGCCAATATGTTTAATCCCGGCACTTTTGATATTGAGCGCATGGACGAGCTAAGCACCCGTGGTCTGAGCCTGTTTATGACACTACCCGGACCGGGTGAACCGCTGCAAAACTTTAACCTGATGAATAACGCTGCGAAAAAGCTGGCGGAAGAGTTCGGTGGTCAGGTGTTAGACGGTCAGCGCAGTGTGCTGACGGTGCAAACCGTGCGGCATTATGTCGAGCGGATCCGCGAGTTTCAGCGGCAACAACTGATCCGCGGTTGATTGCCAGGCTTTAATCTAACGGCAGGATTATCCTGCCGTTTTTGTTGGTGAGTTTGCAAATGATGTCTCCTGAACAGCAAATCGCTCAGCTGCGCCGGCAGCTGGAACAGTATAACTATCAATACTATGTGTTAGACGCCCCCAGTGTGCCGGATGCCGAATACGATCGGCTGTACCGCGAGCTGCAACAACTGGAACAGCAGCATCCAGAATTGATTACCGCCGACTCACCAACACAGCGGGTTGGTGGCGCACCCTTAGCCAAGTTCTCCCAGGTTAGCCATCAGGTACCGATGTTATCGCTGGACAATGCGTTTGATGACAGCGATTTTCTGGCCTTTGTAAAACGGATGCAGGATCGGCTGGACTTTGCCGGCGATTTTAGCTTTTGTGCTGAACCTAAGTTAGACGGCCTGGCGGTCAGTATCCGTTACGAACAGGGTGTGTTAGTGCAGGCGGCAACCCGCGGCGATGGCAGCACCGGCGAAGATATTACCGCCAATATCCGCACCATCCGGGCGATCCCGCTGCGCTTAACCGGTGAAGTACCGCCGGTACTGGAAGTGCGCGGCGAAGTCTTTATGCCGCTCTCTGGTTTTGAACGGCTGAACAACGATGCCAAGGCACGCGGTGAAAAAGTCTTTGCCAACCCGCGTAACGCCGCCGCGGGCAGTTTACGGCAGTTGGATCCGGCCGTTACCGCGAAAAGACCGCTGATGTTTTATGCCTATGCGGTTGGTCAACTGGATGATCCGCAGACACTATTAAACAATCGCTGCCATTATCAGCGGCTGCAGCAGTTAAAAGACTGGGGCTTGCCGGTATGCCCGGAGATCCGTCTGGTTGAAGGTACAGCAGCAGCGCTGAGCTACTATCAGCAGATCCTGGCCAAACGCGCGGCACTGCCTTATGAAATTGACGGTGTCGTTATTAAGGTTAGTAATCTGGCGCAGCAACAGGCGCTGGGCTTTGTCGCCCGCGCGCCGCGCTGGGCCATTGCCTTTAAATTCCCGGCGCAGGAAATGCTAACCACCTTACTGGACGTGGATTTTCAGGTCGGTCGCACCGGCGCTATCACCCCGGTCGCGCGGCTGGAGCCGGTTAATGTCGGCGGAGTGATGGTCAGTAATGCCACGCTGCACAATCAGGACGAAATAAACCGGCTGGGCGTACAAATTGGCGATAAAGTGATAGTGCGCCGCGCCGGCGATGTGATCCCACAAATTGTTGCCGTCGTTACCGAGCAGCGCCCGGCACAGACAAAGCCGGTAATCTTCCCCGAGGCCTGCCCGGTCTGTGGTTCAGCAGTGGAGCGGGTGAGTGGTGAGGCGGTGGCCCGCTGCAGTGGCGGTTTATATTGCGCGGCACAGCTGAAAGAATCGCTAAAACACTTTGTCTCGCGCAAGGCGCTGGATATTGAAGGTCTGGGCGATAAGCTGGTTGAGCAGTTAGTCGAGCAGCAACTGGTGAAAACACCGGATGCGATCTTTGACCTGGATATGCCGTCCTTAGTTGGCCTGGAGCGGATGGGCGAGAAGTCGGCATTAAAGCTGTTAAATGCCATTAAAGCCGCGAAAAGCACTACTTTACCGCGCTTTATTTATGCCTTAGGGATCCGGGAAGTGGGCGAGGCGACGGCGCTGAATCTGGCCAATCATTTTGCCAGCCTGGATGCCCTGATGGCCGCCAGTATCGAGCAGCTGTTAGCGGTTAGCGATGTTGGCACTGTCGTCGCTGAGCATCTGTATCATTTCTTCCGCGAGCCGCATAACCAACAGGTGGTCAGCGCCTTACTGGCGCAGGGCCTGCATTGGCCGGCGATAGCGCTGCAACAGGTTACTGAGCAGCCGTTAAGCGGTCAGACCATCGTATTAACCGGTACTCTGAGCAGTATGGGCCGCGATGAAGCCAAGGCGTTATTACAGCGGCTGGGGGCCAAAGTCTCCGGCTCGGTGTCAGCGAAAACCCATGCCGTGATTGCCGGCGAAAATGCCGGCTCGAAACTGGCGAAAGCCAGTGAATTACAGGTACCGGTCTGGGATGAGCAACAGATGTTGGATTTGTTTAAGCAGTATGGAGTCAGCCCGGATGCCTGATTGGTTAGTTAGCTTATTACTGGACTGGGGCGCCTTGTTTCGCCCCTATGTGCGCGATATGGCGCTGGCCATGGTGGCAACCACCCTGGTGGTGTTTGGCGATACACTAAATCAAAGTGTACGCCGGCAAACCGCACACTGGCACTTTATCTGGCGCACCAGTATTTTTGTGCTGCTTTGTGCCTTTGGCTATGGCGCCCTGACGCTGTTTTTAACGCCGCTGGTGGCCAAGCAATTGACGGCTTTAAGCAACCTCTGGCTACCCTGGGTGAGCCTGGCAGTGTTTGTGCTGTTGGGTATGCTGGCACAGCGCAAGCGACAGGCATGAAAGACTGGCCCCTGCTGGATAAATACGGTCTGACGCCGATACCACAACGTTTTTACTGGTTGCTGGCGCTGCTGCTGCGCCCTTATTTAAGCTGGGTACTAGTCCTGACCTTGCCGCCGCAGCAAAAAGATTTACTGAAACTGTTCTATCCGCAACAGCAGGACTTTTTAATCGCCTGTGTCATTGCCTTGCCGGTACTGTTGGTCGTGGCGGCACTAAGTCAACGCAGCGATAAACGCAGCGCCGCCTGGCGCGCCATCTGGCGTGCTAGCCGCTGGTTACTCTTAGTTAGCTGCGCGGCCGATTTGGCTTACAGCCTATATGATCTGCCCGCGGATGTGATCCTGGATGCGCCCTGGCGTTTGGTTTCGGTGATTGGTTTGGGGTTGGGGGTATTCTGGCTGCTGTGCTCGAAAACCCTGCCGCGGATCTTTAGCGAGTGGCCGGAGCCGGTAGAGAAGTAAATTCTTAATGATGATAGAAAATAAATATCTTTAGCGCGTAAAAAGGAATTTGGTTAAAATATAATTCAAAAATGTAACAAAACTGTGTTTTCATGCGTCAGTATGCTTTAGCATTCGGCACTATTTTACCCCCCTGAAAAAGGATTTTCAGTCGTCAAACATGTCTTTTCTTTCTGCTATGCAATGCTTGGCCGTTATTGCGCGCTTAAAGCAGGTTCCAGTCGATATCGCTACATTGAGTCGTGAGTTTACGCCACCAAAAAGCGAACTTACGGATATTGAATTATTAAAGGCTGCACGCAGTCCGGGCTTTAAAGCCATGCTAAACACAATCAAACCGGAGAAAATTCAGCCTGTGCTGCTGCCAGCCATCGGCAGGCGCCGGGATGGTGGCTATTTTATTCTGGCAAGATTGCAGCAAGGCAAGGCGTTGCTCCGGGATGTTGCCAGCGGCGGATCATTGAGTTTTTATTATCGCCCATTCTGAGGGCGGTGGATGAAGGGGTTAGGGAGCGATGAATAACACATTTCCAAACGGTAGGTGCTTAAATGAAGTTTAACTGGAAAGTGGGTGTGGGTATTGTTGCGGTTGTTGGTCTGTTAGCAGCAGCTTCAGCAACTTATTGGCATGTTAGCAACGAGCAAGAGCAGAGACGGGTTGATGTAATCAATTTAAACAAATTTATGTCAGAGTTGAATTGCACCAAGCCAGCCAATCAGGCTGAAGTAATTATTTGCTCTGACGATGTTTTGCAGCTATTGGATAGGCAGTTAGCAGTAGCGTATCACAACAACAGCTTGAACACTTTTTGGCAGTTCAATCATGCAATTAAAAAACGGGACGATGCCCCTTGTATCAATGACTGCCTGGTAACTATGGACAAGTTGCAGCAGCGTTGGATATCAAAGGTTCGTAACCGCTGCAGCACAGTTGAATGTTTAATTAAAGTATACCGTGACAGGATTATCTAGTTAAACGGCCAATCAGAACCATTGCCAACATTCAGATTAGACTTAAACAGAGACACCGCAATGTGCCACGCTATGCTGGAGGTTCTCAACCGGACACCACGCGAACAGTTGAGTGCTTGCACCCGCTATGACTTCCGCGACAGTCCATTTAGCCAGGTTCATACCCGATTACCATCAGAGTATTGGCAAAATATTGAACAGTTTTTACATGAAAAGAACCTGTTACGGGACGGAAAAAATATCGAGCCATTTGGAGCATTTTCGGACATATGGCCAGGATTAGAGCAAAAACATCATGCAGGAATACGTGAGTTGTACTTTGTGCGACCGCAAGGAACTGAAAAAAGGGAGGTTGCATGGTTGTTTGAAGTTCGTTATCCAAGAGCCTCTTGTCAGACATTGCCTTATGGCACGAGGATAGAGAGAGCACAACTATTCAGAGAAATTAAGGAAGAACTTAAAAAGACAGGTGATGCCGGAGAGTTGTTGCATGCGGAGCGACACGGCTGGGAATCTGTTGTCGCAGCCCCCGACGCTGGTCAATCTGGTTCGGTGTATGCTGGGCAATTGCTTCGATATAAACAGGAATGGTTTGTTCTCGATCAATCACGGATGAATATAATAAATGGCCCCGAGAGCCACTCTTTATCTAAATCATTTATCTATATCAAAAAAATATATCCTGACATGAATGTTAGAACAAGCAAAACTCACGGTGATATGTGTAGTTATTGGTATAACTATTGAATCATTATTCTTGGCGTAGACTAGAGAAGGAAATATAGGTGACAGGTTTTTTTCACGAATTTAAAAAAAATTATAAAAATAGCATTAGGTTAAAATCC